>Ga0315899_10006443_pt1 | contig 12646 bp, 5 predicted proteins | sample LakEriMetagenome_2_FD_203518 | JGI IMG/M metagenome (GOLD analysis project Ga0315899, IMG submission 203518) | Freshwater fungal communities from buoy surface, Lake Erie, Ohio, United States - Buoy 4 MA112 | ecosystem: Environmental > Aquatic > Freshwater > Lake | place: USA: Lake Erie, Ohio...
GGCAATTGCCACGGCTTCACGGGACCTAGCAACTCGATTTGGTTCGCAGGGTTGCTTTCTACAACTACGCAATCCGAACGAGTCCATCTAAGACTATCGCTCGAACCGTTGCCAGATGACCGGCTAGATGTTGAGTTATCGGCCGTTAAATCTGATTCAAACCAAGGGCTTTGACCAAGATTCAAATCGTTACCGGCTGCGGTTTCTCGACGAAGGGTCAGATCGAGGATTACCTCACCGGATGCCGTGCCAGGGTTCTGCACCCGAAGTTTGGTGCCGATATTCGAGGACTGACCAGTGCTAGGCGAATCGAGTCGAAGCACCTTGGCAGGTTTTGATGTAAGAGAAGTTGCATCGCAGGACCAACCACTAGGTAAAGTCAGTTCACATTCGGGAGTTTGAGGATCGAAACCAATCTTCCAGCGGACAAAGGCTTGGAGCTGATTCCCCTCGGCAGCAATTCGGGTATAGGATTCCAATTTATTTTTGCTAGGACGTTCCCGAACCTGAAATTCCAACGTAGGAGGTTGTTGGAACCAACTATATTCGAGACGCAATGAGCCTTCGGCATTCCTTCTGGCTGACTCCAATCGCACATCGCTGGGCCGAACGGCCATGAATTCGGAACGACCACTGTCTTGAAGAATCGTCGTCCCAGCCAATACGTACGCATTGCGATTGCGAACTGGGGGAACACGTAGGGTCTTTTGTGGGTTTGGATCAGAAGTTGATTCCGAAGTGTTGTCCGAATTCGGGTTAGGAGCCGAGTAGAGGAATTCTGCTGCCATTCGATGGCGATTGACGATCGGACGCTCGGCGCCCTTGATGATCATCACATCGAGTTTATTGCGATCGACTTCGATGGGAGGTTCACGATCGTTCACCTGCAGCGATCGCAATTTGTATCCTTCGGGCATCTCCAAACGCAATGGTGGTTGCTCTCCGGGCGGTTCCGTCCATTCCCACTCATATTGAATGCGCAAATCCCGACCACTTCCACTGACTTGGATGGCTTGCTTGGTTATCAAGCGATCAAGCCCCCATTCGGTAGAAGGAACCGGGGCGTTGGATCTCAGTTCACTCGACCCGAGATCTACATCGAGCGACACATCGGAGCGTCCACTGAGTTCAACACACCAGAAAGATGCATCGATCCCGGCGGGAGTGGGTGTAGCGTAAAGTGGATTGCGGTCAGGCCAGTCAGCCAAGCGAGCGAGGACTTCGTTCCAATCGCTGAGCTTAATCGTTGTGACATCAGGAGATGTGACCCGTGCTTTACGCGGGAGTTGCAAGATCAAGCAGCCATTTGTGGAACGAGGAATCCGCAAGCGATACTTCAATTGATTGGGTCCCGATTCAGACTCAGGTCGTAATGACCAATTCGCCCAGAGATCACCAACGCTATTTAAAACCCAAGGGTTTCCCTCTTCGTCGTTCCCCCAAAACGGTACATTTCCGTTTGATGGCATCGCCGCACTAGAACTTTGCTTGAACTCACCCGGTTGCGATTCCACAGATTGCTTGATTTCACTCCCTCTTGCATCGCCATTCTCTTTCGCTTCAAAGAGATCTTCCGTTGCTAAATTCCAAGGGGCTAGCTTGCGTCGTTGGCTCGGAGTGTTGGTGCTCGGCTCACCTGCATCGAATCGCAATCGAGTGCGATCGGAAACGAGATCACGTCCTACCAAGCGTGCGACGGTTTGCAACGAATGCACGGTGGTGAACTCATCATCGAGTCCCAGATTTTCAACCCCATTCGATTGAGCCGCAAGTTCGAGCAAACCAGGTAGACGCTCGAGTTCGATGGGCCGCATGCGATCTAGAGTTAACTCAGGGAGTTCACCTTGCGGAATAAAAATACGACGAATAGGGCGCATTGCAGAGTTGGTTGCCACTGGGGGAACCGCTGCATTCGCATTCAGTCCATTTTTATTCGCGGATGAATCAAGTGGATCTTGAGCTACTAGCGAGGTCGCAATGATTTGGGTCAAAGCGAAAAGAATCAAGAAACTTCCGCGCAAGAACCAACCGGCAACAGAGCGGAAAGGTGTCATGGACTTTCCTTGCCTTCCGCTGTGACGGTAGAACGCAGCACCACGGAACTCGGTGAGTTACGTTTGGGGGCTATATTTTTTGAGTTCGCACTCGCCGCCGGGGTGTACTGTCTGCTGACAAAGACGCTGCGGCGTCTTGCACGTCGATCCAGAACCCATCGGACCAACGAATAAAAGACGGCAAGAACCATCGAGGCAACTGCCCCTTGGAAAACCAATAAAGAAATATCGAGTGCGACTTGGGAGAAGAGAAAAAATGCGCAAAGGAAACAAGCCCATAACCAAGGTCGCCGCATCCATCGCTGATCCTTCATTAGCATGGTCAACCCAAGGACAAAAAGCGATGCGGGCAACCACACGAGCGCACTTGGCAAAAATGTAGCTCGCAAATCATCCGTGTAGGCGAGGCTGGTCATGTCGTATTGGTTAACTTGTTGAGAGACCACCGGTTGATGGGTGGCATGGAAACGACTCTCCAATTCCCCTTGCGTGTAACTTCCTGTACGACGCAAGAAGAAATCTTGCCAGTGCCATTGGTACACCGGTAGGAGGTTCTGAGAATTCCAAACCAAGTATTCTGTTCGTGGCACGAGTACTTGCCAAACCATGGCCCCGGGAGCAGTCGAGCCGACCACTTTTGTGCTCAAGGGCTTAACGCTTCGCCACCAACCTCGCGGTGCACGTTCCGAAGTGAAAATTTCCACAACGTGGGTTCTGGAATCGACTACTTTGTTCAAATTCCCTTCGGCCTGTAAAGTTTTGCTTGCCTCCGGCAGTTGGATCACCGCAACTCCAGGTCGATCCGTATCGACCCTGGCCGTGACCCGCTGTCCATCAAGGATCCAATCCGCGTCACGTTTCAAACCATCCGCAATGCTCACTTCGATCGCACTCAAGTCCGTCGTGATCATCGCTACATATCGATCGCGTTGGTCAAGAGCGTTAACGATGGTCTGCACCCACTCTCCTTCGATCAACACGTTTCCAACATGCGTTCTTGCTGCTCGATGGACAGGAACATCCTCGTGCAAGGTGACAGGGTCGACCTCGATCGTCCCGTTCGCCCTCTCTTCCGAAAGATGCCAACTGGCATCAGCGGCGGCTTGAACACTGACACTCGCCGCATCAACAACCCATCGTTCCTGTTCGCGTTCGGTTCCGATGGAGGGCAACTCGAGATTCCATGTTGCTTGATCACCCGAGATCGCACCCATTGCAGACTGGTTACGAAAACGGCACTCCAACAGAAAATCCAGACGGTTATCTCCCTCGGTCGAGATCGGTGGCAACTGGACTCGCGCCCTTTTCTGGCCGGCAAGAGCAGGATCACCAGTGGCGATCCAAGCCCATTCACACGGAACCCCATCAACAAAAAATGACGCTTCCTGCGAATCAGCCGCAGCACCTTCCGCTTCGTTCTGATTCGGCAAATTGACTATGATCGCATCGGGACGCGAGCCAAAAGCTCTTGCGTTCCATAGGACACTCCAATCATTGAACTGCTCTGCCAACCGCACCGATGCAGAAAGGTTCGCCGTTACAAAGGATCCTTTCCTCGATCGTGTTCCATTCCATCGAGCCGACTCCACTCCCTCGGAAACCAAGTACTGCAAGTGATACGGTACAACCCCATTCCCCCATCTCTCGACCCATTCTTTATTCTTTGATCGCTCCGGAGGGATCGCAACTAGGCCGGAACTTTGGGAGATTTCCGTCGTAAGGCGGTACGGCCAAGCGTAGAGCAACAATCGTCCGGGCACTGCGCGAACAACGCGTTGCTGGGATTCTTGGGATAACCAGGAAAGTTGAGGGATCGCCATCCCAACTTCAACAGCACTCGAGTCGATAGGGCGACTTAAGACAAATTCGATTCTCCAATCCGTTCCAGCTTTGCCTTCGCTTGCGGCGGAATCGAAGTCGTTTGACGAACGAACCGCAGAAGCCGTCCCTGTTGGATCACCTATCTTATCGCCACGGCTCTCGTTGCGACTATCACTTCGATTCTCGGAGCGAGTCTCCCCACGACCATCGATTCGAGCGCTCTCACCTACCTCGTTCAGCCGAGTAGCACTTGCACTTCGAATCCAAAGATTCGCTGCGATTGGCAACGACCACTTATAATCATCGCTGCCGGGGGCTTGAGAACCAGGTGCAGCAGGACGAAAGCTCTCCAGAGGCAACGATACTTCCGATGGGTAAAGAACGATGCGTTCAGGCTTCCAACCTTGGGCTTCGAGTTGCATCAAAGGCAACTGAATCGGGTCGGTGCCAAATCTCCATACGCCTCGCATGATGAGTTGTTTTTCGCGGACCTCCAACTGCAAGTCCGATTGAATCTTTGGTTGATCGACGATGGTAGTCCACTGCGATAGAATCGAAGCAGGCTGCGATTCAAATTGAAACGTGTACACCAACGAATCGCTTCCGTCGGCAGCTTGCGTCTGCCGTTGCAATTGAGCGTTTCCTTCAGGTTTCCAATCAAGCGAAATGCTCTTGGGAATGATCACATCGATCACTCCGGTGTGCCTATCCACCTCGTCGAATGCAATCGGAGCAAACAGAACGCTAGTCCCTGACTCGGCTTTAGCCGTCGTCCACTCGATAGCGAGTTCCAACTCGGTTCTTGCAAACGATTCTTCGATTTCAATCCACCAAGTCTCTGGTTTATTCGCCGCTGTTGGATCTGCAGTTTGGCTTGCAGGTTCCTCCGTACGGATCGCTTCGTTCAACGAAGGGGAAAGATCAGAGTATTGACCAGCATCGCGAACGATCCGGTAGTTTGGGAAAGTGGTCGATGCCGAATTCGTCTCTCGCAAGGTGCTTCTAGGTGGCAGATTCCATCGAAATCGCTTACCGCCAAGTTTCCACGGGCCACGGATAGAAAGAGTCGATACTGCACGCCACTGCGAGACGTCATTCGATGGTGAGAACTTCGTGTCACTTCTGACTTCGATCGCTGCAGTCGCTTCTCGTTCCAACTTGCGCGACCAGACGAGACTCAAACTGGTCGACGAAGTTCGGATGATTGCAACCGAATGTTCACCTTGAAGTTGAAAGGGTTCGATTACCTCGTTCCCACCGCCGCTGGCGCTCAATTCCCAGTCTCCCTTGGGAAGTTTGAGTTTAACAACGGTCGCTGCCGCTGGCAGATCCAGTCGCATCGAGGAACTAGTCGTCGAACTCGACAGCTTGCACAACGCATCAGCCTCGAACTTTCGCTCCGTTCCTCGGTTAGGCATTAACCTCCAAAGATATCCGTTACCTCTGGAAACCAATGCAATGCTACCGCTACCATCGATCCCTTCGGCTTTCGGTCCATAGGAAGGTAGCCACTGCAATTGCCCGAGTCCAAGTGGAACTTCCCATAAGACCTGGTTGGGTTGTTTCAGCAACAAACTCGTGCGAGCATTCACCTTGGCATAATCGCTCACAGGTTCAATTGTCAGGTCAAGTTGCGTCAAATTCGGCAACCCACCCCGTCCATTCTCGCCGAACTGATAATCCATCAGTCGCCGTTCGAAGTCTTCGTAGGTCGTTCGAGGTACGAGAACTTCTTCACCCTTCTCGTTGCGCATCAGCATCAAGTCGGGGAGGACGCCGGTACCGAGAATCTCTGCAGCGCCATCCCTAGGCATCTGCCCCAACCCCTGCGCGCCGGCCCCTTGGCTTGCTCCCACCTGACTTGCCGGCCCGGTCGCAGGCATCGGTTCCTGACCGAACGATGGGCAAGCAGAAAGCAGCAGGTACAGCGCCGCGAAGCACATAAGTACTTCGGCAAGAATCCGTACCGAGCCCTTTGCGTAGGAGCGATGGGAACAAGTCCCTGGCACCACACCCTTTTCAGTGATACGCGAAACGATCAACGGAACGACATCCTCTGTTCGTGGAAAACTACCCCAGTTGGCCGAGAAACCAGTCCTTACTATTCTACGCAATTAGAGAACGGGGCAGAGCCATTTTACCCATTTCTCCCCGCCTGTCCGATCGGTCAAAGGCCCTAAATCGCTAGAACCGGTAGAAAGGTTGTTTTCGGAACGGTTGTAGCCCACAATAAGCGATACTTGATACAACCTAACTTCTGCCGTCCGAGTACGAATCTCGCTGTTTCCTCCTTCCACGCGATCAAACTATGCCAAAGGCGTCCTGGAACCAAACACATTTGGCACTCGCAGCACTCTTTTTGGCCGCTTCGGTGTGCGAGTCCGGGTTAACCCAGGAGCCATCAAAGACGAATCTCAACACGGTGGACAAGGTAGATTTTGTCCGCGATATCCGTCCTATTTTTGAGCGTCATTGCATCGAATGCCACGGCACGAAGCACCAGCGATCTGGCTTTCGTTTGGATTTCAAAAAAGGGGCTTTGCGTGGCGGTGAACGGGGCGCTGCGATTGTTCCCGGAGATCTGGCGCAAAGCCCGATCTTGGAATGGGTCACAGCACAAGACGATTCCGAGCGGATGCCTCCGGGTCCAGAGCATGAGCGACTTTCCGACGCCACCATCGATCTACTACGAGAGTGGATCGCAGAAGGTGCATCATGGCCGGAAGGAATCGACAGTGTTCAAGAGACCGATCCGAAATCCCATTGGAGCTTTCGACCACTGCAAACTTTCGAATCCGGTGAAACGATCGATTCACTGGTAAATCGGAAACTTGAGGCCTCAGGCTTATCGAGATCTCCAGAAGCCACTGCGATGCAATGGTTGCGCCGCGTGTCGATCGATTTGCATGGTCTACCCCCATCGCAGGAATTGGTTGCATGGTTTGCCACACAGAATCTCGATGGGAACCGAAGCCCCGGCGATCAACAGGTCGAAACCGCATACCGTCATGTCGTCGATGAATTACTTGCATCGCCGAGGTACGCAGAACGCTGGGCGCAGCATTGGCTCGATGTAGTTCGATATGCAGATACGCATGGATTCGAAGTCAATACAGAACGCCCCCATGCGTGGCACTACCGAGATTATGTGATCGATGCCTTGCACAAAGATACGCCCTATAAAGAGTTCATTCGCCAACAGATCGCTGGCGACCAATTAGGTCAAGACACTGCACCGGGATTTTTGATCACAGCTTCCGTATTATTGCCGGGACAAATCGGGGCGGACGAACCTAGCAAACGACTCGCTCGGCAAGATGCAATCGATGAGATCTTGGTCAACATCGGTCAAACCTTTCTAGGTTTGAGCATCGGCTGCGCTCGCTGCCACGACCACAAGTTCGACCCGATCTCACAGAAAGACTACTATGCGATGCAAGCCTTCGTTGCGGGGGTGGAATACGAAGATCGTATCGTCGCAACACCGCGAACAACAGACCTGCGTTCTCGCATAGAGGCTCTTTCCAAAGAACGGATCGAGCTTGAACAAAAACTCGACCGTTGGGAGCAACCCGCACGCTTGGTAACCCAATCCATCGAACTTCCGAACTCTGCCAAGAACGAGGTAACGATCGCCCCAACTCTTGCCCAATTCGTACGGATGGAAATTTTGGGGGCTAATCAACACCCAACGCTCGGTATCATCGAACCATGTATTGATGAATTTGAAATTTGGACGAACCAAAATCCACCGCAAAACGTTGCATTAGCCTCGCGTGGAACCGTAGTGAAGGCCTCGGGAAGTCGCGAATCGGATACACACCAATTGAAGTTCATTCACGACGGAGAATATGGAAACGCTTCGAGCTGGATGAGCGATCAGATGGGACAAGGCTGGATCGAATTTCAATTGCCGGAACCGATGGAGATCGCCAAGATCACTTGGGGACGCGATCGCAATGGACAGTTTCAAGATCGCACCGCGACGGCCTATCGCATCGAGGTCGGCGAAAACAGTTCTGCACTCAAGGAAGTTGCCGGCGTTTCCTTGCCACGCCCAATGGTCAATGCCAAGCGGAACTCGGATCGTTTCCCCCCAACGATGGCAACCGCAGCACGAATGCGTATCTTGGAAACAAACCGACTCGAACCTTGTATCGATGAGCTCGAAGTCTTCAGTACGGAAGGCGTCAACGTTGCACTTAGCGAAAATGGAGCAACTGCAACATCGACAGGAGATTCCGTTGCTATCGATCGCCACGAACTGAGATTCATCAATGATGGGCAGTACGGAAATGAACGAAGCTGGATGTCCAATCAAACCGGCCAGGGTGAAGTAACAATCCAATGGTCGAAACCTACACGAATCGATCGCATCGTTTGGGGAAGAGACCGTCAAGGTAAGTACAGCGATCGTTTGGCGACGAAATACGTTTTGGAAGCACGCACCGAAGATGGAACGTGGGTTCCTCTCGCTACGCAAGCCGACCGCGTTCCGTGGACAGCCGATGGTTCCAACGCAGCCACGCAACAAAGCACTGCTTCACAAAACATTATGGGATTCCTTTCGTCCGTGGGTATTTCCGGAGGAACCCTATCAGCCGAGGATCTCGCCAGCATTCGTGAGATCGAAAAGAGACTGCAAAGTATTCAACGAGAAATACAGGATGCGACGGAAGCTCAGAAAGCGTTTGCCGGTAAGTTTCGCACACCGGATGAGATTCGTGTATTACATCGGGGTGATCCGGAACAACCCAAGGATCTTGTAACCCCAGCGATTCCAAGATTTTTTGCGGAGTACGGTTCGGAAGCGAATCACTTCGCCGACCTTCAGCTCGAATTGACCAGCGACGACGCAACCCGACGACTCTCGCTTGCGAATTGGATTGCGGATCCCCGCAACCCACTTACATCGCGCGTCATCGTCAATCGCATTTGGCAAGGTCATTTCGGAATCGGTTTAGTCGAAACCTCGAATGACTTTGGATTAAATGGAACGCCACCTTCGAATCCTGAACTTCTTGATTGGCTTGCACAACATTTCCTTCAAACGGGTGGATCGTTGAAGGAGTTGCATCGAACGATCGTCTTGTCGGAAACTTATCGACAATCTGCTGATGCTCCCAAAGAGTATGCCACTGTTGGTCGAGCCGTGGATGCCCAATCGAGACTTCTTTGGCGTTATCCGCGAAAGAGAATGGAAGCCGAAGCGATTCGAGACACCATGCTATCGGTCAGTGGCGAACTCAATTTGCAAATGTTTGGGCGAGGATACGACTTGTTTGCTCAGCGGGGTGGATTGAGCGGCTTCCAGCCTGTGGAGTCTTTTCCGCCTGAAGGGCTGCGGCGGATGATTTATGCGCACAAGGTCCGGCGGGAACGCGAAGCGGTGTTTGGTGCGTTTGATTGTCCGGACGCTGGTCAAAGCACCGGGCTGCGCCGAAGTTCCACAACACCGATCCAGGCACTGAATCTTTTCAATTCTCCATTTACGATTGAGAGATCGGTAGCGTTCGCGAAGCGGATCCAAAGCATTGCACCTCAGGATACTGCTGCTCAAATTCAAACAGCTTACGAGTTGTGTTTACAACGCAAGCCGGACGTAAGCGAGATCAGCGAGGCAAGTGAAGTCGTAGAGCAGTACGGCTTAGAAGTTCTCTGCCGTTCTTTGTTCAATTCCAACGAATTTCTATTCACTCCATGAACAATCCCTTTCATCCACTCCTCGACCGTCGAAGATTCCTTCAAAATTCTTCGAACGCGCTTAGTTCCATAGCACTTGCAAGCTTGCTCAATCGCGATCGGATGCTTGCTCAAGACACGGCAAATTCCGGAGGGAATGCGGGAGGCAACATCGAGCTCGATCCCAGGAATCCTTACGCGCCTCGGCTCGGTCATTTTGAGGCGAAAGCCAAAAATGTCCTCGTGGTATTTTGTGCGGGAGCAGTGAGCCAATTAGAAACCTGGGATTACAAGCCGAAACTCATCGAGTGGGACGACCGCCCCCTTCCTGGTGGACCATCGGTAACATTTCAAGGTCCAGCAGGGAACTTAGCCCGCCCCCAATATTCCTTTCGACAGCATGGCCAGACAGGGAAATGGGTAAGCGACTTGATACCCAATCTGGCTAAGTGGACCGACGATATCGCCTTTGTCCATTCTTTGACCAGTAAATCCAATACGCATGGACCAGCGGAGAACTTTCTATCCACGGGCTTCAATTTAGATGGATTTCCAAGTTTAGGTGCTTGGGTAACGTATGCACTTGGTAGTGAATGCGATGAGCTTCCCGCATACGTTGCGATTCCTGATCCGCGTGGGGTACCGCAAAATGGATCGAACAACTGGGGACCTGGATTTCTACCTGCAGCTTTCCAAGGAACCACCCTATCGGCAAGTTCCCCCGTACGACATCTCCATCCGGCTGGTGTCAGCCCGGAGAAAGACCTCGCAGCGCGGCGATTGCTGACGCGATTGCAAGAGCGTCATCTTAAAGAACACCCGGCTGATTCCGAACTTGCTGCGAGAATCGCAAGCTATGAACTGGCAGCTCGGATGCAGTTAAGCATCCCTGAAGTGGGAGACTTGAGTACCGAGCCGGATTATGTACTCAAAGCCTATGGTGCGGACGATACGACGAACAAGGACAAAGCGTCTTTTGCACGCAACTGTATCTTAGCGAGACGACTGATTGAAAAAGGGGTTCGCTTCGTTCAGCTATTCAATGGTGCATATGCAAGCGCAGGTAAACTAAACTGGGATGGCCATAGCGATTTGAAAGCGCAATACGATGTGCACGCGTCCATTCTCGACCAACCTCTCGCAGCCTTGCTCGATGACCTAAAAACTCGCGGCCTTCTCGAAGATACGCTTGTGGTTTGGTGTACCGAATTCGGTCGCATGCCATTTTTTCAAAAGGGTGCCAAGGGCCGTGATCACAATCCGGACGGGTTCACATGCTGGATGACTGGAGCGGGTGTGAAGGGGGGAGTAAGCCACGGTGCGACCGATGAATTGGGAGTCCGGGCTGTGGAAAACATCCATCCATTGTATGATTTCAACGCCACGATCCTTCATTTGCTCGGTCTCGATCATGAGCGTCTGACTTTTGAACACAACGGCATCCAACGCCGTTTAACCAACGTCGAAGGCTCGGTAATCCAACAGGTACTCCTGTAAGTACTCCTGTAAGTACTCCGACAGGTACTCCGGTAAGTAGTTGATTCCAACCATCTCGATTCCAACCTTCTCGATGTAACTAAGTAAAGCAATGACCAACGAATCTGCGGCCCTTCAAAATTCCTCATTCAAATCGGACAGCGAATCGCTGGATTTGCGACAAGTGTTACAGACGGCGGAGCAGATCGCGAAGCGTGCAGGGGCGATTCTTGTACAGATGCGATCTTCCTTTGAACTGCGAGAAAAATCTGAAAAAGACCTTGTAACGGACGCTGATCTTGCCGCCCAAATCGCCATCGCCACAGCGATTGCTACCGCGTTTCCAGATCATGGATTTATCGGCGAAGAAGGATCCGCAGGGGTTTCCGAGCGACAACGCAACAACAACGAAACATCCCCATGGAAATGGGTTGTCGATCCACTAGATGGAACCACCAATTACGCGCACGGGCTCTCACAGTTCGCCGTGAGTATGGCATTGACTTACGCTTCCGAGCCCGTTGTTGGTGTGGTCTACGACCCGGTTGCCGAAGAGAGCTATACGGCCATTTCTGGCCAAGGGGCTTGGCTAAATAACAAGCCCTTGAAATCCAGTGGTTGTCAGAAGCTATCACACGCATTGGTCGCAGCAAGTTTTCCACCGAAGCTAACGCGTGAAGCGATGGAGATTCAACAGTTCATCGATATGTTGCTCGAGAGCCGAAGTTTACGGCGTCTGGGGTCAGCCGCATTGAATTTGTGCTACGTCGCAGCGGGTCGACTCGATGGTTACTGGGGAGGGCGACTGAACGCTTGGGATATCGCAGCAGGGGTATTGATCGTGCGTGAGGCGGGGGGACGCATCACGAACCAAACCGGACAAGCCATCGATATATGGCGAGGAGATTTGATCTCTGCGGCAAGCGAACCATTGCATCAACAGATACTCGGTGTTTTGGGTAGATCCGACAAGAGTTAATCGTTACTGAGGAATTATGGTGGGTAAGGATACTGGCCGGTGGCTTTTATCGTACTCGTACACAATGAAATGGTACTCGTACTCGAAAAGAAGGATGAGGACTCAGGCGACACCCGAACCAAATCGAGGGCTCTTACCGTAATCCTTGAAAGAGGATTTGGAACTCAATAGATTCAGGATCTTCGAGCACGAGGACGAGCACGAGCACGAGGACGAGCACGAGCACGAGCACGAGCACGAGCACGAGCACGAGCACGAGCACGAGGACGAGTACGAGCACGAGCACGAGGACGAGTACGAGTACGAGCACGAGGACGAGCACGAGCACGAGCACGAGCACGAGCACGAGCACGAGCACGAGCACGAGCACGAGCACGAGCACGAGTACGAGTACGAGTACGAGTACGAGTACGAGCACGAGTACGAGCACGAGTACGAGTACGAGCACGAGCACGAGCACGAGTACGAGCACGAGCACGAGCACCAGCACGAGCACGAGCACGAGCACGAGTAGCAACGGTCTTTAGTTTAGGGGGGGTATTTGTTCAAAAAAGATTTTGAACAACCTTAGTCACTACGTGCATAAACGACCCATGCTCCTCAGGGGCTCTGCCCCCGAACCCCCGGGATTTTT
>Ga0315899_10006444_pt1 | contig 12644 bp, 6 predicted proteins | sample LakEriMetagenome_2_FD_203518 | JGI IMG/M metagenome (GOLD analysis project Ga0315899, IMG submission 203518) | Freshwater fungal communities from buoy surface, Lake Erie, Ohio, United States - Buoy 4 MA112 | ecosystem: Environmental > Aquatic > Freshwater > Lake | place: USA: Lake Erie, Ohio...
CCCGGTTCCACGAGACTCCGCATGGCCGGTGTTGCTGCCCGCTGTGTGTGCCTGGTGTTCGTCACCCTGACCGCCACGCTGGGGCATCATGCCCCTGTTCCCGCTGCCGAACCGGCCCCGGTCAAACCGCGGATTGTCATTGAGACCGATGCGGGGGGAGACCCCGATGACGAGCAATCGCTGGTTCGCTTTTTGCTGTACGCCTGCGATTTCGACATCGAGGGGATTCTCTGCACCCGTCCCGAGACACTGCGTCCCGAAAACCTCAATCCGGAACCAACCGGGCTCGCGATTGTTCAACGGCTGCTGGCCGCCTATCGCGAAGTCTATCCCCGCCTTCGCCAACATGCCGACTATCCTCCTCCCGAGTTCCTCGAAGCCCGGACTGTGGCCGGGTACGACACGGTCGATGACGGCGTCGACCTGCTGCTGAAGGCTATTGACCGGGACGATCCCCGCCCGCTGTGGTTCAGCAACTGGGGCACCAACGACGGCACGGTCAGCAGCCTCAAGCGGGCGCTCGACCGAGTCTGGGAACAGCGCGGCCCGGAGGGCTATGCCCGTTTCAAAAACCGGCTCCGGCTCTGCTCGGACGACCTGTTTGGCGAACATACCACCACCCGCGATCCTCCCTGGCACACCTGGGTCTGGACCAAATTCCCCAACATGGACGGCGGCCGGTGGTATCACCGCTTTGGTCCCCTCACCGCGCGGGCCGGCGGCTTCGATCTCGAGCGGGACCTGCTGACGGGGCATGGGCCACTGGGGGCGCTGTATCCCACCAACACCCACCTTCGACAAAAAGAGGGAGACACTCCCGAGTTCCTGTATCTCATTCCCAACGGACTGAACGAACCCGAAGAGCCGGGCTGGGGGTCGTGGGCGGGACGATTCGGCCGGCAGCCCGACGCCGGGGATCGGCGGTACTTCTGGCCCAACCTGCGGGACACTCGCGATGGCCGCACCCATCGCGACCTCACCCTGTTGCCGTGGGTGACGCACCTGCAGAATGACTTTCGGGCCCGGCTCGACTGGTGTGTGACCGAGCGGGCCGAAGCGAATCATCCCCCGGTGGCCCGTTTGGCGGGGACCTTGCGTCCAATGATGAACAGTGGCGAACGTCTGCAGCTCGACGCCCGGCCCTCGCACGATCCCGATGGCGACCGGCTGTCGTTCGAGTGGTGGCATTACCCCGAGGCGGGAACCTGTGACGTCCGACACGTGCAGCTCAGCGGATCGCGCACTCCCCAGGCCGAGTTCACCGCTCCGGCCGTCCAGCAGGTGGAAACGATCCACTTGATCCTGATCGTTACTGACGCTGGCGAGCCGCCCCTCACGCGGTATCAGCGGGTGGTCATCACAGTCGAACCAGCGCAGAACTGACAGCATCCGCAAGCCCCCGTTGGACCGGTGGGTTTCCCGACGACCACGGTCGTCGCTTGAAGTGAGATCGCCGCTTCGTCACCATCTCGTCTCGGGAAATCTCCCGATCTGGAAAGTGTTCCCGAAGTCTGGCTGAAGCGGTCGGTGAACCGCGCGATCTGGGTGTGACTGTTCATCCACTGGCCTCCCTTCCTTTGACAAACTTCAGCCATGACTGATTCGTCTGCCGCCGGCCACCCGTCTCAAGGCTCCCGCACTGGAACCTCCCGGGGCCAGGCTCTGAAACCCGCTCCCGCTCCACGCCGGGGTGGCGGAATGGGGCGCAAGGTTCTGGGGGCCAGTGTTCTGGGTGCCCTGGGGCTGGGGATTTTTCTGGGACAGTATTTGCCGAAGCTCGGGCTGTTTCCGGGCGGCAGCGGCATTGGCCTCGGCGAGTCCGCCCAACCGACCGCCATCAAGAACACCGAATCCACCCCCCCCGAGTCGACCGCGCTGGCAGCGACTCCCAATGCCGAGCAACCCCGTCCCGACGGCACAGCCCCGATCACGGTCCGGATCGATGGTCATGACTTCGTCCTCGTCGATGCCGCCGGACAATCGCAGGCCGCCACACTCGAAGAGATCGTGAAGGCCATCCAGACCGCCGAGCCCAACCCACGGGGCTTGCGGGTCCGCATCGCCCCCACCCCCGAAGCCCGCGCCAAGAGCGAAAGCGATCTCAAAGAGGCGCTGCGGTCCGCCGGGATCCCCGAGACCGAAATCGTCTGGAGCGAGTGAGCACGCGGGGCAACCCTCCCGTTGGACTGATCTCTCGCAGTCTCGGCCATGTCGCCAGGTGGGTGATCTCTCGGACGCCAGTCCAGCGCCCACGACCCTACGGCACCACGTTCCAGGTGGGGTGCTGCTGGCGGACCCGTTGCTTGCCGGCAGCGGTCAGCTTCGAACGACTCAGTTTCAGCACCTGCAGCGCGGGAAACCCGGTCACGCCCTCCCAGCCGGCATCGGTCACTCCCGTTCCTGTCAGATCGAGAGATTCCAGCCGCGGCCACGTCTGCAGGCTGCGCACTGTTTCGTCCGTCACCAACGGACCGGCAAATCCCTCGCCGAAGACCAGTGTCAACTCGCGCAGCGTCTGCAATCCCGCCAGCGCCGCAATCCCCCGATCGGTGATCGGCAACAGGCTGAGATCGAGCCTCTGCAATTTCGGAAACCGGACCAGCTCGGCCAACCCCGCATCCGTCACCCGGTTTCCCGCCAGATTCAGTAACCGCAGATCCGGCAGCTCCTGCAACCGACCCAGCCCGCCGTCGGTCAGCATCGATTTTTCAAATCCGGTCTTCGCCAGCGACAGGGCCCGCACACCCCGGCAGTCGGCCAGCATCGCCACCGCCGCATCATCCACCCCGTCACACAAATCGAGATCCAGCACCTGCAGCCGGGGAAGCTGCGCCAGCCGCCGCAATCCCTCCCCCGTCACACTCGTCCCCGCCAGGCCCAGCCAGCGCAACTGTTGTGCCTCTGCCAGCGTGGGCCAGGCCCCTTCATCGAGTCGGCGGCAGTGGTCGAGCTGCAGTCCCACCACTCCCGGCAACGCGACCAACTCCCGCAACCCCTCGGCCGTCACCGGGGCCTCAACCAGCGAGACCAGCCACTCCCCGGGCTGCTGCGCGAGCGCTGCCAGGACATCCGCCGGGATCCGGCCCCGCGGCACCTGCTTCGGATCGATCAGCGCCACTCTCAACATGTCCCTCAGAGCTGCCCCCGGCTCAGCAGCGTCCCCTTCGAGTTCCAGCCCAGGCAACAACCGATGGGACCAGCCCACCGGTGCGGGTCCCCAATTCCCCCAATTCCCCCGATTCCAGCGCACTGCCCGCAGAGAGGCTGTCTTCGTGTGCGTGGGATCGACGCCCTCGGGAGCGGGAGTCGCTCGCTCCGCCACCATCCACGCCGACAGTTCCTCCTGCTCTCGCAGCAACAGCCGGCCGTTGGAAACCACCGGATGAGCCCAACTGTCATTTCCTGCCCCGGAAATCCGCAAGGTGCCACTCACCTGAAACCCCTCGGCATCCGCCGCCAGCAGGGCCACCAATCCATCCTGATACCGGAAATAGAACCGTTCGTCGGCCCACGTCACCGCGGCCGAGCCGGTCCCCGGCCCCCGGCGCTTCCACAGAATCTCCCCCGTCGCCAGATCGAGACAGGTCGGCAGCCCGTTGTTGCTGCCGTGCCCGCCATACAGCCTGTCCCCCACCCGCACCACCCCGCCGTGATGATTCTGAAACTGGCCTCCCGCCAGAAAGTAGACCTCGGCGACCTGCAACGTCCGGGGTGCGGACACCCCTCCGGCCTCGCGCGACACCTTCAGCAGCACCGCACCGGCGTTGTACCCATTGGCGGCGAAGACTAGGTCGTCGACCACCACCGGCGTGGGGATGTTGGCGGTCTGGTTGGTGATGCGATGAAAGTGCCACAGCAACCGTCCATCGTCGACGGCGATCCCCACCAGCCCCTGACCGTGCAACTGCACATACTGACGGACCCCGGCCGCCTCGCTGATCACCGCGGAAGAAAATGCCGCCCCGGCCCGCCCCCCTTCCCCCAGCGAGCCAAACACCGATTTCCAAACCACAGCCCCCGTGGTCTTGTCGAGAGCCACCAGTTGTGCCTCGGCTCCTCCCGGCGTGCAGATCAGGTGGTCGCCATCAATCAACGGCGATTCACCATACCCTCGCCCCGACATCAACCGACCGCCGAAGTCAGCCACCAGGTCGCGCTGCCAGAGCGGTTCCCCATCGGTGGTTCGCAGGCAGGCCAATTGTCCGTCCGGTCCCAGGGCATACAGCCGCTCGCCATCCACCGTGGGAGTCGAGCAGGGATTACGCTCGGTCCGACCGATCACCCGCGACCAGAGCAATTGCCCGGTCCGCTCGTCGAGGGCACTGACGACGACATCCCCTCCCCGGGCCCCCAGGGTGAAGACCCGCCCGCGGGCCGTGACAACACTCGCATAGCCCGTCCCCACCCCGCTGGTCCGCCACGCAAGAGGTGGTCCCGCCGCCGGCCAACTCTTCAAGAGCCCCGTCTCGGCTGACCGACCATCCCGCTGGGGCCCGCGCCACTGCGGCCAATCATCGGCCCGCAGGACCGTGGTCCGACCTGCCAATGAAACCAGACCCAGCAAGGTCAGTCCCAGCGAAAAGCTCCTCATCCCCAGGTGCCAGCGCCCGAGCCAGCGACCGAACCCCCATGACGGGGTGCCCCGGCAACGGCAGAGCCTGCGGAACCCACGCCCGCCGGTTGGGCAGCCCTCGCTGGAGATGGATCGATCGTTCCACATGGCAACTCCGGCTGCGGGATCGTCCCCCGCCGCCTCGCGACGGGGTCTGCTGGTGTGCCGCTCTCAATCCACAAACACGAACTCGTTGGTCAACAGGAGGGCGTGGGCGTAGATCCCCCACGTTTCCGGGGTGATGGCCGCGAGATCGTTCCCCAGGAATTCCCGGGCGATCGCCAGTTCCTCCTCGGTGGGAACGCGGGCGAACAGCTTTCGGATCAAAGCCTGCACCCGGCCGTCGATTGTGGTTGCGGCCGTGATCTCCGGCAGGGCCGCCAGTTGCCGGGCCGACTGCTGGGCAAACGGACCATTCATCAGAAACAGTGCCTGCGGAGCGACCGTGGTGTTGTCGCGCGCGCCGCTGGTGCTGTCGGGGCTGGGGAAATCGAATGTCCGCAACAGGCCGGGAAGCGACAGCCGGTCGATGAAGCCATACACCGTCCGCCGCGGCGGCCCCCCCAGCAGCGGGATCGACGGACCGCCGACCGTCCGGTCGAGCGTCCCGGCACTCCACAACAGCGCATCCCGCAGCGATTCGAAATCGAGCCGACGGCGATTCATCCGCCACAACAACCGGTTTTCGGAATCGACCGTCTGCGGATCAGCCCCTCCCGCCACGACGGTCGCCGTCGCCGACTGCTGATACACCGCCGAGTTCATCATCAACCGGTGCAACTGCTTCAGCGACCACCCCTGGGCGACAAACCGGGCCGCCAGCCAGTCGAGCAGTTCCGGATGCGTCGGCGGTTCACTGCGCACCCCGAAGTCACTGGGGGTGCGGACCAGCCCCGCCCCGAAGTGATGCTGCCACATCCGGTTCACGAGGACCCGCGGCGTCAGAGGATTCGTCGGACTGGCAATCGCCCGGGCCAGTTCCAGACGGCCGCTTCCCTGCGCGAATGGCTGGTCCGACTCCGACAGCACCTCCAGGAACCGGCGCGGCACTGCATCGGCGGCCCGGTTCGGATTCCCCCGCAGAAAGATCCGCGGATTGTACGGCTGCGGGTCATCCTGCAGGATCATCGCCCGCGCGGGAGCCCCCGGCGCGCGGATCATCCACTCTTCCAGTTCCTTCAGAACCTTCTGGTACTGCCCCTGCGAGTTGCGGTCGGGAAGCAGCGTCAACACCCCCCAGCCGGTGGTCAAGGGCATGTTGGCCGGGGCATCGGCTCCGTACAGCACCAGCCGCAACTCCTCCTCCAGGGGATCGGGCAGGGCCGTGGGGGCCTGGGCCGGGTTCGCCTGCACCAATTGCTGCCACTTCCCATCGATCGACTTGAGCAGCCCCCCCAGCCGGTTGGCCGCCTCGGCCAGCGTCGTGACCGGAGGTTCCGCCAGTGCTGCGACCACCAGCGGGTGAGCCGGGCGCGAGTCGGCCGTCCCACCGTCTGTGTCATCTCCGCGCAGGCGGGTCAGCACCTCCCCTGCCCGCGCGCCAAACTCGGTCTCGGGAAGGGCCGCGAGGGCATGCCACGCCCGCCAGACCCGGTCGTTGTTGCGGCGGGTCTTCTGCAGGTGCAGCCAATACCGCTGCAGCACGGTGGGGTGCAGATCTCCCTCGGGAATCAACAGCATGAAGTCTTCGGTGCTGGGGGCGTCGCGCGTCGCATGGGCGGCCAGCACATACTCGGCGAACCGCTCGCGCCCCGAACGGAACACGATCTCCTGCCGTTCTTTCAGAAAAGCATTCAGCCGGGCCTGCCGCACCGCCAGTTCCTGCTCGAACTGTTCGAATTCCTCCCGCTCGGGAATCGGTCCGGGCAGGCGGGGCAAGACCGCCGGTTCGGTCGAACTGCGAAACACCCCATACAGGGCATAGTAGTCGGCCTGGCTGATCGGATCGAACTTGTGATCGTGGCAGCGGGCGCAGGTGGTGGTCAGTCCCAGCAGTCCCCGGCTCACCACATCGATGCGATCGTCGAAGATGTCGTGAACATTGTTGACGAAATGCCCTCCAATCGTGATGAAGCCCAGGGCCGCCAGATGCCGGTCACGCTCGGGTGGGGGCAACTGATCGGCCGCAAGTTGCGCCACCACGAACTGGTCATAGGGAAGATCTTCGTTCAGCGACCGAATCACCCAATCGCGGTAGGTGTAGCCCCAGGGGTAGGTCTGCTCTTCGAAGAAGACATAGCCCTTGTTGTCGGCATAACGGGCGAGATCGAGCCAGTAGCGTCCCCAGCGTTCGCCGTAATGCGGTGATGCGAGCAGTTCGTCCACCACGTCGGCGAACGCCTCGGGGGTGGGACGGGGATCGGTCGCGAACGCCTGCAGCCGGGCCGGGTCGGGAGGCAGCCCCACCAGGTCGAAGCTCGCCCGCCGATACAGCGTCCGCCGGTCGGCCGCTGGACTGGGGCTCAGCCCGGCGTCGTGCAACCGGCTGAGAATGAACCGGTCGAGGTCGGTGCGGGCCCAAGCCCCCTGGCCGGGAGGCAGTTGGTCGAGCGTCGGGACAGGTGGAGACACCAAGGGACGGAAGGCCCAGTGGCTCTGGCGAATCTCGGCCAGCGATTGCCGGGCGGTCGTCGTGGCGTCGTGCCCCCACGGCACTCCCCGCCGGACCCAGTCCACGAGAATCGCCTGGGCCTCCGCCGGCAGGGGACCGGCGGGAGGCATCTTGAGAGGACCGTCATAGGCGATCGCGGCCAGCAGGTCGCTGTCGTCCACTTTGCCAGGCAGCACCGCCGCACCGCTGTCTCCCCCCTTCAACACCGCCGCGCGCGAGTCGAGCCGCAGCCCCCCTTCCTGCTTGCCCGGCCCATGGCATTTGTGGCAGTGTTCCACCAGCAGGGGACGGACCTTCGTTTCGAAGAACTCCACATCCTGGGGGGTGGCGGGAGGAACCTCCTGGGCGAAGGTGAAGCCCGTTGTCAGCAGCCACAGCATCCCTGTGACCACCGCCAGGTGTGTTCCTCGCAGGTTTCGCGGTACGCGATGCATCACACATCCTCCCAGTTGGTCACGGGCCGCCCGTTGGTCACGGACAACCGTCCCGATGACACGCGGCTGTCGTCCGTGGTTCTCACTTACTTGCCGCCGAACAGCTTCAGCAATTCACCCAGCAGTTGCGGACCGGCAATTCCCAGCTTGATCACCACCCCCATCAGCGATTCGCCGGCGATCAGCCCCGAGGCGACCGGCACGGTGTACTTCTCATCGACCGCGGGGCGGGCCTTCGAGAAGATCCACGCCAGCAACGCCCCCAGGAACATCGAGATCGAGTTGAAGGCCGGCACCACCCCCGCAATCCCCAGCGCGGTGGGAGAGGGAATCCACTTGCGGTACTTCCGGGGCAGGAACTCCTCCAGCAGGGTCAGCACGATCCCCACCACAGCCCCGATGATCATCGCGAAGAGAGCCCCGGCGGGCAGCTTGTCGATCCCATCGGCCAACAGCCGGGCAACCCCTTCCCAGACCCGGGCGGCCGGTGCGGGGAACTTCTCCTCCTGCAGTGCCTCGGGGGTCACCAACACCAGATACACCGGCACGCAGAACAGCGACCCGGCCAGCACCCCGAAGAATTGCGAAATGGTCTGCCGGCGGGGGTTGCCCCCCAGCATGTAGCCCGCCTTCAGGTCGGTCAGCAGGTCGGCCGAGTGCGAGGCGGCCCCGGCGGTGATCGACGCCGTCATCAGGTTGGTCGTGGGATTGCTGGGGGCCAGCACGCCGAAGGTCAACTGCGTGATCTTCCCCATGGCGCCAATCGGTGTGATGCTGGTCTCCCCCGTCGCCCGGGCGGCGACAATCGACAACAGGAAGGTCAGCAGCACCGCTATGATCCCCATCCACCATTCGACCTGGAACAGATAGGTCCCGAGGAAGACGCAGGCCGCCCCCGAGACCAGGGTGCCAATCAGGAACCACGAACCCGGCACTTCGATCTCATCGAGCGGATCCTTGCTGTCGGAACCGGTCGACAGGATCGAAGTGAGACTGCTGAAGGCCCGCAGCGCGGTCTTCCACCGGAGGGCGAACGACAACAGCCCCGAGGCGACCATCAGCGAGGTGGCGGGCCAGAGAGCCCAGTTCCGGATCGGCTCCGACTCCTTCAGAATCCCCGAACTCCGCAGCCACGGGCCGAGGATGGCGTAATAGCCAATCGCACCGACCAACAACGACGTTCCCACCCGAATCCCCATGATGGCTCCGGCGGCAATCATGAGGAAGGACGACTCGATCCCCACGGTGTACCGTTTCAGCCAGACCGCCCCCAGCGTGGGAACCCCTGCCTCCACCGTCCGGGGAGACAGCCAGCGTTCCAGTCCCAGCGAGATTGGCAGTTCGTCGGGCAGGGCCCAGGGAGACAGCGTCTCGGCCAGTTTCTGGCGCCATCCCTCGGCAGTGGTCCAGTGCTCCTTGATCAGTCCGATGCCGCTCTTCCAGATTTCCAGCCCCGCCCCCAGCAGGGCCGCCCACACCAGGGCCCGGGCCTTCTGGATCGCTTCGGCCCCCGCCGTGTGCATCGACTTGAGGGTTTGGGCCGTGGCGAGTCCTTCGGGGAACGGCAGTTGATCGATGTTGATCAGTTGCCGCTTGAGGGGAATGGCCATAAAGACCCCCAGCAGCGAGACCGCCGTCAGCCAGGCCATCAGTTCCCACGCCTTGAGCTGCTGCCCGGTGATCAGCGTGAGGGCGGGAATGGCCGAGACCAGACCGGCCGACGCCATGTACCCGGCGGCACTCGCCGCACTCGACATGGTGTAGTTCTCAAGGATGGTGAAGTGGTCTTTCCGCCACGGCGGATAGATCGCTTCCAGGAACTTGAACAGGGCGAACGCGATGATGCACGAGGTGACGGTGACCGTCAGCCCCCAGCCGGTCTTCAGCCCCACATACAGATTCGAGATCGACATCACCCCGCCGATCAGCATCCCGGTGAAGACCGACCGCACGCTCAACTGGCGGATCGACTCTCCCTGGTAGACATTCGCCAGCCAGTCGCGGGCGGCCTGATCGGGATCGCGGGATGCGGCGGCGTCACCGCGCTGCTCGTCGTCGAAATCGGACATCGTCGCTCTGCGGAAAGGGAAGTTCGGAACCGGGTCGGACAGCCGGGGGATCCACTCCAGCCGGGGCCAGAACCGGCTTGGGAATTCGCCCCGCCCAGTCCACTATAGCGGGGGGTGGGAACGAGCGAAAACCACCCCCAGCGACTACAATTCGGCACTTCGTTTGCCCTCCCGATCTCTCCGGATCCCGTCATGTCGCACACCACGTCGCAGGCCTATTCGCAACTGTTGTCCGAGACCCGCGAGGCGGCGCTGCTCGAATCATGCGGAGCTGTGCTGGGCTGGGACGAACAGACCTACATGCCCGTGGGGGGAGCCGAGCATCGCTCGAACCAATTGGCCCTGCTCGCGGGCCTCGCGCACGAGAAAGCCACCTCCCCCCGCGTGGGAGAACTGCTGCAGCAGTTGGAGGCGGCCCGCGATGTCGAACCCGACTCGGTGATGGCGGCCAACCTTCGCGAGATCCGCCGCGATTATGACCGGGCCACCCGGCTTCCCAAGAGTCTGGTCGAAGAATTGTCGAAAACCACCTCGCTGTCGCAACAGGCGTGGGTGGCCGCCCGCAAGCAGCGCGACTTCGCCCAGTTTCTTCCCTGGCTCGACAAGGTGACCCGGCTGAAACGCGAGGTGGCCCAGGCCATTGGTTATGGCCGGGGAGTGCCCTACGACGCTCTGCTTGAAGAATACGAGCCCGGCATGACCGCGGCCGACGTTACCACCCTGTTCGACGCGCTCAAGGCCGACCTCGTGCCGTTGATTGCGAAGGTCAAAGAGTCGGGCCGGGCTCCCCGGAGGGAGATTCTGACCCGGCGGTATCCCATCCCGGCGCAGCAGCAGTTTTCGATCGCTGCGGCTGAGGCGATTGGGTTCAACTTCCAGCAGGGCCGGCTCGATGTGGCCCATCATCCATTCTGCAGCGGGTTCGGTCCGGGGGACTGCCGGCTGACCACGCGGTACAACGAGCATCACTTCCCCGGCGCGTTCTTCGGCACCCTGCATGAAGCGGGGCACGGCATGTACGAGCAGGGACTCGACCCGGCGCTGTGGGGCTCGCCCGTAGGGCGCGCCTGCTCGCTGGCGATTCACGAATCGCAATCGCGGATGTGGGAAAATCTGGTGGGGCGCAGCCGGGCGTTTTGGAAGTGGCTGTATCCCAAGGCTCAGGAGACCTTCCCCGAGGCGCTGGGACAGACCCCGCTCGACGAGTTCTACTTCGCGATCAACGACGTGCAACCGTCGTTCATCCGGGTGGAGGCCGACGAGGCGACGTACAACCTGCACATTTTGTTGCGGTTTGACATGGAGCGGCCGCTGATCGCCGGCGATCTGGCCCCGGCGGATGTCCCCGGTTTGTGGAACGAGCTGTCGCAGAAGTACCTGGGAATCCAGCCGGCGCACGACAGCGACGGCTGCCTGCAGGACATTCACTGGAGTGCCGGGCTGGTGGGGTACTTCCCCACCTACAGCCTGGGGAACATGGTGGCCTCGCAGTTGTTCGAGGCGGCCCATCGGGATCTGGGAGATCTGTCGAGCCAATTCGCCCGGGGCGAATTCCAGCCGTTGCATCAGTGGCTGACCACCAAGGTGCACCGGGAAGGACGGCGCTACCCGGCCCTCAAGTTGGTGGAGCGGGTGACGGGCGAACCCCTGTCGCACCGCCCCCTCATTCGGCACCTGCAGCACAAGCTGGGAACGCTGTACGGCATCTGACCGACAGGACCGAACATCGCGTCGCAAGGGACCAGCACCAGCGCCGCGGGGGGGCGGACCTCTGCGTCCGCCCCGCTGGGCATTCGGCTGAAAGCCCCGCTCCAATGGGTAGCCAAACAGCTCGGCCCAAAAATCCAATCCGCGCCCAACCGAACATCGCGCGGAAGGGGACCAGCACCAGCGCCGCGGGGGGGCGGACCTCTGTGTCCGCTCCGCTGGGCATTCAACCAAAACCCCCCGCCCCGATGGGCAGCGAAAAAATGCGGACCGGACCTCAACCCCATCCTCAGTCCCAGCGCAGCTGGTGAATCTCCCCCTGAAACGGCCAGTCCTCGGAACGTTTCACCAATCCCGCGCGCACAGGATTCTCGCGGATGTACTGCCACTCGGCCTCATTTGAGGCGGCACTCCGCACACGGTGATCGAAACTCCTCGACTGAAACCGACACTCCAGTCGACCGTAGCGATTGGAAAACCGCGATTTCCAGTACTTCTCCCAGTCGTAGAAAGAAATCGCACCCTCCCGGTAGCCGGCGAAGAGGTGAATATGATCCGGCATGATCAGGTATCGGCCCACAACCCAAACGGTCGCGTTGGTCCAGACATCCACCAGCAACTCATGCACCTCGCTGGTCGCTAACCAGGGCGCGCGTTTCTCGGTGCCGATGGTGTCGTAAACGATGGTCGGCTGACCGTCGACAGCGAGGATCCCCTTGGCAAGATGATTGCGGCGTTGGGTGCGTGGCATGATGGATGAGGACAGAGGTGTGAGGACTCAAGGACAATGGAAGGAATGGCACGTGTGAACGGGAGGTCCATTTGGGAGTTCTGAGTGGGTGGTTGGCCGGTCCGCATTTGTTCGCTGCCCATTGGTGCGGTTTTTTCCGAGGAAAGCCCATTGGAGCGGACACAGAGGTCCGCCCCCCCGCCACCCTGTGCTTGGGCCCTTGCGGGAGGGTGTCTTTTGTTGAGTTTCCAGCGGAGGCTGTTGGCCGATCCATGGTTTCTCGCTGCCCATTGGGTCGGTGACCTGCGGACGAGAGTCCAGCGGAGCGGACACAGAGGTCCGCGCGGTTGATAGGGGTAGGGAGAGCCGAATGGTTACGGCCCCCCCTCCCTCCAAACCGGACTGGCGGATTTCCCGCATCCGGCTTTCCAGTTGATGGTCTTACCTGTGACAGGATTGAACGGCCTGTGCATGGGCTGCT
>Ga0315899_10006447_pt1 | contig 12642 bp, 11 predicted proteins | sample LakEriMetagenome_2_FD_203518 | JGI IMG/M metagenome (GOLD analysis project Ga0315899, IMG submission 203518) | Freshwater fungal communities from buoy surface, Lake Erie, Ohio, United States - Buoy 4 MA112 | ecosystem: Environmental > Aquatic > Freshwater > Lake | place: USA: Lake Erie, Ohio...
GCGCTGCCGTGCGCTGCGCGGGGGCCTGCGGCGCGGCCGCGGAGCGCTGCGCCTCCGAAGTGCCCGGGAGCCCCGCCCAGCCGCCCGCTGCGGCCATCGCGAGACCGCTGCCGACGGCCCGGCGGCGTGCGGTGCGGTGTGGGGGGGCGGGCATCGGCAGCGCGTCCTCGTAGGCGCCGTCCATGCCCGTGCGGGCGGCGGTCGCACGGTGTCGATCCTAGGGCAGCGCGGGGCCGGACGCCACGCGCGCGCGGCGCTCGTCCGAGGGATGCCGGATCCGGATCGCCGGGCCTCGAAATTTCATGGTCCGGCCGGCTTGTCGCAACCGTCGGCGCGACGCTAACCTGTGCCGCAGCGGTCCCCGGGGCCGCGCGAGGGGAGAGGGGACATGTCCGTGCGCCCGCTGCGCGAGCAGGTGAGCGACGAGGAGTGGCGGCTGAGGGTGGATCTGGCCGCCTGCTATCGGCTGGTGGCGCTCTACGGCATGAGCGACCTGATCTTCACGCACCTCACCGCCAAGCTTCCCGCCCGCGTCACGGGCGGGGCCGAGCAGTTCCTGATCAATCCGTTCGGCATGCTGTTCGACGAGATCACCGCGTCGTCGCTGATCCGCATCGATCGGGACGGCAACCCGCTGACGGATTCGCCCCTGCCGGTCAACCGAGCGGGCTTCGTGATCCACGGCGCGATCCACGAGGCCCGTCCCGAGGTCGCCTGCGTGCTGCACACCCACACCCGCGCCGGCATCGCCGTCAGCGCCCGGCAGGACGGTCTGCTGCCGCTGTCGCAGCAGGCGACGCTGGTGATGGGCTCGCTCGCGTACCACGACTACGAGGGCATCGCGGTGCGCGACGACGAGCGGGCGCGCCTGCAGCGCGACCTGGGCGCGAGCGACTGCATGATCCTGCGCAACCACGGGCTGCTGACCGTCGGCCTGACGATCGCCGACGCGTTCTGGCGGATGTACACGCTCGAGAGCGCCTGCCGCATCCAGGTCGATGCCCGGCATGGGGGCGGCCGGCTGGTGCACGTCGACCGGCAGATCGTCGACGGCGTCACCGAGGCGGTCTCGGCGGTCTCGGACACGCACCCGGCCCGCCTGGCGTGGCCCGCGCTGCGCCGGCAGCTCGACCGGGTCTCGCCCGGCTACGATCACTGACACAGAGGGGACGCGCCGTGAACGCACCGAGGCTGCATGCCGGACCGTCCGCCTGGACCCGGGCGCAGATGGAGGCCGACCGGTCCTGGATGTGCACGCTCGACGCCGACGAGATCGACGACGTGCGTCGTGCGCTGTCGATCGCGCGCTCGACCGGTCGTCCGCCGGCCGCGCTCACCGCGGCGGATTTCCCGCTGCCGGTGCTCGGCGCACGGATCCGCCGCCTGGTGCGGGAGCTCGACGAGGGACGCGGCTTCGAGCTGTGGCGCGGGCTGCCGGTCGACGAATGGAGCCTCGAGGAGCGGCAGACGGCCTACTGGTGCCTCGGCATGCACCTGGGGCGTCCGATCGTGCAGAACGCCCGCGGCGAGCTGCTGGGCAGCGTGATGAACACCACCGGCACCGATCCGCAGACCAACGCCAACAGCCGCTTCTATCACACCAACGCCGCGGCGCCGTTCCACGTCGACGGCGCGGACGTGGTCGGGCTGATGTGCGTGCGTGGCGCGAAGGAAGGCGGCGCGAGCCTGATCGTCAGCTCGACCCGCATCCACGACGAGATCGTGCGCCGTCGCCCGGACCTGGTGCCGCTGCTGTTCGAGCCGCTGTGGTTCGATCACCGGGGCGAGCGCAACGCGGTCACCGGGGAGCCGTACTGGGTCACGTCGATCTGCGGCTGGTCGGGAGACAAGCTGTCGACGATGTACCTGCGCAACTTCATCGAATCGGGCCAGCGCTACCCGGGCGCGCCGCTGCTGACCGCGCGCCACCGCGAACTGTTCGACCTGATCGACGCGCTTGCCGCGTCGGACGAGCTGTGCCTGTCGATGGACTTCCGGCCCGGCGACATCCAGTGGCTGAACAACCACGTGACCCTGCACTCGCGCACGAGCTTCGTCGACTGGCCCGACCCCGAGCGTCGTCGGTGGCTGTTGCGACTGTGGCTGAACCTGGAGAAGCGTGACCGCTTCACCGACACGTACGGCTTCTACGGCATCGCCACCGACCCGATCGCCGCCTGATCCGGCGCCGGGGCGAGGCGCGGCCCGACGATGCCGCGCAGCGTGGCGAGCACGTCCTGGACCGCGGTGCTCGCCAGCCGGTCCCGCCTGACCATCGCGCCGACCGGATAGCTCGCGGCGGGCAGTTCCACCGGCAGCACCGCGAGCCGGCCCGATGCCGCGGCCGAGCGCGCCACCCGCTGCGACAGCGCCGACAGCAGCGGCGCGTTCGCCAGAAGCTCGATCACCGCGAACACCGAGGTCGCCTCGTAGACCACCCGCGGGTCGGGCAGGCCCTCGCCCGCCAGGCGCGACGCGACCATGTTGTACAGCGCGCCGCCGCGCGACGGCAGCACCCAGCCCGAGGACGACATCAGCGCGAGCCGGCGACGACCGCGCGAGCGCAGGATCGGATGCGCCGTGCCGCAGACCACCACCGTGGGTTCGAGGTAGAGCACCTCGTGCAGCACCGACGCGGTCAGCATCTCCGGGACGACCCGTCCGAGCACGCAGTCGAGCTCGCCGTCCTCCAGCGCCGGCAGCAGCACGTCCTCCAGCCCGACCCGGACCTGGATCGACAGCCCCGGCTGCCGGGCGTGCAGCCGCTCGCCCAGGGCCGGCAGCAGCCAGGGCACGGCCACGGGAAAGACACCCAGCCGAAGTCGCCCGGTCGCACCCGAGGCCACCGCGTCCATCTCCTCGCGGGCGGCCGCCATCTCGGCGAGCATCAGCGACGCGCGGCGCGTCATCACGCGCCCCACGGGCGTGGGCTCGAGACCGCGGCGGTTGCGCACGAAGAGCGGCTGGCCCACCGCCTGCTCGATCTCGCGCAGCAGCTTGCTCGCCGTCGGCTGGGACATCGCGACCCGCGTCGACGCGCGGTGCACGTTCGGATCCGCGCCGAGCGCCTGGAGCAGCTCGAGGTGGCGCAGCTTCAGGCGGGTCACCAGCTTTCGGTGGTCGGAGGGCATGTCCGTCAGGGATGCTGGAACGGAATCGCAGAACCGGAAAATATCATCATCGGCAGAATTGCCGGCGCTTCGGCTGGCAGCTATCGTCGCACGACGGACTCGAGCGGAAACCGTCCGCCCGTGCCACAGCGCACCGCGCATGGAGGAGACAACCAATGATCCGTTCCCTGTTCGTCCGCGCCGCCGCGTCGATCGTCACGGCCGCACTGGCCACCGCCGTTGCCGCCCAGGAGATCCGCATCGGGCTGACCGGGACGTTCACCGGCCCGAACGCGTCGGTCGGCATCCCGTACCGCAACGCCGCCGAGATCTTCCCGCCGACGATGGGCGGCGTACCGGTGAAGTGGATCGTGCTCGACGACGGCGGCGATCCGACCGCCGCGCTCAAGAACGCGCGTCGCTTCGTCGACGAGGACAAGGTCGACGCGATCGTCGGCTCGACCTCCACGCCGACGGCCACGGCGCTGTTCGACGTCGCCAACGACTCGAAGACGCTGCAGATCGCGATGGCGCCGGTCGCGATTCCCGCGGCCAAGTCCGCCTGGCTCTTCAACATCCCGCAGCCGGTGCCGCTGATGGTCTCGGCGATCGTCGAGGACATGAAGCGTCGCGGCGTGAAGTCCGCCGCCTACATCGGTTATGCCGACGGCTGGGGCGACCTCAACTGGAACGCGTTCAACAAGCTCGCGACCGACGCCGGCATCAAGGTGGTCGCGGCCGAGCGCTACAACCGGACCGATACCTCGGTCACCGCGCAGGCGCTCAAGGCGTTCGCGGCCTCGCCCGATGCGCTGTTCGTCGGTGCCGCCGGCACGCCCGCGGTGCTGCCGCACGTGTCGATCCGCGACCTGGGCTTCAAGGGACCCGTCTACCACACGCACGGCGCGGTCGCCGGCGCGGTGATCCAGGCCGGCGGCAAGGCGATCGAAGGCGCCCTGATGCCCACCGGCCCGATGGTGGTCACGGCCGACCTGCCCGAGTCGAACCCGATCCGCAAGGTGTCGACCGACTTCATCGCGAGGTACCAGGCCAAGTGGGGCCCGGGCGCGGTCGCTCCGTTCGCGGGCTACGCGTGGGACGCCCAGCTGCTGCTCGATGCGGCGGCCACGCGCGCGATCAAGAGCGGCGCCAAGCCCGGCACGCCGCAGTTCCGCGAGGCGCTGCGCAACGCGATGATCTCGGGCGCCGAGGTGGTCGGCACCAACGCGGTCTACAAGTACTCGGAGGCGGACCGCTACGGCGTGGACGAGCGTGCCCGGGTGCTGGTCTCCGTGAAGGATGGCGCCTTCAGGCTGTTCCGCCCCTGATCGCCGCCTGCCGGCCCCTCCCCGATCGGTCGCGCGTCACGCCATGAACGCCACCGTCGCCGCGCTGCTCGTGCAGGACGGCCTCACCAGCGGGCTGATCTACGCGCTGCTCGCGGTGTCGATCGTGCTCGTCTTCCTGGTCACCCGCGTGCTGTGGGTGCCTGCCGGCGACATCGTCGCTTTCGGGGCCCTGACGATGAGCCTGCTGCGGCAGGGCCAGCAGCCCGGCACGATCTGGCTGCTGGCCGCGCTCGGGCTGCTCGCGACGGCGATCGAGGCGGCCCGCTGCCACCGCAGCGGCGAGTGGGCCGGCTTCGGGCGCGTGCTGCCGCTGACGATCGGCGCGCCGGTGCTGGGCATCGTGCTGGTCAGGTGGGTGGTGCCGGCCGACGCGTCGGTGGCCGTCCACGCCCTGCTGACCGCCGTGCTGGTCGCGCCGATGGCGCCGCTGCTGTACCTGACCGCGTTTCGTCCGCTCACCGAGGCGACGGTGCTGGTCAAGCTGATCGCGGCGGTCGCGCTGCATTACCTGCTGGTCGGCTTCGGGCTGTTCTTCTTCGGCGCCGAAGGCCTGCGCACGCCGCCGTTCGTCTCCGGACGGATCGACATCGGCTTCACCACCGTGTCCTGGCACCTGGTGCTCGCGCTCGTCGCGTCGCTGGTGCTGATCGTCGTGCTGTGGGCGTTCTTCGAGCGCACGCTCTGGGGCAAGGCGCTGCGGGCGACCGCCGTCAACCGCTTCGGCGCCCGGCTGGTGGGCATCCGCAGCGAGCGCGCCGGGCTGCTCGCGTTCGGCATCGCGGGATGCATCGGTGCGCTGTCCGGCCTGCTGATCGGCCCGATCGCGACGATCTACTACGACTCCGGCTTCCTGATCGGCCTGAAGGCCTTCATCGGGGTGGTCTGCGCGGCGATGGCGAGCTTTCCGATCGCGGTGGCGGGCGCGCTCGCGGTGGGTGTCTTCGAGTCCTTCGCGTCGTTCTTCGCGTCCGCCCTCAAGGAGGCGATCGTCTTCGCGCTCCTCGTGCCGATCCTGCTGTGGCGATCGCTGACGGATCACTCGCTGCACGGCGAAGAGGAATGAATCGCGCCGCATTGCCGGCCGCGCCGGCGATCGCAGCGGCGGTCCTGCTCGCGGTCGCGCCGTTCGTGCTGCCGGTCTGGATGGTGACGCTCCTCGGGTACATCGGCCTGTACTCGATCGTCTGCCTCGGGCTGGTGCTGCTGACCGGCTGGGTCGGCATCACCTCGTTCGGGCAGGCCGCGTTCGTCGGGCTCGCCGCCTACGTGTCGGCGCTGGCGGTGACCCGCGCCGGGCTGTCGCCCTGGCTCTCCCTGCCGCTGTGTCTGGTCGCCACCGGGCTCGCGGGCTGGCTGATCGGCTGGCTCACCGTGCGGCTGTCGGGCCACTACCTGGTGCTGGGCACGATGGCGTGGGGCCTCGGCCTGTACTACCTGTTCGGCAACCTGCAGGGGCTGGGCGGCTTCAACGGCATCGCCGGCGTGCCGAAGCTGCGCGCGGGCGCGCTGAGCGTGGCCGACCCCCGGATCTTCCACCTGCTGGTGTGGACGATCCTCGGACTGCTGCTCGTCGCCGCCTACCGGCTCGCCGACAGCCGGGCGGGGCGCGCGATCCGCAGCCTGCGCGACCCGATCATGGTCGAGAGTTTCGGCGTGCGGTCGGCGCAGCTGAAGCTGCAGGTGTTCGTCGCTGCGGCGCTGCTCGCAGGCCTCGCCGGATGGCTGCACGCGCACTACCTGGGCCACGTGAGCCCCAGCCCCTTCGGCATCAACGCGTCGGTCGACTACCTGTTCATGGCGGTGATCGGCGGCACCGCCACGCCGATCGGCGCCGTGCTCGGCCCCGCGGTGGTCGAGACGCTGCGCACCGTGCTGCGCGACGCGATCCCGGCGCTGTCGGGCGTCGGCGGCAACTACGAGGCGATCCTGTTCGGCGGCCTGGTGATCGTGCTGCTGCAGCGGGCGAGCGGCGGCCTCGCACCGATGCTGGCGCGCTGGCTGCCCGCCGCGCCGACACCGCGCGCGCCCGATTCGGCCGCGCCGCTGCCGCGCCGCGCCCTGCCGCAGGCCGGCTCGACGCTGCTCGAGGTCCGTGCGGTCAGCCGCACCTTCGGCGGCCTGGTCGCCGTCGACGCGGTCGACTTCGAGGTCCGGGCCGGCGAGATCCTCGCGCTGATCGGCCCCAACGGCGCCGGCAAGAGCACGCTGTTCAACCTGGTGACCGGGGTGCTCGAGCCCACCGGCGGCGAGGTCCTCGTGGCGGGCCGCCGCGTCGACGGGCTGCCACCGCGCGCGGTGGCGGCGCTGGGCGTGGCGCGCACCTTCCAACACGTGCGGCTGCGCCCCACGATGACCTGCCTCGAGAACGTGGCGCTGGGCGCGTGGCTGCGCGGCCGGGCCGGCCTGCTCGCCGGGGCGATCGGCGCGGCCCGCGACGAGGAGGCCCGCTGCCTTCGCGAGGCGCAGTCGCAGCTCGATCGCGTGGGACTCGGCGCGCTCGCCGAGGCGCCCGCCGGCAGCCTCGCGCTCGGCCAGCAGCGCATCCTCGAGATCGCCCGCGCGCTCGCCGCCGATCCGGCGCTCCTGATGCTCGACGAGCCGGCCGCGGGGCTGCGCCTGCAGGAGAAGCACGCGCTCGCCGCGCTGCTGCGCTCGCTGCGCGGGCAGGGCGTCACCGTGCTGGTCGTCGAGCACGACATGGACTTCGTGATGAACCTGGTCGACCGGATCGTGGTGCTGCAGTTCGGGCAGAAGATCGCCGAAGGCCCGCCGGATGCGATCCGTCGCGACCCCCGGGTCGTCGAGGCCTACCTCGGGGGGCTGGACGACTGATGGCGCCGCTGCTCGAAGTCACCGACCTGCACGTCGCCTACGGCAAGGTCGAGGCCGTCCGTGGCGTGTCGCTGCACGTGCCCGCCGGCGGCATCGTCGCGATCGTCGGTCCCAACGGCGCGGGCAAGTCGAGCCTGCTCAACGCGCTGGCCGGCGCGCTGCCATGTTCGGGCGAGGTCCGCTACGACGGCCGTCCGCTCGCCGGCCGCAGCGTCGAGGACCGGGTCGCGGCCGGACTCTGCCTGGTGCCCGAGCGGCGCGAGCTGTTCCGCGAGATGACCGTCGCCGACAACCTCGAGCTCGGCGCGTTCCTGCGGCGAACGGATCCGCGCGCCACGCTCGAGCAGGTGCTCGGGATCTTCCCGCGGCTGCGCGAGCGGCTGCGCCAGCAGGCGGGCACGCTGTCGGGCGGCGAGCAGCAGATGCTCGCGCTCGGTCGCGCGTTGCTGTCGGGGCCGCGCCTGCTGATGCTCGACGAGCCTTCGCTCGGGCTCGCGCCGCTGATCGTGAAGGAGATCTTTCGCGTGGTGCGCTCGCTGCGCGATCGCGGGGTGTCGCTGCTCGTCGTCGAGCAGAACGCGCGCGTCGCGCTGCAGGTGGCCGACCTCGCGTACGTGGTCGAGGGGGGCCGGATCGTGCTGTCCGGCACCGCGGCCGACCTCGCTGCCGACCCGCGCGTCGCGGCCGCCTACCTCGGCGCCGGCGCAGCCCGGAAACCGGAGACACCGTGACAGAGATCGCGATTCCCTACGGCGCCTACTGGTCGACGCCCTTCGCCCGCTGGCAGGGCTCGCTCGCGCACCTGCACAGCCTGCGTTTCGCCGCGCACGTCGCCCGGCGGGCCCTCGATCGCCGCGCGATCCCGGTCGACGTGTTCGACCACGGCGTGTTCGGGACGACCGTGCCGCAGCGCGGCAGCTTCTACGGCCTGCCCTGGCTGATGGGCCTGGTCGGTGCCCCCGGCGTCGCCGGCCCCACGATCTCGCAGGCCTGCGCGACCGGCGCGCGTGCGCTGCAGTCGGCCGCGGCCGAGATCCGCGAGGGCGCGGCGCGCGTGGCGCTGGTGGTCTGTGCCGATCGCACGTCGAACGGCCCGCACCTGTACTACCCCGCGCCGGACGGCCCGGGCGGCACCGGCGAGCACGAGAACTGGATCCTCGACAACTTCGAGCGCGACCCGTTCGCCGGCCTCGCGATGGTCGAGACCGCGGACCGCGTCGCCGCGAAACACGGGATCGACACCGCCCGCCAGCACGCGGTGGTGCTCGAGCGCTACGCGCAGTACGCGGACGCGCTCGCCGACGATGGTGCGTTCCTGCGCCGATTCATGGACCTGCCGTTCGAGGTGCCCGATTCGCGGCTCGCGAAGGTCCGCGCCACCCTGGCCGGCGACGAAGGCATCCATCCGACGACCGCCGAGCGCCTCGCGCGACTCGCGCCGGTGCGCGACGGCGGCACGGTGACCTTCGGCGGGCAGACGCATCCGGCCGATGGCTCGGCGGGCATGGTGGTCACCACGCCGCAGCGGGCGGCGGAGCTGTCGCGCGAGCCCGGCATCTCGATCCGCGTGCTCGCGTTCGGACAGTCGCGCGTCGCGGCCGGCCACATGCCGGAGGCGCCGGTGCCCGCCGCTCGGCGCGCGCTCGAGCACGCCGGGCTCGAGCCCGCGCAGCTGGACGCGATCAAGACCCACAACCCCTTCGTCGTCAACGACATCGTGCTCGCCGATGCCTTCGGCATCCCGACCGATCGCATCAACCGCTTCGGCTCGTCGCTGGTCTGGGGCCATCCGCAGGGCCCCACCGGCCTGCGGGCGATCATCGAGCTGATCGAGGAGCTGGCGATGCGCGGCGGCGGCCACGGCCTGTTCACCGGCTGCGCGGCGGGCGACACCGGCATGGCGGTGGTGATCCGCGTGGAGGACCGGCGATGAACGGTCTCGACGCGCTGCCTGTGCGCCACGAGACGGTCTTGCACGCGCTGGCCGACGCCGCCGCGAAGGCGCCGGACGCGACGGCGCTGATCTGCGGCGACGAGACGCTCGACTACCGCGGCTATGCGGCCTGCGTTGCGGCCCTGGCCGCCGAGCTCGCGCCGCTCGGCGCGCGCGGCGAACGCGTCGCGCTGCTGATGGGCAACTCGCCGGACATCGCGATCGCGACCTTCGCGGTGCAGGCGGCCGGTTTCCAGGTCGTGCCGCTGAATCCCGCCTACACCGCGCACGAGCTCGACCCGATCCTCGCCAACGCCGCGCCGGTCGCACTGATCCACGACGAGGGCTGTGCCGCCGCCGCCCTCGACGCGGCTCGCGCGCGGGGCGTGAAGCGCCTGCTGCCGGTGGGCCCCGCGACGCGCCTGACCCGCTGGCGCGACCGGCCGCTGCCCTCGGGCGGACTGCCGCTGCCGCGCGCCGACGAGCTGTCGACCCTGCAGTACACCGGCGGCACCACCGGCCGCTCGAAGGGCGTGGACCTGACCCACGCCGCGGTGTCGATCAACGTCAGCCAGCGCGAAGCGCTGCTGCCCACCGAGCCCGAGACGGAGCGCGTGCTGGCGGTCACGCCGCTGTTCCACGTGTACGCGGTCTCGATGGGTCTGTACCTCGCGGTCTATTGCCGAGGCACGCTGGTGATCCTGCCCCGCTACCGGCCGGAGCTGGTGCTCGAGGCGATCGAGCGCCATCGCATCACGCTGTTCTCGGGCAGCCCCACGCTGTTCACCGGCCTGATGGCCTACGAGCACTTCGCCCGGCACGACCTCGCTTCGCTGCGACTGTGCTACTCCGGCTCGGCCGCGCTGCCCCAGGAGACGCTGCGGCGCTGGGAGCAGGCGACCGGCTGCGGCGTCGTCGAGGGTTACGGCCAGAGCGAGGCCGGGCCGGTGCTCACCTACAACCCGCGCGACGGCGTGCGCAAGATCGGCTCGGTCGGCGTGACGCTGCCGCTCACCGAGGTGCAGGTCGTGGACGTGGAGAACGGCACGCGCGTGCTCGGGCCCGGCCAGGTCGGCGAGATCCGCGCCCGCGGCCCGCAGATCATGCGCGGGTATCGCGCGCTGCCCGAGGAGACGGCCGCCGCGCTGCGAGAAGGCTGGCTGTACACCGGCGACATCGGCGAGCTGGACGCGGACGGCTACCTGTACATCCGCGACCGCAAGAAGGACATGGTGATCGTCGGCGGCTACAACGTCTACCCGCGCGAGGTCGAGGAGGCGCTGTACGCCCACCCCGCGGTGATCGAGGCCGCGGTCGTCGGCGTGCCGGACAGCTACCGCGGCGAGGCGCTGGTCGCCTTCGTGGTGTGCCGCGAGCCCGGGCCGTCGGCCGATGCGCTGCGCGAGCACCTCGCCGAGCGCCTGGTGCGCTACAAGATTCCCGGCACGATCCACTTCGTCGGCGCGCTGCCGAAGACCGTGGTGGGCAAGACCGACAAGACCCGGCTGCGCAGCCAGGCGCGCGACGCGGCCGGGGCGTGAGCCGGTCCGGCAGCCCGCGCCGCCCTTCGTCTTGCGCGCCGGCGCCGGCGCGCGGAGACTGACGTCCCGCCCTCCGAGCCCGCTCCGCCCATGGACGACATCCCCACCCTTCGACGCCTGCTGTCGACCTGCCGGACGATCGCGGTGGTCGGGCTGTCGGCGGACTGGTTCCGCCCCAGCTTCTTCGCCGCCAAGTACATGCTCGACCACGGCTACACCGTGATCCCGGTGAACCCGAAGTATCCCGAGATCCTCGGGCAGAAGGCCTACGCGTCGCTGCGCGACATCCCGGTGCCGGTCGACATGGTCGACGTGTTCAGGAAGACCGCCGACGTCACGCCGATCGCGCGCGAGGCGATCGCGATCGGCGCGCGCTGCCTGTGGCAGCAGCTCGGCGTCGTCAACCTCGAGGCCGACGCGCTCGCGCGCGAGGCCGGCCTCGACTCGGTGATGGATCGCTGCGTGAAGATCGAGCACGGGCGGCTCTTCGGCGGGCTCGGCTGGGCCGGCGTCGACACCAGGGTGATCTCGGCGAAGCGCCCGACCTGGAACGGCGTCCTGCCCGCCGCGCGCTGAAGCGCATCCGGCCGCATCGCCGCAAAACGAAGTCATCGCTTGCGAACGGTTTGCACGCGCCGCGTGAGGCGTGTTAGCGTGATCACCGAGCGAGGCCGTCGAGCCCCGCCGGGACGACCGCGCCGCGGTGCCGCCCCAACCAATGAGGAGACCTTTCAGATGCGGCGATTCGTGCGCGCGGCCTGTGCCGCGGTCGTGCTCGCGCTGGCGGCCACCCCGGCCATGGCGCAGGAGAAGCGGGTCCGTGCCCAGATGGGCTGGGCCTTCCCCAGCAACACCGGCCTGCTCGGACCGGCCCAGACGCGGCTGGTCGAGGCGATCCGCACGCTGTCGGGCGGTTCGATCGACGTGAAGGGCTTCGAGCCCGGTGCGCTCGTCCCCGCCAACCAGTACCTCGACGCGGTCGGCAACGGCTCGCTCGACATGGCCTTCACCGTCTCGGCGTTCTGGACCGGCAAGGACATCGCCTTCGCGCTGTACGGCGCGGTGCCGTTCGGACCCGAGGGCGGCGAGTACATCGCGTGGCTCAAGCACGGCGGCGGCGAGGCGCTGATGAAGGAGCTGCACGCCAAGTACAACGTCGAGGTGATCCCCTGCGGCCTGATCTCGCCCGAGGCCTCGGGCTGGTTCCGCAAGGAGATCAAGTCGCTCGACGACCTGAAGGGCCTGAAGATGCGCTTCCTCGGGCTCGGCGCGAACGTGATGCAGAAGTTCGGCGTGTCGACCCAGCTGCTCCAGGCCGGCGAGATCTTCCAGGCGCTGCAGCTCGGCACGATCGACGCGACCGAGTTCTCGATGCCGGTGATGGACGCGACGCTCGGCTTCCACCAGGTCGCCAAGCACTACTACTTCCCGGGCTGGCACCAGCAGTCGACGCTGAACGAGCTGATCATCTCGAAGAAGAAGTGGGCCGAGTTCAGCCCGCAGCAGCAGCAGGTCCTCAAGACCGCCTGCGACGCGAACATGATGCAGATGTTCGCCGAGGGCGAGGCCGCGCAGTTCTCGGTGCTGCAGGACCTGCAGAAGAACAAGGGCGTGACGCTGCACCGCTGGTCGCCGCAGATCCTCTCCGCCTTCGAGAAGGCGTGGGAGGAGGTGGCCGCCGAGCAGTCGGCCAAGAGCCCGGACTTCAAGAAGGGCTACGAGTCGTACACCGCGTTCCGCAAGAGCTACAAGCTCTGGAAGGACCTCGGCTACCTGCGGTGAGTCGTCCCGGGGAGGGCTGAAGCCGCTCCGGCGGCGCGCGCGGCCGAGCGCCGCGCGCCGTCGGACGGCCGTCCCCGCGCATGCGCTCGGTCCTC
>Ga0315899_10006448_pt1 | contig 12641 bp, 29 predicted proteins | sample LakEriMetagenome_2_FD_203518 | JGI IMG/M metagenome (GOLD analysis project Ga0315899, IMG submission 203518) | Freshwater fungal communities from buoy surface, Lake Erie, Ohio, United States - Buoy 4 MA112 | ecosystem: Environmental > Aquatic > Freshwater > Lake | place: USA: Lake Erie, Ohio...
GAGTTCTTCATTTGCGCCCCATTGGGCGGCTTCACGGGCTAAGTCGTACTTGGTGGTGTGAACTTGCATCCACTGCTCAACCAGTTCAGGTGGTGGGGTGATTGGGTGTTCATTCATGGCCTGTTTGTAAGAAGGTGGTGAATGGCGATCCACAGAACTGGGTTGCAAAGGAACCCGACTGCAAACGCCTGAATAACGCGGGGATCAGCCATCGGGTAAAGCTTCCAGGGCGCGGCGAATTAGTATTTCTTGAGTTGATGGTCCGCCGTAACTATCCTCGATCTCGTTTAGGGCGGCAAGTGCCTGCTCCTTCAAGCTCGGCGGCTTTGGGCGTCGGGCGGCGCGGAGGGCGTTGGATGCCATCTCTCCGAAGGGAATACCGAGCGGGCTGGGGATGCTTTTCATTTCTTCACAGCACGCCTCCAGCTCCTGGTCTGCGCCCCATTGGGCGGCGCTAACAACAAGAACTTCAACGTCTACTCCTTCAGGATGCTCGTTTAAGTACTCGTTAATCCATTGCAGCGCCAACTCCGGCGGTGGGGTGATGGGGTGTTGTTGTGTCATGGGTGATTAGTGATTATGAGAAGTGAACACGAAGACAACCGGGTAGGCGACGCATAACAAAATTATGATCATGCTTAACAAGTCCATCCGGAAGTTCAACCTCAACGGTAAAAACTGTATGCCCGCACTCAGGGCATTTACGTTTACGCAAGATTGACTCAGATGTATCACGGCAGGTGCGATCAACATTGATTCGCTCGTGATCACAATTAGCGCATCTCACCGAAAGCCGCCTCCGCGATTGTAGGAAAATTAAGAGAAAAAATTCTTTTGCACTCTAGTGCAATATTTCTGTGCTCAAGCTGCGTTCCAAGATCAGCGCGCACATCAATATAATGCAACCAAGAACGCAGGGTTCCGTGCATATATAGAGTTGTTGGCGTGCATAAAGGAAGTATGCGCCTGGCTGTTTCTTTTGCTAGTCCAGCTTGAAGCATGTCTTCATACAATTGATAGCTCTTGGTGATCACTTCTGCGCTATAACGTGCCCAAGCATTTTGTTGTTCACTGGTTAGCTCGTCAATGCTGTGCTGCCTGTTTTTTGTATCCTGAAGTCGCTGGGCGGGGCATTCAGCTGGAGATGTTTTTGCATACCTCTGGCTGAATTCTTGAAATGAAAAACTGCGATGACGCAAGATTTGCGCAGCAATGTCTCGCTCTGTATTTATTTCTACGCACATGGAAGCCATTTCAAATGGGCTCCAGTGTTTGTGCTTGATGAGATAGCGCAGTAGCTTTGGCCCTGTGTCCCAATTTTCCTGATTGCTCGGATTACTAACGCGAGCCATTTTGACGATGAGCTTTTCTGCATCTGGGGTGCAGTGAATTAGCTTGACTTTCAGTTGTTCCAATGTCGGATAACTCCTGCGCAAATAAAGATGTTCGTTGTCATGTAGGCGAGAAGAATGCAAAAACGCACCAATGCAACCTGATCAGCGATCCGATTGTGATGATGCGCTTTTTCCCCAAGGGCTTTAGCAATGATTCGCCACGCCCTTCGCCTAAAAAGCTCCATGAGTTTAGGACTTGAAGGCTTTAGCGCAGTCTTTTTCTGTGATGCCAAGTGCATCAAAAAACTCGCGCAGCCTGAAGCTATGGCTTTCGATACCGACAAACGAGTCGTACCACCCGCCAAAGTCAAGACGCTGGGCTGAGGGTGTCCAAGTGATGTCGATACCGCTGTGAGCCCAGTCATCGGTGAGATCAATTCTTTTAGGCATGAGAGTGAAGGTAACTACTGGGTTTCAAGTTCAGCGGCAATTTCATACAACGCATCAACGCAGTTGAAGCCTGACCAGTCGTGGTCGATGTGATCCGCAGCAGCTCGCAGGGCGGCGGCAGCAATAGATGCAGGGGTATCAGTGCTTTGCCAAGGGTCAAAGGCGGCATCTAGGACTGCACGAGCGGTGGGGGAGAGGGGTTCAGCCATCGAAATTCTCGGGTCGATAAGGAGCCGTGAGTTGGCCGTGTTCGTCAACAAAGCCCGCCTCCTGCAGGAACTGCCTTGCAGCAGTACGATCCCCGGCTAAGGCGCGATCAAGCAGGGTTGGAGCCGTGAGTTCAGTGGCAAACTCTTCAAGAGTGTCAACTGTGACCCCATGCCAATACTCGTCGCCATCGCTGTAGTTGTCCCAGGTGGCGGCTAAGTGCAGCAGCACGTTGGCGATGCCCTCACGAATGCTTTCGCCGTACTCAAACTCTTCGATTAGACGCTGGGCGCGGGAGGTGAGGTGGTCAGTCATCGGGCAGGGCCTCCAGTGCGCGGCGGATGGTGTCAACAGATTCGTTGGTGAGGATTGTTTCACCAGTCGTGTACCGCGTCAGCGCAGTTAGCGCTTGCTCCTTCAAGCTCGGCGGTTTTGGGCGGCGATGTTTACGCAGATCATCTGCGCTCCATGGCGGCAGGTTAGGCAACCACTTACAGCACTCGTTTAGCTCGGCATCAGCTCCTTGCTGGTAGCCCCATTCAGCAGCTTGAATGGCAAGATTTGCTTCGTAATACCATTCCTCCTGTTGATACACACCTGCTTTTTCCATCCATTGTCGAATAAGATCACTTTTTGGTGGGGTGAACACAAGTTCAGTTGTCATCAGTTTTCTCTAGGTTAGACGCGGTTTGTTCAGCCCATGCCAGTAGATCGCCAACACGCACCATTTGACTGCCTTCTTCTGGTCCTTCAGCAACACGCCAATGACAATCGGCGGTGTCCTTGATGGCGTTGTAGATAACAGCGCGAATGAGTTGAGCAGAGGTTGCGTGAAATTCTTGAAGCCTGGAATCAGGTACGAACTTGTAGTCAGTCATCTTCGTCAGGCAGGATTTCAAGAAGGGATGTGATGCAGTGGCCGGTGGTGTTCTCAGCGCCGAGGCAATAGCGCTCGGCTTCGCGCAGTGTCATGCGTAGGCGTTCAACTACGGGCCACGGGTCGCGCAGCTCGATGGAGAAGTCGTGGAATGGTGTGGGGTGAAATTCAGTCATCGTCATCGACTGCAATTGGCAAAGAAGGGCCAAGGGATTCCAGCCAGCACAACATGCACCAATTGCCCTCATAGCCCTCAATGTCGCTGCTGATGTGATACTTGTGTGTACCGTGCTTTGGACACACAATTTGCTTGTGAGCAATCTTTAGATTCAAGAAGTCAGTCATCACCGAAAGCCTCCTCGGCGGCTTTGGCAAGCGTATCAATAGAATTCCGACCGCTTACTTTATTGGCAACCGGCTCGGGAATAATTTGCGCGCCCTTGCTGTTTTTGCCAAGATTAAACATCTTGATATGGTCAGAGCCAACAGCTTTCAGTAGAGCGCTTGCCTTGTTTTCTGCGATATCAGAAAGTGCAGTTGCTTCTGTGATTGCAAGCACCGTCTTAATGCCATAAGGAGTGATGCCCAGTTCGTTCAGCTTTGCCTCCAGTTTGTCCTGCAGCGACGACTCAGGCTGTGTTGATGCTTGAGCGGGAGCGGGGGCGGCAGAGCGTTTCTGAGCAGGCGCAGAGCTACTGGAATCACTACCGAGGACCGCATCAAGAGCGTCGTGCTCAACGATTTCCATTGCCGTCACCCAGAGGTAGCGACGGAGATAGGTCTGCACTGCGCCTAGGTTCTGAATCTCGTGAGCGCCCTTCAGTGCAGCGGAAGACATAGGCGAGGAGATCAGAATCTTTTCATCCGGCTTCTCGCAGTCATAGATCGTAAGAACTGCTTGCTCGGTGCCATATGAAACAACACCACAAATGCCAAGCTTCAGAAAGATCTCCTGGACAGTTGGCAGGAAGTCCCCAAGCTCAAAGTAGTTGTATCCAGCAAATTTGTTTTTACCGCTTTTCGTCAGCTTTGTGCCCTGCAGAGCGATGCGTGCCTGCATGAGCTTTTGGTGAACCGACACGTTTTCTGAGTGGTCGAGTGGACAAGCTGTAAGGTAACATCGCTTAGCACGAGCTGTCAAGCCACTTAGTTGCAAAATGCCCACACGAGCTTCGACTTCCCTCAATCGCATTTTGCGCGTTTGCGTCAACCTGCTTTTCGAGAAAGGCGAAAGCGTGCAGGCGATTGCAAATCTTATGCAGGGCTTTGTTGACAGAAGAATGATTCAGGAGTGGTATGAGAAGTACTGCGAGATCAACGGAATTGCAACTGAGGAGAACTCCGACAATAAGAATATGACAAGAAAAATTCCTGTTGCGCCGATTGACTTTGAGAAGGTGACGCTAGATGAATTTGAAAAACGCAAAGAGAGTCACTGGAGCGACTTCTAATTTTTTTCGTTTCGCCCAAGTTTTTTCTGTTTTTTCTTGGCTGCAGTTTTTTCTTTTTCAATCTCCTTGGGCTTGATTCGCGGATTCTCTTTAATGTCAATGAACACTTCCGCGTATCCGGGCGGATCCAGCAAAGGATGAACGCTAAAGATTGATGTCCAGTTGGGTGCTGGTGAAATCTTTCGCCCTGGAACCTGCATTACTCAAAGTGCAACCTCTCAAAAGAGTAGATCGCTGAAAGATTCTCGTCCATGCACTGAGAGGATTCGACAATTTCTTTAATTTGCATGAGATAGTCAACCACGTATCTTTTATTTGCAGTCGCATATTTTGAAAGTGATGCGAGCAGAGAAATAGCTTTCTCTGTGAACTTTTTGTTAGCGTTAAATTCAGCAAGATTCATTTCATGAAAATAGTCCTCATTCTTGATCGCACTCAAAAACGCATTCAAGCTGTCTCGTTTTTTAATAAACTCTCTAGTTATTCTTACGCATTCTTTTCTGAATTGCCTTTTGTCCTCATACTTTAGAAACCTGTAATCAAAGTCGTCCACCAACGCGAAGCCGTATGAATTATTTGCGAATCCACAGCTTTGCGAGAAAAGAGCATAGTTTTCAGTTTGAATTTTTATCTTATCGCCAATTCTGAGAAATTGAGGTGGCGCAAAAGATGTGCCGTCATAGCAAAATATCACTTCATCATTCCACCTGCACTTGTCATCAGTGTTTCGCCCGCAAACAGGGCAGGACGTGCGACGAGAAGAATGTTTCATAGCTGGCTCATCGAATCAAGCATTGCATAGAACTGAGCAGCAAACGTTGCATTGCATGTACCAGTCGCACCCTGTCTATTTTTTACGACAGCGTATTCATAAAGTAGTGGATCCTCTTCTTTGTTGTAGTAATACGGCCAGTAATTCATAATTACAACGTCAGCGTCTTCTTCGATGCGCCCTGATTCGCGTAGATCGGAGAGCATTGGGCGCTTGTTGTCTCGCATTTCAACGCCCCTGTTGAGCTGGCAGACGGCCAAGATGTCAACGCCTGTCTGAAGGGCAACAGTCTTCAGGCGTCGCGTTGCTTTGCCGACAGCCAGTGCCCTGTTTTCGCTTGAAACTTTTTCAGAATCAAGATCAAGGAGCGTGAGATAATCAATTACGACTAAACCTAGGTCTTTGTTTTTGCGCTTCTCTGTTTTGATTTTTGAAACTACTTGGTCAGGTGTAACGTCATATGTTTTTGCAAATATCAGATTTCTTGCAATCTCATCTAATTGCATTTCACGCAGACGCTCCTCTTGATCTTTGTCGCGTGCTTGTCGAATGATGTGTGCATAGGACAGTGGATTGCGTGCGTTATTTTCTATGCAATTAAGATAGTCCATGCAACTTATCATTCTATCGCAAACCTCCTTTTCTGACATTTCGAGCGTATAGAACAGTACTTTGCACTTTTTCATCGCAACATCAAGTGCAAGATTCATTGCCCAGGTTGATTTGCCAGAGCCGGGTCTTCCTGCGACGACGATCAGCCTGCCCTTGTCTGCGCTGTCGGGATGACGGATGCCTCCACCCAGGCAGCTGTTCAGCCCGCTGAAACGGGTCTGCAGCACCCTGTTGACCAGCTTTGGGCCTAGCAGTATCTCCCGTGAGGCGAGAAGGGGGTGCAGGGCCTCCTGAGCGAGGTCGTTGCCATCGAGAAGCTCTGCGGCATGAAGAACATTCGAGAGGGCAATTTTTGATTCAGACTGACTGCAGCTCTTATCTATAAGATCAAGTGAAGTTGCAAGATAATCTTTGATCAGACGGCGTGAACGATGAAATTTCCAGATGGGCAGTACTTGAAAGCGCCAAGTGTCTAGATCGCTTTCAATTGGAAGACTTGCAATACTTTGTACGTATTCTTCTGCTGTTCTTATTTCGCAAGATGCTGCGTTTTTTAAGCGTGTAGAGAATGTGATGTCATTGATTGGTGCGTGAGAGAAATTAGTAAATTCATCATACAGGCAGGAGTATGCGTATCTATTAAATGGATCGCTAAACAGCTCTGCGGATTTTGGTAAGTCCATAAACTCGCATATCCATTCGTTGTCTCCGCCACCAAAAGAAAGATGATTATATGCGGCAGCAAGAAAATGTTTTTCTATGTCAGAAGAGTCTGCGGCATTTTCAAATTCTGCGATGTCAAGCAAAGTCATGTTTTCTGTGTGGTGAAGTGAGTTTGTAGATCCTACACCATGTCTTCCGCAAAAGCAACGGAGATCATGGGGAGCTGCGGACTTTGAAACTTAGAGTTACTTTGACCGTTCTGCCCATAGCGCTGCCAGTTTTCATGCGTGATGGATGACCATTTCTTTTCGCCCATCGTTGAACGCTTAATTGCGATGGACAATTGATTTTGCACAGCTTTCACACCGCCCGCTTTGTCAAGTTTGATTTGCATCAGTTCCTTGACAAGTCCTTCGAAAGCGCGTTTTGTTTTTGCGCCCGCCTTGTGCTCGTTGAAAAATTCGCAGATCATCGCTGCGACATTTTGCAATTCGCTGGGGACGTGCCTCGGATCAGCCGCGAAGCGTGAGCTACTCCGCGCTGCGCCAATGGCCGGCGCTTGAACCTGCCCCACTTGGTTTTCTAGAGATTGGTCTTCTGGATTTATTGGTCTTCTATTACTCACTGGTTTTCCGTCTGACGGGTTTTCCGTCTGACGGGTTTTCAGTGAGACGGTGGATCCGTCTGACGGGTTTTCAGGGAGACGGTCCTCCCTGGGCTCACTAGGACGATCTTTGAAAATAAGACCCCATCCAATTATTTTGCCTGTTCTCGCGCACTTGTTGATACGATCTTCTAAGTACCCATATTTGCGAAGTTCGTTTAATGCGTTATTTACTGCATCGCGCCCTTCTGTTCCATGTTCAATGATCCAGGCTTTTGTAAATTGAAAGTTGTTTGCATGGCTAAGACAGCCTGCAAGAATTCCTTTTGCACGCCAGCTGATACGATCATCTCGGATCGCATCATTGAGAATCATTGTGAAGCGAGCTGATTCTCCTTGTGCTTTTGCGTATTGAGAGACTTCTTCTGTCATTTGAAAATTGATTGGCGAATCAGTTTACCAGTTCCTTCAAAATAAGCAAGCCCCTTTTTGCCGCTTCTACTTGTTGTTTGTAAATGCGTGCAAATCCAACAGAGTCCCCCTTTGCGGCTAGCTGTAGCTTTAGGGTTGCGAGTGAAATAATAATTTCCTCTATCGCATGTGATCTTTTACGCTGCGCCGTCGTCATGATCGGGTGCATTTCCTGAAGCTGTATAGCGATAGAGATCGGATCCGAAGCGCCGCCAAACAATTTCTCCAATTGTGTCATTAATTTCTTTGTCAGTAGCTTGAAGAATTTTTTTGTACTTTGAGTGAAGGTCGAACTCTTGTTGATCAAGTGCATCAATCTGTCGCTCAAGGTTTTGATATTGCATTGATTCTTCCTTGCACTCTGTCATTTGAAGCAAAAGTTCATTGCGCTGCTTTTTGATTTTTTCTATTCGATCTTTATGTTTTGTGCGAGAGCTGTTCAGTATTTCTCTTGCACGCACAGCGCGCTCCAGTTCTTCGAGCATGGGATGGGGTGTCGTTTTTGTAGCTAAGGTGTACTAGTGTCACGTAGTACAAGTGGCACAAGGTCTTACTTTGCAACCAGCTCCTGACTGGGGTGAGCCTTTACGATTTTCTTTGATTTTTGTTTCGCATCAGTTTCCTGTTTTTCTGCGTGAAGAGCAAGATGCTTCTCCAAGGCGTTCATGTGAGGACACTTGCTTCCAACTGCGTGACGTGCAAAAAATTCACGAAGCTCTTGTAGGACGCCGAATTCATACTCCGCTTGCTCTGGCCCCCATTTACCATGAGTGCGATCAAGAACAAACAGCTCATACCATTCTTGATCATCGAGATACCTTCTTTTTGCTGCCCACATCAGGTCTTTATGACGTAATTTATCTTGGCGCTTTTGCTCTTTCTCTTGACGCGCACGTTCCTGCGCTTCCCTGCGGGATAAAAAAGTTGCCATTTTTCTGAGACGAAAGATTTGATTAGAAAAGATTGAGCTGTTTGCGATTGGGCTCCTTTGTTAGAAGCTCAATCGCTGTTTTTGCAAGATGAATTTGCGGAAAAATCCAGTAGTCATATTTTCTTCCGCCCCAGATCTTGCACTTGTAATGCGGAAATCTTGAGTTGGATTGGATTTCTTCGACGATTTCAAACTCGTCGGACCCATGCCAGCGGGCGAACACGAGGTCTCCTGGCCTGAATCTCAGCCTGTCCGGGCGTGTCATGGTCAGGGTTTTGCAAAGTACCCTATAAGTATAAAGTACACGTCAAGCCCCTGCCGTGAAAGTCAGCAGATCAACAGCCTTTTTGCTCAGGCGGGAAAATAATCCTCTCTTTATTTCGATTCATATTGTGAACCTGCAATGTTAAATGCCAAAGATAGCTGTCAATTTCTGTCATTTTTGGGAGCAGCTCTTTTCTGTAGTCTTTGCTGATCGCCAGAAAATTTTCATTTAGCAGCGAAACAAGTTCATTTGCTGCCTCCGCCGATTGCTCCAGCGAGTCTTTTAGGTTTTGCACAGCTTTGTGTACAAGCCCCTTTTCTTCATCCGATGCGTGAAACAGCACGAGTTCTCTCCTTAGAAACGTGAAGCTCTAGCGCATCTGGGTGTAGGCGCTCTACCGTTTTAATCGCTTCAAGCACGTTTTGTTCGAGAAGGCGCCCCGAAATGATTTTTGTGTCACCAGATTTGTTCGAGCCCTCTGGCACGATCACGGCGTAGAAGAAGCGAGACACGACATGAGCCCTCAAAAGCTTGGAGCGATTTTAACGTACAATCTTTTTCTTTCGCCAGTCTTTTTGTGCCAAAGGCGACAGTAAAATCCTTCAAGCACAGGATTGTTCTTGCGCCGCAGGACTTTTCGCCAAGGCAGCCAAGGCGGAAAACATCGGCCTCCTTGTCTTGGAAGGAAAACGCATTGCGCGTAATGCGTCGCAGATACTACTTTCAAGTGCTTAAGGCAAATGTCAAATTAAAGCAGCGCTGGTGGAACAATTATTGCATTCTTAGAATTGGCGCACCTGATGTTGGTGAATTTCTGTGTAGAGATACTTTTTATGTCGCGCAGATTTCCTTACCAGGGGATGCGGTAAAATTCAAAAATTATTGGTATTGGTGCAGACTACGTTCTTTTCAAATACTTGAATGGCTTTGGGCACTGGATACAAATGATTACTGCTGGAACTTGCATCAATTTCTCAAAGGGTTTATAGTTACAAAGCGCCCAATACTTTCAGAAGTCGAAAGGTATGACTCAAGGACGAGCGAAGAAATTACATGTCAAGTACTCGGAGAGTGGGCAGCTGCTATTTACAGAAACACAGACGAAGAAAAGATTCGCCCTTTGTAGGGAAGCACTTTCAAATAACAAAAAATACACAACAAGATTCAAGGATATTTATGAGTCGCAAGAAGAGATTGAAAAGTATGCGGTGAAAGAATTTGTAATGCCGATGCAGCTGACTAGGAATTATTTTGAATTGCATCAACGCGCTTGGGGTGGAATCTATTTCAACGAAAATAAAATCGCTTCGGTGGAGGGCGCATTCTTTCCTTTTGTTCGAACGCGATTCAATTCTTACGAGCCAATTGACGAAGGATGCGTTTGGATTGGAAACATGAGTAGCTATCCACTTATTTATGTTCACAACAATGTAGCTAAGTGGGCCTGTCCTTATTCAAAGACTGGATTTGTTAGAAAGGAGCCATTCTTGCCGTTTGCGGAGGCAAAAAAGATTTTGCCACGCTTGATGAACAAAGCCATCTATCCTGACCTAGAGGTGGAGATTTTCTAAAAACGGAATTGATTTTTACTTGACACGTCACTGGTTCAATGCTATACTTGTCAGGTACTTTGCTGTTTTTCTACAGTGCTAATGACACAAATTATTAGCAGGCAGGAGCCTGTTAAGCGAATTCCACGCAACAAAACGATTCATGAGTGGATGTGCTTTGAAGCGGAGGATGTTGTTCGTCACAACTGGACAGACATTGCAATTCATGATCGAAAAATTTGGAATGCAATGCGCCCTGGAGATACACGCTTGTGGATGATTAGTGAACTTGGCAGTTTGTTTCTTCCCATGTACTGCAAGCTTTACGAAAAGCGCAAGCAGGAAGAGAGTGAGTACGATTTTTCTTCGGTCGAAATTCACATGCTTCGCTTGATGAAAGATGACCGCCTTGCTAGCGTTCAAAACAAAATCATTCGTGAAACTGCAAGGTTTTATTTCATCACTAAGGGCGATGGCGATTATGATTACAGTGTTGCTGCCGCTGATTTTTACAGTGTCATGGATCTTGTTTTCTGTGGCAAGGCTTCCCGTTACCTTGATTGAACAATGAAACTCAAGTCAGAGCTTTATGTTTACGAGCTGAATGCAATTTTATTTGGATTGCACTTACAGCTAGAGGAATCTGTCAAAGCGCTGAAGAGGGAAAAAAGAAAAGCTCACGTTGCCGCATTTTTAACTCCTTGGCTAAGCAGGGAAGTTTGGACAGCGCTTTCCGTTAAAGCAGAAGTAATCATGCGTCACGTCAATCAGCTTTCTGAGTTACGCGAGAAAATTATGCAAGCAGAAGGAATGGATGACAATCTTGGTTGTATTACATTTCAGCAGATGTGTGAAAATGCCAATCAAGATTAATACTTGACAAGTTCTGCGATTCATGCTACAATACAAAGACCGTTCAACACAGAGCGGTCTTTTTTATTTCTCGGAAAAATGTCAGCACTTCAATTGCGCGAGCAAAGCGGAAAGTTTTTGTTGTTTCTGGAAAATCATGACGGCAAAACATTCAATCAGTTAATGCGTGATCTTTGTCAAATTTACGTGTTGTCTCAGGAGGGCCATTTTGATTATTTGCCCAGCGCTGTTAGTCGCGCCACAACTTTTGCTCAGTCGCATTTCTCGGTTTATTGGGCGAAGTTCGCGGATAGCAGAGATTACTTTTTTACGAATAAAGCTGAAATTATTGCGTATGTTTCGACGGAGCTAGCAACTTCAGCATTAAAAGAATTTGAAATCGGTAATGTTTACTGAAGATCATGACTATTCACATGAATCCCACCGCTCAGGCTCTTGCTGAGACAATTCTTTACACAGAATGCGACGACGACGGAACGCCTCTTGATAGAAATTATTGCATAGCAGACTTTGACGAAAAATCGCTAGAGACTCTTTACGGGGAGTTTCAGCAATTTATTCAAGTTGTTGAGAGGCAGATCACAGAGAAAGTTGGTGAAAACTGGGACAGTATTGATGACTTTTATGATTTAATGCAGCCTAGCGAAAATCAAACTGAATACGATTACATACTTACCAGGAATCGTCACGGCGCAGGATTTTGGGATGGCGATTGGGCATCTGAAGTTTCTGAAATTTTGACTAACGCAGCACAGGATCAATTCGACTTCTGTGCATACGTTGGTGACGACGGAAAAATTTATTTGAGCTGACTTCATTAGTACTTGACAGGTTGACCCTTGTCGCCTATAATGCAAACAGCAGCGCAGGGCTGCTCCATTTCTTTTTCACAGAAAATGACTAACGACGATTTTTACATTCTTACCGAAACAATGCAGAAGTTCGGTGGGCATTTCTGCAAAAAGCTTGCTGATGCAATTCGCGTAGCAGATTCAACAAACAAGCACAGGATCCTTCACGCATTTCCTGAGATGATTCGTGACTATGGCCCCGAGTCTCTTTTTGCAAAAGCCATGCTTGCTGACAAAGAAAATGTCTGAGTTTATTTACGATCCGCGCCCTCTTGATCCACCGGATTATTTCGATCAAGAAATGTCAAACACTGCTTCTTGGCTTGTCAATCGCTACAAGCTTGGTTACGATAAAGAGACCAAAAAATTCACGAAAAATGTTTCACAAGAAAACGGGGAGGGCGCTATGAAAGATGTGCTGCAAATGATTGCAGAGATTCACAGTGGCGATCAACCTGAAAACTGTGAGATTTTTATTGATGCTACGCAGATTGTTCCACGCTCAGAAGTAGCTCAACCAGTTCACTATCAAGTAAATTATCACGACGGACACGATGTTTACTGGGAGATTAAAGAGGATGGCAGGATGGTTGATTCTGATACAGACTCAGATGAATTTTTTGCTACTGTTGAATACATGATAAACGAGCAGCGTCAATTTGCGATTGAGTTTGGCACGATTGATCCAACTCCGCAATTTCTTTATGACAACAGCGGTGGAGAAGCCCCT
>Ga0315899_10006449_pt1 | contig 12641 bp, 14 predicted proteins | sample LakEriMetagenome_2_FD_203518 | JGI IMG/M metagenome (GOLD analysis project Ga0315899, IMG submission 203518) | Freshwater fungal communities from buoy surface, Lake Erie, Ohio, United States - Buoy 4 MA112 | ecosystem: Environmental > Aquatic > Freshwater > Lake | place: USA: Lake Erie, Ohio...
CCGTCTTCGGTTCCCCAGTATCTGTTAGCATTTTCCTTGGAGCAACCCCGCCGGCGTGCGCCGGGATCTTCAGTGAGGCGGAGCGGTGGATACTTTTCAGAGCATTGACGCCTTTGTCCGCGTCGCGGAGGCTTCGAGCTTCGCGGATGTCGCGCGTCAGCTTGGCGTGTCGAAATCAGTCATTACCAGTCGCGTTCAGCAACTGGAGGAATTTGTCGGCGCGCCGCTGTTTCATCGCACCACACGGCATGTGCGTTTGTCTGAGATCGGCGAGTTATTCCACAAGGAGTGTGCTGATCTGATTGCGCGCGCTAATGGGCTGGTGGACCAGATGCGTGACTCGCGCGTTGCACCCGCCGGTATATTGCGTATTCATGCCTTGCCCGGTTTCGTACTGGGGCACATGGCGCATTTGCTTAGCGAGTTCCACAATCTTTACCCGGGGATCGCGATTGATCTGACGGTGAATGATGCAGTAGTCGATCCGGTGAAAGAGGGCTTCGACTGTGCCTTGCAGATTTTTCCGCCGGCGTCTGAAGAGTTGATCGAGCGGCGGTTGTTTCAAGTCCGCCGCGTGTTCTGCGCCGCCCCTGATTACCTCGCTAAGCATCCGCCCATTCAGGAGCCGGAAGATTTACTGCAGCATCGGCTCGGTTTGTACTCGCGCTATCCCTCGCGTGATCGCTGGGTATTTAATGGCACTGCGCGCCAAGTGATTCTTGATCTCAAGCCGGCATTGCGAACGAATAGCGTGCACATGCTGCGTGACTATGCGATCGATGGCGGCGGTGTGGTTTGTATTCCGACCATTGTGGCGGCGGAGGCGATTGCAGAGGGGCGCCTCAATCTGTTGTTGCAGGATTTTCAACTTTCGCATTTTTGGTTTACTGCGGTTTATCCCAAGACGCAGCGCAACATGTACAAGCTGCGACTGTTCCTGGACCACATCACGCAGAGCTTTTCTGAGGTTCCACCATGGGATCTGGCGATGGAAAGCGTCGGTCGCGCCAAAGACGCCCCTTAATCTGCTTTGCTGCAGTGCAGATTGTTCGGGAAAGCCGAACGCCGCGGCCGGCGTATTCAGACTTCTGCTCTTGTCTCATCGCGGTTAGAGTGATGCCAATGCGAGGTTCGCAATATGCGGCCTGCTTATTAATAGAAAATCAACCGAGGAGATTGCTTCCATGTCCGAATTCGTCACCCGTTTCGGCTCGCTCGATAACTATGAGAAGGGCCACATCGAGATCATCAACGACAAACCTAAACACTACTGCTTCTCAAATGTGTTTGAGGTGGCGAGCGGTGCCAAGCCCTACGAGAAAATCGCTGTTGCGAAGAACTTCGAGTATGTGATCGAGGCGATCCGCGCCGAGGGTAAGTCGAATTGGATGGCGGCGGCGCATGATGAGTTCTGCGTTGTGATGGATGGTGATGTCACGATCGAGTTCGTCAAACTCGATCAACCGGAATCGGTGGCCGCTTCGAATAAAGAAGGTACGGTCAAGGTGAGTGGTGAGCCGCAGGGCAAGCGCATGGGCACCATTCGTCTCAAGCGTGGCCATCAGGCCTTACTGCCCAAAGGTGCCGCGTATCGCTTCGATAGCGCCAAACCATCGGTCATGATTCAGCAGACACTACAGGGCGATCTGACGGTCCAGAAATGGGCTGAAATCTGCTATCGCTGAGCAAACGATAAGTAGTAATGCCCCATCGACGCTTGGTCGATTCGGTACAAAGACAGAATTCAGGAGACAAGTATGAACGCACCTACAGAGAAATTTCCGGCCACGATCGCCGGTTACAAAACCTTCGAACTCGGCGCATTTACTTTTGCGCGTGATGAGTACTTCGTCAGCATCACCTGGCCAGTGCAAGGTGGTCGCCGGCAGTCGCACACGATAAGCGCAGATGCCTTTTTACGCGCGCTGATGCGGGATGTGGCCTGGGGTTTCTTTTACGGCGTGGTCAATTTTGATCCGGTCTTTGGTACCCGTAATTTGTACGGAAAAGTAGAGTTCTTCGGCGGTCGTTTAAACGAGCATTATCACAATAATGGTTTGTCGTACGTGGAAGTGTTCGACACCCCGGTAGCCATGAAGCTGATTAAAGAAATTCTCGCTGACTGGGTCAATGAAGGATTCGATCCATTTGCCGCCCCAATGGAAACCGGTGATGCAGCATTCGGTGTCAAGCATGGCGATAATATGAAAGCGATTGATCGTTACCGTGTGCCGACCAAGCGTATGCCAGGTCTTGAGGGTGACTCACCGCTGCGTGGCGATGACAACGGCTACCCGATCAACCGCGCTTTTGCGGATGTCGCTCAAGATCAACCGGAGATTCATGCCGAGCCCGGATTTGAAAAAGAACTGCACGGCTTCAACCTGTTTGCTTATCTGTCGCGCTCGGATGTGACCTGGAATCCATCAGTCACCTCAGTTTGCAAAAATAGTCTGTTCTGCCCGACGACGGAGGAGTACATCCTGCCCATCATTCACGGTAATGATCGTGTTGAATGGTTCGTTCAGTTGTCTGATGAGATCATGTGGAACATCAATGACAAAGACACCGGTCGCCCGCGCGCACGCGTGTTGATGAAGGCTGGCGACGTTGCAGCAATGCCAGCGGATATTTCACACCAAGGGTTTTCGAAGAAACGCTCGATGTTGTTGGTGTGGGAGAACGCAAATCCCGAAATCGTCAAGATGTACGAGTCGAAGCAACTGCCACCTTATCCGGTGGAGTTCTAAACGCATCTCATTTATATGGCTGGCTTCGTTGGAGGCGCTTCACCACCTGTGTGTAGGGTGTTCGGCGCTTCCATCGAGCGAGCGTGTGCGTCGCAGCGCGACCCACATTGTGTTGAAGGCTTGACGTCTCTGCTCGTGATACTCCACGAGCAGATCTAAACATCAACCGGTCTTTGTAACCAAGCGGGCGCCAGCGCGCCTGTGCGGGAGCGGCTGACCCAAAGCTAGATAACAAAGGCTGAGAATAGGTCTGTCATGAGCACGATACAAAACAAACTTTTCATTGGTGGCAAATTCGTCGACGCTAAAGACGGCGCCACCATCGCTGTTCACAACCCACATGACAACTCGCTGATTACGCATGTCGCCGAAGCAAAGGCGGCGGATGTTGATGCGGCTGTCGACGCCGCCGAGCGTGCGTTTCCGCAATGGAGTGGTATGGCCGCGGCCGACCGGGGAAAGCTCCTGCTGAAGCTGGCCGATCGTATCGAAGCTGAGGCAGATAGCTTGGCGCAGTTGGAGGCGATTGACACCGGCCATCCGATCCGTGATGCGAAAAATATTGACGTACTGCGCACAGCCGCTTGCTATCGTTATTTCGGCGGTATGGCAGATAAGTTTCAGGGAAGCGTCATTCCCGTCGACGCTGGGTTTATTAACTATGTACAGCGCGCACCGATTGGTGTGGTTGGCCAGATCGTCCCGTGGAATTTCCCCTTGATGTTCACGAGCTGGAAGCTGGGCCCGGCGCTGGCTGCAGGTAACACGGTCGTGATGAAGCCTTCCGAGATTACGCCGCTATCGACCTTGCGTATTGCCGAGCTGATGGCAGAGATAGGCTTTCCTGAGGGTGTTGTGAACATTGTGGTTGGCTACGGTCACACGGCGGGACAGCATCTCGCAGAGCATCCCAAGGTGGGCAAGATATCGTTCACGGGTTCTACCGAGACAGGGCGTCGTATTGTCGAGGCCTCGAAGGGGAATCTCAAACGGGTACAGCTTGAACTCGGTGGCAAGGGCGCAAACATTGTGTTTGACGATGCGAATCTTATCGCTGCGGTGAATGGATCAGCTTGGGCAATTTTTCATAATCAAGGTCAGGCGTGTATCGCAGGCTCGCGTTTGATCATTCATGAAAAAGTCGCCGATGAGTTCTTGGAACGTTTCGTCAAATTAGCCAGCTCAATACGATTGGGTAATCCGCTTGATCCTGAGACGGAAATGGGCCCGCTGACCTCGACCATGCACCGTGATCGTGTGTTGTCGTACGTGGAGATCGCGCAGCAGCAAGGGGCAACCATTCTGACGGGTGGCAAGGCGCCATCGAATCCAGATCTATCCAAAGGCTGCTATATCGAGCCAACTGTGGTTCGGGCCAAGCCAACGGATCGTGTGTCGCAAGAAGAGGTGTTCGGACCCTTTGTCAGTGTAACGACATTTAAAGACGATGCCGAAGCCTTGCAGATTGCGAACATGACGGAATACGGTCTGGGTGGCGGTTTGTGGACGCGTGATCTGTCACGTGCGCACAAGATGGCACGCGAAATGCGTGCTGGCATGGTCTGGGTAAATAGCTATAAGCGCGTCAACCCGGGATCGCCTTTTGGTGGCGTCGGCCAATCGGGCTATGGTCGTGAGATGGGCTTCGAGGCGATGCATGACTACACTGAGGCGAAATCGGTCTGGGTGAATGTCGATGCGCAAATTCTGCCGCACTTCAAGCGATAGCTAATACTGTGCGCGACTTCATCTTTACTGGGCAGGCGAGTCGTATCGTGTTCGGTGCTGGATCGCTTGCGCATCTTGAGCGTGAAGTTGATTTGCTCGGTGCGCAACGCGCACTTGTGCTTTGCACACCCGAGCAGCAGCCGTTGGCGGAAGCGATTGCGCAGCGACTTGGAAAGCGCGCAGCGGGTGTGTACGCAAAAGCGGTCATGCATGTGCCCGTAGAAATAGCGAATGCAGCTTTGCAGGAAGCAGAGCGTCTTCAAGCTGACTGCATGGTTGCCGTTGGTGGTGGTTCGACCACGGGGCTGGCAAAGGCGATTGCCTTGCAGTCAGCACGACCGATACTCGCGATACCAACTACCTACGCTGGTAGCGAGATGACCCCGATCTGGGGTATGACTGAAAACGGTCTGAAAAAAACGGGTCGTGATGCACGTGTGTTGCCACGTACCGTGATCTACGATCCTGAATTGACAGTCTCGCTGCCGATTGCGCTATCGGTTACATCGGGCATGAACGCGATCGCGCATGCTGCCGAAGGCTTGTATGCACAAGACAGTAACCCGGTGATGGATTTGATGTCAGAAGAGGGCATACGCGCGGTGGCAGCAGCGATTCCTCTACTGCACGATCATCCTAGTGATATCGGTGCGCGCAGTGATGCACTGTACGGCGCATGGCTATGTGGCACCGTGCTCGGTAATGTCGGTATGGCCTTGCATCACAAGCTATGTCATACGCTGGGCGGCACGCTGAACTTGCCTCATGCTGAAGTGCATACTGTAGTGTTACCGCATGCAATTGCCTACAACGCAGCGGCTGCGCCGAGCGCCATGCAACGGATTGCACGTGCATTACAGTGCGAAGACGCGGCGCAGGGTTTGTATCAGCTCGCCAAGGATAACGGCGCGCCGTACGCTTTACGTGACATCGGCATGCAAGAAAAAGATATTGATCGCATCGCGCAGATCGCGGTGCAAAACCCCTATTGGAATCCGCGCCCCGTCAATGCGGAGGCGGAAGTAGCGCTGCGTGCATTATTGCAGCGAGCATGGCAGGGCGCGCCACCGGCGTAAAGCAAGCAAGTAGTTCATAACCACCAAAGAGGAGACATCAATATGGCAATTACAAGACGAGAGCTGATCCAGAGCGTTGCCGCAGCGGCGCTGGTCGGTGCAAGCGGTGTTTCATTCGCCGCTGATACCATCAAGATCGGCTATGTTTCACCACAGACTGGCCCGCTGGCACCCTTTGGTGAAGCGGACAAGTGGGTGATCGAGCAGATGAAAGGCGCATTTAAGGATGGCGTGACCGTCGGCGGCAAAAAATACGCGGTCGAGATTGTGCTCAAGGACAGCCAGTCCAACCCGAACCGCGCAGGTGAAGTCGCGAATGACCTGATCCTGAAAGACAAGGTGGCGATGATTCTCACCGCAGGTACACCCGAGACCGCTAACCCGGTGTCGGATGCGTGTGAATTGAACCAATTGCCCTGCATCTCATCGGTAGTACCGTGGCAGCCATGGTTCTTTGGTCGTAAAGGTGATCCAGCCAAAGGCTTCAAATGGACTTATCACATCTTCTGGGGACTGGAAGACGTGATCACCAACTTCACCAACGGCTGGAACAGTGTGAAGACCAACAAGAAAGTGGGTGGGTTGTTCCCCAACGATGGCGACGGCAATGCCTGGGGCGATAAAGAAATCGGTTTCCCGAAACCGCTCTCGAAGCAGGGTTACACGCTGACCGATCCGGGTCGCTTCCAGAATGGTACGCAGGATTTTTCAGCGCAGATCGCAGCCTTCAAGAAAGACAATGTCGAGATCGTCACCGGTGTGGTGATCCCGCCGGATGCCAAGACCTTCCTCACCCAGGCCCGTCAGCAAGGTTTTAAACCCAAGGTCATCACGCTGGGTAAGGCCTTGCTGTTCCCGGGTGCGATCGAGGCGCTCGGCGACTTGGGTGATGGCCTGACCACCGAAGTGTGGTGGACGCCATCGCATCCGTTCGCTTCCAGTCTGACTAAGCAATCAGCCAAGGATTTGGCAGCGGCTTATGAGTCGTCGACCAACAAGCAGTGGACACAGCCGATCGGTTTTGCCCATGCCTTGTTCGAGGTAGCTGCCGATGTGCTGAAGCGTGCTAAATCAACCAAACCGGATGATGTGATTGGTGCGGTAGCAGCGACCCAGCTGAAGACGGTGGTGGGCGATGTGAAGTGGGGCGGTCCTGGCCCATTCAAGAATGTCAGCAAGACACCGCTGGTACTCGGCCAATGGAACAAGGGCGGCAAGTACAAGTATGAGCTGACGGTAGTGAACAATCAGGCTGCGCCGGCAATTCCGTCTGGCGGCAAAATGCGCCTGATGAATCCTTAAGCGCGATGGCATTGCTCGCTCTTAATCATGTCAGCAAGTCGTATGGCGCGCTGAAAGTCACCGATGCGGTGTCGCTATCGGTGAATGAGGGCGAGGTACTCGGTATTCTCGGCCCCAACGGGGCCGGGAAGACCACCTTGTTTAACCTGATCTCGGGTGACGTTAAAACCGATTCGGGTGAGGTTGAGTATCAAGGCCAGCGTATCAATGCGCTTGCGCCTTTCGAACGCTGCCGTTTGGGTATTGGCCGCTCGTACCAAGTACCGCAGCCATTTGGGCACATGAGCGTATTCGAAAACTTGGTGACCGCTGCCTGTTTCGGTGCGCAGGTAAGCGAGCGCGAGGCTTGGGATATTGCCTGGGATGTGCTGCAGCAAACCGAGCTGACCCGCTACGCTAATCATGCTGCAGGTGGCTTAACGCTGTTGAATCGCAAGCGGCTCGAGCTGGCGCGTGCGCTAGCGACACGACCACGATTACTGCTGCTGGATGAGATTGCAGGTGGCTTGACTGAGCATGAAGCACAGGCCTTGGTAGAAGAATTACGTCGTATCAAGCAATCCGGTGTCACCATGATCTGGATTGAGCATGTGGTGCATGCACTGCTCTCGCTGGCAGATCGGCTGCATGTGATCAACTTCGGCAAGACACTCTGTACCGGTGAGCCACAGCAGGTGATGCAGGACCCTGAAGTGCGTCGTGTTTATATGGGCCTGGAGAGCTAGATGCTGCTGCAGGCAAGATCAGTCACAGCATCCTATGGTGATGCACAAGCCTTGTTTGGTATTGATCTGGACATGGACGCCGGTGAGGTGGTTGCACTGATCGGTGCCAATGGTGCCGGTAAATCCACTTTCTTAAAAACGATTACTGGCATGCTGGCGCCGAGTGCGGGTGAGATTCGATTCGACGGTAACCATGTTGATCGCTTAGAGGCTGCTGAAATCGTCGCACGTGGTATTGCCATGGTGCCTGAAGGGCGGCGCTTGTTTCCTTCCTTATCAGTCGAAGAGAACCTGCAGATGGGCGCATTGTCGCGCCGTAGCGGTGCTTGGAATCTTGAGCGCGTTTATAGCTTGTTCCCGATTCTGAAAGAGAAGCGAACACATCCTTCTACCTCATTGTCGGGCGGGCAGCAGCAAATGGTAGCGATTGGCCGCGCGTTAATGAGTAATCCTCGCATCTTGTTGTGTGATGAGATATCGCTGGGCTTGGCGCCAGTGGTGATTCGCGAAATTTATGCCGCGCTGCCATCGCTGCAGGAAGATGGCATGACGCTGCTGATTGTGGAGCAGGATGTGCAACTGGCGATGCAGGTGTCTTCGCGCGTGGTGTGTCTGCAGGAGGGACGGGTGTCACTGGTCGGTAAGTCCGGTGATTTGACCCGAGAGCAGATCAGCAAAGCTTACTTCGGTATCTAGCGATGACGGATATTCTGCTTCAGGGTTTTCTGCTCGGTGGTTTGTATGCGTTGTTCGCGCTGGGGCAGTCGCTGATGTTTGGGGTGATGCGACTCACCAACACGGCGCAAGGTGACTTCATCATTCTCGGCGGCTTCTTCGCCATCAGTCTGGTGGGTGCGACCGGGCTGGCACCGGGCTGGGCCTTGTTACTTATTGCGCCAGCAGCTTTCGTGTTTGGCTACGTATTGCAGCGCTTTGTGTTAAATGGCACGCTAGGTAAAGATCCACTGCCATCGCTGGTGGTCACATTCGGTCTGGCGATCATCATCCAGAACTTGTTATTAGAGCTGTACTCAGCCGATCCGCGCTCACTTGATGCAGGTGCGATCGCGATTGATAGCCTATCTGTGGGTATCGCCACTGTGGGTACCTTGCCCCTATTGACACTGGGTGTGGCAGTTCTTGCGACGCTCGCTTTGCAGACATTATTTTCATTCACTGCCCTAGGGCGCTCATTTCGCGCGGTATCGGATGATCGTGAAGCTGCGCAGCTGATGGGGTTACGGCCATCGGTGGTGTATGCGCAGGCGACCGGCATTGCTTTTATTTTGATTGCACTGGCGGGGACGCTACAGGCGATGCGAACGACGGTATCGCCGAGTGATGGGCCGTTATTGCTGCTGTTCGCCTTCGAAGCTGTGATCATCGGTGGTATGGGGTCGTTTTGGGGCACCTTGCTCGGCGCTTTGTTACTCGGTATTTCGCAGCAAATCGGCTTCCGATTCGATCCGGGTTGGGGAATCTGGTTTGGCCATCTGACGTTCTTGTTTGTGCTGCTTATCAGACCGCAGGGTTTGTTTCCGAAGACTAGGTGATTCATGAAGAAGACGCTGGATCCCGGCCTTCACCGGGATGACGAATCAATCGCCGACGGCCAAGGTAGTGTTATTCCGGCGCAGGCAGAAATCCAGCGACGCGCATCGAGTGATGGTGGGCCTCTGTTCGATGTCATCCGCAGTAATCGTTTCTCGGTTTTGTTACCACTGATCACCACGGTATTCATGCTGTACGCCGTCTCGATTCCATGGTGGGGAGAGTCGAGCTGGATGCGCGAAGTGGTCGAGATTAGCTGTTACTTTGTGTTCGCGATGATGTGGAATTTGCTCGCAGGCTATGGCGGCATGGTCAGTATCGGGCAACAAGCCTTTCTGGGCTTCGGTGGCTACATCATGCTAATTCTTGGTAACGAGGCGGGCGTGAATCCCTTTGTAGCGATACCGATCGCAGCACTGGCGACGGTTGTCATTGCGTATCCGGTGTCCTTTATCGCGTTTCGTTTGCAGGGTGGCTATTTTGCGATCGGTACCTGGGTGATTGCGGAAGTATTCCGGCTGTCTTTCGCGAATCTGCATTGGGTCGGTGGTGGCTCTGGCACCTCGCTGATCGCGTTGCGTGATATCGAGCGATCGGTGCGCGAATCAACCACGTATTTCATCGCGCTGGCCTGTGTGCTGGTCGTGACCTTTGGCGTCTACGCATTTTTGCGTTCTAAACGTGGGCTCGCCTTGTTGGCGATCCGTGATAACGAGGTAGCAGCATCCTCGCAAGGGATCGATGTCGGCCGCATGAAGCTGGCGGTGTACTTAATTGCAGCCGGCGGTGCGGGGTTGGCGGGCGCGCTTTACTTTGTCAGTAACTTACGTATCTCTCCCGATGCGGCGTTCTCGGTGAACTGGACGGCATTCGCGATCTTCATGGTGGTGATCGGCGGTATCGGCCGCATTGAGGGTCCCATCATTGGCGCACTGCTATTTTGGTGCTTGAATAAATTTTTCAGCGACTACGGCAGTTGGTATCTGGTCGGTCTTGGCCTGATCGCAATCGTGGTCACGATTTTTTTTCGTGATGGCATCTGGGGCGCGTTGCAGCGGCGTTTTGGCTGGTCGCTGTTTCCCACCCATCGGTTTCTAAAAGAGAGGATCTGATATGCGTAACCTGACCGAGCATAATTTGACCGATGCGGTACTGGCGCGCATGAGCGAGTGTGATGACCCACGTCTGAAGCAAGTGATGACCTCTCTGATCAAGCATCTACATAGCTTCGTACGAGAGATCGAGCCAACGCCTCAGGAGTGGATGGCAGGCATACAGTTCCTGACCGCAACCGGACACATGTGTGACGATGTAAGGCAAGAATTCATTCTGCTGTCTGACACGCTGGGCGTGTCGATGCTGATGGATGCCATTAATAATCGCAAGCCAGCAGGTGCAACTGAGTCGAGCGTGCTTGGACCGTTTTATGTCGAGGGTGCACCTGAGCACCATACCGGTGTCGATTTGGCGCCGGGTAAGGGCCCGGGGGTTATGGTCAGTGGCAAGGTTAGCAATCTGCAGGGCAAGCCACTGGCGGGTGCGGTGCTTGATATCTGGCAGACGGCACCGAACGGTCTTTACCATGTACAGGACAGCAGCGCAGACAAGTATCACCTATGCGGCAAGGTACATACCGACGCAGATGGCAGCTATCGGTTCCGCACGCTGAAGCCGGTGTCTTACTCGGTGCCGAGTGATGGCCCGGTGGGTCAGTTGCTGGATCGCCTTGGTCGTCATCCGTTCCGACCAGCACACATTCACTTCATCGTCTCCGCACCCGGCTTCAAGCCCGTAGTGACGCAGGTGTATACCGAAGGCGATGAATATCTCGAGAGTGACGCAGTATTTGGTGTCAAGAACTCACTGGTCGTGGCGTATCAGCGTGATGGTGAGGAATGGCAAGTCAGCTACGACTTCGTACTTGAGTCCGCTGAGTAAGGAGATCGCTGATGTATTACCTGGTACTGGCCACTGACGCCCCGAATAGCGCTAGTAAACGTGACGAGATTGGTCCGATACATCGTGCGTACTTGCGCCATCCGGGTAATCACCGAGTCAAGGTGCATCTTGGTGGTCCGACGCTGACCATGCAGCATGAACAGACAAACGGCACCTTGCTGATTGTCGAGGCCGACGAGATGAGTGCGGTATCCGAGTTCGTGGCCGATGACCCTTATGCGCAAGCTGGGGTATTTCAGTCGGTCGAGATTCGCCCGTGGGCATGGACGCTGGGACAACCGGCGCCGATTTCGGAGGCCGCGCATTGAACTGGCAAGAGCATCCCGATCGTCCTGCGGATGGCACGCCGCTTTGCCGGATCGATGAAATCCCCGATCAAAATGGCCGCGAGGTTTGCTTTGGTGCAGGCAAAGAGAACTTCAAGGTACTGCTGCTTCGGCAGGGTCAGCAGGTCTGGAGCTATGTGAATTTTTGTCCGCATTTCTCCTTACCGCTCAATTACGAGCCACAGACATTCGTGACCTTGGATGGCTTGATTATGTGCGCGCACCATACGGCTTTTTTCAATTTTAATGATGGACGCTGCGTTGATGGTCCTTGCATTGGTGATGGCTTGGTCGCGTTACCGTCTTTCGTCGAGAATGATGTCGTGTATTTTGGTTCGGGCCGGCCGGCGGCGGCGCAATGATAAAGTGCCGGGTCGTACGCTAAGGGTCGTGATGAAGTCTGGCAGGAGTATGAATTGATTGATAAAACCGTACCGGATCTGCACGCAGCAGTGGCCGGCATTCATGATGGTGCCACCGTGATGATTGGTGGCTTCGGCAACGCGGGCATGCCCAAGGCGTTGATTGACGCGCTAATTGCGCAGGGCGCGACGGATCTCACGATTGTGAATAACAATGCCGGGAACGGAGATACCGGCTTGGCGGCCTTACTGGCGGCTGGGCGGGTAAAGAAAATTATCTGCTCGTTTCCCAGGCAATCAGACTCGCATGTGTTCGACGGGCTCTACCGCGAGGGCAAGATTCAACTCGAGCTGACGCCGCAGGGTAATCTGGCCGAGCGCATACGTGCTGCCGGCGCCGGGATAGGCGGATTTTTCACGCCCACTGGCTACGGGACTCAGCTTGCAGAGGGCAAGGAGACGCGCCTCATCGATGGGAAGCACTATGTGCTTGAGTCACCGATTCACGCGGATTTTGCCTTGATCAAGGCGCTCAAGGGAGATCGCTGGGGCAATCTGGTTTACCGCAAGGCCGCGCGTAACTTCGGCCCAATCATGGCGACGGCGGCGCGCTGTACGATTGCACAAGTCGACGAGATCGTACCGCTTGGCGAGCTCGATCCGGAGGTCATCATCACACCGGGCATCTTCGTGCAGCGGGTAGTGCAGGTCGGAGGTGCGCAATGAAACGATTCAGTCGCGATGAGATTGCGCAGCGTGTCGCGCGCGATATTCCTGAGGGTGCCTATGTCAATTTAGGCATCGGCCTGCCGACCATGGTGGGTAATCATCTGGATCGCAGCAAGGAAATTTTTTTACAAAG
>Ga0315899_10006450_pt1 | contig 12641 bp, 8 predicted proteins | sample LakEriMetagenome_2_FD_203518 | JGI IMG/M metagenome (GOLD analysis project Ga0315899, IMG submission 203518) | Freshwater fungal communities from buoy surface, Lake Erie, Ohio, United States - Buoy 4 MA112 | ecosystem: Environmental > Aquatic > Freshwater > Lake | place: USA: Lake Erie, Ohio...
AACTAAACCTCCTTTATTAGGAAGGATACTCCGGTGTTAATTTAGTTCCACTAACTAAACCTCCTTTATTAGGAAGGATACTCCGGTGTTAATTTAGTTCCACTAACTAAACCTCCTTTATTAGGAAAGATACTCCTAGATGAGATGGAGGAGGGCATTCCAACGCAAACGCACTTCATTCCATTCCAACGCAAACGCACTTCATTCCATTCCAACGCAAACGCACTTCATTCCATTCCAACGCAAACGCACTCCCAAACTCTGAAGGAGGATCTTTGAGAGACTTCAGGCCTGCCCCGTAGGCTACACACTCTACCCTGTAGGCCCCGAGACCTTGACTATACCCCCGAAACCCTAAACCCTAAACCCTAAACCCGAAACGACGAATCATCGAGATTGCCTTTGAATAATCTGCTGTTGTCATTTGTCGTCTAATGTAAAGCTACAGCTGTAGTAGGTCTCTTTTGACACTGTAGTAGTGTCAAAAGAGACCTACTACAGTGTCGTCTAATGTAAAGCTACAGCTGGATGCAGATAGGTTGGCGGAATTTTTCTGGTATCTTGAAAAATCTCCCGGTGGTCCCATAGTAGAAATCTGATTTCAAATGAAATCTACTACGGGGCCAGCGTGGGAACACCGGGAGATTCTGTCAGATACCAGAAAAAAAGTCGCCAGCCTATCTGCATCCAGCTGTACTTGAGAAAGAGGAAGAGATAAACGGAGTTACGGAGAGAGCGCGTGCGCGCGAGAGAGAAAGGCTGAGAGAGAGAGCAAAAAGGCAGAGAGAGAGAAAGCCTGTGTGTGTGTGTGCGCGCTAGAGAGACAGAGAGAGAGAGAGTCAAGTTGTATAGATATGCACAGTAACGAGCGCCTTTTTACTTCATAAATCTCTTACCGACATCGTTATTGTACATATCTATACTACTGAGTCAGTTTATTATATTGGGAACCGTAACTCCATAGGGGGTCCATAACGGGGGGGGGTCCAGTGAGGCACACAATCTAAACCTGTGACTGACACCGTCGGCCACACACACACACACACACACACACACACTGCAGCCAACATCACCAAGCTCGACAACATCGATGTAACGGTTAAGGAGCGAGCGGAGGCGCTCGAGGCCTATGGACACCTCTCCCCCACATACACTCCAAACAACACGGGCTTTGATACCTCCCTCCTTGGGGAGCACGCCGTGCCCGGACGCACACCCCCCAAGACTCTCGTGCCCGCGTCGCTGCTTTCTTCCCCCAGCAGTGCCACGCGGGAGAGCAATGCTCATGAAGTACCGTTACAAAAGTTGTCTTAATCAAATCATTTAATTTACAAAAGGTGTTACAAAAGTTGTCTAATCAAATCATTTAATATCATAGAAGTATAGAAAATATAATGAGAAGTTAAAATGAATTTGCTTGGTCTTAGGAATGAATTTGCTTGGTCTTAGGTGGCGCCGGGGTCTGGCAGCAGCATGTATCCTCCTCCTCACAGCGGGCTCATCTTGAGCGGGCTGCGGCACACACGCGCGCCGAGCAACGTGTTGTACGCTGTGATGGCCCTTGTCAAGGACCTGGATGGCGATCAGCTGCTGGCGGTGCAGGCTGAAGTGGGCCTCAGGCTGCAGGTGCTTGAGTCTGCGCGGCAATAACAGTATTTTTGTACCTCACTCACGGAGGCGTAGTCCTGGTGCTGGCGAGCGCTGCGAGGGCGTGGCCCTCATGCAGCGTTCGTCCATGTGTTCTCCTGTTTTATTGAAAATCAATTATTTGTGGCGGTTCTGTGAGGTCATTAGAGTGATAATCCATGTTGAGCAAGGGTAGGGGAATCATCAAAGAGATTGGAATGTGTCTAAACTCCGTACGGCACTCGGGCCGGTCGTGGGGGACTTCTTCGGCTGTCTGGAGACACTGACTGTTGCCGTGGCGAGCTCATGCTCAACCCCTCATCTCGTCCTCGCCTCGGAGACTCCGACGGAATTCGAGGCGCTCCTGACGACGACCTGTTGAATCTTGGTGAGGTTCCTGGTCGTGCTGCAGGAGTTAAGGTGGCCGGCAGACTGCCCACGTAAGAATGGGAATTGTTCCAGGGTGTAGCATCGGCCATAAAAATAGGAGATGCTGCACGATTAGCGGGTGCGGGTGCGACACCAACAACCGACATGTTGATGGGCGCCGGAGTCATGTTGGGCAAGATCACTGCCAAGGGCTGCATCGTCGGAATCAAGGGGACTGGCCTGCCAACGTAGATGGGTCCTTCGTATCCAGCCTCTCCTTCCTCGGGTTCCACAATTTTCTGTATGGTTTCCTCCTTGGGGGCGCTGCTGACGTAATAGCCATATGCACAGGCTACTATGACGCAAAGTCCTCCCGTGGCGCCCAGTACAGCAGCCAAAATATGGTAAGGATAAGGATCCGAACCGCACACGCTAGTTTGCATCAAATGCGCCTGGTATACCCCAGAGCTTTGGATAGTACAATTGACGAAAGAGCTCAGGAAGCTGGGGCACTTGCAGTTACCATTCAGCCTGTACTCCCCGTCCTTTGGTGCAACCCGACGCTCGCGTGCAGTGTTAAACGTAATCGGCATCGTAAGCACCACGTCGATAGGTGTGCTGTTACCCTGGTACTGGAATGAGATGTTGACAGGCTTGGAGGCAACATAATTTCCATCAGCCGTCCGATTGTTGCAAGATTTGTCGCAGCCAGGCGGGTAATATGGCCTGCTGCTGCCTGACGTGAAGTCGAGACACAGCGACGATAGGCCATCCTGCACAGCGTACATCGACGCAAGTACGCCTTTGGTCTCAGGATCGATCCAGGACACGACTGTTTGGGCCTTCGGTGCCACAGCGCATTGCCCAGGCGAAAGGTTGGTGCTTTGAGGCTTCAGCTGTGGCTTTGCCGCGTCAACAACAACACCACAAGGTGTCGGCGGAACCATCACTATTTTGTAGCCAACATTGCTCTCCACAGCATGCACCCTGACCACATCATCACCAGGATTGTGCGTGATGTCGCTTACCTTGTCAACTGCCCTGTGCTTGATTATCAAGGCATCTCTCGAGGTATCGAAGGTCGATGTACATCCTGTGCCGCAAGCTGGAATCACATCGCACGTAGTTCCATCGCCCAATGCAATCTTGCCTGCCAGCACTTCACTAGCTTGACAAATGCCTCCACTTTTGACCACGACAGCTGTGATTGCTCCATTCGCGAAAGTAAGCGACGCTTCAGGGTTGACAGAACAGCCAGAGAACAAAATATTTGCACAGCTGGAGCCAGTACAAAGCCCACTTACTGTTTTGCAACTTCCAGCGGTCTGCGGGACTGTGATGCTTGTGACGTGGTCGCCGGCAACTACCGTATCGACAATTTGCCTGTACCCAATCTTCACGGCCTGCTTTTTCGCATGATTCAATTCGTTTGTCGACGAGGTATACAGAAGCGATTTCAACCCATCATTTTCCACATAAACGGTGTTCGGCTTCACAATATTTTCACATTTCGAGTTGGCACAGGTGGTCAAGTTTGTTGCATCTGTCGAGAATTGGGCTCGTTGCACTTGGATAACATTTTGTTCAGGTGTCAGAGTGCCAACACATCCGGACCCGCAGTCAGGAGACGTACTGCACATGACCCCATTTGCAAGCTTCAATTGAAACTTCAAGGATTCACCAGCAAGAAAGGCACCGCCATAACGGACTATGAAGCTCTGAACGGCTCCATCGTCAAATAAGACAGACGTCTCCGGCGCATCTGAGGCTGATGCGCTGATAGAGGCACATTCTGCACCGGCAACGCACAGGGCTCCTTCTCTGTCCTTGCATCCTGATCCCGGCGTTTCAGGTACAGTGATCGACTCCACTGCAGATGCTTTGATACCCGTGTATCGAATAATTTCATCCTCCAGCTGCAGATAACTACCTTGGACAAGGGAGGGGCTGATGTCTGTCACTGAAGATAGAGTCAGCCATTCTGAGCTCGGCCCTAGGGTCTTCGACTGATTCAGCTTTGAGCCCCTCATCTCCGAGTCGACCTCTGCATCCGACGAGAGCTTTGTCTTGCGCATCGGCCCATATCCCGTCATGAGCGTGACCTCCATTGCGTTTGCCTGTATTATTGTCCTGAACCCGTCAACGAACACCACGTTTGAGGACGGGATTCGAATTGGCGCCCAAGGAAGCCCAAAGTAGTCTGGTCTTATATTGTCCAATGTCACCTTCAGATGCGTCGTCCACGAAGGATCCATCTCAGTTGTAATGGCGTCAGTAGTACCGATGGCCGCGCTCGCAATTCCAGTCTTCACGTGCGACATGCTCACTTTTGTATCCTTCTGAATGCCCCCCAGCGGGGATATAATGCCAGACCCGCTTGGGACGCTAATGCTGATTCTGGTACCTGCAGGAATATTCTCTTTCGACGTAAACTCAATCTGCGAGAGGATTGAATACATCGCACCAGCGGGGACAGCTGAAGCCTCCGGCGCGCCGTACGTGTATTTCGGAAAGAAGTGAGCCACTGCAGGCTGTTGGGAAGCAGAAGCTGTCTGCTGATAGATGCTGTGGTAAGAGCTACTCCCTTCGATGCTAATTTGCATGCCAGAGTACAAATTGCTTGTTCCCAGGACACTTGCATCAGCGGAGTTCAGAACGATGGTAGACCCTTTCTCGCCGTCTGTTTCCGAGGCAGCAACCTGCGTTCTGCTGACCCTACCCACCCTGTATTTTGCCTGAGCTACGGTATTGCCCCCAGCGATAGCATCCCCATATTCAACGTCGTTGGCCTGAATCTCGAATGCCGGCGGATCTGAAGTTACTCCCCAGATCTGGTGTTCTAACTTGGTACTGGTGCCTACAAATCCGGGCAGCAATACTATGATGCTGTCAGATTTCAAGATCTGGTTTCTTGTGGTGAAACTGAATGTCATTCCAACATCTACGTTCGGCGCAGAACTCGTAAAAGACACTTGCACTGGCGAATCCACTCCCCCGTACGTCATGTTAATGGTATCTATCATCACAGGACCAGTCACCGAGATCTTAGGTGCAAACAAGGTCTCTTGGGCTGTATTCTCCACAAGCATGTTGATCTGATATTGCTTCCCAGCCTGCATAGCACCTCCCGGCAAAATCTTTACAACCAAGCTTGCCTGACCAGAGCTGAGTTCGGCTGACGTACCGAACAGCGTTGGATCAGACGATGTGATTGGGATGGCAATATCAGAGTTGCTGGCAAACTTCAGCCCAGAAATGCTGATCAGAGTCTGTGCCGACGGCAAAGACGAAATCGAAACAGAGGTTTGGAGGGTGATGCTGAGTAAATTAGACGCTTGCGGCCATGTCGCTCTGACTCCGATAGCCTTTTTTAGAAATCCTCTGGGGTACACAAAGAGCGGTGCCGCATCACCTGCATTATGAATACTGCTTTTTGTGTCGCTGCTCATTACCATGGTGCTTATGGCCTGCGCGCCAGAGTAAGAAATGCTCACCGCAGGAGATTTTTGCTCCTTGCTCGGATTAGCCAGGAAAAACGAAATGGTGTACGGCGTGTTTGCCTCCATTGTCTTCGAGTCGCCAATAGTTACGATCAACGTTCCGGAACTCTTTATCCACACCGCAGAAGGTGAAAGGCTAGTTGCAAAGCTGCCTGACAGCGGCAAAGATCTCGTATCGGATGTTTCGCTGCCGGTCAAGCCCGTTATGGTGATTGAGGATACGATTCCACCTGCAGAGCCCACGGCAACATTTGACTGGAGTGATATTGTTATCTTGTTTTGCGGTTCTCCCGGATAAGGCGCAGTCTGACTGATCGTGGCTTCAAGGAACGTTGCGGGTGACACCATAAATGGAGCTTTTTTGTCGGGCGCGTTTCTAAACTTTTCCGGCCCGATCAAATCACTTGATGCACCTGCGCTCTTGACGGTGATAAGAACGTCGGTAGCCGCCTGTAGTTGCGATGGGTTGATGAGACTGAAAGAGCAGACTATGCTTGATGGATTGTCAAGGTCAATGGCTTTAGCTGCTATCAACTCCAGAGTACCAATTGACTTGCTCCATTTGCCGAAATCTGTCTTTCCTGTTCCCGCTGCGTTGAAAACGCCATCGCATCCCGACAAGGGCAATTCCGCCGTGTCACTCGTTCCACTACCTGTCAAGCCTTCAATGACGAATCGTGTGCCTCTTTCAAGTCGCAGATTTGGCTTCAAGGTCACCGTCAGTTCGTTTGATACAGCGGCACCGGAATACTTTTGTCCTATGCGAAGGACCTTGAAGGCTGGAGCTTCTACAAGCAAAGGCTCGCTGCTATGCGATGCTTTCTTCATATTCACAACTTGTCCCGGAGCGCCAGAGTTTTCAATTGTGATCTGGGGAGACGGTTGAGCGGACCTCGGATTCCTCAATGCGACAGAAAAAACGTAGAGTTTGCCTGCACTCAACTGCTGTCCTGGAGCAAGCCTAAAGACGAGCGTACCTTCCGTCTTATCCCATGTTGCATGATTCCCGACAAACAAACCCTGAATACTGTCATAGCCCTTGTTCGTCACAAGAATCTGCCCAGTTTGACCGTCGCCGACAAATCCCGATGCGAGTCCTTTGATGGTGATAGCATTCGAGATAAACCCCAAGCTCTGAATACCAACGGTACTTTGCAATGAGATGGTGATAGTGTTTTCAGCAAAAACGCTGCTTGTACTCTGGGCAATCTGTTTGGATCCAGCATTCCACCATAGGCAAGTTAGCGCACGACTGTTGCAGAGCACGTCAAACAACTTTATCACCGAGAGCTGCTAACAACAAAGGCGTGGACTGACCTCAGCTATTGACATGGCGGGCTCCGAGATGAGAAGAGGAGCCTCGATCCCATCGCCACGTTGCATTTCGATGCGGCCAGTATCGGTCTCCCCGGACACCTGGACATGCACCACTGGTGATTCTTGCGGCTTATCTTGGTTGAGGAGATTTAGAGCGAAAACGTACTCCGTGCCTGCTCGCAGAAATCTTCCCATTTCGATGTGCAGTACCAGTTCTCCTTTGTTCTTGAACCATCCAGCTCGGTCTACTGCAGAACCGTCCGAGAAAACACCTTGTACAGAGTCTTTTGACTTGGAAACAACTGAGTACAGGTTTTGCGGACTTGAATCCGGCGAGGCAGAGCCTGTGAGACCTGAAACAGTTATCCTACTGATTGACGAAGTCGTGCTCTGAACATCGAAATTGCTCATCAGCGTGATCTGCAGAGTGTTCTCCTGTCCCCTGCCCGACACCAACTGGCCTATCCTGGCGACGATAAAGGTGCGCGCGCGAGTCGCGAGGGGCGCTGCGTCGCCAATTGCTGAGTCCATTCTCTGGTTTGGAACCACTGTCGTCGTCCCAGTTTTTGCCATGACGTAGACATCATTTGATACAGAGGGAACTTTTGGCAGTTTCAACTTGAATGAAAAGACAAAGGGAATGCCGGCCGAGAGCCTCTTGCCGTCCTTGATCGTAAGAGTGAGGGTGCCGGTCTCTTGCTTCCATCTTCCGGTGTTTACTGTGTTTACCGTGCCAACAGCCTCCGCTGGGGTCTCGAACAAATCGAAGGCGGTGAAGAGCTCGGTATCGTAGATTTCGAGGGCCAACGCACTGCTATCTGATGTCTGCGAACCAACGAGACCTGAGATCACCACCTCTGACTTCACCGAAGGAGTCACCGAAAAGACATCGCGGCTGCTGGCCAGCGTGACGGTGATGGTCATGTCCATGCCGACCCCGTTTGTTTTGGCGTTTTGCCCAATCGCTTTTTTATCCCACCGATCTGCTGTCACACCGAACGGGCCTGTTGCTCTATTGCTAAAGCAACCAACAGGTGCAGAGGCCTGCAAGGCCCCGCGCAGACCCAGCACCTCCGCGCCCCCCGCTTTGACAAAACTTTTGACATAAAATGGAGCGTCGCGCTCGAGGCAGTCGGGAGCGACCGGACCCTTGCCCCCAACGAAGCTGGCGGAAGCCAGCACGATTGCGATTTCAGCGTCTGAAATGTCGGCTGCCTGGACGTTGTCTAGCATCACTGTGAGCGTGCTCGATCTTGCTGTCCACTGGACTGCCGCGCTGCCCGCGGCGAGCCTGTCGATGTTCCCGGCAGCGCTGATCAGCAGCGCCGCCAGATCCGTCGAGGTCTTGCTCCACGCATTGTCGCCGCCCATGAAGCCCGAGAGCACGTGCTCGATTGTAACGCTGCCTGTACCAGCGGTAAAGTGGGCCGCACTGTCTGCGTCTACCTTGAACCGCAGGATGACATCCTGCGGAAAACCACCCGTTGGAATCCAAGAGCCCAGCGAAGGCTTCGCTGGGAAAGAAAGAGAAGGCGAGAGCGCCGCAGCACCAAACTGCAGCTTGGGGTACCCGGCTGCCCAGGACTGGGCGCCAGCACGGCCCAGCAGGCACACAAGTGAAAAGATGAATGCGCGAGTCACCTGCGCGCGCGGTACGCCCATGCCCAGCCAGTTCCGCGTTAGCGGATGCTCCCTGGAGTTGAGCCTCTGCACGCCGAGCGCACTAGCTCTGACGGCGCGTGCACGCACGCAGCTGCTGCCTGAGGCCTTCCGCAGTCACGCTGTCAAGAACTGCTCCGGATCACGATCCTTCGGTTGACCGCACACATCACATTTCGTAGACGATAACGAGGGCACGCTGTACTCTCACAGAGAGCGAACATGCAGGCAAGTACAAGAAGAGTTGCATCGCCCGGACTGGTGCACACGCAGGCACTCACCATGTTCGCCCCCCACCCCTCACGATGTGGACATTCTGCGAGCCCCGGCGCTGGTCTGCGTGTCCAGCGCGCCCCCGTTATCCCTTTCTCTACCCCGCAGGATACCCGGCAGGTCCCCGACAGATGTGATCCAAGGTTCGTTACAATTAGGCCCGTGTGGGAGGAGGGGTGACAAGGCTGAATGGGGCGCCCAAAGCTGGATCCCCTCGACATGCTGCGCTCCCTCGCCGGGTTCGTACCCTCGCCGCGTCATTGCGCTGCGCGGGGCCCCGGCATCTGACGCCCTGCTGTCTCTGTCCAGCAAAAATATGCAGGCCGCGTGCGAGCATCTGCGCGACGTGTCCCGCGCACGGGGCGGCCAGGAAGGTCAGCAGCGCCCACAGTGAGAAGTGTGTGCCCTGTCCTGTGCTCATCTGGTGGCTGACGCCTGGTCTCGCAGGGGGCCTGGTGGGGCGCGAGGACGTACAGGCCAGCCTGGCGCGTATCGACCTCGTGCCTCCTGCAACGCTCATGGACGAAGTGTGGGCACGCTTGGGCGCACCCGGCGAGAAAGTATCCATATGGACAGTGCTGTCAAAGTTGCCGGCGCCGCGAGCCGGTGCTGTATTTGCGTGCTTGCGCACGCGACATCCGTGTGCTTCTCTCCTTGTCTGCTTGACCGGACTGCTGCTGACATTGCTCGAAATGGGAAATCCACCGCCATGCGGTGAGACGCAACAGGCAGGTCGGTGGAGCTCATGCTGGAGCGTATTGCAAACGTGAGAAAGTCCATCAAAGCAACAATGGAGCAGAAGAGGTTCCGGCAAACGGCTGAATTGGCCAGCACCGAGCAGCGATTTTGGCAGGACTTGAATACATTGCGACTTGGAGCTGACGGCGACGACAGCGCATTTAAGGTTTGCTGAGTAGAGCCCTTGTCTGCAACCTCGTCTGATCGCTTGGTGACTTGGCAACTTGATTGCATTCTTCTGACGTGAGGACACAAAAACAAACATCACAGATTAAAGAGCGCGAACTGGAAAAGCTGGTCAGCAAGGCCACAACGTCAATCATGAAGCAGAATTCGGAGGCTGCGCTCAACAATTTCAGGGATCTGATGAGAGTTGGACACACCCCTGTCCCGACACCGCGAGGCAGCAGGTTCATGGTCGTGGACTATGAGCGTCCACGAACGCACGAAAACAACATGCTCATCGACCTTCTGGCCCCCGACTCGCATCAAAACTGGCGCGGCACGCTGAGACACAACCACGTCCAATTGTGGAAAGAAAAACACGACGCCATGGAGCACAGATACAACGTCGTAATGAACAAGTCGCTATATCAGCGAGAACGTGCTCAGGCGCTGGCCTTCAGCAAGGAGCCTTTCCCACCACAACATATACTGGAGAACAAAGCCGCAGAGGCTCGACGCCGTGATGAGGCGAGAACTGAATTGCATTGCGCACGCCCGCCCGCCCGCCCGCCGTTCGCACGCACGCACGCCTGCCGATCGAATCCTCCAACAAGATGCTATCCCTTTATGAGGGGACAGCGATATGAAAACGTGGATCGACGGGATTTTGTTCCTGCTCTTCCAGAATTTGTGACAGACAGCACCATATTAGACACTGTCTGTCACATCAAATTGAGCAAACCGCATGCAGGTGCTTGATGTGGCCATCTCTACGAGCACGAGTCCTCCAAAATGTTGTCAGCATTTTGGACCCTTCCAACGTTACAACCCCTTTATTAGTCATGATGAATGGATAGCAATAGTTTGAAGGATTCGGCGACTCTTTCGTTTATCTCAGTCTAACGCAGACGTCGGATTGGCAGGAAGAGACGAAAATAGCGACCCATCGAAGCGCACCCGAGCTATGGCGCCCTAGTACGCGCAGTAGCCATGCCAGTAGCGATGCATCACGCCCGATGTCACGTGTTGGTACAACAGTGAACGACGATGTCAGCTCAGGTGAGATTGGTGCTCGGGTCTACAGGGCCCATCGTGGTAGTGTCTGTATCAATCGCGCACGGACACTAGCACGAATAACAATCTTGTTTGCTTCTGGCGTCAATATTGTTTGCAGGCGTGTATTATTTGTTGGACCATTTGCGGCAAATGAGTTTCAGCCTCAATGATGCCATTGCTGCGGTGAAGACGTCGGATGCGTTTATTGATCGAGAGAAGTTTGAACACTTCTGGGGCATTACGCCTGACGACAAGAAGGGAGGTGCGCAGAGAGAGAGGGACAGAAAAAACGAAGATACAACCGTTCCTGTGAATGTGAGCAAAGGGAGATAGAAAGCCCAGCAGGCGGCGACAGAACGGAGAACGATAGCAAGAGCTAAAGGCTGTAGGGAGTCTGTGCGGAGCCTGCGCGTGGGCGCACGGCAATGCACCAAATATTAGCACAAATCGGCTGGACACGCAATGCAGGCTCGCTAACACGGCGGAAATGGCAGGGACAAGCAAATGGCAGCAGTTCGAAGCTCTTTGGAATTACATGAACAAGAACAGAAATCCGCTGATTCTCGACATGTATGGAAAGGTCAGCGTGCAAGACGCCAAAGAAGCTTTTTCACGAGTGCTCGAGCATGTTGGGTGGGTAACAGGCTCTAGTTCGTGGGACATGGACTGTCGCTCATGGAGACATCCGGACCCGTCTGTTGGCAAGATTAATGTGTCCGCCAGTTTATTTAGCCTTCTCTATACAGTTCGCCGACGTTTAGCTCTGCGCTGGCGCAAGGGTATCTCGGATGCGTTTCAGGTGTCCCTTCAACTTGTTCATGCATGTGCTTGTGCGTGTGTTTTTCGGGGTTCCTGAAGTTTGGCTGTCCTCATGATTCTTTCTGCAGATGCTAGAAGTACCTGGACAGCTGGTGAACCGCAACGAGGTGCGAGCGCTGCTGAGTGCCCTTGCAATCCATCCGACGTCCGTGCGGTTCGAAGCATTTTGGGGGTTCCTGGATCAGCACAATAGGGGCAAAATCAGATGGGTAGACTTCAAGGAGTGCTTTGAAGTCTCTGATGACATCTCTGAGAGGTTGCTTCACGGTGTGGAAGAAGAGGAAGAGGAGGCAAAGAAGCCGGCACCAGTTGCAAGAAGGGGCACACGCAAGAAGAAGAAAAAAGTCAGGGATGGCGTGAGAAGCGAGAGTGCTCCGCCTGGAATCTTGTCAGAAATATCAGATGAGGATGATGCCAAGGATTTACTGCGAAGCCTGTACGATGTGACTTTTTCTGCCTCGATCAAGGAACCAACATTTGACAAGTATTCCAAGTGGAGCCCGCTGGGAAGACGGGGTTACCGCGCAAAGCCGCAAACAACGATGAGACCCATGTCAGTGCAGTTGGACGGGGATCTCACCTCATACAGCCCGGACACGAGGGGCAAAGCAAGAAATACACGTGTGCACTTTAGAACACGTGACATGGCGTGTCAAGTGGACAGTGACCCGGAATCACCGCTTCCCCCCCTCAAGCACATGTCTCGCGAGAAGTCGATCATTACTCTGACGCCCTTTTCGAATCTTCGCAACGGATCCAACATCAGGATGTCGTGGCATCGATGGACCGGCGGCGAGACTCGTGGAGCTGCCAAGAGCAGCAATGACGATCCTGCGGTGCGGTTCTCTTCCTTAGTGTTAAGTTCTGGGGATACAGGAGTGAGTGAGTGTGTGGAGCTTGCGTCAATGGTTCATGCCGATTGCAAATTCCACACACATACACACCCATGCACACACACACACACACACACACACACACACTCAAACGTCTCTCTCTCTCTCTCTCTCTCTCTCTCTCTGTCTCTCTCCCCGGCCCCGGCCCCCCCCCGCCCGCGCCGGGGGGGGGCGGGGGGGGGCGGGGGGGGGCGGGGGGCGCGGCCGGGCGGGGGCGGGCGGGGCC
>Ga0315899_10006451_pt1 | contig 12640 bp, 3 predicted proteins | sample LakEriMetagenome_2_FD_203518 | JGI IMG/M metagenome (GOLD analysis project Ga0315899, IMG submission 203518) | Freshwater fungal communities from buoy surface, Lake Erie, Ohio, United States - Buoy 4 MA112 | ecosystem: Environmental > Aquatic > Freshwater > Lake | place: USA: Lake Erie, Ohio...
CACATCCGGATCACATGAACGATATAAAAGTGCCGAGCGCATGGAGTGGGAAAAAACCCATGATTGTATTGCCAAGTTCAAGGAGTGGATTCTTGCATTTGACAAAGGACCAACAGTACTGGCAACTTTAGAAGAACTTGACCAGTTATCCGAGCAAGCGAAAGAAGAAGTTAAAGAATCGAAAAACAAAGCATGGGCTTTATTCACCGAAGATATTAAAAAAGATAGTTTGTCTTTAGAAGGTATATTAAGTGGGTTGATACAAGAAGGAACGTTAAGCAATTCATTTCAAGCGGAATTAGATGCGTTAATTAAAAACCGCGAGCCACAACGAAAAGATGTGTTTTCATTAGCACGACGTGCACTCAGAAGCCTGCGTGGAGCAGAATCTGCCAACAAAACGGTGCTAAGCCAATGGTTAAGCAAGAAAAAAGAAGAAAGTCACGACCGATATTCTTCCTATTTATACAGTGAATCCAACAAACAAATTGGAAACATTCCATCGATTGAACCAACGTACGATTCGGAAGCTCCCATGGAGGATGGTAGAATTATTTTACGAGAAAATTACCGCATGTTATTGGAGAAATACCCGAACTTGCTGGTGTTTGGTGAAGATGCAGGGAAAATCGGCGGAGTTAATCAATCCCTAGAAGGCTTACAAGATACCTTCGGTGATTTGCGAGTATTCGATACGGGAATTCGTGAATGCACGATCATTGGTCAAGGCATTGGTATGGCGATGCGCGGACTTCGTCCGATTGCAGAGATTCAGTACTTGGATTACTTGTTATATGCGATTCAGATTTTGTCTGACGACTTGGCTACGGTGCAGTATCGTACTAAAGGAGGACAAAAAGCACCGCTCATTATTAGCACACGAGGTCATCGTTTAGAAGGGGTTTGGCACAGCGGTTCTCCTATGGGAATGATCATCAATTCATTGCGTGGAATGCATGTGTGTGTTCCAAGAAATATGACCAAAGCAGCAGGATTCTATAACACCTTGATGGAAGCAGATGAACCGGCTTTAGTTATTGAACCACTAAACGGATATCGAACCAAAGAAAAAATGCCTACTAATTTGGGTGAGTTTAAACTACCGCTTGGTCAAGTAGAGCGCCTGAGCGAAGGATCTGATTTAACCTTGGTTTCTTATGGATCTACCTTGAATCTTTGCATACAAGCGTTGCCTGTCTTGGAAGAATTAGGGATTTCGGTAGAACTTCTTGATGTTCAGACCTTACTTCCGTTTGACTTATCGCATGACATCTTGAAATCGCTACAAAAGACAAATCGCTTGTTAATTGTAGATGAGGATGTTTCTGCAGGTGCAACGGCTTATATTCTTGAAAAAATATTAGTTGAACAAGAGGGATATTACCACTTGGATGAAGCACCGCAAACGCTAAGCGCGAAAGACCATCGTCCGGCCTATGGTAGTGACGGTGATTATTTCTCAAAACCAAGCATCGATGATATCGTTGAAAAAGTATACGAGATAATGTCGAAGGCGAATCCAAGCGCTTTCCCAACAATATAATAATATGCAACTGAAAGACTATTTATTGCATTGGGAAAAATCATTGAACGGGGAGATTTATCCGGATGAATACGCATCATACATATCGCTAAACCTCACGCGATTTAATCGAATAACCAAGACCTTTTCACCATCACAGGCATTTATTGACCTTGCGAGCGATGTAAAAAAGAAATCCCATTGGATTATTATTACCGAACCTTGGTGTGGGGATGCCGCACAGAGTGTGCCCCTGATTTTAAAATTAATTGAGCACCTACCGCACGCAAGCTACACATTAGAACTCCGTGACCAAGGCACCTTAATCGACCAGTATTTAACGAATGGTGGAAAAGGAATTCCAAAAGTAATTGTACGCGATGAACACGGAAGCGACATATTCGTTTGGGGTCCTCGCACTGAGGCGGCGCAACGCTTATTTAATGAATTGAAAGCAGAAGGAGTTGAATTAAAGGTTCTTCATGAGTCACTGCATGCATGGTATGCGAAAGACCATGGACAATCGTTGGAATCGGAGCTAATGGTACTGATTCAATCCTTGTTTTAGTTGGGCCAGCACCTCACTTGGTCCAATACCCATTTCTAATTTAAAGGCTGAATAAAACGGATTGTAGGACGCAAATCCACATTCTCTCGCAAGGGCATCCATGGTATTTTTTGAGAGGTAATCATCTTTCATTTTTTCAATCGCATAATATACACGAATCTTTGAACGATAATGGACAAAAGAGATGTCTGAATGGTATTTAAAAAAATACTGGAGGTAGGTTCTTGGTATGTTTAATTTTTCCGCAAAGGCAGTGGAGTTCATGTCTGGATTCTTCACAATCAGGTTCATTGCGGTTTTAGATTCTAGCTTTTTGATAATGTCTTTGAGTTGGGCATTAAACTTAAGGGTCAGCTGAATGTCTAGTTTATTGTTAATCTCTTTGGGTGAGGTGCGCCACTTGAAATTAGGTTTCATCGACTTGCTTTGCGGTAGTTCGAATGTTGAAACCGGTTGGGAAGCGTCCTTCGGTCCGTATAAAATTTCCGGCTGAAGAAACAATTGAATCATAAAAGCAAAAGTCATCAAAGATCTTACATGATGAATATTATGATGAACGAATTCCTTTTGCGTAATCAATTCATACAAAAACATCAGGAACACAATTAGTCCTAACACTGCACAAAAAACCAATAATTGTAAAAGCCAAAATCTAATCCATCGCTCATTGGCAAACCAAAGTTCAGAGCTAGGTTTACCCCAAAAGAATGAATACAATACCTTTGAAGCCAAGTAGACATGATAAAAAATAAATATTGCCATCACTGGAAAATTTATTACACGTAGGGTCGCAGTAGCCGATTCCAAATCGGTATCTATATAGAGGACCAATAAGTTAATAAGAAAGAGTAAAACAGGTACGGAAATCGAAATCAAGACATACCTTATAGGTCTTTTTTCCATGTGAAGAATCGATCGAACATACTGATATAATAAAACCACATTCAATAAAAACAATAAATTAAAGGGCTTTGGAACATCCCGAAATTCATTTTGCCATCCCAATTCATAGCTGAAGGTGAAAACATTGTGTATGAAATTCGAAAAGAAAATAACCAAAAGATAGACGTTAAAATACGTGTTACGTTTGATGTTAATCAATAAAATCAAAGCCACCAACAAGGATAATATCAAGGATGCTGATTGGAAGAATAGGCTTACAAACATTAATTCTATTGCATTTTCGGTTACTAAATTAAGCATATTATTACTATAATCGCAACTCGTAAAAACTAACACATGACGGATATTGTATTTTCGACAAAAACTTTCTCATGCGTTCAATCTGTCTTTTCTTATTTGTCTCGTTATTTGGCTTTATTACCCTTACAAATGCACAAAATGGAAGTGCTGGACAACCCTTTACCTCGCTCGGACAAGCCCAAAATGTGGCTAGCGATGGGGTATATTATTTCTCTTTGTCCGGAACGAGCTTCAGCACTTATGTTCGCGTTGGCGGATGGGTGCAAGTGGCAGTAGATTTTGGAGATGGAGTTGGAAACCTTCCGCAATCCAATGCGCTAAACAATACAGTTCGTGGTATTCTTTCCACCTCTGCGCTTAGCACGCTCGGAAGCGCAACCGTAACCCGTGTACTCACCAGCAATGGTCAATTGGATGTTCAAAACACCCGCCCTGGAATTATTACCCGAATTGTAAACAACCAAACCCTTTTGGCCACACCTGCCGACAACACGGACAATGGAGGGAACTGGACCGGAACAAATACGATTGCAACCCAATTCACCAATGGTGGAAACACGCAAGCTTATGGCCTTAACCTAAACATCTTTCACGCAGGCAATAATGGAGACGGAATACATTGGATTCCATTCTATAACCAGCAAATGATTAAGTTCAGCGCAGGGGATATTCCAAATGGGACCTATTTTCAATTGTTGGTAAGGGCACCCATGGTGGCTGTTGTTTCGGGACCTGTAATTAATACCCAACCGTCAACATCGGCTCAATCCGTCTGTTTAAATGCAGCAATCAATGCATTGAGTGTTTCCGCTACAAGCCCCAATGGCAGTGCGATTACGTACCAATGGTACAGCAACGCAAGTGCTTCAAACGTAGGTGGAACATCCATTGGAGGCGCAAGCAGTTCAAGCTTCACCCCACCGAACAATGTCGCTGGCACAGTGTACTATTATGTGATTTGCACCAACAACCAAGCATCAACAACGAGCACTGTCAGTGCTGGCATTACCGTAAATGCTATACCACAAGCGGCGGCCAATTCAGGATCCGTTGATTATTTGGTCGTAGGCGGCGGAGGCGGAGGCGGATTCGATGGCGCTGGCGGCGGCGGAGGCGGCCAAGTGAAAACGGGAACTTTATCTTTAGCGAGTGGCAGTTATGCGGTTACCATAGGTAACGGTGGAGCAAATGCTACGAGTTTTGGAGCCCAAGCGGGTAATGGTGGATCAACTACCTTATCATTTCCTACCCCAATTGTCTCAATTGGAGGTGGTGGCGGTGGATCCAAAGGAGCAAATGGCGCAACAGGCGGAAATGGTGGTGGAGGCGGACATAGCAATTATGCTGGAGCCGCAGGTGCAGCTGGAGGATTCGCAGGTGGCAATGCCAATGGCGATGGAGGTGGCGGTGGCGGTGGCGCAGGAACCGCAGGCGCTACAGGAAGTGCGGGAAGAAATGGTGGCGATGGCGTGTTAAGTTCAATCTCAGGAAGCGCAACCTATTATGGTGGCGGCGGTGGCGGCGGAACATACGGCAGTAGTGGAACTGCCCTAGGAGGCCTAGGAGGCGGTGGCCGAGGAGGAGTGGGCTTTTCTCCCTTAGCTGTAGTTGGAACCCCAAACACAGGTGGAGGTGGCGGAGGCGCCGGTGAAGCACAGTCAAATCCGGGAAGAAGTGGAGGATCTGGCGTTGTGATCGTTCGGTATTTGGGTTCACCCTCAGGAACAGGCGGTACAATCACACAATCAGGTGGCTATACGATTCATACTTTTAATAGCAATGGAACCTTTGCTTACAATGGTTCCTCCAGTGCAGTCGTTCCAAACGTGACCGTGTGCAGTTCAACTTCCGCAACTTTCACAAGCACATTGGCCGCTGGATTAACCTTGGATTGGTATGACGCTCCGACCAATGGAAATTTACTTTCTCAAGGAACATCAACCTATACGACCCCAGTGTTGGCATCAACAACAACCTATTACGTTGCGGTAAGAAATGTATCGGCAGGCTGTGTTTCAGCAACAAGAACCGCGGTTACTGCAACGGTAAACGCAACAAGCTTCACTTCAACCACAGGGGCTTCTCGTTGTGGAACGGGAACCGTAACCCTTCAAGCGGCTACCGCTGCAGGAACCATCAATTGGTACGCAGCCTTAACCGGTGGCGCTTCTTTGGGTACTGGAACAAGTTTCAACACACCAAGCATCGCTGCAACGACGACCTATTATGCCGATGTTACAAATAATGGCTGTACCTCATCGCCAAGAACGGCAGTGGTTGCAACGGTTAACGCAATCCCAACCTTCAGCTCTACGACAGGCGCTTCCATTTGCGGTACAAGTACTGGAACACTTCAAGCAACTACAGCCGCAGGAACCATCAATTGGTACGCGGCCTTAACCGGTGGCGCTTCATTGGGAACAGGAACGAGTTACACTACGCCAAGCATTGCAACAACGACGACCTATTATGCCGATGTGACCAATAATGGATGTACCTCCTCACCGAGAACGTCCGTGGTGGCAACGGTAAATTCCTTGCCACAAGCGGCAGGCAATTCAGGTACTTCTGTTGACTATTTGGTTGTTGGTGGCGGTGGCGGCGGCGGCCATGAGGGCGGCGGCGGTGGCGGCGGTGGCCAAGTAAAAACAGGATCTGTATCCTTTTTAAATGGGTCATTTGCAGTTACCATAGGCAACGGCGGTGCAGGCGCTACCACCATTAGCTCGCAAGCTTCTAACGGAGGAACAACTACCTTATCACTTCCTACTCCAGTTGTCTCCATTGGCGGTGGTGGAGGTGGATCCAAAAATGCCCAGGGCGCATCGGGAGGAAATGGTGGCGGTGGCGGACATCCTGGTTTTTCTGGAGGAGCAGGCGCGGCTGGAGGTTTCGCTGGGGGCACTGCTAACAATGAAATTGGTGGCGGAGGTGCAGGCGCAGGAGCTGTAGGCACGTCAGCATCAAATTCCAATGGCGGAATTGGCGTTTCCAGTTCAATTTCTGGAAGCGCAACATTTTATGGCGGCGGCGGCGGCGGTGGAAGTTGGCATATTGGAACGAGTGGTGGTCAAGGTGGTCAAGGAGGCGGTGGTTCAGGAGGAACAGCCTTATCTCCCTTAGCTACATCTGGAGCAGCCAACACTGGCGGTGGCGGTGGCGGCAGCGGAAATTCACAATCAACTGCTGTAGCAAAAAATGGAGGTTCTGGAATTGTAATCGTCAGGTATTTGGGTTCACCCTCAGGAACAGGCGGTACAATAACACAATCGGGTGGCTACACGATTCACACCTTTAATAGCAATGGTACCTTTACTTTCAATAATCCCTCCACTGCAGTCGTTTCAGGCGTGACCGTGTGCGGTTCAACTTCCGCAACTTTCACAGGTACAGTGGCCGCTGGATTCACCTTAGATTGGTATGACGCCGCGAGCGGTGGAAATTTACTTTCTCAAGGAACTTTAACGTATACGACCCCAGCGTTGGCATCAACAACCATATATTATGTTGCGGTAAGAAATGTATCTACAGGCTGTGTTTCTGCCACAAGAACCGCAGTGACTGCGACGGTAAACACAACAAGCTTCACTTCAACGACAGGAGCTTCTCGTTGTGGAACGGGAACCGTTACCCTTCAAGCAGCAACAGCAGCAGGCACCATCAACTGGTATTCAGCCTTAACCGGTGGCGCTTCATTGGGTGCAGGTACCAGTTTTACTACGCCAAGCATCGCTGCAACGACGACCTATTATGTACAGGTGACCAATAATGGTTGTACTACCAACCCAAGGGTAGCGGTGGTTGCTACGGTAAACGCCACCCCTCCTACGCCAACCATTACGCAATCAGGTTGTGGCGTATTAACCCTTGGAAATTACGGGAGTGGGAATGCACTTGATTTAGGTGCCTATAACAGCTCCAAATACGTTACCATTCCAGCAACCTTAAATTCAACGATCAATACGAATAACATAACACTAGAGGGTTGGTTCTATTTTACATCATTAGTCGCTAACACTAATTATTTACCAATGCTCATTGGGGAAGCGTATAATGTAGATGCTAACATAACATTTTGTATGCATCGACAAGGCAATATAATTATTGCTGGATTCTATAATGGAGGTTGGCAAGCAGCTTCGAGCTCCACATTTATTCCAATTAACACCTGGATTCACATCGCATCAACTTACGATCAAAATCAAATCAAACTATATTTTAACGGGGTATTAAACTCAACGTTCAACTCCAACCAAACCTTACCAATTAGCGGTAATCAACCTTGGTATTTAGGAAAACGATGGGATCACTTAGAAACATTAGGGGGGGTAATGGATGAAATTAGAATTTGGAATGTTGCGCGAACACAAGCGCAAATTCAAGCATCCATGAATTCAACTGTACCAACCAATTCTACTGGATTAAGAGCCTATTACAAACTAGATGAAATCACTGGAAATATAGCTTCAGATGCTACAGGCAATGGATACGATGGCACCCTGTCTAATGGACCAACATGGCAAGTACCTTCAACCTCCATACTCGGAGGACCTCAAGCGACCTTCTTGTGGTCTCCAGGTGGCCAAACTACGAATACAATTACCGCTGCGACGAGTGGAACGTATTCCGTGGTGGCAACTACATCAGGTTGTCAGTCAGCATCTGCTTCGAGCAGCGTTGTTTTGGGGGTTACAGCCAGTAGCAACCAAACCATTTGCAGCGGAACATCCCCCGCAAACCTTACCCTAACTGGAACCGCTGCGACCATTCAATGGCAATCGTCTACTGATAATTCTAACTTTACAAACATTGGGGGTGCAACCTCTGCTACCTTAAGTTCAGCACAAATGGGTAACTTGAATGCAACGACCTATTACCGTGCCTATGCAACCAGTGCAGTATGTGCCCCTTCATATAGCAATACAGTAACCATAACGGTTAATACGACGCCCTCATTTACAAGTACAACAGGGGCTTCGCGTTGTGGAACGGGAACCGTAACCCTTCAAGCTGCTACCGCTGCAGGAACCATCAACTGGTACGCAGCCTTAACCGGTGGCGCTTCTTTGGGTACGGGAACAAGTTTCAACACACCAAGCATCGCTGCTACGACTACCTATTATGCCGATGTAACCAACAATGGGTGTACATCCTCACCCAGAACAGCCGTTGTGGCAACGGTGAACGCAATCCCAACCTTCAGCTCTACGACAGGCGCTTCCATTTGCGGTACAGGCACAGCAACCCTTCAAGCAGCTACAGCAGCAGGAACCATCAATTGGTATGCAGCCTTAACCGGTGGTGCTTCATTGGGAACAGGAACGAGTTACACTACGCCAAGCATTGCAACAACGACTACGTATTATGTTGATGTAACCGATAATGGTTGTACCTCCTCGCCAAGAACGGCAGTGGTTGCAACGGTGAATGCCTTGCCATTGAATCTAAATTCATACACAGCGGATGTTTTAGTTGTTGGCGGTGGTGGATCTGGAGGATATCGACATGCCGGCGGCGGCGGCGGCGGCGGAGTTGTCTATCAAACAAGTTTTGTAATTAATGCCGGAAATATTCCTGTAACCATTGGAAATGGCGGGGTAGGTAACAGTGTTAACAGTGTTACTGGGCAAAACAGTATTTTTTCTTCTATAACGGCATTTGGCGGTGGCGGCGGAGGTGATAATGGTCTTATTGGTAAAAATGGTGGCTCAGGTGGTGGCGGTTCAAATGGGAGTTTCGGTGGCTCGGGAGTTGCAGGACAAGGATTTAAAGGAGGTGATCAGAATAATGGACTTGGCTGTTGTCATGGAATTGGTGCAGGAGGCGGTGGTGCAGGAGCCGCAGGAGCAAATACAAATGGCGCCGCAGGATCTGCAGGTGGAATTGGTTTACCATTTTCTATCTCTGGAACCTCCGTTTATTATGGCGGAGGCGGCGGTGGAGGATCTTCGGATCCAACCTCATTAGTAGGAGGAATTGGAGGCGGAGGTAATGGAGGAACTAGTTCTTCTTTAACAGGAAATGCGGGAACACCGAACACTGGTGGCGGTGGCGGTGGCGGTGGCGCTTCAGGCGGAACAAGTGGTATTGGAGGAAATGGTGGGTCTGGTATCGTTATCATAAGATATGCGGGTACGCCTGCTGCAACTGGCGGAACAATAACCCAAGTGGGTGGATTTACCATTCACACCTTTACCTCGAATGGCACATTTACATTGGCGGGGGGAGCTTCAGCCAGTGTTCCAAATGTGACTTCTTGTGGTGCAGCAGCAGTTACTTTTACAGGAACTGTGAATGCAGGTTTTACCTTGGATTGGTATGACGCAGCTAATGGTGGAAACTTACTTTCACAAGGAACGTCAACCTATACAACCCCCGTTATTTCAACAACAACCACCTATTATGTAGCGGTCAGAAATACAACTACGGGCTGTGTTTCCGCAGCACGAACTGCAGTTACAGCAACGGTAATTACGGCAAGTACAGCAAGCAGCAGCCAAACGGTATGCCCTGGATTATTGCCAAGTGCAATTACTTTGACCAATTATGGCGGTACCCTTCAATGGCAAACAAGTAACGACAATGTGACTTTCACGAATATAGCTGGACAAACCTCAGCTACATTACCGGCCAACGCCATTGGCATTATGGCAGGCACGAAATACATTCGGGCCATGGTTACCAATGGAGCGTGTGTTACCCCTTCGAATGTGGTTACCCTCTCCCCTGCCAATGTCAATGTTTTGACCCCCTTAACGGCAAGCTCATACGTTTGGAATGGCCAAAGTTCAAGCGATTGGGGAACACTCAGCAATTGGTATTCCTACAATGGAACCAGTTTGGTTCCAGCAGCTACCTTGCCAGGAAGTACCGCCAATACCATCATTCCTGCGAATACGGGGTGTATTTTGACCCAGCCCACCTTATCCTCTGGGGCTATAATTATTAATAGCTTGGTATTAGAGACCGGATCACAACTTACGCAATCTGGAGGCTCTCTCTTACTTTATACTAACTTAGTGAAAAACGGAAACATAGTTTCTACCGGTGGTCTAATAAACTTTTATGGTCCAACGTCAGCTACGATTAGCGGAAGTGGGGCTGTACAATTCACGAAAATGCGTGTAAACAAATTGGCTGGAGCCAGCTTAACGCTACAAATTCCAGTTACGGTTTCAGATTCATTGACCATGATTCTAGGGAACATTTACACCACAACCAACAACCTGCTTACCCTTGGACTGAATAGTGCCAGCCCTGGTAAATTGGCTTATACCAGCGGTACGGTTGTCGGGCCACTCAAACGATTCTTTGCAAATGCGGCTATATCTGGCCTAGCCGGTAGATTCCCAGTAGGTACAGCGACCTATAATCGATATGCCCAGTTTAGTTTTGCAAGTTCACCTGGCATTGACCAATCACTGACTGTGAACTATGCCAGCGGAGCACCTTTATCTGGTGGTAATATACTTTACAATGGGCTTCCGCTTTGGGCGTCGAACTCGCTCATGCAAAACTATTCAGCAGATGGATACTGGAACGTTATTCCATCAAATAATGATTATACGTCAACGATTAATACTGCTCCTTATGAAGTAACCTTATTTGCGAATAATCTTACAGGAATGCAAACGCCTCAGGTATGTAGAATCATTAAAAGCGCAGGATCTAACACAGCTGCTCAAAATCACGTTGCGTGGTCAGCATGTGGAACGCATACAGCAATCGCAGGTGGTGCGAATCCCTTAGCCTTCTTGATTTCAAGTACTGCTTCGCAAGGATTTAGCTGGTTTAACATTGGAACGCCTAATTCGCAAGCCTTACCGGTTGAATTTGCAGGCATGACAACAACATGTGAGGAGGAAGCTATTTCTATTCGATGGTCTACGGAATCGGAACACAACAACGACTATTTTAGAATTGAAAAATCAGCAGATGGCGGTGCATGGGACATCCTTGGATATGTGGATGCGGTTGGAAACAGTAGCGTTATCAATGGATATGAATACTTGGATGTTGAGTATCGATCAAACAGCTATTATAGATTATATCAGGTGGATCAAGACGGTAGCGAAGAATTGCTTAGCACCTTGTATACCGACTGTGATGTGGCGACCGATGAAATCACATCGTTCCCTAATCCTAGTCATGAGTCCTTCTCTATTTTCTGGAAACAATTCAATACAAGTGGAGATGGAACCATTACAATTCGTGACATCAATGGAAAAACGATGCATCACGAAACCGTGGCATTAAGTCTTGGCGCAAACCTCTTTATCATCAAAGAACATTTAGCACCGGGAGTTTATATGATCGAATTGATGGATGATAATTATGAACGAAGGTTAATCAAGCACGTAGTGAAGTAAATCAAAAAAGGGGGCCTCGGCCCCCTTTTACATTCATACATTTAACGCCTTAAAAACGAAACACCAGGTCATAAGGCATACGCATTTGTATACCCATTTTAGATTCAATCGCTTTAATTCGCTCATACTGTTCGAGTAATTCATTCGGCAAGGAAGAATTCTTGAGATGCAAACGGCTCTCCTCGTCTTCATTCTCTTGTTCAATCATTTTAATAATGGCACTAAACTTATCCTCTTTAACTTTTGGATAATAAATAACCTTAGCCTCTTTATCTTTAATCTCACGCTTAGCAAAATTAATCACATCCGTTAAAGAACCTAATTCATCTACCAAACCAATAGCAAGTGCATCTTTACCTGTCCATACCCTTCCTCGTGCGATTTGATTGACTCTAGCAACAGATAATGATCTGCCTTTTGCCACACGATCCATAAATTGGGAATAAATTCCATTCACCTCGTTTTGGACCATTGCTAGTTCTTCTGGGGTTAATTTACGGTTAGTTGACATTACGGAATGGTTATGGGTTTGTACCCGATCAAAGGTGATACCTAATTTATTTTCAAGCATCTTCCCTGTAAATGGAATCATACCAAATACGCCAATGGAACCGGTAATTGTAGTTGGTTCTGCGAAAATCCGATCTGCCGGCGTTGCAATATAATATCCACCTGAAGCGGCCACATCCCCCATCGAAACGTAAACTTTCTTCTTTTTTTGAGTAAGCATTACTTCACGCCAAATTTCTTCACTCGCTAATGCACTTCCTCCAGGACTATTAATCCGAAAAACAACGGCTTTGATATCATCGTCGTTACGCACTTTTTCAAATAGGCGACACAACTTTTTGCTGCTCACACCATCTCCATCCACAGCAACCTCACCCTCAGCAAGAATAACAGCAACGCTCGCAGATTCTGCTTGAATTAACACTTGATTTTCATAAAAAGCGTTTTGTGCATATTCGTTAAACTCAG
>Ga0315899_10006453_pt1 | contig 12639 bp, 6 predicted proteins | sample LakEriMetagenome_2_FD_203518 | JGI IMG/M metagenome (GOLD analysis project Ga0315899, IMG submission 203518) | Freshwater fungal communities from buoy surface, Lake Erie, Ohio, United States - Buoy 4 MA112 | ecosystem: Environmental > Aquatic > Freshwater > Lake | place: USA: Lake Erie, Ohio...
AGATTCAGTAACGGCTTGGATGCCTTGGCCACCAAGCCTTCCGCAAACAATTTCTTTTCCGGGTGTTGGAGATTACACCGTTACATTAAGCGACAGTAGTTTTTGCGGAGTGGTTGAACAATCGATAACCGTGCACATTGTTCCACCGCCTGTGGCAAGTATTTCAGCATCGACAGATACCATTTGTTCGGGCGGACAGGTTACGTTTTTTCAAGGGTCTTCTGGTCCGAATCAATCTTATCAATGGAATTTCGGAAACAACAACAACTGGCAGAATTTAGGAAGTGGGAATGTGAATTTCACCTTTAACACGGCTGGAACTTTTGTGGTGAGTAATCGTGTATTCAACAACGGATGGGGAAGTGCATGCGCAGACACAGCAACAGTCGTAGTGACTGTTCTTCCAAGTCCAACAGCGAGCATTACTGCTTCGCCTGCACAGGCTTGTGATTCCCTAACAACTGCGTTGAATGTAGTCTCGAATGCTGGAATTTCATTCAGTTGGAATTTAGGATCCTTCGGAACATTTAACGGACAAACACCAGATACGCTTTCTATCAATACACCGGGGAACTATCCAATTTCTGTCTTGGTCACCAGTTCAAATGGATGTACCAAAACCGATACAGAAGTCTTGCATGTTTATGCAACACCTGTTCCGTCGTTCACAGTTACTAGCCCATGCGTTGGTGCAAATGCAATCTTCACGAATACATCGGTAACAGCCCCTGGAAATCCCATTACAAGTGCCCAATGGACGTTTGGTGATGGCGGTACTTCAAGTCAATTGACACCGACACATGTATACAATGCTGAAGGAACGTTTCCAATTACCTTAAACATCAGTACTCCTTATTGCTCAGCAAGTACGCAAGGAAATATTACGGTACATCCGAATCCAACCGCTTCGTTTACACAAGATATTGTTTCGGGATGTCAGCCTCTGGAAGTTGCATTCACCAATACTTCGCAAGGCGCTACGACCTATTCATGGAATTTTAGCGACGGCCCGATTTCGACCAATACGAATGAAACACACGTGTTCGGAAACAACACGATTTACAATTTGCCATACAATGTGGTGCTTACTGCTATCAATGAATTCGGATGTACAAATACATCGACCAGTGTAGTTACCGTTCTCGGAGGCGCAGTTGCAAATTTTGAAATAGCAAACAACGAATTGGGTTGTTCTTCAGCTCCAGTAGAGTTTAACAACTTGTCGCTAGGAGCTTCATCGTATGCATGGGATTTTGGAGATGGAATAACATCAAGTGTTGAAGATCCAAATCACGCCTACAACAACAACAGTGGATTCTTGTGGTGGTACGATGTAACACTTGTAGCATACTCGAGTGGAGGATGTCTAGACACGGCAACATTGGCACTTCCGATCTACCCGATTTTAGATATTCAACTTCCGTTTACGTCGTTAGAAGGATGCTCTCCGTTCAGCGCACAAATGCCTGCAATTGGAGGTATTCAAGGGTTTTCATGGAACTTCGGTGATGGATTTACTTCATCACTTATTTCACCCGTACATACCTACAACAATCTCACAAATTCAACTCAGAATTTTACAGTAACACTTGTCGGTGAGTCTGCATTCGGTTGTTTCGATAGCACTTCATTTCCAGTAACAGTTTATCCGCAACCGCATGCTTCGTTCACCCAAACAGATGACGACGGTTGTGCACCCATTACAATTGGATTTACGAATACGTCGACGAATGCAACGTCTTATGTTTGGAATTACGGCGATGGAAGTACTTCAACAGGATTGAATGGATCGCATTTGTATACAAACGCCACGGGCGTTCCGAATACATGGAATGTAAGTTTGATTGCATCATCTATTGGCGGATGCGCCGACACGGTGAGCAACGATGTGCTTATTTATCCACCTTTGATCTTTCCATTGTTCAATCCTGTTGTTTCAGGTTGTTCGCCTTTCACGTTTGAAGCGCCTTTCTTCCCGGGGGTTGCGAATTATGCGTGGAGCTTTGGAAACGGTGATGTGTCAACTGCAGCAACTCCTTCCTACACGTATGAGAATCTTTCTTCAACAACGGCAAACTACACCGTTCATTTAGTAGGAACTTCCATTTACGGTTGCACGGATGCAGAGACTTATTTCGTTCATGTTTATCCGGAAGTGAATGCATCGTTTACTTATTCTGAAATTGCAGGATGCGGACCTTTAGAAGTCAATTTTCAAAACACTTCGTTAAATGGAAATCAGTTTGAATGGAATTTTGGTGATTTCGGAACAGCAAGCACTGCCAATGCATCACATACATTCTATAACATTAACGGAGTTTTGAATACCTTCGAAACAGAGTTAACAGTGACTTCCACGCAAGGATGTTCAGACAGCGCAAGTGTGGCAGTGCAAGTAAGTCCTTCGCTTGATTTGCAATGGTCAATGCCTGTTGTGGAAGGTTGCTCACCTTTCACCCTCCAGACACCATACATGCCTGGCGGATCTACTTATATCTGGAATTTCGGTGATGGTTCAACTTCGAACAATACATCTCCAACGCATATCTATGTCAACAACACAACTGCACCACAACAATACACTGTCACGTGTTATGCAGAGAATAGTTTCGGATGTGCTGACAGCATTTTGTTCAACGTAACTGTGAATCCGCAAGCAGTTGCGAATCTTTCTACACAGCAATTCAGCGGTTGTTCGCCATTGAATGTGACCTTCGAAAATAATTCGCAATACGCATTAAGCTATAACTGGAATTATGGAAACGGTCAGACTAGCACAACGAGCGCTTCTTCCCATAATTTCATGTATGTCAACAACACTGCTCAACCGGTGACATACAATGCCGTCTTACAAGCCAATCAAGTAAGCACTTGTTCGAGTATAGATACTGTTCAGGTTACAGTTTACCCTTCCGTTACAGCAAGTTTCTCATGGACAGGTGCAGCGTGTTCAAGTGTTCAAGCACAGTTCAACAATACCTCAACGGTTGGAACTTCTGCTCAATGGACGTTCGGTGACGGATTTTATTCAAACGCTTTCAACCCTTATCACCTGTATTCAAACAACGGACTTCAAGATTTGAATTATACGGTTTCGTTAATTAGTACGAGTGTATTCGGTTGCGCAGATACCATTTCTCAGCCACTTACCGTTTTGTATTCTCCAATAGCCGATGCAATAATTGATACTGTGTACGGTTGCTATCCATTGAATGTGGATTTGATTAACTCTTCTCAAGGTGCGAATACGTACACCTGGGAATACGGAGATGCATTGAATTCGACCACTTCAGCAGCGCAGCATACACACACGTATTTCAATTTGTCTGATCAGTCACAGACGTATCAGATTACGCTAACGGTTGAAGCTCCGAATGGATGTACAGATGTTTGGACCGATCAGGTAACAGTCCTTCCGCAGGTGGTTGCAGATGCCGATGTCATTGTATCTGGATGTAATCCTGTAGAAGTGGTCTTCGACAATCAAAGTACAGGAGCAACATCTTATTTCTGGAATTTAGGAAACGGAGATACGAGTACTAGTTTCAATGAGCAAGGAACGTTCTACAATCCTTATCCGGTGGACACCACATTCGTAGTGACCTTGACTGCAACGAATATTTACGGTTGTGAAGTAACCACGGATTTATGGGTGGTTGTGCATCCTTATCCAACGGCTGCATTTACAGCAACGCCATTGGTTCAAACATGGCCGAACAATGTGGTGAATTTGCAAGAGAATGCCATTGGTTTCAGTCTTGGTTATCACTGGACGCTTGAAGATGGAAGTGAATACTATGTTCCGAATCCTGGAGACCATGTATTTCCTACTTGGGGAACTTACAACATTGAATTAATCGTGAATGAAGGCTTGTGTACAGATACAACATCTCAGAGCATTACCATAATTCCTCCGGCACCTGTTGCTTTGTTTGAAGGAAATGCGGAAGGTTGTGTCCCATTGACGGTAAGCTTGAATAACTTGTCACAATACGCAGACAGTTATGAGTGGTTCTTCAGCGATGGCGGATATACCACTTCGGATAGTCCTGTTTACACGTTTTATCAGGCAGGTATTTTCGGAGCAACTTTGGTGGTTCACGGTTTCGATGGCACAAACGATACATTGGAACTGGACAATCTATTTATCGTGCATGCGAACGCGGTTGCTTCTTTTACGGTAACTCCGCATCAGGTCGTAATTCCTGATCAACCTATTCTCTGCCAAAATGCGAGTGACAATGCTACTGTATTCGAATGGTCATTCGGTGACGGATTCGTGAGCAATGAAATAAGCCCGAAACACTTTTACGATATTGAAGGTGTATTCAGTATTCAGTTAATTGCAAACAATGAATTCAATTGTCCAGATACCTTAATTCTGGAAGACGTTGTCTTCGCCTATGGCGATGGTTACTTGGAATATCCGAATGCCTTCACCCCGAACTCAGGTGGTCCGAGCGATGGCTATTACGATCCTTATGGATACACCAATGATATCTTCTGTCCACTTCATAAGGGAGTTGTTCTTTATGAGCTTCAAATCTTCAACAAGTGGGGAGAGCAGATTTTTGAAACGAACGATATTCATCGGGGATGGGACGGTTATTACCGTGGGGTATTGAGTAAGGAAGATGTCTATGCGTGGAAGGCCTCTGTGACCTTTTCGAATGGAACAAGTAAAATCATGACTGGAGACGTAACACTTTTAGCACGATGAAAAATACATTAACATTAAAATCGATTTTCTTCGCGCTATTGGTATTCATTGGATTGAATGCAATGGCTCAAGATCAGCAGTATACGCAGTTTTATTCAGCGCCTACCTTGTTGAATCCGGCATTCGCTGGCGCTTCAGCGCAAAGTAGATTAAGCTCGCTGTATCGAAATCAGTGGTCATTAATTCCTGGTGGATTCAAATCGTATCGCTTCGCATACGACCATTACGCCTCTTCGATTAACAGTGGATTCGGAATTGTAGTTGGAAGTGATAAGTTGGGAACAGGAAGTTTGAAAACATCGTCTATTCAATTGCAATATGCCTATGAGGTGAAGGTGAAACGCGGATTATTTTTCCGTCCCGCTTTGCAATTGGGCTTCGTGAATAAGACATTAGATTTCGGGAATTTGGTTTTTTACGATCAAATGATTCGCGATGGAGATCCGAGTTATGAAGCTATTTCATATGGTCCTGCGAGGTATTTTGATGCCTCTGCCGGCGCTTTACTTTATTCAGCAAAGGCTTGGATGGGTGTTTCCGTCTTTCACATGAACAAGCCGAATGAAGCCATCTACAATGCAACAACCGAGATTATTCCTACACGATTGTCGGTGCACGGCGGTTTGAGAAAAAAGATTAAATCGAATTATTATTCGAAAGTGGGAAAAGACATGGTGCTTGCTTTCAATTATCAGGCACAAGGAAAATTCGATCAGTTAGACATCGGCGTATACACAGAATTGAATCCAGTGGTTTTGGGAATCTGGTACCGCGGACTTCCAGTTAAATCGAATCAATACCAACATCCAAATAGAGATTCCTTCTCTGCTTTGGTTGGATTTCAAACTGGAAACTACAAGGTTGGATACAGCTACGACATTACAACGTCGCAATTGGCTGTCGGAAACACAGGCGGCTCACATGAAATTAGTTTCACTTATTTGTGGGCGAATAACAGAAACATGCGAAAAGTGAAGCGAAGAATTATTCCTTGCGCAACGTTTTAATCTGCAATACCCATCGTCTTTAAGTGACGCGTATGCGAGCGTACAGCAGCGAAGACTGTTCCGTATTCGTTGTATTGAACTCCGAATTTCTCACACGTCTCACGAACAATTTTATTCAATGCTGGATAATGCACGTGAGAAATACGTGGGAATAAGTGATGTTCCACTTGGTAATTCAATCCGCCAGTAAATAAAGTAACCAAAGGATTTCTTGTAGCGAAATTACTGGTAGTGTTAATCTGATGAATAGCCCATTCCTCTTCGATAATACCGTTTGTGTCTTCAGGATTGTTGAACGAAGTTGTTTCAACAACGTGTGCTAGTTGGAACACAACGGCAATGACAATTCCTGTTACTGTTGAAACAATGAGGTAACCAAGGATTGCAGCAAGCAAGCCTTTGAAAATGATTGGCAGTACAATGAACGTCGCTACATAGCTCAACTTCGTTGCCCAAAAAGTGAAGTGATTGATGAAAGTGAATTTACGAAGCTTAGTGATACCCACTTGCTGTGTTCTGTATTTCTTCACGTCGTCAATCCACACCCATGAAATGTAAGTTAGGCAATACAACAAGTAACCGTAAATGTGTTGAAAGCGATGAATCTTGTAACGTGGTTGATTCTCATTCGTGCGCATCATGGGCTGAATGTTTATGTCATCGTCATGACCTTCAATGTTCGTGAACGAGTGGTGTATCACATTGTGTTTGGTCTTCCAAAGGCTAACGTCGCCACCCACCATGTTCAGGGTGTGCGCCATGATTTCATTTAACCACTTTTTATCTGAAAAACTTCCATGAGCACCATCGTGCATCAAATTGAAACCGATTCCGGCCAAAGTGAGACCCAAAAGTACACATGCGCCTATGTTCATTGCGGTGGAAAGTTCTCCGAAAACGAGTGAAATGTATAGTGCGAAGAAGCTTGAAAGTAAAACGACTGCTTTCACTATTATAAGCCAATTGCCCCATCTGTTGCGCTTTGTAGCGTTGAAATATGAATCTACACCATTTTTCAAATGATCGAAAAACGGAGTTCCTGCTGTCTTAAATCTTATTGTGCTCAAACGTGTTGGGTTTTTTCAATGAGCCGCTAATTTACCACACATTTACTTCACGCTCCAATTCGATGCCGTATTTATTCTTGACATCGGTCATGACAGCGGAGCTTAAATCGAAAATTTCGTGTCCAGTTGCACCTCCGTAATTCACCAAAACAAGGGCTTGTTTCTCATGCACCCCGCAGTTTCCAACGCGTTTGCCTTTCCATCCCGTATGCTCAATGAGGTATCCCGCAGGGATTTTCACAGTGGTTTCATTCACCGGATAAAAAGGAATCTTTTCGTCGTGGGTTTGAATAGCTCGTAACACAGAGAGATCAACTGTCGGGTTTTTGAAAAAACTTCCGGCATTGCCTAAAACCTTGGGGTCTGGGAGCTTAGAAGTGCGAATAGCAATAACCGCTTGACTGATGTGTTTGATACTCAGTGTGTCTATTTCCATTTTGTCGAGTTCTTCTGAAATGGCCCCGTATTCAATGTGAAAAACAGGCCGCTTGTTTAGTTTGAAGCCCACGTGTGTGATGAACCAATTGCCTTTTTCCTTTCGTTTGAAAATACTCTCGCGGTATCCCAATTCACAATCGCTCAAAGAAAAAACATGTTTTTCGGAAGTGTGAATATTCAAGGCTTCCACATAATTTAAGACGCTGCTCATCTCAACGCCGTAAGCACCAATGTTCTGCATAGGACTTGCACCCACACACCCGGGAATAAGTGAAAGATTTTCAACGCCGGCCCATTTGTTTCGAATGCAATGCAACACGAAGTTGTGCCAGTTTTCGCCCGCAGCAACGCGCACATGCACGTGCATGTCGTCTTCTTTCTCTAATTCAATTCCAAATAATCTGTTTTGAAGTACTATCGCATCAACGTCTTGCGTAAAAAGAATGTTGCTTCCTCCTCCGAGAACTAAATGATTGCACTTGCTTTGTCGCACATATTCCAACGCCTCTTGCACGTGTTCCGGTTGGTCTATGCGTGCAAATTCTCTCGCTATTGTTGAAATTCCAAACGTGTTGTGCGCCAACAAGTCTACATTTTTTTCAAACTGAAGTTTCATGAAGTAAAGTAAGGAAAGGAATGCGCGAGGCTATCACGCGTTCAAGGCGTAATTCGAACACGGTAATGTTCAAATGGATTTCAATTTGTAGTTGGAAGAAATGTCGGCTTTGAGCGCATGGTATTCTTCTTCCGAAATGAATGTAGCGCCATTTCCACCTTCCAAGAGATCCATGACGTAAATACGGTCGGCATGTGTCACGGCATTGTTCGTATGAATGAAATAGGAAGACCCCATAATCACAACCTCTTCAAAAGTTGTTGAGGAAAAGATTTGAACAATGCGTTTTCCTTCTGGAAATTTTAGAAACTTTGGGAAATTCATACTGCGAATATGCAAACAAATTCAGAAGAACTTTTTTTAAGACGAATTGCTCAAGAGATTATCGACAAGCACGGCAAAGATTTACATCGAATAGTTGTCGTACTTCCAAGCAATCGCTCGAAAGTTTTTTTAAAGAAATTTCTTTTTGAAATTATAGGTTCGGCCTTTTTTACACCCCAGCTTATGCTACTCCCGCAGTTTGTGAAGTCTGCTGTGAAGGAAAGAACAGAGGAGAAGTTAAGCTTACTTCTTCTGCTTTATCGCGCCTATACTGAAGTGGTTGAAAATCCAGATTCTTTTGAAGTTTTCATGAAATGGGGAAGTATGGCGCTGGATGATTTCAACGATATAGATGTCGCATTGGCCAATCCTGTTGAGGTGTTCAAGAATTTAAAAGATATAAAGGACATCGAGAACTGGAGCTTCGGTATTCAGCCATTAACCGATGCACAAGAAGACTATGCCGATTTTTGGTTAGATCTTGGAAAGGTGTATCATCGTTTTGTAGAATTACAGAACGAACAACATGCTTTCAGCTACGCTAGACTTAACAGAGCCATGGCGGAAGAGAAGGTGGAAGTGAATTTCCCATCGAATGCAGATGCTATTTATTTTGTTGGAATAACAGCCTTTTCGAGGGCCGAAGAGAAGTGGGTCATGCGTTTGCATAAAACAGGGAAAGTGTTTTTTCATTTCGATGCCGACGCGTATTACGTGAACAATCCTATTCACGAAGCTGGGATCTTTTTCCGCTCATGGGAAGAACGAAGAATGCCCATTGCGAAGTCTGACGATTTCAATAATCGCAGTCGCACCATTACATTCTCTAAAGTCGTCACGCCTTTGGCTTCCGCCTTCGCAGCATCGAAGTTGGTGAATGAGATGAATGAAGAAGATCGCGCGAATACCGCCGTGGTCTTGATTCAACCCTTTTTGCTTCGTCCTTTTTTAAATGGATTATCCATAGACTCGCCTGTAAACGTAGCGTTGGGTTATCCCATTGATCAAGTGGCCTTGTTCCGAGTGGTGAAAATGCTTTTGCGCATGTGGGCGCGTTTGTCCAAGGAAGTGAAGAAGGGAATGTACTACAAGGATTTCTCCCAATGGATTTTGCAAACCGATTTAGACGTGTTGATTCCTTCATCACAACGCAGAGAAATACAGCGCTACGTTATGCGTCGGAAGTTTATTTACATCCGAGAAAGAGAGTTGAAAGAATTGGTGAATGAAATTCCTGCAATGAAAGCCTTGGAGGAATTGCTGACCATAGAGGATTTCAATCTTTCGAGTTGTATTGTGCGATTGAAGAAGTTTCTTTCTGTTTTTGTTGAAGCGGAAAAGGTCGACGAGTTAACCAAGGAAACGGCTTTGCGCTTGCAACAAATTTTAGGTCGCATTGAAATGCACATGGAAGGCAATGCATTTTTGAATGAAGTTCCCTTGCTCGATCTCTTGTTTCAACATTATGCTTCACAAGAAACCATCGCGTTTCAAGGGGAACCCTTGGAAGGACTTCAAGTTTTAAATATGGTGGAAACGCGTGCGGTTGATTTCAAGCATGTCATTATTGTTGGCGCAAATGATGAGCAGTTTCCCGGAAACGGAAGAGCACAGTCTCTCATTCCATTCGATTTGCGCAAGGCCTTTGAATTGCCTTCGCCGGAAGAGCGAGAGGGAACAATTGCTTATTCTTTCTATCGCTTGTTGCAACGCGCGGAGGATGTTCGTTTGCTATATCATACGTTAAGTTCAGATTACAAGATGACCGAGCCTTCTCGATATCTTATGCAAATCGGACAGGAACTTACGGGTTATGGAAACCGAACGAACGTTCGGTATGAAGATTTTGAACACAGCAGCAAATTTCTTCAAACGGGAGAAGAGGAAATTGTTGCGAATGATTTTTCTAGGCAACGCATTCATAACTTAATGGCCTACGGAATCTCGCCTTCGGCTGTAAACAAGTTCATGCGCTGTCCTTTGGATTTCTATTATCGCTATGTCGTTGGATTAGGCGAGGTAGAGAGTTTGGAAGAGAATATGGAAGCATCTACGTTTGGTTCCATAGTTCACGATGTCTTGGAAACCCTGTATAAGCCATTCGAAGGTAGAACGCTGGAAGATGGCAATTTCGAAGAATTCAAAAAAGAGTTAGACCAACTTATTGACGAGGCTATCCAGAGATTGTATAATTCGAATTTTGAATTGGCGGGCTTCGACATTATCATGCGTCGCATCGTGAAACGCATGATAGAAGTAGTCTTAGAATATGATCAAGTTCAATTTAATCAGGCTAGGGAGAACGGTGAAAAACGATTGGTGAATGGTGTAGAAGTGGAGCTCATTGCAGATTTACCAGTCGAAAGGATTGGTATTGACGTTCCTGCGCGTATCCGTGGAAAGGCCGACCGCGTGGATGAGCAATCAGGAAATTTCATGGTTATCGATTATAAGACTGGAAGTGTGAAGCCGGACGAGTTGAAATTGAATGAGAAGGATGGGCCTTGGTTGAAGGACACAAAACCGAAGCTTCTTCAAATTTTAACCTATTCATACATGTGGGTGAAGGGCGGACATGCTCCGGAGAATACCCAAGCAATGTTGTTTGGATTGAAGCAAGCCAAACAAGGCCCTGTTTCACTCATGCGCGGAGAAGATCGGGCGGTATTGCGCGAAGCAGATATTGATAAATTTGAAGGCGAGTTGTTAGAGGTGTTGAAGAGTTTGTTAGAAACACAAGTATTTAGACACAATCCGGAATCGGAATATTGCGAATTTTGCAAATAGTGAAAAAGCGCGTATTAATCATAGCCTATTATTGGCCTCCTGCTGGCGGTGGTGGCGTTCAACGTTGGTTGAAGTTTGTGAAGTATTTGCACAACTCCGATTGGGAGCCCGTTGTGTTCGTTCCAGAAAACGCCGATTATCCGGTCTACGATGAAACCTTGCTTGCTGAAATTCCGGAAGGAGTGGAGATTGTCCGATGTCCCATTTTCGAGCCTTATCGTGCATTGCGAAAGGCAACAGGAAAGGGCGATGCAGGGATAAGCGCAGGATTTATTCGCAGTGAAAAGGGGCCGTCCTTCATGGAAAGATTAATGGCTTGGGTGCGTGGGAATATTCTAATTCCAGATGCCCGCATGTTTTGGATTCGTCCTGCCTCTAATTTCTTGGTGAAGTATTTAAAGGAGACCCCGGTTGATTTAATTGTTAGCACCGGACCTCCTCACAGCATGCACATGATTGCGAAGCGTGTGAACAAGAAGACTGGCGTTTCGTGGTTGGCAGATTTTCGCGATCCTTGGGTGAACATGGACAATGCGGATAAATTTCAAATGAGTACGTGGGCGAAGCGAAAGCACGAACGGTTAGAGAGAAGTGTTTTGAAATCAGCAACCGCCGTACAAACGGTGAGTTGGTATTTGAGTGCGGAATATGAGAAGATTCGCGGAAGCAAGGTTCATGTCTTAACGAACGGATTCGATCATGTCGATTTTGTGGGAAGGGAAGTGGTTCCTACCGATAAGTTTATTGTTGGTCATTACGGAACCTTTGGCGATGACCGCAATGCACCTGCCTTGTGGCGCGCGTTATCACGTTTGGTGAATGAAAGCGAAGAATTCAAAAACCGAATGGTTATTCGGTTGGTAGGTCCAACTGATGGGTCCGTAATTGAAGACGCAAAGCGCAATGGACTATCTGATCATTTGGAATACATCCCTTACGTGAAGCACAACGAGGTATTAGACCTTATGCTCACTCCACAATTGTTGTTGGTTATCTTGAATCAGAATGCCAACGAAGAAGGACGTGTAACAGGGAAAATCTTTGAATACGTTGCTACTGGCAATCGCGTCCTCGGCATAGGCAGTGTCACTAGCGATTGTGCACGTGTCATTAATGAAAGTGAAAGCGGCGTTATGATTGCCTTTCAAGATGAAGAGCGTATTTACGAATTCATTAGGCAGTCGTTCCCGTGCCCTGTCAACGAACCTTTGAATCCGAGGGTTATGAAGTATTCGCGTCAGTCTTTGACGGATGCTCTGCAGGTCAATTGCTCTGCAATCAATCATCTTCGATGATCAATTCTTCGAATCAATCGTTCCGATTAAACAACTTAGTTCTCACAACGCAGTTCCCATTACGCAGTAGGCATTACGATCCCGATAGCTATCGGGAGGAATCAAATCTTCGATTTTCCAATTACGAAGTTCCTACTTCCTAGTAGGCGTTCCTTCCAAGAACTTCACCATCTTACCATTCTCATAAATGCCACGCTGAACAAGCTTTCCAGACTTCTTGTCGTACATGGTGCATTCGCCGTGATAACGATTGTTCTTGTAGTTCGCGTCTTCTTCCAATGTTCCGTTTTCAGTGTAAATCTTGCTTGGACCGTTTAACTCGCCGTTGGCGTAAGTGCAATCGCGCCACAAGCCGCCGAAATCGTAGTAGTACTTCCATCTTCCT
>Ga0315899_10006454_pt1 | contig 12638 bp, 9 predicted proteins | sample LakEriMetagenome_2_FD_203518 | JGI IMG/M metagenome (GOLD analysis project Ga0315899, IMG submission 203518) | Freshwater fungal communities from buoy surface, Lake Erie, Ohio, United States - Buoy 4 MA112 | ecosystem: Environmental > Aquatic > Freshwater > Lake | place: USA: Lake Erie, Ohio...
ACGAACACGTCCACGCCATCGAGCAAGTCAATCGTGCGTTCAAAAGCGCGGAAGTCCAGGTCCACAATCCGGTCGATCTTCACACCCAGCAGGTCCTCGGCGTACATCTTGGTCAGCTCGGGGCCGCCCGTCACATAGAGGGCGTTGACCTTGCTGCCCCGGATGCCCGGAATGTTGTTTACCCACACGTCGCGGGGGATAGAAATGGCGCGGATCTCGTTGAGTTTGAAATCGAGCTCAGCAACCATGATCATGTCGCTGCGACCCTTGCGCTTCTTCTTCGCCCCGTTCTCGACGTAAACGTCGTCGTCGCAGCCCAGGATGAGGAGCGTGAGCGTGTCCTTTTGCACCCCGTTCTCGGCGAAGACGTCCTCGGCCGATTGCTTGGTGAGCATGAGGTTGAGCGATTCGCGGAACGCTTCGGACTGCGAGAGCAACCCGCCCATGGTGCCGACGGCCAGTGCGCCGATGAGCCAGAGCGAATAGAGACCGATCCAGAAATACCGGAAAAATCCTGTTCGGTTCCCACGTGAGCGGCTCATGACAATCCACGGCCCCGCCGGGAAGCATGCCGACACGCACGTCTCCCCCGCTCTATGACCTGTAATATAGTGACGCAAACGCGAGCGCGAACGGTTCCGGAGTCCCGGCGGCACCGGCGTAACCTGCCCAACGTATAAAAAGGCATGGCGAGGCAAAACCGAGGATTCACAATCATTGAGCTCTTGGTGGTGGTGGCCATTATCGCCATCCTCGCGGCCCTCATCTTCCCCGCCTTTGCCCGCGCCAAGGCCAGCGCCAAGCAGACCGGCTGCCTCAGTAACATGAAGCAGATCGGCACCGCCTTTGCCCTCTACATGGCCGATGAGGGTGACCTCTTCCCCTACGGCGTGGATGCGATTGACAAGTGGCAGCCTGGAATTTGGGACGACGAGCCCGAGCTCAAGGCCCAGGTGGAGCGCATGCCGCTCCTCAGTGACTTGCTCCAGCCTTATCTCAAGAACAAAGAGGTGTTCCGCAGCCCGGCGGATAAGGGCATGCAAGTGCTCGACGATCGCCCGTACATTCCGCTTCCCGCCCCGACCTCGGTGTACGGCACCTACGGCAGCAGTTACTTCTATCGCACTGAATTGACCCTGCGGCAAATCAGCCACTCCGGATTGCCCCAACCCAGCGAGAGTAATATGATGGAAACGGCGTCCGGGAGTTGGCATTCGGGGCTGCCCGGGATGACCCCCGATATCAGCGGCCCAGAGTGGTGGAACCGACTGCAACGCTACCGCTACAACGTCATTTTCACCGACTTCCACGCCAAATCGGTTTCGTATGCCCAATTGCAAGATGCGTGGCAAGTTCCCGTCCAGTAGCGGCTAAACTCGCCCTGTATGAATTTTGCGTGGGTTAACGACCCGGCGGCTTGGTCGGCCCTTGCGGCCCTCACGATCCTGGAAATTGTCTTGGGGATCGACAACATCGTCTTCATCTCGATTTTGAGCGGCAAGTTGCCCGAAGCTCAGCGCGCCAAGGCACGCCAGATCGGCTTGGCACTCGCTCTTATATTGCGGATCCTGCTTCTCCTTAGTATCACCTGGGTGATGGGACTCACCGCGCCCTTGTTCAATGTCATGGGGCGCGATTTCAGCGGACGTGACCTGATCCTACTAGGCGGGGGTCTGTTCTTGATCTACAAAGCAGTCGCTGAGATTCACCACAAGCTTGAGGGAGCCGACAGCACTAAGGATGCCAAAGCCGCATCCTTTGGCGCGGTGATCGGGCAGATTCTCCTTCTCGACATCATTTTCTCTCTCGACTCGGTCATCACGGCGGTTGGCATGGCGAAGGAACTCACCGTCATGGTGTTGGCTGTGCTCATCAGCGTCGGCTTTATGCTTGCGTTTGCCGGCAAGGTTTCACGCTTTGTGGAGGAGCACCCCACGGTCAAGATGCTGGCCCTGGCGTTCCTCATTCTCATCGGGGTGAACCTGCTGGCCGAAGGCTTCCACTTCCACATTGAGAAGGGCTTCACCTACTTTGCGATGGCGTTCTCGGTGGTGGTGGAGATGCTCAACATCAAGATGCGCAAGAAAGGCCAGGTCGTGCAACTGCACGGCCCCAAGATGCCGGAAGATCCGCCGGCGTCGTCTTAAACGACCCGGCTACGAGCCCAGAGAACGGAGGTTTGGCGAAAGCCAGCCTCCGTTCTTTGCTTTTGCCTGCCTGGGTATCGGCAGGGGTGACGAGCCGAAGCGGCAGGTAACGTCCGAACCTATGAAGGCCGCGGTGGGACTTCTTTTGCTGGCGTTGAGCGCAGGGGCATGGGGGCAAAACCCGCCGGAGCTACCTTTCCAGGCCACATCGACCCCGCCGACGATTGATGGCAACCTTGAAACCGGGGAGTGGGCCGCCGCTAGCCAGGTCACAGGCTTCATCGACATCGTCACCTCGGCCGCCGCGCCGGAGCAAACGCAGGCCTGGCTGACGAGCGATGCGGAGTTCATCTACGTCGCCTTTGCCTGCGCCGATTCCCAGCCCGACACCATTACGGCCCGAGAACGCCAACGCGGCGCCTCCTTCCAGGGTGAAGACCTGGTCGCCTTCCTCATTGACCCCTTCGCCAGCAATCGCTACAACAACCAGTTCGAGTTCACCGTCAATGCCCTGGGCACCCAGAACGAGCGACTGGGCGCCGGACGTGCGACCAAGCAAGAGTGGCGCGGCGATTGGACGGCCGCCACCCAGCGCAACGAGCACGGCTGGACCGCCGAGATTCGCATTCCTTGGCGGATGCTGGACTACCCCGCCGGCCCAAACCAGACGATGCAAATCAACTTCATCCGTAGCCAGCCCCGCACCCGGGTGAGCAGTGCATGGGCAGACCTGACCCTGGCCGGGCGCGTACAGAACCTAGGTCGCTGGACGGGCGTGAACGCCCCCGTCACCACCCGCGAACGCGACTGGCAGGGTCTGGTCTACGTGGTGCCCCAGTACGACGAGGATGCGGAGAAGACGTTCAGCCTGCGCTCCGGATTTGACCTCCGTTATCGCCCGGATTCCCGGTTGACGGGGGTGCTTTCGGTCAATCCCGATTTCCGCAACATCGAGCAAGCGATCGCCGATATCTCCTTCTCGCGGACCGAGCGGTCCCTGGCGGATGCGCGCCCGTTCTTCCAAGAGGGACAGGAGTATTTCAACCTCTTTGGTGGCTTCACCTTCGGGCAGTTGTTCTACTCGCGCCGCATTGACGACTTTGACCAAGGGGTTAAGGTTTTCGGCACGCCGAATGACAGGTTGAGCTACGGCGTGCTGGCCACCCGCGAAGACGGCCGGCAGACCGACGTGGTTACGCGCGTGGCCCAGCGCATTGGCTCGCTCGACTCACTCTCCTTCTTCAGCACGCTCAGCGATGGGCCCGTGCGCTCGGATGCCATGGTCGGCACCCAATACACTATGGAAAGCGGGTCTTGGGGCGGCACGATCCGCCTGGCTCGTCGCCAAAACGGGAGCCGTACCAGCGGGGCGGCGGCCGTTGGATTCGAATACTCCGTTCCCCGGTTCTTCGTGGTCTACAAAGCGGATACGGTGGACGCCGACTTCCGGCCGTCGCTCGGGCTCATCAACTTCCAGGGCACCCGGCGGCACTACGTCTATTCCGAGTTCTCGGACCCCACCATTCGAGGTGACATCCACGGTATGTCGGGTTCGGTCTTCTTGGAAGAGCGCCAAACCCAGAGCGGAGGTGCGTTCTCAAAGTCAGCGAGCTTTGACGGGAGCCTCCTGACGGCCCAAGATTTGAGGTTGGGCATTTCTCTGGCCACCTCCGAGTTCCAAGGATTGCCTTCCCGGTCGGCGGGCTTGTTCTTCACCATCAACGAGCGCAACCGATTCTCCCGGTTCAACGGGTTTATCAATGGCGGCGTGATTGACGGTGACCCTTCACGTTACACGTCTTTCCGCGCCGAGCAGCGCCTCGCGCCGGGGCTCGACATGTCATTGGGGTGGCAGCAGTTGGACTGGAGAGGCAAAACCGAGCAAACCCAACTCAACATGGGCTACGAGATCAATGCCTACCAGAGTTTGAATGGGCGCGTGGTGTGGCAGGACGGCGAGTCTAACGCTTACCTGGCTTTCCGGCAAGGCGGGCGTGAAGGGCTGGACGTTTACTTCATCCTGGGCGATGCCAATGCCGAACGCACCCGCAATCGGGCGGCCCTCAAGCTGGTGTGGGCGTTCTAGGTTGCTTTAGCGCTGGCCACTGAGCGCGGCCCCGAGTTGCGCTTGCTGCGCCCGGAATGCACTGATGGCCGAGTCCATGGCCTGGAATCGTGCCTTGAGATTCGCTTCGCGGAGCTTGAGAACGGCTTCTCGGTTGGCGATGGTGCGGTCAATATCGGCGATCTGACTCGTGAGCGAGTCATCCTGCGCCTTGAAAATGCCCTTCACCGAGTCGGAGAAGAGCAGCATCTGGTTTTCCAGACGCGCGGCCAGGCCCTGCGAGAACGTCACGGTGCCGACATTGCCAGTGGTCGTGCCCGAGTAGCGCACTTGAACCCCTTCGGTGTTCGCGTTGCCACTATTGCCGGTGAGCAAAGTTCCGAGGCCGGTCGCGGCTTCCCCATTGATCGTGCCCTCGACGTTGACCCCGGCCGTGATGTTGCCGCCGCTGGTGCCGATGCCACTATTGCCGGCCGCACTGGCGACGTTACTCGTCACCGTAAAGGCCCCCGGTGTACCCTTCGTCTTGCTGGTGATGCTCAGCGTTCCGCTGCTGTAACTGGCCGTGACGAGATCTTTGAGGCGCGAATCGCTGTTGATAAGGTTCGCGATTTCAGATTGATCAATGCCGCTGGGAATCGCAAACAGGATGTTAGAGTTCCCGAAGATTGAGCCCCCAAACGTTAAAATTTCTCCCGCCACTTGCGGGGTTCCGCCCACGGCGTCCGATGCAACCAGGTGCGCGGTGGCGGCTTGCGTGATGACAACGCTGGCTGCGGACAGGTTTCGGCTGGCATTGGTACCTGTTATAAATGCTAGGTCCGCGCCGGTCGTCGAACCGGCGTTTGAGAACAACTTACTCACGCCCGAGGCGTTGTTCGTCAGCGCTTCTCGCAGTCGAGATTCGTCCAGTGTGAGTTTGCCGGTGTTATCTCGCCCGAATCCGATTTGTAAGAGCGAATTGAGGTCGCCAGTGGCCGCGTCCGGTTTGGTCTGGAAGATCAAGTCGGACATGATGTCTTCCAGTTGGCGGGCGATCGGGTCGCCAAATAGAGCGCCACTCTCGAAGGTCTCCGCATCAAAGCTGCTGTTCTGGCGGATGAAACCGTTGAGATTGTTGTAAGCATCCGCAAAGGCCTTGAAAGAATTGACCACCGTATCGGTGTCGCGCTCCACCGTGATCAGCGACTCTTCTGGGGTGGTGGCGTTGGCCTTCTTCAGCGTCATTGTCACGCCATTCACGGCGTTGGAGACGGTATTGGTGGCACTGCGCATGGCGATGCCGTCCAGGGTGAACGTGGCGTCCTGCGCCGCCGTCACGGGCTGCGCAAAGTTGTTTTGAAAAATGCCGAGTTGCTTCAGCACGCCCGAGGTATCGGTGAGAAGTGTGCCCAGACTCGCGCCACCCAGCTCCAAGTAGGAGCGGTTCGTGGCGGAGTCGGTCTTCACCGTCGCCGTCACGCTTCCCTCAGCAGAAATCTTGGTGGCCAGGGAGTCCAGCGTATCCGTGGCAAAGTCCACGGTCACAGTGGTGCCGTTGACGTCGAAATCGGCGGTGCCGGTAAGGCCCGTCAGGCTGCCCAGACTTTGGCTGACGCTAGCGAAGCTGACACTACGCGCCGTGGTGCCGGTGGCATCGCGCAAGCTGTCGGTGCCCCCCAAGAATCCTAGTGATGCCAACGCAGTGCCGCTGACGTTGGCCAGCGAAATGGCATTCTTCTGACCGGTAGCCGTGGAGCTCAGGCTGAGATAGGCGTCACCGGATTGGCCCGAGATCACGTTGGCACTCACGCCCACGCCCAGCGCATTCAATTTGGAGGCAATGCCTGCGAGCGTGTCGGTCGCCGCGACCTCCAGGCTCTTGCCATTCACGGTGAACGTGCCAGTGTAGCCGAGAGCCGTCGAAGAACTGGCCTGCACGGTGCTAGTAGATCGCTGCGCGGCCGCCAGTTGAGAAACCTTGAGCAAATACGAACCCGGGTTCGCCGTCGCCGAGACACTCACGGTCGCCACGTCGGTGTTGGCGCTCGTGCCCTTCACCGCATTCAGGGTCGCTGACTGCTTGAGAGTGCCGAGCGAGGCCGCCACGCTCGAGGTTCGGGCTTTGAGTTCGTTGTAGTAAGCCTGGCGGGTCTGGATGCGCGTCTTTTGCGTCTGCATCCGGTTGATCGGCAACCGCTCCAAGCTGATTAGCTGAGAAACAATGGAAGCCGTGTCGATCCCCGACCCTAGGCCGGAGAACGAGATTCCACTCAGACTTCCATTTACACTCATTGTACTTCTTCCTTCGGCGATTTGAGGCGCCGCCCTCCCCCGTGAATTGCGGGACCCGAACCAAACTTAGGCACTGGCCGCGACCTTGGCTTGCTCCATGTCCTTCATGGTCGCTTCCACAATCTCGGTCAGCTCGGCATCGGATAGGTTCAGCCATTCCGCGAACTTCGGATCCAGCGGATAGATCTCTTCGGCCGATTCCGGCTCGATAGTGCGGTTCACAATGCGGTCCGCCAGGTGCACACAGGCCACCGTCGGGTTCAGCGTCTCGGCCGTGGGGTCGCCGTCGTGATCACGGATCATCTCCACGAGGTCTGCCGGGAACGACCAGCGTTCCGCTAGCGAGGCCCCCAGATTGGCGTGGGTGGTGCCCAGCACCTGCCGTTCCACCTCGTGCAGCGGAGCGATTTGCTTCTTGCTGCGGGTTTGAACTTCGGTATAGGGGATGTTGAATAGGGTCAGCAAGAACAGTTGGCCGATATCGTGAAGCAAGCCCCCGATCAGCACCGCTTCTTGCTGCGGCTTGGCCAGGCCCTTCTTGACGGCAATGCGGTGGGCCGCACTGGCGCTGGCAAAGGACTGCTCCCAGCACTGCTGCTGCAAGGCCTGGATACGCGGACTCGTGGTGTTGAGCGCGTTCAGCACGCCGATGCTCAGGGTCACGTTGCGCAATTGATTGAGGCCCAAGATTTGGATCGCTTGGTTGACGCTGGAGATCGTGCGCGGCATCCCAAAGTACGGTGAGTTGACGGTCTTTAGGACCTTACTCGTGATCGCGGCGTCGGCCGTGATGATCTTTTCGATCTGCGCGGCACTGGCTTCACCTCCTTCAATGGCGCGGACGACGCGCATTACCGTGGTGGGCATGGCGGGCAGGTCCACCATGGCCTTTTCAATATAGCGCCGAAGCAAGAAGTTTTCCGAACGTGCTGACATGATTGCGATCTCTCTCTTTGGGGGGTCAGGGGCTGTTTAGGCCGATTCCTTCAATACGATTCCGTTGACATCGGCGATGAGTGCCACGTTGCCATCGCCCAGGATGGTGGCGCCGCTGATACCGGGGACTTCGCCGCAGAAGCGACTGAGCGACTTGATGACGACTTCCTTCTCTCCCACGAGGCCGTCAACCGCCAGACCAATCCTTCGTTCTGCCAATCCCACTACGACAACGTATTGGCCGTCCTCCGTGGAATCTTCACGGCTGTGAATGGCAAACATTTCATTCAGTCGAACTAAGGGGAGGGTTTGGCCTCGAAGAACAATTACTTCGTTGCGATTCACGCTCTGGATGCTCGCGGCTTCCACCAGGAGTGTCTCAACGACACTGCCCAGAGGAAGGACGATGACTTGCTCGCCCACGTTGGTCAGTAGCCCGCGAATGATGGCGAGCGTGAGCGGCAAACGGAGCACAAAGCGGGAGCCCTTGCCGACTTCGGTTTCGAGGTCGATGAGGCCACCCAGGCGCTGCAGGTTCGAGCGGACAATGTCCATCCCCACACCGCGTCCGCTGACTTCGCTGACTTCGGCGGCGGTGCTAAATCCGCTGGAAAAGATGTATTGGAGAGCTTCGCGCTCGGTCATGCGTTCGGCCTGATCCTTGGTAAGCAGCCCCTTTTCGACGGCCTTCTTGCGAATGCGCTCGGCGTCAATGCCGCGCCCATCGTCACTGATCTCAATAACAATGTGGTTATCTTGGTGGCACGCCTTCACCAGCACGCGGCCCTGGCGCGGTTTGCCCAGTTGCTCGCGAGTGTCGGGGTCCTCTAGCCCGTGGTCCACGCTGTTCCGCAGGATGTGCAGAAGCGGGTCGCCAATGACTTCGATGACGCTACGGTCGAGTTCGGTTTCGCCACCCACCAGTTCCAGCTTCACGTCCTTCCCAAGCTTTTGGGCGAGGTCGCGGACGACGCGGGGGAAGCGGTTGAATACCGTCTCAATCGGCATCATACGGGCCTTCATGATTTGGTCTTGAAGGTCGCTGGTGATGCGGGCTATGTGGCTGACGGTCTCTTCTAGGGCGTCAATGTTGGGGTCGCTGAATTTAGAACCCAGCTCGCTGCCAATCTGGGCAATGCGGGTACGGTCAATAACGAGTTCCCCGATCAGATTCATCAGGGCGTCAAGACGAGTGACATCCACGCGTACCGTCTGACCGGAAACCGAGGCCGCCTGCTTGTTGGCATCCATGCTTGGTGCCTTGGCGGCCGGCGCGGCGGGAGCAGCGGGTGCCACCGGTGCGGCGGGGGCCGCCGGGGCTAATTCGGCCTCGTTTGAAGCGACGGTGAGTTCAGGCGTAGCTTCCGCCGTCCACGGACTCAAAACTAGGCTATCAATCTCACTGATGCCCTTGAGTTGGGCAAGCAACTCATCGTCCGTCGGACCACCTTGGAACAGGGCAATGAACTGGAGGCTGAACTTCTCTTCCTCAAGGTCCTCAACGGAGGGGACGGTCGCCAGGAGCTCGGCAACTTCCGTGAGAACCCCGGTGACCATGTAGGCCCGGGCAAACTTCATCACGCACTCAGCGTTCAGTCTCACGCGCAGTTGTCGGATCGGAGACTGTTCAGCGGCTTGCTTCAGCGTATCCACTAGCTCGTGGCTGAGGGGCAGGGACTCTTCTTTCGGGCCGCTGGCAGCCGCCGGGGCCGCATCCCTAGCCAAGGGCGCGGATGAGCCGTTCACGAAGCCCTGAAGTTGAGCCACCAGCGCGCTGCAATCGCCTTGGTCGCCGTTGCCCTCGCGGATACTCACCACCATCTGGCGCAGTTCGTCCTGGCACTGCAACAGCGCATCCGCAATCTCGGTGGAGACCAGCAATCGTCCTTCGCGCAGTTGGTCCAACACGTTCTCCATCTCGTGGGTCAGTTCGGCCATGCCGGCAAAGCCCATGGCACGGCTTGATCCCTTGAGCGTGTGCGCCGCCCGGAAAATGATCTGCAGACGCTCGCTGGTCGGGTCCTCCTCCAGCTTTAACGTCTCTTGCTCTAGAATTTCAATCTGCTCGTCGGCCTCCTGTAAGAAGAGATCGACATATTGGCTCATATCCAGTTCGGCGCTCATTGTTCTCTTCCTTGCATTTACGCAGCCAAGGCGCTGTCGAGGTTCAGTAGGGTCACCAGCTCGGCGTCGCGCTTCGCTACGGCCTCCACAAATTCGGTTTGGTCATCGTTGGCCAACGACGGAGTTGGCTCGATATGCTGGCCTTCCAGCGTGACGACCTCGTTCACGGCGTCGACAATGATGCCGACTTGGCCATCTTCCGCGTCTACCACGATGATGCGGCTGCTGTCGGTTTCCTCCACGACTTCCAGCCCCATGCGGACCCGCAGGTCCACCACCGGGATGGTTTTGCCGCGAAGGTTCACGAGACCGCGGATATGGGCCTCGGTGCGCGGAATCGGCGTGATGTCCCGCATCCGGATAATCTCGTTGACTCGAAAAATCTCAATGCCGTAGGATTCTCCGCTCAAACGGAAGACTACGGTTTGGCGATCCTCAACGTGCTGGACCTGACTGGCACTGGCTTCGATTTCCGGGCCGGCAATAGCGTCTTGACTCATCTTCGTGAATGCGGCACTCCCCCGCACAAGTGATTGTTGGCACCGACACTGGCAATCTTTACGGTTCCGGGCCGCGGGTTTTCCTGGGCCCGTCCGGGCCGAATGTCGGAGAGCCTCGGCTTCCATTCCGCACACTCAACTAGGCATGAGCACCTCCGTTTCCTCCATCCGCTTGATCGCCGTGGACTGCGACGGCACGCTGCTCACCCGGGCGCGCACCCCGCACCCGGATTCAGCAGCGGCTTTGCGCCGCGCTCAAGAAGCGGGGATCATGGTCGTATTGGCCAGCGGGCGGGCGCCCAGCACCATGACGTCGATTGCCCAGGCAGTGGGCTTGCAAGGCCCTATCGTGAGTTGCAACGGGGCTTATGTGATGGCCGATGACGGCAGCGAAATCGCACACTTCCGGCTGGACGATTGTGTACGGGATGACCTCATTGCCTTCAGCCAGGCGCGGCAACTCCACACCAATCTGTATTCCGGGAGCCAAGTTCTGATGTCCACCGGGGGCACCTTTGCGGCGGAGTATCAGCGCCGGACGGGGCTCGGCCAGGTGCCGGTGGTCGGCTACGAGGGCCTGGTCACCCACCCGGCCACCAAGCTCCTGTACTTCGACCACCCGCCCGTGATTGAAGAGGCCGTGGCGACAGCCCCGGGCGCCCATGGCACCGACTACGAACTGGTGCGTAGCGAAGCCGACTACGTAGAGTTCTTGCCGATGGGGATCCACAAGGGGCGGGGCTTACAAATCCTTTGCGAGACGCTCGGTATCCAGGCGCATGAAGTTGCGGCCATCGGCGACTACTTTAATGACAAAGAAATGCTGGAGTGGGCGGGCTACGCCGGCGCGATGGGCGGGGCCCCTGATGGCCTGAAAGCGGTGGCGGACATTGTGGTTCCGGGCCACGATGAAGGCGGCGTGGCGAACTTTGTGGAGTCCATCCTGAACCCGTAAGCGGGTGCTATACTGGCGGGCATGAGAGAGGGATCGATGCGAGCCATTTGGATTCTTGGCGCCACCTTGGCGGCCGCCCTCAGCCAAGCGGCGACGATTACGGTGACGAAGCCGACCGACGGCGAATATCTCGGCCGCAGCAACAACGTTCAGATCAACATCACCGGTTCCAACCGTGAAGCCACGGTGGTGGTGACGGCGACGAACGTAGCCAACCCCGCGAACATAGTCTCCGTGGAGCGCAAGTTCACGCCCGAACCGGGCGGCGATGCCACGGGCACGATTCCCCTTAACTTTGGCGAAACCTCTCCGCAGGGTGCCTACAACATTCAGGTGATCGCCACGGAACCCGGCAACACCTACAACACCGTGCCGCCGATCCCGGTGATCGTTGACATCCGCAACCCCAAGATCGTGGACTTCGACCCGATCAGCAACTCCTTTGTGGATGGCACTGTCAACATCCGCGCGACGCTGGACGAGCCGAACATCAAAGAATGGCGCGTAAGGGTGAACAACAGCGACATCCCCAACAATAGCGGCAACACCGAAACGATCAACGTGGTGTGGGATGCCAGTTCCATCCTCACGGATGGGACCCAAAACATCGAATTCCGAGTTGAAGACCTCGCGGGCAACGTGACGAACCGCAACGTAAGCGTGACGCTGGACCGCCGCGCCCCGGTGATCTCGATCCTCGCCCCGGCCAACGGCACCACATTGTTCCCGCGCAGTTCGCTGGCCGTGGTGCTAAGCGTGCAAGATCAGTTCGCTAATGCGATTGACCGCACCGGCGTGGACGTGACCCTGGTGGGCATGGATAACCGGTTCCTGGCGCGAGTTAGTCGCCGCTCCATTCGCACGGATGGCAACCGCATCGTATGGACCGGCCGGGTGCAATCCAAGTTCCGATTGCCGGGTCAGTTTAAGCTCGTGGTGACGGCCGTGGACAAGGCTGGAAACGCCGCCGTGCGCCAAGAGGTCGTCCTGCAGGTCCAAGGACAGTAAGCGCGGCATAATGAGAACTTACACCGTCTTGGAACAGGTACGCATGATGAAGAAGTTGCCCTTGGGAGTGTCGCTGGCCGTTTTTGGGCTTAGCGGTTCGGCTTTGAGCCTGGGTCAGGTCCCTGATCTCGTCAATGCGTTGGACGCAGGCGGGCGAACCATGGGGGCGGGCGGCGCGTTTTACGCCACCGATGCCAACACCTATTCGGCCCTCAGCAACCCCGCCAACTTGGGCTTCATCAACAGTTCGCAATTCGGCATAGCCTTCCGCAACTTGCCGACGAGCCGTCAGCGCGTGACCGGGAGCTTTACGAACCGCACCTTCAACGGTGAAGAGTTCTTTGGCAAGCGCGCCATCACCCACGTGGGCTATGCCACCCCGGTGGCCACCGGCACCATCGGCCTGAGCTTCACCACGGGCGGTTACCTGCGCAACCAGCAGGCGGGCACGGGTCTGGCCAACGGCCAGCTGCGAGTGGACAACTACTTTGAGGAGACCATCAGCCAGACGGACTTCTTCACAATCAGCTACGGGCGCAACTCTGGGCAAACCAACTACGGTTTTGGCATCGTGGTGGCGAACCAGTACATCAAGAACGAAAGCAACTTGACGATCGTGGACCCGCAAA
>Ga0315899_10006456_pt1 | contig 12634 bp, 13 predicted proteins | sample LakEriMetagenome_2_FD_203518 | JGI IMG/M metagenome (GOLD analysis project Ga0315899, IMG submission 203518) | Freshwater fungal communities from buoy surface, Lake Erie, Ohio, United States - Buoy 4 MA112 | ecosystem: Environmental > Aquatic > Freshwater > Lake | place: USA: Lake Erie, Ohio...
CGCGCGCTCTTTCTCAAGGTCGCGCTGCTTGTTTGCCAGCTCACGCCGCTCGGACTCCAGCTGCGCTGCGAGCGCGGCCATTTCCGCTTCCAGAGACGAGATCCGGCGAAGCAGCTCGTTTTCTCTTCGTGCATGCTCCAGCTGCATGTCCCTGATGTTTGTTTGTCGCGACGTCACCACAGATCAGTGCTCGTGCCATTCTTAATGAAATTTGATATTCGCTCAACGCAATCTGATTTCCTCAGCGAGTTAATGTTCGATATTACCTTTCACGAAGATCGGCTTCATGACGTGCCTTCTCGCTATTCGCTTTGTCACGTTCCCACTCCAGCTCACGCTCCCTTCGCATTTCTTGCTCCCTCTCTCGCTCCCTCTCTCGCTCTGTTTGCTCTGTATCGCGTCTCTCACTCTCGTGATATCGAAGCTGGCGAATTTCCTCGTCGCGCTCCGACACCTGTAATCGTAGAGAGCTCAGAGTCTGGCCCCACTCCTTATCCTTCGTGAGATGTTGCTCCTCGGACGCTTTTAGTGTCGCCACTAAATTTTCGAATGCACTCCTGATGTTGCCAGCTCGCTGAGCCCACGTCGCACCTGCTTCTGCTCCACTCATGGTTTCTGCGGGCGTAGAAGAAATCGTCTTGGGTAGCATCTGCGACAGCGAGCGGATTTCTGCTTCCCCATTCCCCTCAAAGTCTCGCGCATAACAATCGCCCACTTTCGATGAAACTGGTACCGGCTGCAAGAGCTGATGCGAGGCCGAGGTAGACTCCAGCAGCGCCAGCACATCTTCGATAGTCTGTGCGCCCTGCTCCACCTTGTGTGCGCGGTCTTTCACATCTGCAAGCAGCGCGTCGAGTTCTGTGCGCAATGCACTTGTCTCTTTGAGCCTGCTCGAGATCAAACATATGGGCATGTGCTTGTGTCATTGTATGCGTGTGCATGCGTTGTGTACGCACACGTGTACATGCGCGTGCGCATGGATGCGCATGCGCGCACACGTGTTTGAGAGCGTGTGCACCTATCAGCTACCTCGACCCGTGACGCCTCCAGGTCGCGCTGAGAAGCCTCCAACTCAGTACGCAATGCAGAGACAGCAACAAGCTCTTTGTCGCGTATGCTCGCGGGCGCTAACGTATCTCGAGCGCTGTGGCCTTCATCCGCCCCTGACCCAGGTACCCAGTTCATCTCGCGGGATTTGCGAAGGATGGGCATAGGCCTGACTGCACCGACGGCAGCCCCGTTTCCTGTGAACCTATTATGAACGCCATCGAACCGCGCAGCAGCTTCAAGCTGAAGCGTGCGGGCGTGCCGTCTCGCAGTGCCGCTCAGCTCTTTGCCCTCAAGGGCTACCAACATTTCCTCAAGCTCCTCCATCATTGCCTGTGCACTAAGGCTCTTTGCGCGAGCCTGAGCATGCTCGTCTGCAGCCTGGTCCATTTTGGTCTTGACCAGCTGCTCAGCTGCTGCGAGTTTGTGTGCATTCCCTCGCAGCTCTGCCTCAAGCTCCGCCAACTCGAGCGTTTGAGTGCGCAGCGCCTCCTCAGTTTTCAGCAAGCGTTGCTGAAGCTGCTGTTGATAAGCAGATTTATCATGGAGTCGCTCCTGCTGCAACTTGATTGCCTCTTCTGAACTGCGCACTAGCTGCTGCTCCTGCTGGAGGACAACAGCAGCCTTGCGTTCAGCATCGAGCCTCATAGCGCTAGCGTGCGTGTTCATCATGGCATGTAAGCGCTGTTCCCGTTCCACGAGATCATCAGTCTTGAGTCGCAGCTCTCGATGCAAGTTGTCCACTACCTCCTGCCTGCCGATCAGGTCGGCCTCCCGAGCGTACAGACGCTGCTCGTGAGACCTGAGGTTGCCTGGGCTGAGCTTCTGCCACGAGATGCTGTTCCGGAAAGACAGGTATTGCTGCAGCGCCATTAATCGCGTGCCAGCTTGCGACTGCTCGAAATTGAGTTGCGAATGCATCACGCGCATCTCGCGCGCAGCCGCTGAAACTTCTTCTGAGGCGAGCTGCAGTGTTTTGTGCACAGACCGCCGCATGGACTCCTCGCGAGCCTTGTCGAAGGCGTGGGAAAAGCTGTGTTCTTGTACACTCGCGCCTGCGTCTGCATCTGATCTAATGTGAAGAAGATCTGCAAGGCCATCCTCGACGTCCCTCGTGAGCTCACCCAGCACCGACGCATGAAATTGCATCTGCCGTTCTTGTTTCTGGGCCTGCAAGCATGCTGTACTCAAAGCATTCTGCACTCTACTGCAAAAGTCATTCAGCGCTTGCCCCGCATCGTCGGGCGCCAGGGTGGCACCATCACCCTTCTCGCGCACCTCACTCTCCTCGCGCACGTCACTTGATGAAGCACGACTCTCGCGCACGGCAGCAGATTTCTTGGGCGACAGCGTGTCGTCAATCTTCTCGCGTACGGCAGCAGATTTCTTTGGCGACGGCGTGTCGTCAATCTTCTCGCGCACGGCGGGAGATTTCCTGGGCGACGGCGTGCGGGGCGGCTGGTTCACTTTTGCCTCCACTTCCTGCAGCTTGGCGCTGGCCATGCGCGGGTTTCCCTGCAAATGGATGGAGCGGAGAGAGCCCCGGCCCCTGTCAATCATGGCAACAAGCTGCTCTGCCCCATTGGTGCCGATATCGTTGTCCCGCAGATCGATCTCCTCGAGCATCGATTTCCCTGGAAGTGCTCCCGCCAGCAGTAGCGCTGCCCTGTCGCCCAGCCGGTTGCCGCGCAAGGACACCTACGTTGATGTCGTGTTAGCTTATCTTTGGTAAGCGGATAAACGGCCACACGCTGTGTGGTGCAAGTCTGCTTCTTGGCTGCCACCCCCTCTGTCTGCTGTCACTCGCTGCCTGTGGCTTCCTGCAAACGCATCATAGACGCACGCGCGCCGCTGGCGGGTCGCTTGCGCAGGCCCATGCGCCGCCAGCGGAGGCAGGAGGCACTCGCACCTTGCGGAGGCGGTGCTGCAGCCCGAGAAGCGCGAGGACCCCCGCGCCGCTATCGTCCAGACTGTTGCTGTCGAGCATGAGGGTGTGGAGGCCAGACGCTGCCCCGCCCGCACCCCGCGCGTCCCCCATTGTGAGCGCTACGATCACTGTCTTGACGCACGCGTCGCCGAGCTCGTTAAAACTCAGATCGAGCACCTCCAGCGTGCTGTTGTCCGCGAGCGCGGCCATGATTTCCTGCACTGCTGCTGGTCGCGTTCGCAGCCCGCGCAGCCCCAGGCGGCGCAGCCGCCGACATCGCTGCAGCGCCGAGCAGAAGCGGGTGAGGTCGCGGCACTCCGGCACCACTGTTATGACGAGCGCCTCCTGCGTGTTGTTTTCGAGCGACGTAATCGCCGCCTCCATCTCACACACACACGGGCCCGGCCGGTCCCTGGTCCGTCACGTTCGTGACGGCCCGTGTGATAATGAGACATGACGGCTGTCTCCGCCGCGGCGTTGTCCAAGCCCTTCTGACCTCGCTGGCGCTGTGGGCGGGTGGGTATATGCCATATAGGTGTGCTCGTGCGTGCGTCGGCGCGGCGCGCTCGCCGCATGCGTGTGTTAACACACGCCCCTAAACCCTAAACCCTAAACCCTAAACCCTAAACCCTAAACCCTAAACCCTAAACCCTAAACCCTGATGGTCTGAAAGCGTTCATCCGGTGCGCAGGTGAGGGCGGACGTGCCGCAGATGCGCCGCCGCAGTGCCAGGACGTGCCGACTGCCGGGTGGTACGGCGTTGGCCGTGAATGGGAGGACCTCGCTCAGTTCGATGCCACGCCGTGGGGCACGCGCAGCGGGTACGGCTTCGCTGTCGCCGGGGGGCGCTTCGTGGTGTTCGGAGGGGAGGACAGCGAGGGCCTGAAGAATGACGTATTTGTCAGCAGTGACGGGGCGGCCTGGGCGCGCCTGCACACCACCAGCGCCTGGGAGCCGCGGGCCAACTTCCTCCACGTGGTGCTCGGGGACTCCCTCTATGTCTTCTCTGGGCGCGGCTGCGGCAGCTTTTGCAAGGACGTCTTCCGGGCGACGGTGCCGTCGGTAGGCAGCTTCCAGCTGCTCTTCGAAAAGGTGGGGGAGCTTCCAAGGTCAGGGCGCCAACGCGGACTGGCCGTGCCGCTGCAGGGGCGCATCTACGACATTGGCGGATGCAGCACCAGTGGCTGCTTCGTGGAAATCCTCATGGCAGAGCCCGACTCCATGCGCTGGTATGCTGTGTCGGTGGAGGGGGAGGAGCCCGGGCTGGTGCACACCTGGTGGAATGCGGATATTGTCGGCAAATGGCCAAACATTCAAGAGTATAGGGTGGTTGGCACGGCACACTCTGACTCCATCTACGTCTTTGGCGGCCAACCCCACACCAAGGTGCTGCGTCTCACGCCTTCGTCGTTTGGCGCTGGTCAGTGCACTGAAAAGTCTGCAACTCTCCCTTGCATGGCGTGCGATGCTTCCGGAAACTGACGTGCTCGGGATGCGTCGCAGGAGGGATGACGATGAAACTCAGTGCCTTGCCGATAGTGGGAACCGCTGGTGAAATTAAACGTGCGTATGCACTGTCTTTTCTTTCCACGTTGTGGCTGGCTACTGGCCTAGAAGATAACGGGGCAGGCACAAGCAATCTGTTTTACACGGATGGCTCTGGTAGTTCGTGGAGTCGGCAATCAGAGAGTTTGCCCTATTTCACCGGCCGGCTCCAGGGCGGTGTTGTTTTCATGAATCGGCTCTGCCTGCTGTTGGGTGACGGCGTCGGCGCTGCGTCCAGGTACATGTTCATGTGTATTTCTTTCCCGAAATTTGTTTTAATCATTGCCCGCCGCAACCGTGCGTTGGAATGACGTTGTGCGTTGCAGGTGGAAGGTCACGTGCGCGCGCAAACCTCAGTTTCCTGAACTGCAGATTTCCTATACGAGCGAAAATGTCGGGCAAGCCGGCGATGCTGTTGTGCTGCGGGACCCGGCGACTCTCAGGCTTCAGCACGCTGTGGTGCCGCCGGGGGTGAAATATCTTGTCAAGTATTACGCTGGTGCTTACAACCCGGACAGTCTGGGTCCGGGTATTTCTGACTACGTTCTACAAAACACGCGGGTCGCCGAGAACTGTTCACATGAATTCACTTACAAGAAAAAAGTGTTTGAGCCTACGGCCCTGATCATATCGATGACTGTGGAATTCGATGTTCACCAAGCTTTCATATCAAGGACGACCCGCAGGGTATGGACCATAAAGATGACACATTCGCCTCCCGTTGCAACTAGTGAATTCCTCAAAACGGAAACCATTATGGTCAACGGACAAACAACTACACAGAGCTTTCAAGCGATCTCGATCTCCTGCAAAGCAGATGAGTGTGGAGGTGCAGGCGCGATCAGATGCAGGATTGCATATCGACAGTCACATACGATTGATTCACATAACAACGCTGGGTATTTGCGTTGCGGCGCGACCGGGCCATGCGACGTCAATATTCAAGATCCCACATTCGACATGCTGTTTCATGTACAGGCACGGTGTGAAAACGATCCAGGTGAGTGGATTTCGAGTAGCTGGGTTTGGTTTGAAAAGCCCGTCAAGGCCACTCCGCCTTTGAACCCCATGGCAACATCAGCCGTGCAGAAAACAGATCCCAGTGTTGCCACGTCCACACCGCGTCCCGCCGAGCCGCCACCACCGCCAAGAATACCACAAATCACCTCATGGGATGTGTGCTGTCAGCAAACGTGCGATCCCTGTTCTGTCAGCACACGGGATGAAACTACATTGATGCTGAAAGGATACAATCTGGATCGCGTGTCGCGCGTGAGCATAGGTGCACAAACCCTTTCGTGCTCCACACCACAGAGCTCTGCATATACGTGCTCGATACCACCTGGCCTCGGTACCCATGACTTGACGGTAGGAAGGCCTGGAGACTCGGACTGGGTAGTGCGATGCGCCATCATATACCCGCTGCCGCGTGTTTCCAGCGTCGTTGCGAATTTGCTAGAAACCGCGGGGGGCAGTGCGGTGACTTTGCGAGGGACGAATCTCGGTGGGGTTGTTTTCAGCGGGTTCAAAACAGACAAATCAGCACCGTGGAATATACCGTTCGGACAGGTGCAGTTCCGCGTTTCTGCTTCCATCGGAGGTACACGTGCTGCGGGAGTAGCATGGGTGTCAGACTCAGAAATGATTCTTCGAACGCCACACGGAGTCGGGTCTGACCGCTGCATTCTTCTTTCGATACATGGAACCTTCATCGAGCCCGCAGGCAGAATTTCCTATGTAGCCCCACAACTGGCGTCCTTGGACCCCAGCATCGGCCCGGGCGAAGGAGGCATTAGAGTGTCCCTGATCGGGCAATTCTTTGGGTATTGGCCGTACTCTGATGCCAACACGCGCATATTCAGGTCCGACTGCTCGGCAACGACTTGGATATCGGATTCGGCGATGATATGTATCAGTCCAAAAGGCGAGCTAGGCGCTGCTGTCCCTGCCACGGTCGCAGTCGGGGGGCAGATAGGAGTAAAGCAAGGCGCGTACCAATACACGATCGCTACCGATAAGGTGGTTTTCGTGCTGGCGCACTCACCTACAGAGCTCCAGATGCCGGCTTCGGGTAGATACATGTGCAATCGGACGCATAGATAAGTACACACGAATGCATGGATCCTTGAATACTTGCAGACATGTAAAGCAGAAAATGCAAAGGCATCATTGATGAATTGATACACACACTGGCATGTGTGTGTGTGTGTGTGTGCGTGCGTGCGTGCTTGCGTGCGTGTGTGTGTGTGTGTGTGTGTGTGTGTGCGTGTGTGTGTGCGTGTGTGCGTGCGTACGTGCGTGCGTGCGTGGCGTGCACACGTTTCGGGAGGTCGATCTTACCAGCAGTATGCCACAGGGATGAGCAACACCAAGCCAGTCAGTCGCCTGGAGAGCTTTCGCATCTGGCTCAAGGCCATATTGGGACTGAAAGAGGCGTCGCAAATATACATCGACGATGTGCAGGAGTACGCACCTTCGGCTACCGGAATCACGCTTCGAGCGGGCTCTCAAAAGTCAAAACTGACGCTTCGATTCTTCGCTAGTCCACAAGACCCGAGTCGAGCCGTGAGCGCGGTGCTAAAGGATCTTGAATTTCTAGCAACGAGTCTCGCGGGCTTTGCTGATTCTGGCCTCGAGGTCAATGCCGTCCAGCTACAGCCTGGTGGGAAAGTCATTCAGGTGAAAGATGGTAGCGGCCCGGACAAGATTTTGGCCTCTCCCAAAACAGCCGACGCTGCAAGCTCGGCAAACTTGGGTAGCCCTCTCGTTGCTGGGGCAATAGTAGGTTCCTTGATTCTGACTGGCCTTGTTGCAGCGGCCTGCTACGTCTACTGGCGGAGAAGGCACCTCTCTGCAGGCCCGCCCTCGGGTTCCGGGAACGTGGATATTACGGCGCGGCCCAATGACATCCGCCTACCGAGCATGGCGAGCTCCGTCAGCCACAACTCTGCCACATCAGGCCGGTCGCGGGTGGATGTGCGGGCCGAGTCTGTGTTTGCGCCGAGCCCCAAGGCGAGCCGGAGTGGCTCGAGCCGGTTGCTGACCAATGACATGTGCGAGCAGTGCCGAAATTCGGGCTTCGCCGTGTGTCTCCATCGCACCATGGGCTTGGTCGAGAAGCCACTGGAGGAGGAGGAGGAGGACGCGCTTTGCGTGGTTTGCCTGGAAGGCCCGCGCGAGGCGCTGATAGTGCATGCGGATGAGGCCAAGTCCTCGCACCGCGTGCTTTGCCTTGCGTGCGCGTACAAGATTCTGGAGCAGGGAGGGTCCTGCCCATTGTGCCGCAAGAGCATTTTCGCTGTCTTCAAGGCAAAGACCAGGGATGAGAGAGAGAGAGAGAAGTTTAGTGACAATCAAATAGATGTGATAGATGTAGATGTGTGAGAGGGTGTATGAGAGGACGGTACAGCGCGCGACACGCCGATTAGTCCCGTAAGGGGCTTGGCCCGGCGACCCTCAAAATAAAAACCCGACACACACAGACATATCCAGGCCTGGTTCGTTTGGATTCATTACACGGATGGCACCCGACACTCGACAATGTCTCGAGAGTCACTCGACAATGTCTACCGGCAGACCCGGCCGTTTTGATTTCAAAACAATCCCTCCTGCGCGCGGTGCTGCCAATTGGCGGCTCCAATCCGCTACTAGCAAACGGCCTAGAGGCCGCCGGGCCACGCTCCCGCACACTCCCCCTCGCGGCATGCCCTCTGGTGCATACCTACCCCACCCCTGTCCTCCGTCCCCCCCACCATCTGTCATGCGGCACGCACAGCGGGCGCATTTCAACGGCGCCGCGGCATGCCGCGGCCACGTCCTCGGCCCCCCCCCCTTCCGCGACCGCCTCCCTGTCCACCCTGATATTGTTCTGACTGGGGGTTCTTGATGGTCTCGTCCACAGACAAGATGACATTGCACGCCTCAGTTGCAGCACCTAGCGCAGAGAGCTTCACCTGCAGAGGCTCCCACACAAACTTTTCGTAGCAGTCGCAGATGCCCTCTTCGTCGATATCCACGCCGTACCACCGCCCCGCCTCGCCCGGCTGCTGGTGCTTCTGCCGCAGGCGGTTGAGGATGTCGGTTGAGTCGAAGCCCGCGTTGTCTGATAGCTGGCGCGGGATCACTTCGAGCGCCTTGGCATACGAGTTAATAATCAGCTGCGCCTTGCCGTAGATCGTCCGTGCGTGCATGCGCAGGAATTTTGATAGCTCCATCTCTATCGCCCCGCCGCCCGGCACAATTCTCGAGTTCTTGACAGCCCTCCGCACAATCATGACAGAGTCGTGAATCGATCGCTCTGTCTCGGCGATAAATTGCTCCGCGCCGCCGCGCAGCACAATCGTAGTCGTCTTGGCCTGGGGACACTCTGAGAAGACATTGTAGCGCTCATCACCAATCTGCCGCTCTTCAAACTTTCCGCACTCGCCAATCACATCCGGGACCAGGTTGTGGATCGAAGTCTGCACCGCCGCGCCGCATGCCTTGGCCACGCGGCGCATGTCCGCATCCTCCACGCGCCCCGCGCAAAAGATGTCGCGGTCCGCGAAGTACTGCGTTGCCAGGTCGCCGATGGCAAGGCGCGAGAGCACCACCTTGGCCCCGGTGGCAACAATCTTGTCAAGCTTATCGTAGATAATGTTCCACTCCGCGTCCACAATCGACTGGTACTGCTCGGGGTCCGTGAGGCGAATCTCGGCGTTTTCCTTCTCGGATTTCAGCTCGAGCTCGACGTTGAGAAGGCAGACTTTGGGCTTGACGAAGCTCTTGGGCTGCTGCTCAAAGCCAGCGTACGAGAATGTCTTCTTGAAGGCCACGCCATGCACGAGGAACGAGTCTTCGAGAGCACCGCCGGCCACTTTCTTGATGCCAATCATGTCGAGCGCTAGGTCGTCGTCCAGCGAGCAAACTGCATCAACCACGATCGGCGCGAAGAAGTCTTTCTGGTGGCTGATCAGTTTGGAGTTGAGCGAGGTCGCAGCGCTGGCACCAATTATCAAAAGTCAGCGCTCTGCTATGTTTACTACATACAGTCACTGTAGAGAGTACTTTTTGAGAATGTGTGCCAGCGCGTCAGCAGATCTCTCCTCTCCTTTTCATCCTTGCCCGAGATATCAATACTCCATTCTTTCAGCTTGGCAATGGCCAGCCGGCTTGCATCTCTGTAGCTCCGAATGATGAGCTGCGGGTGCACGCCCTCCTCGACGTACTGCTTGGCCTCCTTCATGAACTCATTTGCCAGAACCACCACGCTCGTAGTACCATCGCCCGCCTGTGTTCAAGAGGATCATCAGCACCACGTTGCCAGGCAGGCACTCCGAAATGCAGGTTCATGTTTCACCCCGCAGCTGCACGCGCACCCAGGACGGCAGGCGGAGAGCATGCTTGCATGGGAGCCCCGCCGGGGCGCAGGGCGTACCTCCGAGTCCTGTGCGCGCGCAATATCTACCATAGACATGGCAGCAGGGTGCACGATCTCGAGCGTTTTCATGATGGTGGCACCGTCATTCGAGATCACCACCTGCAATCACAGCCCGAGCGCGTTTAGTCGATGTCATGTGCGCCCGATGCCTGTCTCGGGTCCCTGCATTCCTGCCATCCCTGCACGGCAGCAGCCGCAAGGCGGCCAATGCGCACGCAAAGAGACAGACGGGCAGGCGGTTGCGCCTGTCGGGGCATCCGCACGTGCAAGCGAGGCCGGGCGCCCCCCCCCCCCCCCGGCCGCTTCTCCACGCGCGCCGCGGCCAACCGCGCGCGCGCACGCGGTTGCGGTTGGTTCCCACCTTGCCGTTGCTGTGGATGAGCTTGTCCATGCCGCGCGGGCCCAGGGTGGTGCGCACGATATCGGCCACGGACGCGCACGCGTTGATGTTGGAAATCAGCTGCGCCTTGCCCTGCGAGGTGTCGGTACCCTCCTTGAGCAGAATGATCGAGGGCTGCATGCCCATCCCTCCACCCATCCTCATGCCGCGGCCCGCCATCGCGCCCCACTTCGCTGTACCGCTGTGCACGCACTAAGACTCCGTGTCTCCGTTCCTGCCTGCTCCTGGTGCTCACTCTTCACTCCCGACCAATTCTCCTGTCTCTCTCGGGCAACTTCTCTCCCGCGCAATGCCCTCCACGTTGGAAATTTTGTTTTTGTTGTTTGTAAACATTCTGAGAATCAAATCCAATTCTCAGAATCTGAAATGATTTTCAATCAGATTTTGTTTTGTTTTCCTATTTTTTTTGTACAAGCTCCCGCCATTTTAGTAGATTGTCCTGTAGCCCAGAATGGACGAGTTGGACGTCATCCTGAACCTGGAGACCGAGTGGGAGGCGGTGAGCGGCCGTGCCGGGGTGCCGGCGTTTCGTGCGCGTGCGCCGGCCCTGCGTGCGTGCGTGCGGCGTGCGTACTTGCGTGCTGGCGGGCGAGCACACCTTTCACATCCCGAAGGTAGGTGGCGGCGGGGCACCGCTCAGCAGCAAGGCAGCGCTGATCAGCGCCGACCCGCGCCGACCCGTGCTGACCCACGTGCCGCAATACAGGAAGGGCGCACGGACGGCGAAAAGGACGGGCGTGCGCAGGGTCCTCTCTCCTCCGCGGCGCCGTGCCGCGCGATGCGATGCTGCGCGTGCGCCCGGGCTCGCCCTCGCATGCGCCCCGGCAACGCGCGCGCCCAGCGCCCCCTGATTGTGGGCGTGCAGGCATCCTGGAAGGGCAAAACCTGGGCCTGGAGAAAGGCCGCGAGCTCGGACACGAGCTCGGCTTCTATGCCGGCTGCGCCGAGTGCTGGTGTGCCTGTGGGGGTGGGCGTGAATGCAGCGCGGGGGCGGGCACGTGGTTGCGGGCGGGGCGGCAGTGGTCTGCGTGCACGCGTGTCTCTCCACGCCAGCCTGCCCCGTGCTGCCTTCCGCTGCCCCGCGCCATCTCACTTCTCTCTCACTGACCGCGCTCTCTCTCGCTCTCTTCTCTCTACCTCTCCTCACTCTCCATCTCTCCCTTCTCTCTTCTCGCTCTTCTTTCTTCTCACTTCCCCACTACCGCGTATCCCTCACTCTTATCTCTCACCCTCATCTCTCACTACTATCTTTCGCTCTCTCTCGCTCTCTCTCGCTCTCGCTCTCTCGCTCTCTCTCTCGCTTGCTCTTGCTCTCGCTCGCGCTCTCGCTCGCGCCTCTCTCTTCTCCCTGTCGTTCCCTCTTCTCTCTCTCTTTCTCCCCCTCTTGCAGGCTCAACAGATACCGCGAAAGCGCCCAGGCATCCACGAGCAACGATGCGAGGTGTGCGTTTGGTGTAGTGTGTGTATGTGTGGGGGGGGGGGGCAAGGGCGGGTTGATAAGAGGCGTGGAGGCGGAAATTTTGTTTGAGTGTGTCCTTGTATTTTGTAACAAAACACAAAGACACACACACACGCACGCACAAACACACACACACACACACACACACACACACACACACACACACACACACACACACACACACACACAGTAACAATGCTGACGCGCTTACTGTAGCTGGAGCAACCAGATCCTCGCCTGATGAGTGTGAGTACCCGCGCCCACTCCACACACACTTACCGCACCCACTCCACGCACACTTTAACACACTCTCTCGCGCGCTCTCTCTCGTGCTCTCGCTCAGTCTCACGCGCGCGCTCTCTCTCTCGTTCTCCCTCTCTTCTCTCTCCTCTCGCTTTATCGTTTCCTCTCTTTCTTGTATCTCTCTGTCTTCTCTCTCTTTCTCTCTCTTTCTCTCTCTCTCTCTCTCTCTCCTCCACACTCTCTATCCCTTCCTTGTTCTCGCGAACCGTGCAGGCATCACCGCTGACTAACATTTCCCCCCCTTTCCCCTTTTTCTTTTTTCTTTTCCCTTTTTTGCGGGAGCAGCACAGGCATCGCCGCTGACAGGCATGCCCATGGAAGTACCGCCTGAGGTCGTGTCTTTGTTTTGTTTCCCCCCATTTTGGGCCTGCGTTTTGTCCCCTTCTCTCTTGTTTTGTCTGTTTTTTTTTTGCCTACTGAGGTTGTGTTTGTGTTTTTGTTTTTGCCCCTGCTCTTCGACTGGTTTACTGTCTGCGTATGGATACGTGTGTGTGTGTGGATATATATATATGTATATATATATATATATATATA
>Ga0315899_10006457_pt1 | contig 12633 bp, 8 predicted proteins | sample LakEriMetagenome_2_FD_203518 | JGI IMG/M metagenome (GOLD analysis project Ga0315899, IMG submission 203518) | Freshwater fungal communities from buoy surface, Lake Erie, Ohio, United States - Buoy 4 MA112 | ecosystem: Environmental > Aquatic > Freshwater > Lake | place: USA: Lake Erie, Ohio...
TCGGGCCGGCGCGCGCCACGTCGCTTGCCAAGCTGGGTATCACCCTCGCTGGTGACCTGCTGCGGCATGTGCCGCACCGCTACGAAGACGCCACGACGGTCACCCCCATCGCCCAGGCCGCCGTCGGTGCGGATGTGACGGTGCTGGGGCGCGTGATTGCCAAGGGCGTGCTCCCGACCCGCAAGGGGCTGCGGGTGTTTCAGGCGGTCATCCAGGACGCCAGCGGCATGCTCGAAATCGCCTGGCCCGGGCAGCCGTTTCTCGATCGCACCATCAACAAGGACGATTGGCTGCTGTGCACCGGCCCGGTGCGCTTCTTTCACGGCCGCCGGTTGCAGCCGCGCGAGTTCGTCAACCTCGGGCCGGAGGAGGAAGGCACCGGAGAAGGACGGGTGCTCGCCGTGTATCCCAGCACCGAAGGGCTGTCCGTGCGTTTGCTGCGCGCCATGGTGCAGCAGCACCTCGATGCGTTGCTGCCGCTGGTGCAGGAGCCGCTTCCCGCCTGGCTCATCGACGCGGCCGATGTGCCGCCGCTGCCGGACGCGCTGCGCATGGTGCATCGCCCCACCAGCGTGGCCGAGGCCATGCGCGGGCGTTCGCGGCTTGCCTTCGAAGAGTTGCTGTGTGTGCAGCTGCTGCATCGGAAGGCCAATCAGGTCGCGCGTGAAGACCGCGGCGGCCGCGCCTTCGCGAACAAGCGTGATCTCACGAGCAAATTGCGGGCAGCGTTGCCGTACACACTCACGCACGCGCAGGTGCGGGCGATTCGCGAAATCGTGCACGACATGGAGAGCCCGCGCCGCATGCATCGCCTGCTGCAGGGCGACGTCGGGGCCGGCAAGACGGTGGTGGCCGTGTTCAGCGCCCTGCTGGCGATGGAGAACGGCGCGCAGGTGGCGCTCATGGCCCCTACCGAACTGCTTGCCGAACAGCACGCGCGAAGTGTGGCCAATCTTCTGGCGCCCCTCGGCATCGCGCCCGTGCTGCTCACCGGGCGGCTCGGCGCGAAGGAGAAGCGGGCTGCGCTCGCGCGGCTGGCCGGTGACGGGCCGGTGCTCGCCATCGGTACGCATGCGCTGCTGCAGTCCGATGTGGCCTTCGCGAACCTCGGGTTGGTGATCATCGACGAGCAGCACCGCTTCGGCGTGGAACAGCGCGCGATACTGGGCAGCAAAGGCGTGGCCCCCGATGTGCTGCTCATGAGTGCCACGCCCATTCCGCGTTCGCTCGCGCTCACCCTGTATGGCGATCTCGACGTGAGCGTGCTCGACGAGCGGCCTCCGGGGCGCCAGCCGGTCACCACGGTAGTGCGATCCGAATCGACACGCACGAAGGTCTTCGAATTCGCCAACGCCCAACTCGACGCGGGGCGGCAGGTGTACGTGGTCTATCCGCTCATCGAAACGAGTGAGAAGATCGACCTCAAGGCCGCGACCGTCATGTACGAGGCGCTCGTCGCCGGAGCGCTCGCCGGTCGTCGCGTGGCGCTGTTGCACGGCCGCCTGCCGTCGGACGAACGCGATGTGATCATGCGGAACTTCCGGGACGGGGCCCTCGACGTGCTGGTGGCCACCACCGTGATCGAGGTCGGCATCGACGTTGGCAACGCCACGGTGATGATCATCGAACATCCCGAACGGTTCGGGTTGTCGCAGCTGCATCAGCTGCGTGGTCGGGTGGGGCGCGGCGCAGAACAGTCATATTGCATCCTGCTCGGTGACGTCGGCGCCGAAGCCGCGGAACGGCTGGGGATGTTCGCCGCCACTGAAGACGGATTCGAGATCGCCCGGGCGGATCTGCAGCTGCGCGGGATGGGCGATCTCTTCGGTGCCAAGCAGCACGGGCTGCCTGCGTTCCGCATTGCCGATCCGTTGCGGGACGAGGCGCTCAACGAAACGGCACGGACACTCGCCGACCGGGTGCTTCGCGACGATCCCGATCTCGAGCAGCCGCTGTATGCCGGCTTGCGGCAGCAGCTCACCGTCGGGTACGCCAAGGCGCTCGAATACTTTCGCGTGGGGTGAGGACCGGGTACGGGGCCAGTCCCACACACCACCGTCTTTGTGCATTATTCACCCGCACTCCTCCGCGCCGTCTTCGCACGGTCCACGGTGCCCCGGCTCGACCGCGCCGTCGGCCGCTCGTCCAACCGCATCCCGCCGTTCCGTGAACAAGTCCACTACCCGCATCGCCGATCTCAAGCATCACGAGGGGAGCACGGTTACCGTGCATGCCTGGATCACCCATCTCCGGTCGAAGGGCAAGCTCGGCTTCGCGGTGGTGCGTGATGGCACGGGGGTCATGCAGGCCGTGGTGGTGAAGGCCGAGGTGAGCGAGCAGGCCTGGGAGGCCTTCGGTCAGCTCACGCAGGAAACCAGTGTCGCGCTGATCGGCGATATCCGGGCCGACGCTCGCGCGCCGGGGGGCTTCGAGATGGGCGTCAAGGAGCTCTCCATCGTTGGCGGCAGCCCGCTGGACTACCCCATCCAGCCCAAGGAGCACGGCATCGATTTCCTGCTCGACAATCGCACCTTCTGGCTCCGCAGCCAGCGTCAGGCGGCGATCATGCGGGTGCGTCACGAGCTCGAACAGGCGGTGCACGACTTCTTCTACGCGCGCGATTTCATTCGCTGCGACACCCCCATCCTTACCGCCGCCATCGGCGAGCGGGCGGGGCTGTTCAGTACCGAGTACTTCGACGAAGGTACAGCGTATCTCGCGCAGACCGGCCAGCTCTACGGCGAGGCGCTCGCGGCGGCGTTGGGGCGCATCTACACGTTCGGCCCGACGTTCCGCGCGGAAAAGAGCAAGACGCGTCGCCATCTCACCGAGTTCTGGATGATCGAACCGGAGATGGCGTGGTACGATCAGGACGACAACATGGACCTGCAGGAAGACTTCGTACGCTATCTGGTCGAGCGGGTGCTCGAGCGGCGGCAGGAAGAGCTCAAGGTCCTCGAGCGCGACACCAGCAAGCTCGATTGCGTCGCGCAGCCGTTCGTGCGCCTCGACTACGGCGACGCCGTGACGCTGGCGCAGAGCAAGGGCAGCGAGATCTCCTGGGGCGACGACCTTGGCGCGCCCGACGAAGCGATGATCGTGGACGAGTACCAGCGCCCCGTGTTCGTCGTGAACTATCCGAAGGAGGCCAAGGCCTTCTACATGAAGGAGAACCCGGCGGATCCGCGCACGGTGCGTTGCGCCGACCTGCTGGCGCCGGAGGGACGCGGCGAAATCATCGGCGGGTCGCAGCGCGAGGACGATTACGACAAAATCCTCGCGCGCCTCACGCACGAAGGGCTGCCCATCGAGGCGTACGGCTGGTATCTCGACCTGCGCAAGTACGGCACCTTCACGCACTCCGGCTTCGGGCTCGGCCTCGAGCGCACGATTGCGTGGATTTGCGGCATCGAGCACATCCGCGAGGTGATTCCATTCCCCCGACTGATGGGGCGGATCAAGCCGTAAGGCGAGCAATGAGTCTCGAGCCGCCGGCGGCGAACTGAGAACCGAAAGCTGAGAGCTGAAAAATCCCCCGGACATCACGTGAACTCCGGGGGAATTTTCAGTCGTCAGTTTTCGGCTTTCGGCCCTCAGCCCTCAGCTTTCAGCCGCCCCCCGCTCCTCGGCCTTCACCGCGTCCCAGTACGTGTCCTGCTCCGCAAGCGACAACTCGCTGAGCCGTCGCCCATCTGCCGCCGCCAGCCGCTCCATCGTCGCGTAGCGCCGCACGAACTTGGCGTTGGTCCGGTCGATGGCGAGCGCGCCGTGCACGCCGGTCTTGCGGCACAGATTCACCACCGCGAAGAGCAAGTCGCCGAGTTCCGCTTCGAGCGCGTCCTGATCGCGCACCGCGCCGGTATCGGCATTGATCAGGGCCGCCACTTCCTCCACCTCCTCCCGCACCTTGGCCAGCGGACCAAGGGCGTTGTCCCAGTCGAATCCCACACCGGCAGCCCGGTCCTGCAGACGATGCGCCCGGTGCAGCGACGGCAGTCCCGCGGGCAGCCCCTCCTCCAGCGTGGCGCGCGTCGTCTTGGCGGCTTTCATGCTCTCCCACGACCGCTTGATGCCGTCGCCGTACAGGTGCGGATGGCGCGCGTGCATCTTCGCAATGAGCGCTCCCGCCACGTCCTGCATCGTGAACGCGCCCCGTTCCTCGGCCACAACGGAGTGGAAGAGCACCTGCAGCAGGAGGTCACCGAGCTCGTCGCGCAACGTGGCATCGTCCCCGCCGGCGATGGCGTCGTCGACCTCGTGGGCCTCCTCGATGAGGTACGGCCGCAGCGAACTGTGTGTCTGCGCCGCGTCCCATTCGCAGCGGGCCCGCAGGTCCTTCATGAGCGCAAGTGCGTCGTCGAGCGCGCGGGGAACGGGGGCGGCCGGCGGAGGCGAAGACGTGTCCATCGTTGTTGGGCTGCGTGGGGACGCTTAGGATTGCCGGTATGGCTCTCTCGCCAATATACCCGACGCGGCAATCCGACTTTGCGCGTGCGTGGCTCGACGTGGATCTCGGGGCGGTCCGCCACAACGCGGCCGTGCTCCGCGCGCGCGCCGGCGTGCCGCTGCTCGCCATGGTGAAGGCCAACGGCTACGGCGTCGGTGCCGTGGCGGTGACTCGCGCACTGGGGCTGCCGTTCGACGATCAGGATGCAATGCCCGGTGCCCCCTGGGCGGTGGGGATCGCCACGCTCGACGAAGCAGAATCGCTCCGTGAGTCGGGGTGCCGCGGGCGCATCGTGTGTCTGCAGCCGCTGCTTGCGCAGGAGCTGCCACGCGCCCATGCGCTCGAGGTACGCCCCGCGCTGCACCGCGCGCACGACATCGCCCACTGGGCCACGCTCGGTGCCTTCGGGCCGGGTCACCCGCCGGTGGCGCCGTGGCATCTCTCAATCGATACGGGGATGGCGCGTGCCGGCATCCGTTGGGATCAGGTCGTCACGCTCGTCGACGCGCTGCGCGCCGCTCCGCCCGAGGGCGTGTTCACTCACTTCCACTCGGCCGACGAATCGGTTGCGTCGCGCGACGTGCAGGATATCCGGTTCGCCGACGCCCTGCGCGCGCTCGCCCCCGCGCTTCCCGACGGCACCATGCGCCACAGCGACAACAGCGGGGGGATCGTGTCCCGTGAGGCCGGGTCGCCGGGGCATCTGGCCCGTCCGGGGATCGCGCTCTACGCCGGATTGTTCGCGCAGGAGCTTGGGCTGCGTCAGGTGGCGCAGCTGCGGGCACGCGTAATCGATCTGCGCGACGTGCACCCGGGCGAGACGGTGTCGTACGGGGCCACGTGGACCGCGGCCGCGCCCTGCCGCGTCGCCACCCTCGCCAGCGGTTACGCCGACGGCTATCGGCGGCATCTTTCCAACGCCGGGGTGGTACTGATCAACGGGACACGGTGCCCGGTGTTGGGGCGCGTGACCATGGACATGATCATGGTGGACGTCACGGCCGTTTCCTGCGAGATGGGCGATGTGGCCACGCTGCTCGGGTCGGACGGTCGGGACGAGCTCCCGGTGGAGATGGTGGCCGGGCTCGCCGGCGTGTCTCCATATGAGTTGCTCACCGGACTCACCCAGCGGGTGCCGGCGGTCTACCATGACGCCCTGCCGCTGTCCTTTCCTTCCCCTCAATGAGCGCTCGGCGTTCCCCCTGCTTCGCATGCCCGCCACTCCCCCGACCCTCAACACCAAGGCCGAACCGCCGCTCCGCCGCGCACTGATCGTCGTGCTCGACGGGGTCGGGTGCGGCGCGGCGCCGGACACGGCCGCGTACGGCGATGCGGGCAGCGACACCCTCGGGAACGTCGCCCGGCAGGTGGGGGGGCTGTCCTTGCCGAATCTTGGGCGGCTGGGATTGGGCAATGCCACGGACGTGCCGGGCGTCCCGCCGGTCGCCCACCCGGTCGGCGGCTACGGGGTGATGCTCCCGCGGTCGGCGGGCAAGGACTCCACCACGGGGCACTGGGAAATTGCCGGTCTTCATCTGGAAACCCCCTTTCCCACGTACCCGCAGGGGTTCCCGCCGGAGGTGATCGACGCCTTCGTGCGCGCCACAGGGCGCCCGGTCATCGCCAATTGTGTGGCCAGCGGCACGGCCGTGATCGCGGAGCATGCGGAGGCACAGCAGCGGACCGGGGCGTGGATCGTGTACACCAGTGCCGATTCCGTCTTCCAGATTGCCGCACACGAGGACTGGATTTCCCTCGACGAGCTCTACCGGGCCTGCGAGGTGGCCCGGCAGCAGCTGGTCGCGCCGCACGACGTCTCGCGGGTCATTGCCCGGCCATTCGTGGGAACGCCAGGGGCGTGGAAGCGCACCGCCAACCGGCGCGATTACTCCATCCACCCGCCCGGCATCACCCTGCTCGACGCGCTCGAGGCAGCGGGCATCCCCCGCGACGGGGTGGGGAAGGTGGACGACCTCTTTGCCGGGCGGGGCATCCAATCCCGGCACACGGCGGACAACGCCGAGGGGCTCGAAGCGATCCGGCGCTGGCTGAATTCGGCGCCGCGTGGGTTCTGCTTTGCCAACTTGGTAGATTTCGATCAGCAATTCGGGCATCGCAACGATGTTCCGGGTTTTCGTGGGGCGCTCGAGGCGTTCGATCAGGCGCTCCCGTCACTGCTTGCGTCCCTCCGGGAGGACGATCTGCTGTTCATCACGGCTGACCACGGCAACGATCCGACCACGGCGTCGACGGACCACGCGCGCGAGCGCGTTCCGTTGCTCGTGGCGGGCGCGCGCGTGCGCGGCGGGGCATTGGGCGTGCGGAACACGTTCTCCGATCTCGGTGCCACCGTGGCCGACTGGTTCGGTCTGGCGTGGCGGGGGCGGGGCCACTCGTTTCTCTCCGACCTGCTGCACGCGTGAGTTCTCTGCCTCCCGATGTCGCCGCGCTGCGCGACGCGGCGGATGTTGCGCGCGCGCGCGCGTGGGCGCCGTACTCCAACTTTCCGGTCGGCGCCGCACTCGAAACCGACGATGGTCGCGTCTTTGCCGGTTGCAACGTGGAAAACTCGTCGTATCCGGCCGGCACCTGCGCGGAACGCGTGGCGCTCGGCACGGCGATCGCGTCCGGCGCGCGACGATTCACGCGGGTCGTCATCACCTCAAACCAGCAGGCGCCCACGCCGCCTTGCGGGATCTGTCGTCAGGCGCTGGTGGAATTCGCCCCCACGCTGGAAGTCATCGCCGTGTCCCCCTCGGGGCACATGGCTCGCTGGTCGCTGGCTGAGCTGTTGCCGGCACCGTTCACGCCTGCTTCGCTCGAGAATGTCTGAAGGCGTTCGTTGGTCCTGGTCGCGTCTGCGCGGACCCCTGCTGGCCCTTTCGCTGCTCACGGTGTCCGCCGTCGCCGCCGCATGTACCGAAAACCTCGAAGGCGGTGCGGCCTGTCCGGCGCTCTGCCCGGAACAGTCCGAGCGGTTCCGCGACACCACGTTCGACGCCGCGGTGCTTGATTCGTCGGTCGGCGGGTTCCCGGCGCTGGGCATCGGCTCCGTCCTCCTGCTCGCCAACCGCCCGGACACGCTGGTGACGCGCACGATCATGCGCTTCGACGTGCTTACCACGGCGTACGCACCCAACCGCACGGGAGCCGTCGACTCCATCACCGCCGTCGACTCGGTCTTCCTGAAGATTCCGCTCGATACGACCGGTCGCCGAGGCTCGAGCGTGGTCACCATCGAGGCCTACGATGTGGACACCACGGCGAGCGACACGGTGCCCGCCGTGCTGCGCTCGCTGTTTCGCGCCGATCGTCTCCTTGGATCGCTGTCGCTGACGCCGGCCACCACTGGCGACTCGATTCGCGTGCCGATCAGCAAGACCGTGATGGCCGCGAAGATCGCCGCGAAGCAGCGGCTCCGTGTGGGATTGCGAATGGTGGGGAACGCCGGCCAACTGCGGCTGCGCGCGTTCACGCTGGGGACCAGCGCCACCACGCTGCAGTACGATCCGTCCACCGACACCACGTACGCGCCGACGGTGGTGACCGCGCAGACCACGCTCGTGGGCGGCTCCGAAGACGTGAACATCGCGTACAGCACCTACGGCCTCATCGATGTGGGATCGCCGGCGCCCGGCGCCACCACCTTGGTCGTGGGCGGCCTGCCGTCGTATCGCACGTACATGCGATTCAATGTGCCGCTCCGCATCACCGACTCCAGCACGATCGTGCGCGCCGACCTGGTGCTCACGCAGCAGCGGAGCCGATTCGCCAACACGGGGGATACGGTGGCCGTGTATCCCCTGGTGCCCAACGCTACCTCCGACGTCGGCGACCTGCGTCGGGCCATCGATCTGGCATCGGAGGGCAAATTGATCGGGATGGATACGACGCTCCTGGTGCCACGAGACAGTGGGCAGAAGGTGTTCAACGTGCTGACGCTCGCGCGATCGTGGCGCACGCTGACCAAGACCGTGCCGCGGGCGCTCGCCCTGCGCATCGGATTCGAGGGGGCGCAGCCGGCCGAGTTGCGGTTCTTCAGTGCCGAGGCGGCGCCTGCCCTGCGGCCCAAGCTGCGCATCACCTACCTGCCGAAGTCGGAGTTCGTCCTGCCATGAGTCTGCGCAATCAGTCGACGAATCCGTCACGCCACGGGGCACGCGCAAGACGGTGGGTTGCCGCCGTGATGACAGTCGCGGTCATGACGCCCACCGGCGCCGGTGCCCAGGGATCGCTCGGTGCCCTCGGTTTCGGCTATCCGGTGAACGGCATGAGCACGCGCGTCTCGGGCACGGCCGGTGCCTTCGGCGACATCGATCCGCTGTCGCCCATCAATCCGGCGTCGCTCGGGGGGCTGACGCGCTCGGTCATCAGCGCGCAGGCCGAACCCGAGCATCGTACGCTCACCTTCGGCAACATCCGTGAGAAGACCGCCTCGCAGCGCATCCCGCTGCTGGCCGTGGTGTTCCCCGCGCGTGGCGGCGTGGCCGTCGGGTTCAGTGCGCGCGGCTTCCTCGATCGGTCGTACACGACGACCACGAGCGGCACGGCGCTGATCGACGGCACCACGCTGGCCACCACCGAGCAGCTCACGATGCGCGGGGCCATCGGTGACATCCGCGCCGCCGTGGGGTGGCAAATCGGCAACCGTGCCCGCGTGGGGCTCGGCGGTCACATCTTCACCGGCGAGAACACGGCGGTACGTCAGCGGACGTTCTCGGACACGCTGAAGTTCGGTGGCACGCTCGATTCGTCGAAGGTCACGTATATCGGCACGGCGGTGTCGTTCGGCGGCGAGTTGCGGCTCTTCAAGGGCTTCGCGGCGGCCGCCAGCTATCGCGCGGGCAACGGGTTCGATGCACGCATCCGCGACACGACCCGCGCGTCGGGGACCGTGCCGGCGCGTCTCGGCGGCACGCTGCGCTTCGACGGCATCCCGGGGTCGTCCTTCGCGGTCGGCTTCGAGCAGGTGAAGTGGTCGGACATGCAGACGATGGCGTCCTCACGGACATCGGCGAGCGACGTCACCAACTACTACGGCGGCGCCGAATTGGCCGGGCCACGGTTCCGGGGTATTCCGGTCCTCGTGCGCGCGGGCTATGCGCGCAACCAGCTGCCGTTCAGCATCGGTGCGGCGGTCGTGAAGGAATCCCGATTCAGCGGCGGACTGGGCATCCCGGTCGCCCGTGACAACGCCTCGCTCGATCTGTCCATTCAGCGCGCCAACCGGTCAATGGCAGGCTCCACGGCGCGGGAAGCGGCGTGGATGCTCGGCATCGGTATGCAGGTGCGACCCTGAGATGAGCACGACCATCGAACCGCGTGCTGAGGACGACACCGGCGTGTCGGTGCCCAAGCCCACGGTGTACATCGAGACCTACGGCTGCCAGATGAACGTGGCCGATTCGGAGCTCATGTACGGGAAGCTCGCCGCGTACGGGTACCAGCCGGTCGATGCGCCCGACGGGGCGGACGTGATTCTCGTCAATACGTGCGCGATCCGCGAGAACGCGGAAACGCGCGTGATCGGCCGTCTCGGTGAGTTGCGGCGGTTCATGAAGCCCGACACCATCGTCGGGGTCACGGGCTGCATGGCGCAGCGCCTCGGCAGTCGCGTGCTCGATCAGGCGAGACACGTGTCACTGGTCGTCGGCCCCGACGGCTATCAGGCGCTGCCGGCGCTGCTCGAGGGCGCGCGCAAGGGCGAGAAGTTCACGGCCACCGACTTCGATCTCGAGGAGCACTACGAAGACGTCGTGGCGCGCCGGTTCGAAGGCGTGAAGGCGTGGATTCCGGTGCAGCGCGGATGCGATTACCGCTGCACGTACTGCATTGTGCCGTTTACCCGCGGGCCCGAGCGCAGCCGCAAGCTTGGCGATGTGGTGCGCGAAGTGCAGCAGGTGGTCGAGCAGGGGCTCAGCGAAGTGGTGCTGCTGGGGCAGACCGTCAACTCGTACAACGACGGTACGCACGACTTCGCGGAGCTGTTGCGGGCCGTCGGTTCGGTCGACGGCATCCGGCGCGTGCGCTACACCAGCCCACACCCCAACGACTTCAGTGACCGGGTCATCGAGGCGATGGCGACCACGCCCACCGTCTGCGAGCACATCCACCTGCCCATGCAGAGCGGCAGCACGAGCATGCTCAAGCGCATGCTGCGTCGCTACACGCGTGAGGAGTACCTCGAGTGCGTGGCGCGCATGCGGGCCGCCATCCCCGGGCTCGCCCTCACCACCGACATCATCGTGGGCTTCCCCGGCGAGACCGAGGCAGAGTTCGAGGACACGCTGGCGTTGTGTCGCGAGGTGCGCTTCGACGATGCGTTCATGTTCAAGTTTTCCCTCCGCGAGGGCACACCAGCCACGCGCATGCCGCCGGAGTGGACCATCCCCGATGACGTCGTCGCCCGGCGCTTCGATCGCCTCGTGACCACCGTGCGCGGCATTTCGCGCGAGAACAATCTCGGCCGACTCGGTGACACGCTCGAGGTGCTCATCGAGAAGGTGGCGCGTGACGGCGCACTGCTGCAGGCGCGTTCGCGCGATTTCAAGACGGTGATGGTGCCGGCCGATGCCGGGAAGATCGGCGACTATCTCACCGTGACCCTCACCGGCACCACCGGCGCCACCTTTACCGGCACGCCGGTGAGCGATCGCAAGGAGCGCACGCCGCTGCCCATGGCGACGCTCTGAGACGGACCGCGCGGAGACGACGAGGGGACAGCTCCCTGACGCATTCGGTACAACGGCCGAGAAAACGATGAAGGGCACGGGGCATGGCGTACGCACTGTACGGCATGCCCTCGCTCATTCATGCCGTCGCCTGGTGGCTCGCTGGACTCATCGCCGATACGTGGTGGCAGACGGGGTGGCCGTGGGCCTTGCTGGCGCTCGCGGGAGCGGTCCTGTTGCGTACGCGCCGGCTCGAGCCGTTGCTGCTCCCGGCGGCCTTGCTGGCGGCGTGGAGCGGTCGTACAGAACGGGAGCAGTGCACGCGCGTGCTTCACGAGCGGGGCGTGCAGCACGCGGCGCTGTGGCTCGTGGTGCTGGACGTGGACGCCGGGAGCGGCCGTCAACCGACACGGGCGCGCGGCACGGTCGCGGACGCTCGGGTACGTGCCCACTGCGAGGTTAGCGCCACGGTGCAGTTCGCGGCTACCGATAGCAGCGCACGCCGCCTGCGCGCGGGGGCGACGGTGCGTCTGGTGGCGAGGGCGTTGCGCACGACGGCCGGCCTCCGGCTGACCGATGCGGCGGTCGTTCAGGTGGTCGCCGGTCGGCGTCCGCTCATTGCCTGGCGCGCCGAGCTTGGACGCGTGATCGATGCCCGGTTCCGCAGCCGGGCGCCGCTCGTACGGGCATTGCTGATTGCCGACCAACAGGGCATCCCCCCCGACGTACGGGACCTCTATGCCGACGCCGGATTGGTGCACATGCTGTCGGTGAGCGGCCTGCACGTCGCGATCATCGCCAGTGCGCTCCTCACGCTTGGCGGAGCCGCCCGCGTCCGTCGCGCGTGGCTCGATCCGATGGCGATGACCGTCGTCGCGCTCTACATCGTGCTGCTCGGATGTCCCGCCCCGGCGGTGCGCAGCGGGGTCATGCTCGCCGTCATGTCGCTCAGCCGGCGCCTGCAACGCCCCGTACACGAGTGGACGGCGCTTGCCCTCGGGGCGGTCCTCCCCACGATCGACCCGCTGGTCGTTCACGATCTCGGGTGGCAACTCAGCGTCGCCGGTATGGCTTCGCTCGTGGCTGCCCGCGCCTTGCGGCGCCACTGGAAGGCCGGTGCCCGCTCGGCGACCGCGTCGATGCGCCGGCACGCGCCGGCGCCGCGTCGGCTGTGGTACTGGCTGTTCACCCGGCGCGGCGTCGCCGGCTGGTTCGTCGCCGAGATGACCACCGGCGTGGTCGCGACGGTGGTCACGCTGCCCATCATCGCGTGGACGTTCGGCCGCGTCAGTACGGTGGCGCCGCTGTCGAACATCGCCGCCGGACCGGTGGTGGGGGCGCTGCAGCCGGCGCTGTTCCTGGCGTTGTTGTGGGGGCTGACCGTGCCGTCCGCGGCGGGCAGTTGGTTGCCCGACGCCACGCAACCGCTCATGGCACTCCTCGATGGCGTCGCACGGCTGGCAGCATTGGTGCCGGGTGGGGTGCTCCCCGTGGCGCCCACGCTCGCCACCGCGT
>Ga0315899_10006458_pt1 | contig 12632 bp, 9 predicted proteins | sample LakEriMetagenome_2_FD_203518 | JGI IMG/M metagenome (GOLD analysis project Ga0315899, IMG submission 203518) | Freshwater fungal communities from buoy surface, Lake Erie, Ohio, United States - Buoy 4 MA112 | ecosystem: Environmental > Aquatic > Freshwater > Lake | place: USA: Lake Erie, Ohio...
GACTGGCCATTGCGGCCGTTATCAAAGGATACAAGTGCATTTTCACCACCACAGACAAACAAAGCAAGGAAAAAGTAGATGCCCTGAAAGCGTTTGGCGCTGAGGTTATTGTGTGTCCTACCGATGTAGAGCCCGAAGATCCACGCAGCTATTATAGCGTAAGCACGCGTTTGGCCAAGGAAATTCCCAATGCCTGGAAACCCAATCAGTATGACAACCTGAGCAATTCCCAGGCGCATTATGAGCAGACCGGACCGGAAATCTGGGAACAAACAGAAGGTAAAATCACGCATCTGGTAGTAGGTGTGGGCACGGGTGGCACCATTTGCGGAACCGGAAAATACCTGAAAGAGAAAAATCCCAATATTCAGATTTTGGGCATCGATACCTATGGCTCGGTTTTCAAGAAATACAAGGAAACCGGCATTTTCGACAAAAACGAAATCTATCCCTATATCACTGAAGGCATAGGAGAGGACTTTCTGCCAGCCAACGTGGATTTCAGCATCATCGATTACTTCGAAAAAGTGACCGACAAGGACGCTGCGGTGATGACGAGACGCATTCCACGCGAAGAGGGCATTTTTGTCGGAAACAGTGCAGGATCCGCCATGGCCGGACTGATGCAAATGGCAAACCGCTTCAAAAAAGGCGATGTGGTGGTGGTGATTTTTCACGACCACGGCACGCGGTATTTAGGAAAAATGTTCAATGACGACTGGATGCGCGACCGCGGTTTTCTGCCCACTGCACCGAAAGCCATCGCGCTGGATCTGGTGAAAGGCCACAGCCATCTGCCCCTTGTGACAGTGAAGGAAACGGATACCTGCGAAACGGCTTTTGCCATCATGCAGAAATACGGCATTTCACAAATTCCGGTAACCAACGAGCAGAAGAGCTTTTCCGGAGCCCTGGAAGATGCAGGACTATACGCAGCCTTGCTAAAAAACCGCGATTTGATGCAGTCTCAGGTGAAAGATGTGATGCGTAAGCCATTTCCCATTGTTTCCTATTCCGATACCATAGACCATGTTTCTGCACTAATTAACAAAGACAACAATGCCGTGCTGATGATGGATCTGGGTGGAAATTGGCACATCATCACACGCTACGATGTGATTGGTGCCATGAGTGAGTAAATGTCATGCCGCTGCGTATAGATCAGATGGGCAGGAGGGTAGAGGTACCTGAAATGCCCCGCCGCATTATTTCGCTGGTACCCAGCCAAACCGAATTGCTCTATGATTTAGGTCTCAAGGGATTAATTGTTGGGCAAACCCTTTTCTGCATTCATCCTCAGGAACATTTTAAAACCGCACGGAAAATCGGGGGCACCAAAAAGCTCAACATTCAGGCCATACGCGATTTGCAGCCCGATTTAATTATCGGAAACAAGGAGGAAAACGATCAATCTCAGATACAGGAATTGGAAAAAGAGTTTCCGGTGTGGTTGAGCGATATCTTCAATTTGGAAGATGCGCTGCAGATGATTAAGGAACTGGGTGAAATCCTTAACCAATCTGATAAAGCCCATGCCATCGCGCTAGAGATACAGCAGGAATTTGCATCGCTAAAAAACATAAAAAAGACAGGGAAAAAGGCCTTGTACTTTATCTGGCGAAAACCCTACATGGTGGCAGGAAGAAACACCTTTATTCAGGATATGCTGCAATACTGCGGTCTGGAAAACGCCATTACAGAACCGGATTCTCGATATCCGGAAATAAGCCACGAATTAATTTCATCGTTTAAACCCGATTTTATTTTCCTTTCCTCTGAACCCTATCCTTTTAAAGAAGAACATATTGCAGAATTGTCCGCTTTGTGCCCCAAGGCAACAATTAAAATAGTGGATGGTGAAATGTTCAGCTGGTATGGCAGTCGGCTGAGGGAAGCAGCAAGTTATTTTAGACGCCTGATTGTGTAATTGTTATCAAATTCCAAACGGCATATTAATTGTCTGTGATGTGAATTTAATGTGAAATATGACCCTGTTATCATGCAGAAATTTGATTCATGGAAAACACTACATGCAATCACTGCGGATCCTATGGGATGATCCTAAACATTCACGGTTGTTATCACTGTTCGGTTTGTAAATGTGTAATTTTTCAGGAGCAGGATGTTCAGGAACAGGATTTTTTTGACGAGGACTACTGCGATATTGAATATGTATCACGCGTTACTTTCCACACAGATAACAATCGGTATACCATGGGATTCGCTGCCGGGATGTGACCATCTTGTGTATTAAATGAAATAGACATTGGCTGAAATTTGTGGCATGAAACCCACATGTTGCGACTTTTGCGGTCTGCAGGCAGAGATGATTTTTGTTCATAGCCATTATCAGTGTCCACGCTGTGGTATCAATGTTGCCCCATGCTGTCAGGGAGAGCAGTGCGAATGGGAAGACCCTGTCATGCCTGAAGAAAAACCAAAGGAACACAGTCAAAATCAAAAAACCTGAATTTTCTTTTTTTATTATCCGTTTTTCCGTATTTTTGCCGCCCCTTAAAGGAGGAACTATTCATTGAGTAACGATCAAATTCAAAATCCGGAAGAAGAATCAGCTGAAGTTACGGCTGCACCTTCCACCTCAAAATCTACCCCATCTTCTACAAAAACAAAATCATCTGTGTCGGATCACGAAGATTTCGACTGGGATGCTGACGAGGCAGGTTTCCAGACTTACAATTCAGACGAAAAGAAGAAACTGGAAGACGCCTACATGCAGTCATTCAATCCCGTGGCAGAAAAGCAGGTTGTGAAAGGCCGCGTAGTCGCCATTAATGAAAAAGATGTTGTAGTAAACATTGGTTTCAAAAGTGACGGCATGGTATCACGTCAGGAATTTAGAGACATGCCTGATCTGGCCGTTGGTGACGAAATTGAAGTATTTGTAGACATTGCAGAAGACCGTTTGGGTCAGCTGATTCTCAGTCGACGCAAAGCCATGCAGGAAACTGCCTGGGATAAAATTATTGAAGCCCACAACTCGGATGTGGTGGTTACAGGTTATGTGCGCTCACGCACTAAGGGAGGTCTGGTAGTGGATGTTTTTGGCATCGATACCTTCCTGCCCGGCTCACAGATCGATACCAAACCCGTGCGCGACTACGATCAGTATGTCGGTAAAAACATGGACTTCAAAGTGGTAAAAATCAACGACGTTTTCAAAAACGTAGTAGTGAGCCACAAAGCCCTGATCGAAGACGATATCGAAGCTCAGAAGTCTGAAATCCTCAGCAAACTTGAAAAAGGTCAGGTAATTGAGGGTGAAGTGAAAAATATGACTTCTTTCGGTGTGTTTGTTGATCTGGGAGGTATTGACGGCCTGCTGCATATCACCGATATCAGCTGGGGTCGTATTAATCACCCTGAAGAAGTATTAAAGCTGGGTGATAAAATCAATGTTGCCATCCTTGATTACGACGATAGCAAAAAACGTATTTCACTGGGCTTGAAGCAACTGACGGCTCATCCATGGGATAGCTTGGCAGCTGATATCAACGAAGGCAGTAAGGTGAAAGGTAAAGTGGTTAGTGTGGCCGATTATGGCGCGTTTATCGAAATCAGCACTGGCGTTGAAGGCCTGGTTCACGTGAGTGAAATGAGCTGGAGCAGCCACCTGCGCAATCCTTCAGAATACCTGAAGGTGGGCGAAGAGGTTGAAGCACTGGTGTTAAACCTTGACCGCAATGAACATAAAATGAGTCTGGGTATCAAGCAGCTTACCCCTGACCCATGGGTTACCATCGAAAACAAATATGCGCTGGGAACCAAACACAGCGGCGTAGTGAAGAATCTTACATCATATGGTCTGTTCCTCGAACTGGAAGAAGGTATCGACGGACTGGTTCACGTGAGTGATCTAAGCTGGAACAAGAAAATCAAGCACCCAAGCGAGTTCGTGAAAAAAGGTGAGCGCCTGGATGTAATTGTTCTTGAGGTTGACAAAGAAAACCGTCGTTTAAGCTTAGGACACAAGCAGCTTGAAGAAAACCCCTGGGATACATTTGAAACCATCTTCACCGTTGGTTCAGTACATGAAGGTACTGTAATGAACGTGAATGATAAAGGTGCTACCATCCAGATGCAATATGGTGTTGAAGCATTTGCTCCTTCACGTCACATCAAAAAAGAAAGCAATCAGTCTGCCAAAGAGGACGAAAGCTTGGAGTTTGAGGTGATTGAATTCAGCAAAGACAGTAAGCGCATCATTGTAAGCCATACCAATACCTGGAAGGCAGCCGACAAGGCAAAAGGTGAAGCTGACGACAAGTCTCGCGAGAAAGCCCGTAAAAACGCCAGCAAAGCGGTTAAGAAGATTAACCAGAATGCACAGGCAACAACCATGGGTGAACTGGATGCGTTGAGCGAACTGAGAGCTAAGTTTGAGCAAGCAGAGAAAACCGAAAAGGCAGCTCCTAAGGCCAAAGCCAAAGAGGAAGCGCCCAAGGTTGAAGCTCCTGCTCCTGCGGCTTCAACTGAAACCGGAAAAGAGTTGAAAGACATTGCCGGTGTAGGTCCAGCAGCCGTGAAAAAAATGAATGCCCTGGGCATCAATTCAGTATCTGATCTTGTTTCACTAAGCGAAGAGAAAATTGCCGCCCTGGTTGAACAGGACAGCAAAACATCTGCAGAGCAGTGGAATAAGTGGATTGAAGGTGCTAAGGCGCTGTAAGTCTCCTAATTATTAAATTCATAGAAAAAGAGGCCTATCAGCCTCTTTTTTTTATATTTGTATCACATGAAAAAGAGTACATTCATTTCTTTATTTTTTCTTTTGCTATTTGTAGCGAACTATACCAAAGCCCAAACCATACCCGTAAGAAATTTTGCAGAATATTATTCAGCAGTATGGAGTCAATATGATGGTCAGCGTGGAATAGACAACTTTAACCTTTATTTAAAAAGTAATTCCGATAATCTAGGTGTTCAAGTCAAAGCATCCGGTGATTTATCCAATAATTATAAAGACTCTTGGTATAGAAATGTCAATAGCTATTTACGTTTCACGGGATTGCCCTATTGGTGTTGTAAAAGGGATTTAAGCACCAAAGAAAGTTTTAAAACAAAAGGAGATGTTTACTGCCAATCCACAGGTTTATTGTCATTTTATAAAGTAGGTGGAAATTTTAAAAAAGTGAATGACTCTACTTATGATGTTGTGGCACAATTGATGTCTCAAAGAAATGAAAATTCTGTGTTATATGCACTCGATGTATTTATAGTTGAGGATAGCATATATTACAGGCAAGTGTATGGTGTAAATAACGGTGTTGATTTAGATAGTAATGTATATCATAGAAATGTAATGGTGGCTTATTTTAGAACTTTGTCGGGAGAAATACCAAAGGATATAAATGCAAATAATTGGTATCAAGTATCGAAAAGGATTAAAGTAAAGTCGCTTTTCGATGAGAAAAAACTTTCAATTATTGTTGTTGGAGTGAATTTAGCAAATAACGCATATTTAAATGCTGGTGGAAGTGAGGCTATGGCTTCGGAGACCCCAGGAATTTGCATGGTAACGGTTGATTCAACCAATAAAAATAATATCATTTGGAAACCATTGGTTACTAAGGGAAAAGTGTATCTGGAAAGAGAAACCAATATTACCAATAAATTTGTGGTCATTGATAGTGCCTTTTCCGCAAAGCCAAGAGTTGTTAAAGATAAACAATCAAATCCAGCAATTAAATCTGAAGCATATAGATTGCGTTACATAGACACGAGTAAATATAAAGGTTTTGTTTATTCTATTTCAAACCCCAGTAATACTCACAGAACCATTCATCTATCCATCAACAAGGGAACCGGTAACGACTGGAATCTTATATGGAGCCCTTACCAAGGTTTTAATGTGGTCTCTTATGATATTATGAGAAAATTAGGTTCAGGAGCATGGGCAAAAATTGCATCGGTTTCCGGAAATGTTTATTCCTACACTGATTTAAATGTGAGTTCAACAAATGTTGCCTATAAAATTTCTGTAATTTCCCCAGTCGCCTGCGATCCTAACGCATGGTCCATTTACGCAAGTGAATCCAATATTGCGGATCAGAATTATTTGAAAAATTTGTTATCTAAAAATTCCTCTTTATCGATTTCTCCCAATCCGGTAAGTTCTATCCTCACCATCAATGCCTCTCATGAATGTGGAGCATTGAAGCAATTTGAAATTTTAGACATTTCCGGACGTCTTGTAATAAATGGTAGAATCCGAAATTTTACCGATATTGTTGATGTGAGTTCTTTGAAAAATGGAGTGTATTCAATCCATTGTCTTACAGAGCAAGGAAGTTTTACTAAACAGTTTGTTAAATAATCATCAAGACTTTATCTCAATAAAAAAGACCGTAAAAAGCGGTCTTTTTTATTTTTATGGCATTTTTAGTCCAGCAGAAACAGCAATCCCGATACAATCAAAATAATGCCTGTTAATATCCCGGAACTATGTGTCCAGCGGTGAGCATTAATTTTTTCAAGCCCTCGGTATGCCAGCCAAATCCAGACCAGCATACTGATTAAAGTGGTTAATAAATAGACGGCAGACAATAAACCAATCCAAAACCACCCTTCTTTTGCCATGGAAAAATAAAAACCTTCAATCTCCAGGCATGGAGAGAGAAACATGGCCAGCAACAAGGGGAAAATGCTGAACGATCCTTTGGGTTGCGCGGGGTTTATGTGAAAGTGATGGTGTTTGTGGTGCCTGTACAGAAACCATATTCCCATGCCCGTAAGTAGGGTGGCCGGAAGCCACTTAAACCAGCCGGCATGTACATCAATCATCAGATTGCTTTCAGTAGCGATTAATATTCCAATGAGAATGGTGCTGACAGCATGCGCCATGGCCAGTAAAAATGTCCTAATCAGCGTTTTTTGAAGATTCCAGCCCTCCTGTTTTGCAATACTCACCATGGGCAACCAATGGCTGGGAATCAATCCATGCAGTAAACTAATTAAAAAAGCACCCAGCAGTTGTTCTTTCATCAAAGTAGCAAAAATAACACCCGAAAACGAGCTTACTCATTTTCCATGGCGGTTTTCATCATTTTTTTGCTTAGTTCTGCTCCAAGATAACGATCAATCCATCCATGAATAACATACAGCATGGGTGTTAGCAATAGTGCCACACCCAGTTTGTATATGTAATTTACCGTGCCCACTTTCAACACAGTTGTAACAGACCAGTCGGCACCAAAATAAAAAGCAATAAACAGCACCACATAACTATCAATGAACTGAGAAACCAGTGTGCTGCCGGTTGCCCTCAGCCAGATCATGTTGTTGCCGGTTCTTTTTTTAACCTGGGTAAATACAAAGGCATCTACCATTTGCCCTACCAGAAAAGCAACCAGCGAACCAATAATGATAAAAGTACCTTGCCCCAATATAGCATTATAGGCAGTGTCAAGTTCAGAAATACCCTGCTGCTGCTTGCTGTAAATCCAAAATTCGGCCGGTTCCAGTTTTATCGCTGCCAAAATCATGACAAAACTGTATACCAGCATACCCGCTGCCAGGAATGATAGTTTTTTAACCCCTTTACGTCCATAATATTCATTGATAATATCCGTTAAAATGAAAACTACAGGCCAAAGCAAAACCCCGGCAGTAAGGTTGAAATTGAAATTCTCACCACCCAGTGAAATGGAGGCAGGAGGGAGGCCAAGTGTACCTTCCAGTGAAAATATTTTGGTTCCTATGATTTCGGCTATGATGGCATTCGTTAAAAATAAAAACCCTAAAAAAATAAAGAGATTTTGATATTTAGTATGTTGGTTTACAGGTGTATTTGTCATGTTATTTCAACTGTTTGTTTATCCTCTGCAATATGTACTTTTTTATAACCTTTATTGATCAATCTGCTCTTCCAGGCAGATAGCGCCGGCAGGTCTCCATGTACCAAAAAGATGCCTTTCACCTGTGAGGTGCGCTGACAGGATAAATATGCTAACATCTCTTCATAGTCTGCGTGGGCACTGAAGTAGGGCATGTGTGCAATACGTGCCTCAACATGATAATCTTCTCCAAAAATTCTCACCGGATTTATTCCATCTCTTAGTCTGCCGGCCAGGCTATCCGGGGTGGCGTAACCTACCAGCAAAATGGTATTTCGAGCATCTTGTATATTGTTGGCGATATGGTGTTTGATGCGGCCCGCATCTGCCATGCCACTGGCGGAAATGATGATACATGGCCCCTCGTTTTCATTGATTTTCTTGGAATCTTCAACCTTTGAGATGTAATGCAGCGTGGGGAAATCAAATGGGTTTCCATCTTTGCTGATGTATTCCAGAATGGACTGATTAAATTCTTCACGATGACGTCCCATAATATGGGTGGCCTGAACACTGAGCGGGGAGTCTACATATACATTAATATGGGGTAGTTTTTTCTGATAAGCCAGTCGGTCCAGCAGGTAAATAAGTTCCTGTGTGCGGTCTACACTGAATGCAGGGATAATTATTTTCCCTCTGTTTTCAATGCAGGTTTCCGATACCAATTGAAGCAACGCCTTTTCGGAATCCTCAGCTGCGGGATGCAAACGATCTCCATAGGTACTTTCACAAATAATGTAATCGGAGGGCGGAAATGCGTGCGGACCATCCAAAATGCTGTCGCCGGGCCTACCAATATCTCCGGTATAGGTAAGCGTTACCGGTACCCCATTTTTCCGCAGTTCAAGGGTAATGGCCACAGAACCCAGAATGTGGGCGTTGGGGGTAAGATATACACGGGTTTCTTTCCCGATATTGGTCCAGTTTTCATTCCTTATGAACTGAAATAAAGAAAGGGTTCGCTGCACATCATCTTCATCGTACAGCAATTCCAGTGTTGGCTCACCCCTTACTACCTTTCTTTTATTGATGCGCTCAAGGTCTGTTTTCTGGATTTTAGCACTATCCATTAACATGAGTCGACACAGGTCCGCAGTAGATTCATTAGCGTAAATTGGTCCTGAAAACCCTTGTTTAACCAACATGGGAAGCAATCCGGAATGGTCAATATGGGCATGGGATAGAATAACGCAATCAATTGATAAAGGATCAAATCCAAAGTGCCTGTTTAAAAAATCACCCGCACGGCCTTCTCCTTGAAAAAGCCCACAATCCAGCAATATCCGTTCGCCCTGGTCTGTTGTAATGAGGTGCTTAGACCCGGTTACCCTGCCGGCTGCTCCGTGAAAAGTTATATTCATGGTGTTAACATCTTTGATGGAATGAAGTTCATTTTCGGCCCGTGTTTTGCAAATATCAGTTAAGAATGAAGTGGAAGCGCCATATACTTTTCATTATTTTAGCCACATCGGTTTTCTGCGTCAGCCATACCGTAGTAGCCCAAACAGCGGAATTATGGTTGCAAAAAGGAATGGATGCAGAGGATAAGGGGGATCTGAAATACGCCCAGGAGTGCTACAATCAGGCCATTAAACTGGAACCGGCTCTGCCTACTTTCTGGTATAACCGAGGTGCTGTAAGAATCAAGCAAAAACAGTACAGTCTTGCCGTGGTAGACCTCAATAAGTGCATATCGCTGGATACGGGCTTTCAGGATGCTTATTTTAATAGGGCACTGGCCCTGTGGCAAACGAAAAATCACCAATTCGCACTGTCTGATATTACCCATTATCTGCAAAAGAATCCTTCGCAAATCGAAGCAAGGGAAATGCGATACATGATTGCGATTGATGCAGAAGACTGGGATCTGGCCATTGAAGATCTACGTTGGAAAATGAAGCAGCATTTCACCGACGGGGCTACCATGCTGCTTGCCGGCTTGTATGAAAAGGCCGGACGTAATGCAGAAGCTGCCACATATTTGGAAAAGGCCGTTTCGGAGAAGCCTTCGGACATTACCGTGCAACTGGAAGCAGCTGCCATGCTGCAACGACTGGCAAACTACCAGCGCAGTATGGATTTTTTAAATAGGATTCTGCTTGAGGAAGCTATTCCGGACGAAACAAAGTCTGAGGTGTTGCACCTGAAAGCTGATAATTACTTTTTTATGAAGGAATATTCCCCGGCAGCCGATATTTACACAACCCTTCTGCAGACCGATACGGGGAATGCCAATCTGTTGGCCGATTATGGACATTGCTTACTTCAGCAGGAGAAATTCACAGAGGCCGACCTGATTTTGAGCCGTGCATTGAAAATGAAAAATATGACTCCCGCCTACGCTTATCTGGGGCGAGGAATGGCCCGATTAAAGCTTGGAAAAGGGGAGGACGCCTGTGCAGATTGGGAAAAAAGTTTTAAACTGGGCGAAAAAGCAGCCGGAAAATACCTCAACATATATTGTAATAAAAAAGAATGAATTCTCTTAGCAACACCATTAGAACAGCTTTGTCTGCTTTGTCTTTATCCCTTGTGATGGCGGTGTCATGCAATTCGGCATCATCGTCCGAATCCGACTTGGCAAAATCACCCACCGATCAGGGCAGTTGTATTTGCGAAATTTGCACTGTAAGAAAAAGTGATGGTGCAAAAATCTGCTATTTTAAGGTAGGTTGTATTCGCAAGGACGGCTGGGATACGCTTCCGGAAATCAAATTCTGGCGAAGAATTGTAACATTGAGCAAAGACAGCGTGCTGGCCAATGTGATAGAAAACAGAAGGGGACTGGCTGTTTATTCAAAAAAAATGATAGACAGTCTGGAATCAATTGGCCGGCTTTCTCAGTTCAGAGATGAACTGGCCATAAAATTCCGCATGGATTCCAATAATCACATTCGATTTACCTCCGGCAGAAGCCATTTTTACCGATTTGACAAGATTGCGGGAAAAATGGAGCGGGGAATAACCCTGTTTGACAGTTTTGGAGTCGATCCATTTTATGCCCAAAGTGTATTGCTGATAGAAAGTCCCGGCTCTGACAGGCAAAAAAGTACTGCAGGCGCCTATGGAAACTTTCAACTGATGCCATTTGTGGCCCGCCAATATGGTCTTCGGGTTGACAGATATTTGGACGAAAGAGAAAATTTCGACCGCAGTGCCTATGCGGCAGCAAGACTAATTAAAGAAATTTGCATTCCCTATGCACGTAAGTGGTGCGAAACCTATGGGTTTGAAGTAGACGAATCTGCCGTGTGGTTCAAACTGCTGGCCCTTCATAATTACAATGCAGGTGCAGGTACCGTGAAAAGTGCCATGGCTGCACTTCCCGGCCATGTGAAAGGCAATGATCTGATTAAGACCCTATGGAAGACCAGTGCAGGGTATTTTAGAAGCGAAGCCCAGAATTACTCTCAGCTGGCTCTTGCCTGTTACCTGGAATTTGAACAGCAAAACATGCTGCATACTGAAGAAAACAAGGTGCCATATTCCAAAAATTAACGAAATATAGGGCTGCGGTAAATTCCCCACTTACAGAGTCTGTAAGTAATACTTACCCGCAATACCCCTAGTCCATATTTAGAACTTCTGGCAAAATTGATGGAACTTGCTTCTTCAAAATATTTGGTAGGGCAGGTAATCTCACCGATTTCAAATCCATTCATGAAGATTTGACCTATCATCTCATTGTCAAAAACAAAATCATCAGAATTGAGATGATATTTAACCGTTTTGAGTACCTCTCCTGAAAAAGCCCTGTATCCGGTATGGTATTCTGCCAGTTTTTGATTGAGCATGATATTTTGTAATAAGGAGAGTAACCGGTTTGCAACGTATTTATATAAAGGCATGCCACCCTTGAGCGCACCTTTCCCTAGTATGCGGCTGCCAAACACCACAGGATAAACCCCCTCAGCAATTAAATATGCCATGCTTCTAATAAGCTTGGGCGTATACTGATAATCGGGATGCAGCATAACCACTACATCAGCTCCAAGCTTTTGAGCAGTGTCATAACATGTTTTTTGGTTGCCTCCGTATCCACGGTTGTTTTTGTGCACTACTACATGACCAATCCCCAGTTCCTTTGCCAGTTGTGAAGTATTATCCTTACTCGCATCATCCACCAGGATAACCTCATCTACAATGTCAAAGGGTATCTCTCTGTACGTTTTCTCCAGCGTCTTGCCGGCATTGTATGCAGGAAGCACCACAACAATCTTCTTTCCGAATATCACATTACAAATTTGTCATTCTTTATCCAACATACATATACCGTTGTTGTGTATACCTTTTAATACATTTTGCTCTAAAGAATATTGCTTTGAATTTAATATATTGAATATCATATAAATAAATACAATATTTAGAATCTTTTTAAATTGTATTCAATGTGAACAATTTGTTTTAACCGCCATGTTGCACTTTCTATATTTGCACCGCGAATAACTCCGTTCAAATAAGCATGCAAAGACAAATGAGAACTTTGGTACTGGCAGCCGCGATTTCCCTTTCAGTTTCTTTGAAAGCGGAATTCAAGGCCAGCGCCGAGGAGGGTAAAAAGCTCTATGAAGCGAACAACTGTGGCAGCTGTCACGCAATGGACAAAAAAGTCGTGGGACCCGCACTACGTGGGGTTACAGAAAGACGAAGCGAAGAGTGGCTGATCAAATGGATTCGTAACAACGAAGCATTCAGAAAGAGTGGCGATGCAGATGCCAATGCACTCTACAAGGAGTACGGCGGTGCTGCCATGAACATTTTCGAAAATCTTTCACCCGA
>Ga0315899_10006461_pt1 | contig 12631 bp, 10 predicted proteins | sample LakEriMetagenome_2_FD_203518 | JGI IMG/M metagenome (GOLD analysis project Ga0315899, IMG submission 203518) | Freshwater fungal communities from buoy surface, Lake Erie, Ohio, United States - Buoy 4 MA112 | ecosystem: Environmental > Aquatic > Freshwater > Lake | place: USA: Lake Erie, Ohio...
GGCGCGAGGCGCTTGTCCGGGCCCATGCCGATCCGTCGGACGCCAAGGCGCGCGAGCGGCTGGCCTATGACGAGATTTTCGCAGGCCAGCTGGCGCTGATGCTGGTGCGGCAATCGTCGCGTCGCAGGCGCGGCGTGCCGATCGAAGGCGACGGGCGGCTGCGCGCGATGCTCAAGCTGCCCTTCGCGCCGACGGGCGCGCAGCGGCGGGCGATCGGAGAGATTGAGGGCGACATGGCGCAGGCGACGCCGATGCTGCGGCTGCTGCAGGGCGACGTGGGATCGGGCAAGACGCTGGTGGCGCTGATGGCGCTGCTCAATGCGGTCGAGGCGGGGATGCAGGGGGCGATGCTGGCGCCGACCGAAATCCTGGCGCGGCAGCATCATGAGACGCTGCGGAAGATGGCCGGCGGCTTGCCAGTGGAGATCGCCATCCTCACCGGGCGCGAGAAGGGCAAGGTGCGCGAGGCGACGCTGATGGGGCTGGCGGACGGGAGCATCGACATATTGGTCGGCACCCACGCCATCTTTCAGGAAGCGGTGCAGTATAAGCGGCTGGGCCTGGCCGTCATCGACGAGCAGCATCGCTTCGGCGTGGCGCAGCGCATGATGCTGGCCAGCAAGGCTGCCCAGGCGCCGCACCTGCTGGTGATGACGGCGACGCCCATCCCCCGCACGCTCACATTGACCTATTATGGGGAGATGGACGTGTCGCGGCTGGACGAGATGCCGCCGGGCCGCCAACCGATCCAGACGCTGGTCATGTCGGCCAGCCGGCTGGACGAGGTGGTGGATGCGCTTGCCCGCCATGTCGAAGCCGGCGGGCAAGCCTATTGGGTATGTCCGCTGGTCGAGGAGAGCGAAACCAGCGATCAGGCGGCCGCGGAAGCGCGGGCGGAGTCCCTGAAGCTGCGTTTCGGGGACCGGGTGGGGCTGGTCCACGGGCGAATGAAGGGGCCGGAAAAGGACGCGGCGATGGAAGCCTTTGCCGCCAACCGGACGCAGATTCTCGTGGCGACGACGGTGATCGAGGTGGGCGTGGACGTCCCCAATTCCAGCCTCATCATCATCGAGGGGGCGGACCGCTTCGGCCTTGCGCAGCTGCACCAGTTGCGCGGGCGCGTGGGGCGGGGGGACAAGCCGTCCACCTGCCTGCTGCTGCGCGGCAATGCGCTGGGCGAGACATCGCGGGCGCGGCTGGCGCTGATGCGGGAAACGAATGACGGCTTCCGCATCGCGGAGGAGGATTTGAAGCTGAGGGGCGCGGGCGAGGTGCTGGGCACGCGCCAGTCGGGCGACGCGCAATTGAAACTCGCCACCCCGGAGCATGTGGCGGCGCTGGTGGATGCGGCGCGGGACGACGCGCATCTGTTGATCGAACGGGACGGCGGACTCGACAGCGCGCGCGGGCAGGCGGCACGGACCTGCCTCTATCTGTTCGAGAAGGATGCGGCGGTCGGGCTGCTGCGCGGCGGCTGAGGGTAGCCCTATCCGACCTGCCGCTTGGCGAGCTTTCGCGCCAGCGTGCGGCGGTGCATTCCCAGCCGGCGCGCGGCTTCGGAAATATTGAAGTCGCTGTCCTTGAGCACTTCGTGGATATGTTCCCATTCCAGCGTCTTGATGGAGGTGGGGCGGGGCGCCAGCGGCGTGTCGGGATTGCCCGCGCCCCGCGCGAACGCGGCCTCTATGTCGTCGGTGTTGGATGGCTTGGCGAGATAGTTGGTCGCGCCGAGCTTGATCGCCTCCACCGCCGTCGCGATGCTGGCGAAGCCGGTCAGCACCACGATCAGCATGGCCGGATCATGAGCGTGGAGCGCCTGGACACAGGCGAGGCCGGATTGCGGGCCGAGCTTCAGGTCGACCACGGCATGGCCGAACGTACCGCCGGAGAGCAGCGCCTGCACCGCCTCCAGACTGTCGGCCAGCGCGACATCATAGCCGCGCCGCTCGAAGGATCGTTTGAGGGTGCGGGCGAAAGCCTCGTCGTCCTCGACGATCAGCAGCCGCTTGTCATTCGCCATCCTTGTCCTCCTCCAGGGCCAGCGTGGCGAAGGGCAGGCGAAGCTGGACCATCGCGCCGCCGTCCGCGCCGTTGCTGGCGTCCACCCGTCCGCCGAGCTTGCGCGCGACATTGAAGACGAGGAACAGGCCAAGGCCGCCGCCCTGCCTGCCCTTGCTCGACCGGTATGGCTTGCCGACATCGGCCAGCATGTCGGGGCTGAACCCCCGCCCGTTGTCGTGCACCGCGATGTGCAGCCACTGGCTGTCCCGGCTGACCATCATGTTGATATAGGTCGCGCCGGCTTCGCGCGCATTGTCCAGCAGGTTGGTGACGGCCTGGCGGATCACCGGGTCCGCGATGATGCGCGGATAGTCGTGCGGGCCGAAATCGCAGCGCAGCGGCATGTCCGGATTGGCGGCGCGCCAGTCCTGCGCGATGCGTTCGATGAAGTGGCGGACATCCGTGACTTCGGGCGCTTCGCCCCGCGCCTCGCCCGCCGACAGCAGCACGCCGGTCAGGATCGCCTTGCAGCGGCGGACGGCGGCTTCCATCTCCTCCACTTCCTCGATGAGGGCAGGGTCGCCCGCGATCTGGGGCATGTGGCGCCAGTCGCCCAGCACCACAGCAAGCTGGGCCAGCGGGGTGCCCAGTTCGTGCGCCGCGCCCGAGGCAAGCAGGCCCATGCGGACGATATGCTCCTCCTCCGCCGCTTGCTGGCGCAGGCGCGCAAGGTGGGATTCGCGTTCCTGGATGTTGCGGTTGATCGGCGTCATGAACAGCACGAGCAGCACCGCCACCATGGTGAGGCAGATCCATGTCCCGACGATATGCAGGTCGAACAGATGGCCCTCCAGCGGGCCGCTGAGGTATAGGGGCCGGTGGACGAAGGCCAGCATCGCCGCGCAGACGGTGGAGACGGCGACGATGCCCCAGACGCTCCAGCGGTGGAGCAGCACCGCGCCCAGCGCCACCTGCACCAGATAGAGCGAAAGGAAGGGGTTGGTCGCGCCGCCCGACAGGTAAAGTTGCGTCGTCAGCGCCAGCACGTCGAACAGCAGGGCAAGGAACAGTTCGGCATGGGTTATGTCGGTGCGGCGGCGCAGGATCATCAGGCTGCCGACATTCATCAGCGCGGCGATGCAAGGCACCACCAGCATGGACCCGAGCGGCAGGGTTATCCCCATGCCGAAATGGGTGAGCAGGATCGTTGCGACCTGCCCGGCGATGGCGAGCCAGCGCAGTTGCACCAGCAGCGCCATGTTCCGGCGGCCGGCGGCGTCCGCCGGCCACTGGGCGGGCAGCCAACGCAGCGGGCGGGGCCGGGGCTGGGTACGGGCAGTCTTCACCGGTCGCCGTCCTTCGCGGTCCTGCGCAGGACCAGGATATAGCCCGCGACAGTCATCGCCGCCATCGTGAACCAGGTGATCGCATATTGCAGGTGATTGTTGGGGAAGCGCACGACGGTGAGGCCACCGACGGGATAGGCCTGGCGCGAGGGAGATGCCTGCGCGTCGATGAAATAGTCGGGAATCGCCTTCACGCCCCGCGACCGGGCGATGGCGGCGACATCGCGTGAATACCAGCGGTCGGCGGCGGGATCATTGTCGCGCAGGAAGCCGCCGCCCGGTTCGGAGAGGCGCAGCAGGCCCGTCACCCGCACATTGCCCGCCGGCCGGTCATAACCTGTGCGGCGGTCGGGAACGAAGCCGCGATTCACCAGCACGATGCTGCCATCCGGGCGACGCAGCGGGGCCAGCAGCCAGAAGCCGGGGCCGAGCATGGTGGACGCCTGGACCAGCGCAGCCTTGTCGTGAAGGAACGTCCCGCTGGTCGCGACCCGGCGATATTCGTCTGCCCTGGCGGCGCGATCCGGTGCGGGGACGGGGGCGGCATGGATGCGGGCGTCGACCCGGGCGATCAGGTCACGTTTCCAGCCCAGGCGCTGCACCTGCCAGATGCCAAGCGCGGCGAAGCCGGAAAAGAGGAGCAGGGCGATCGACGTCAGGCCGATCAGGAAGGCCGGGGAGCGCCGGCGGCGCCCGCCGGACCCCGCAGATGTCACGGCATCTCGCTCATGTTGTGCCCACCCATATCGTGCCCGCCCATATCGTCCATGGTGCGCATTTCCTGCGTCGACCCCATGTCCATGTTCATGTCGCCCATGTCCTGCTGCGCGTGCGGCATCATGTTGCTGTTCAGATGATACATGACCCACATGGAGCCGGACAGGGTGATGACGACCAGCACCAGCGTCAGCATCATCGCCATGAAGGACCAGCCGCCTTCGACCCGGGTGTTCATGTGCAGGAAGTAGATCATATGGACGACGACCTGCACCGCGGCGAAGGCCATGATGACGAAGCCGGTGAGGCGCGGGTCGCCCAGCACGCCGGACATGACGAGCCAGAAGGGGATGGCCGTCAGGATCACCGACAGGCCAAAGCCGATCATGTAGCTGCCGAAGCTGCCATGCGCGCCGGCGTCGTGATGATCGTCATGATGGGCATGGTCATGCCCGCCATGGGGATGGACAGCATCGTTCACCGCAGGACTCCCATCAGATAGACAAAGGTGAAGACGCCGATCCAGATGACGTCGAGGAAGTGCCAGAACATGGAAAGGCACATCAGGCGGCGCTTGTTGGCAGAGATGAGCCCCTTGCGCGCGACCTGCACCATCAGCGTGATCAGCCAGATCGAACCGAAGGTGACGTGCAGCCCGTGGGTGCCGACCAGCGTGAAGAAGGCCGACAGGAAGGCGCTGCGCTGCGGACCCGCGCCCTCATGGATCAAGTGCGCAAATTCATAAAGTTCGATGGACAGGAACGCAGCCCCGAACAACAGGGTGACGAACAGCCAGCCCTGGGTCGCGCTGACCTTGTTCTTTTCCATCGCCAGCATGGCAAAGCCATAGGTGATGGAGGAGAAGAGCAGCATCGCGGTGTTGAGCGCCACCAGCGGCAGGTCGAACAGGTCCTTGGGCCCCGGCCCGCCGGCATAGTTGCCGCCCAGCACCGCATAGGTGGCGAAGAGGATGGCGAAGATGAGGCAGTCGCTCATCAGGTACATCCAGAAGCCCAGCATGGTGCTGTGGCCTTCATGGAGGTGCGGTTCCTGCGCCAGGTGATAGGCCCTGGGTTCCGCCGGTGCAGCTACACTGCTCATATCAGTCAGGCTCCCGCCGCGAGGGCGCGCGTGCGCGCTTCCTCGGTGCGCGTCACGACATCCGCGGGGATGTAGAAGTCGCGCTTGTAGTTGAAGGTGTGGCCGATGGCGACCGCGATCATGCCGATGAAGCTCAAGCCCGCAAGCCACCAGATATACCAGATGAGGCTGAAGCCGCAGAGCGTGGCGAGGGCAGCGAGGATGACGCCCGTGCCCGTGCTGCTGGGCATATGGATCGGCTGGAAGCCGGCCGTCGGACGCTTGTAGCCGTGCCGCTTCATGTCCGCCCAGGTGTCGCCATCATAGACGACCGGCGTGAAGGCGAAATTATATTCCGGCGGGGGCGAGCTGGTCGCCCATTCCAGCGTACGGCCGTTCCACGGATCGCCCGACAGGTCGCGCAGTTCGTCCCGCTTCCATATGGAGACGGCGAACTGAATCAGCATCGCGCCGATGCCCACGGCGATGGTCGCAGCACCGATGGCGGCGATGACGAACCAGATCTGCAGCGAGGGATCGTCGAACACCCGCATCCGGCGCGTCACGCCCATCAGGCCCATGACGTAGAGCGGGCCGAAGGCGAGCCAGAAGCCCACATTCCAGCACCAGAAGCTGATATGCCCCCAGAACTGGTTCAGCCTGAAGCCGAACGCCTTGGGCCACCAGTAGTTGATCGCCGCGAACAGGCCGAACAGCACGCCGCCGATGATGACATTGTGGAAATGCGCGATCAGGAACAGCGAATTGTGCAGCACGAAGTCCGCAGGCGGCACCGCCAGCAGCACGCCGGTCATGCCGCCGACCGTGAAGGTCAGCATGAAGGCGACCGTCCACATCATCGGCAGTTCGAAACGGACCCGGCCGCGATACATGGTGAACAGCCAGTTGAAGAGCTTCGCACCCGTCGGGATCGAGATGATCATCGTCGTGATGCCGAAGAAGCTGTTGACGCTGGCGCCCGACCCCATGGTGAAGAAGTGGTGCAGCCACACGAGGTAGGAGAGCACCATGATGCAGCAGGTCGCATAGACCATGGAGGTGTAGCCGAAGAGGCGCTTGTTCGAGAAGGTCGAGGTGACTTCCGAGAAGACGCCGAACAGCGGCAGGATGAGGATATAGACTTCCGGGTGGCCCCAGATCCAGATGAGGTTCACGTACATCATCGGGTTGCCGCCGAAGTCGTTCGTGAAGAAGTTGGTGCCGGCATACCGATCCAGCGAAAGCAGGACCAGCGTCGCGGTGAGGATCGGGAAGGAGGCGACGATCAGGACGTTGGCGCAGAGCGAGGTCCAGGTGAAGACCGGCATCTTCATGAGGGACATGCCCGGCGCGCGCATCTTGATGATGGTCGCGATCAGGTTGATGCCCGACAATGTCGTGCCGACGCCTGCCACCTGCAGCGCCCAGATATAATAGTCGACGCCGGTCGCCGGACTATAGTCGATGCCCGACAATGGCGGGTAGGCGAGCCAGCCGGTCTGCGCGAATTCGCCCAGGAACAGCGAGCACATCACCAGCACCGCGCCGCCCGTCGTCATCCAGAAGGAGAAATTGTTGAGGAACGGGAAGCTGACGTCGCGCGCGCCGATCTGGAGCGGGACGATATAGTTCATGAGGCCGGTGATGAAGGGCATCGCCACGAAGAAGATCATGATGACGCCGTGGGCGGTGAACACCTGGTCATAGTGGTGGGCGTTCAGATAGCCTTCCGACCCGTTGAAGGCGATCGCCTGCTGCAGGCGCATCATGATCGCGTCGGCAAAGCCGCGCAGGAACATGACGAGGCCCAGCACCATGTACATGATGCCGATCTTCTTGTGGTCGACGCTGGTGAACCATTCGCGCCAGAGATAGCCCCAGAGCTTGAAATAGGTGAGCGCCCCGACCAGCGCCACGCCGCCCAGCACCACCGCGCCGAACGTCGCGACGACGATGGGTTCATGCCATGGGAACGCATCCCAGGTCAGACGTCCGAAGATCATCTGTGTCGTTGTCATTGTGCCAGTCATGGGCCTTACCGATGCTGGGCGTGCGCGTGCGCGCCGCCATGGGAAGAGGGATCGGCGGACGGCGCGCCGTGCGCACCGGGTGCGTCGGGGGCGGTTTCCTGCCCCTTATTCTGGTCGGTCTGTTCGATCACATGGCTTTCGGGAAAGTCATATTGCAGACCACGCGTGTCACGCGCGGATTCCTTGCCCGCCCCGCCCATCATGTCGACATGCATCAGTTCGGCCATGCAGCGCTGGCCGGGCCGGGGGCAGAGGTTGACGACCGCGTCGAACAGCTTGGGGTCGGCGGCGGTGAAATAGGCGACCGGCGCCTTTTCGCTGGGCTTGGCGAGGGAGAGATAGAGGGTGCGGTCGAGCGGCACCTTGCTTGCCCTGACCAGCGCGACCCACTTGTCGAAGCCGGCCCGGTCCATCGCCTGATAGTTAAAGCGCATGTGGGTGAAGCCCGCGCCCGAATAGTTGGCGGACAGGCCCTTGCCGGACGCCGGCCGGTTGGCGACGGCGTTGAGCTGCGTCTTCATGCCGGGCATGGCGTAGATCTGGCCAGCCAGTTCCGGCACGTAGAAGCTGTTCATCACGGTCGATGCGGTGATGTCGAAGCGAACGGGCACGTTGGTCGGGACCGCCAGTTCGTTGACGGTGGCGATGCCCAGTTCAGGATAGATGAACAGCCATTTCCAATCGAGCGCCACCACCTGCACCACCAGCGGCTTCGCCTTTGGATCGATGGCGGTCCCGGCGTCGATGCGGTCGAGCGGGCGATAGGGGTCCAGCTTGTGAGTGCTGACCCAGGTCAGCGCGCCGAGGCAGATGATGATGAGCAGCGGCGCCGACCAGATCAGCAGCTCCAATTTGGTGCTGTGATCCCAGTCCGGGTCATAGTCCTTCTCGGTCGCCTGGTTGCCGGCCCGATAGCGGATCGCGAACCAGACGACCATCGCCATCACCGGCAGCACGATGAGCAGCATCAGCGCGGTGGAGATCAGGATCAGGTCGCGTTGTTGCAGCGCAATATCGCCGGAGGGGTTCATCACGACCCAGTTGCACCCGGCAAGGGGCGCCGCCAGAATCGGGGCCGACCAGCGCAAAAGCCTGATCCGGTTGGGAGAGAGTGGCTGTGACATGGCGCGCGCCTACCCCCTCTTTACAGAGTCGGCCAGTGGGCAATTTGTCCCATTCTGTGCGGACGCAAAAATTATTAAGGGGGTGGGATACTGCTTAGACTCTGGCGGTTTTCTGTTATGTTGCCTTTCCCTGGCCGCTGGCAGACGAGCAAACCGCGTCGGCGGCCCAGCCAAGGAGCGGATGCCTATGAATTCTGGGGCCATTGCCTTCACCTCCACGCCACTTGAGGATGACGCGCGCAAGATCAACGCGCGCGACCATGCGATTGCGCCAGGTGATATTTCCATCGGTGTGATCATCGGTCGCACCTCCGAATTCTTCGATTTCTTCGTCTATGCCATCGCGTCGGTGATCGTATTCCCCAGCCTGGTCTTCCCCTATGTGGACGCCCTGACCGGCACGCTCTATTCCTTCGCCATCTTTTCCGTGGCCTTCATTGCCCGCCCGATCGGTTCGCTGGTCTTCATGGCGATCGACCGCCGCTATGGCCGCGGCACGAAGCTGACCGGCGCGCTGTTCCTGCTGGGCAGTTCGACCGTGGCCATCGCTTTCCTACCGGGTTACGAGACGATTGGCCATTATGCTGCATTAGTGCTGGTCATCCTGCGCGCCGCGCAGGGAATCGCGCTGGGCGGCACGTGGGACGGGCTTGCCTCGCTCCTGTCGCTGAATGCGCCGCAGCACCAGCGCGGCTGGTATGCGATGGTGCCGCAGCTTGGCGCGCCGCTGGCGCTGCTGGTGGCGAGCGGGCTGTTCGCCTTCTTCCTGCTCAATCTGTCGCCGGAGGATTTCATCAGCTGGGGCTGGCGCTATCCCTTCTTCGTGGCGTTCGCGATCAACGTGGTGGCGCTGTTCGCGCGGCTGCGCATCGTCGTCACGCATGAGTTCGCGCGGCTGTTCGAACAGCGTGACCTGGTGCCTTCGCCCGTGCTGCCGACCTTGAAGGCGGAGGGGCGCAACATCATCATCGGCGCCTTCGCGCCGCTGGCCAGCTTCGCACTGTTCCACATGGTGACGGTGTTTCCCCTGAGCTGGGTCGCGCTCTACACCAATCAGCCGATCGAACGCTTCCTCATCATCGAGATGATCGGCGCGTCCGTGGGCTTGCTGGCGATCGTCGTATCGGGCTTCATCGCCGACCAGATCGGCCGCCGCTCGCTGCTCGGCTGGTCGGCGGGCGGCATCGCGGTGTTCAGCGTGATGGCGCCGCTGCTGCTGAACGGCGGGGACCTGGGCGAAGTGGCGTTCATGATCCTGGGCTTCATGCTGCTGGGCCTTGCCTTCGGCCAGTCGTCGGGCGTGGTCGCGTCCAACTTCGCGACCGAGGCGCGCTATACCAGTTCGGCGCTGACCTCCGACCTTGCCTGGCTGGTGGGCGCTGGTTTCGCGCCGCTGGTCGCGCTGCTGCTGTCGGTCAAGTTCGGGCTGGCGGCGTCGGGCGTGTATCTGCTTTCGGGCGCGGTGGCGACGATGATCGCGCTGTATGTGAACAAGGAACTCGCTGGCCGCGACCGTTAACTGGCCGCCTTGCGCATCCGCTGAAGCGCTTTCCGGTCGAACCAGCCGGTGAGGCCGGGGCGCGGGCGCCAGCGGGGCAGCCATTCGCCGTAAAGGCTCGCAAGACGCGCGGGGAGCCCATCCGGCCCCTCGCGCGTCATGATGTCGGACAGGATGCGGTTCTGAAAGAATCGCACCGAATAGCTGGTGAGCCGCCGATATTGCATCAGCCAGCTGGCGGGGCGGAACAGGCTGACCTGTTCACACAGGAAACCCGCCCCGTCGCAGGCCAGCACCCGGTCATGCACCCAATGGCTGTCCGGCTGAAGGTCCGTGTGCGCCCAGCTCGCCACCAGCCCGTCGTCGCCGATCAGGTCGTCGGGCAAGCGCAGGCCCCGGTCGCGAATGGCGGCGACGAAGCGGCCGGAGAGCGCATAGAGATCGCCGAACAGGCCGCCTTCCGCGCGCAGCCCGGCCTGATAGGCGGCCGCCATCCGCCCGTTCATCGGCAGCCCGGCAGCGGCGTTGGCGGCGGGGTTCGCGGCCAGATCGGCCACCAGCGCATCGATCGACCCGGCGACGATCTCCGCGTCGCCATCCATGAAGATGACGGTGCTTTCCCGGCCGGTCAGCAGCCTGTGGACAGCGTGGTTCCAGGTGCGCGACTTGCCGCCCTGAACGATGTCGTGGACAAAGATGTTGGCGCGCCCGCCCGCGGCTGCTTTCGCGCGTTCGGCGGTCCTGTCGGTGGAGCCGTTCACCAGGACATGGAAGACCGTGTCCGGCCGATCCAGCGGCAGCGAGGCGAGGCAGCGGCCGATCCGGCGCTCCTCCTGATGCGCGAAGATGGCGACGGCGACGGACGCCGGAGGCGAGGGCGGCGGGACCGTCATCGGATCAGCGGAAATCCCAGCTTTGCTGGCCGTGCTGGGCGGCATCCAGCCCCTCCGTTTCGGCCTGCGGGCTGACGCGCATGGGGATGAGCAGCGACACCATGAGGGCCGCGATGGCGCTGCCGACCAGTGCCCAGAGCGCGACCACGAGGATGCCGATGCCCTGCGCGGCGAGCGCGCCTGTCAGGCTGACATTCTGTTCGAACCCGACGCCGCCCATGATCGGCAGGGCGAAGACCGGCAGCAGCAGCACGCCGGCCGCGCCGCCGACGCCGTGGATGACGAAGATCTGCGCGGCATCGTCCACCCATTTGCCCGCAACCGACGCAGCGAGGCGGCACAGGATCGCGGCGATGGCGCCGATCAGTATCGCGCCGCCGGTCCCGACCAGCGCGGCGGAGGCGGAGATGGCGGCGATCCCGGCCAGCGCGCCCGACAGGATGCCGGTGGCGCTGCTCCGCCGCGCAAGCAGCCGGTCGAGCAGCGCCCAGAAAAGCGCGCCCGCGCAGGCAGCGAAATGATGGTTGAGGATGGCGGTCGCCGCGTCGTCGGTCGCGCCGAGCGCCCAGCCGCCGACCGCGCCGGACAGGCCGATCCACAGCAGCGCGCCGCCGGTGAGGGCGAGGAGCGGGGCATGGCCCGGCTGCGTCCCTTCGCGGCGGCCGCCAACGATGAGGGCCAGCGCCAGCGCGGAAAATCCGGCCGTGGCGTGGACGGTCAGCCCGCCGGCAAAATCCATGACGCCGAGGTCCGCCAGCCAGCCGCCGCTCCAGACGGCGTGGACCACGGGCGCATAGACGAGCAGCAGCCAGAGCGGCGCGAAGGCGATCCACCAGCCGATCGCGGTGCGTTCCGCCACCGCGCCCACCATCAGCCCGGCCGCGAGCAGGGCAAGGGCGAGCTGGAACAGGACGAAGGCCGATTCGGGCACGGTCAGCCCGTCGCGCAATGCCCCGAGATTGGCGAGCATCAGGTTCGCGCCGCCGCCCAGCCAGCTGTCGCCGGGCGCATAGGCAAGGCTGTACCCTGCAATGGCCCATGCGAGCGACACGACGCCCGCGACGGCGGCGATCTGCGCGGCGACAGACAGGGCGCCGCGCACGTTCACTTGTCCCGCAAAGCGCAGCATCAGTCCCGGCAGCGCGGCAAGCATCAGCAGCAATGCGCACAGGATCATCCAGCCGGTGTCGCCGCTGTCCGCGACCGCCACCTGCGCGAAGGCGGGCTGCGGGTTCGCCACCGCAAGGAACAGGAGCAGGGCATGGGGAAAGCGCATGAAATGATGTCCGGCTATGGTCTTTGCCCATGGCTCTAGCGGAGGGCCGGTAAAGTTTTCGATAAGCATTCGTGCGACACGCCGGCCGAAACGCGACAGGGGACGTTCCTATCGTCGTGGCTTTGCCGTCATCCCCTTTCGTCACCTGCCCATTCCCGCCGCCCGTTCCCGCCGCTATCGTCACGGCATGACTCGGGACATTCACAACATCGTCATCCTGACCGGCGCGGGGGTTTCGGCGGAGAGCGGGCTGGCGACCTTTCGCGGGCCGGACGGACTGTGGGAAGGGCACAGGGTCGAGGATGTGTGCACGCCCGAAGCACTGGCGCGGGACAGGGCGCTGGTGCACCGTTTCTATGACGAGCGGCGGGCGAAGCTGAAGGAGGTCGCGCCCAATGCCGCGCATGAGGCGCTGGCGGCGCTCGACCGGGCGTGGGGCGGAGAACTGCTGATCGTGACGCAGAATGTCGACGACCTGCACGAGCGGGCGGGGGCGCAACGGCTGATCCACATGCATGGCGAACTGAAATCGGCGCTGTGCGCAGCATGCGGCAAGGCCGCGCCCTGGGAAGCGGCGCTGCCGCCTGGAAGCACATGCGACGGGTGCGGCAGGCCCGCGTTGCGGCCCGACATCGTCTTCTTCGGAGAGATGCCCTATCGGATGGA
>Ga0315899_10006466_pt1 | contig 12625 bp, 9 predicted proteins | sample LakEriMetagenome_2_FD_203518 | JGI IMG/M metagenome (GOLD analysis project Ga0315899, IMG submission 203518) | Freshwater fungal communities from buoy surface, Lake Erie, Ohio, United States - Buoy 4 MA112 | ecosystem: Environmental > Aquatic > Freshwater > Lake | place: USA: Lake Erie, Ohio...
AAGTTATCTTCGCGTCAGTTTTTTAAACGTACTACATGTCGAACGCATCTACGCAAATTGCAACGCTTGAACAAGCACAAGAAATGGGACTTCGTCCCGAAGAATTTGATCAAATCAAAACTATCTTAGGCCGCACGCCAAATTTCACGGAAATGTGCGTGTACTCTGTGATGTGGAGCGAACATTGCTCTTACAAAAACAGCATCAAGTGGTTGAAAACACTTCCGAAAGACGGACCTCACATGTTGGTCAAAGCCGGAGAAGAGAACGCTGGTCTAGTAGACATTGGGGACGGCTTAGGCTGCGCCTTCAAAATAGAATCTCACAATCATCCGAGTGCACTCGAGCCCTACCAAGGTGCTGCAACCGGTGTTGGCGGAATTAATCGCGACATCTTCACCATGGGTGCGCGTCCGATTGCGCAATTGAATTCTCTGCGTTTCGGAAAACTTGAAAATCCGAAAACCAAATGGTTGTTGGAAGGTGTGGTGAAAGGAATTGGCAATTATGGAAACGCCTTCGGTATTCCTACTGTTGGTGGTGAAGTATTTTTCGACGAGAGTTACCAAGTGAACCCGTTGGTAAACGCCATGTCTGTGGGCTTGGTTGAAAATGGAAAGATGATCAGCGCGAAAGCAAGAGGTGTTGGAAATCCGGTTTACATTGTTGGTTCTGCCACAGGAAAAGATGGAATTAAAGGAGCGTCGTTCGCTTCGAAAGATATTACTGCCGAATCTGCGAAGGATCTTCCTTCGGTTCAAGTGGGCGATCCGTTTCAAGAAAAATTATTGTTGGAAGCGACCATGGAATTGGCGGAAACCGATGCTATTGCAGGAATGCAAGACATGGGTGCTGCAGGTATCACTTGCTCTACCTCTGAAATGAGCGCTGGTGGTGGTGTTGGAATGGACATTCAATTAGATAAGGTTCCAACGAGACAAGAAGGCATGCAGCCGTTCGAAATTTTGCTTTCTGAATCGCAAGAGCGTATGCTTATCGTGATCAAGAAAGGACACGAAGCGGAAGTTGAAAAGATTTTCGAGAAGTGGGATTTACACGCTGCGGAAATTGGAGTGGTAACAGACGGACCAATGGTTCGTTATTACATGAACGGAGAGATTGTGAGCGAGATTCCTGCGGAAAGCCTTGTTCTTGGCGGAGGAGCTCCAGTGTACGAAAGAGAATACAAAGAGCCTGCATACTATGCAGAGAACAAGAAGTTCAACATGGATAACGTGGCTGAACCGAAAGATTATGTTGTGACTGCAAGACAATTGATTGCTCTACCGAACATTGCAAGCAAGCGTTGGGTGTATGAGCAATACGACAGCATGGTGGGAACTGTGAACATGAGCACGAATCGCAAGAGCGATGCGGCTGTTGTGAACGTTAAAGGAACCAACAAAGCGGTTGTTTTAACTGTTGACTGTAACGCGCGTTACGTGAACAACGATCCTGAAATTGGAACACAAATAGCCGTTGCGGAAGCAGCGCGTAACATTGTGTGTTCAGGCGGTGAGCCATCGGCTATTACGAACTGCTTGAACTTTGGTAATCCTTACAATCCTGAGGTGTACTGGCAGTTCGTTGGAGCGATCAAAGGAATGGGTGCAGCTTGCACGAAGTTCCAAACTCCTGTAACGGGCGGAAACGTGAGCTTCTACAATCAAACGGCTAGCGCAGACGGTTCTGCTGCGCCGGTCTTCCCGACTCCAACGATTGGAATGTTGGGGGTAATGAAAGACAAGAGTTTGCAAATGACTTTGGATTTCAAATACAAGGGTGATTTGATTTTCCTTTTAGGAACAACACAGAACGAAATTAATTCGAGCGAATACTTAGCGAACATTGTCGGAACCCTAGGTTCTCCGGCACCTTCGTTCAACTTGGAAGAAGAATATCAACTTCAGCAATGTATTAAAGGACTTATTAAAAACAGTTTCATTAACGCAGCACACGACGTGAGCGACGGTGGACTGTTTACTACGTTGGTTGAAATGTGCTTGCCGAACGACCTCGGATTCGATGTGGTTACGGACAGTGAAATTCGTAAAGACGCTTTCTTGTTTGGAGAATCGCAAAGCCGTGTAGTTGTTTCAGTGGTGGAAGAAGACGAAGACAAATTCTTAGACTTCGTCGCTGAAATGAATATCCCTTGCTTGCTTTTAGGTCACGTTACCAAAGGAAGATGTACGGTTGACGAACAAAATTTTGGAATGATTGCAGATTATAAAGAACTTTATGATAATGCAATTGGTAAAGAAATGGCACAATAGTCCGTAAACATTACCTTAAAAAAATAGAATATGTCGTTTGTAAAATTTTTAAAATCGAAATACGGTAGAAAAAACATTGCCTTCATCATTGGAGCAAACGTATTGCTTTTTCTGCTTGTTATTTTCATCTTGAAAATGTACACACGTCATGACGAATCTATACAAATCCCGGACTTAAAAGGAAAATCTGAAGCAGAAGCGCGAGCTATTCTGGAAGATTTAGATTTAGAAATGATTGTAACAGACAGTTTGTTTTTACCTGAGGCAGCGCCTGGAACTGTGAGAGACCAAAACCCCAAACCCGGCAGTGCTGTTAAAGGGGGGCGAATTGTATTTATTAGCATCTTTAAGAAAACTCCACCTATGGTGCCGATTAATGTGAAGGAAGGTGATCATTTACAAATTGCTTCCTTGCGTTTATCCAATAAGGGAATAAAATTCAATGTTCAATATTTACCTAACAACAGTATGATTGGTGTTGTCATGAAGGTTGAACACAATGGCAAAACACTTAATTACGGAGAACTCTTAGAGCATGGTCAAACCGTAGTTTTAACCGTTGGAGAAGCCATTGACACGACCGTTCCTGTGCCGAATTTATTTGGTCTTTCATACACCGATGCTATGAATCTCCTGAACGGCATAAATCTTTCTGGTCAAGGATTTTTCGAACCTGCTGCGTACACAGCTGAGGACTCGGCTGCCTACCACGTTTGCCGTCAAGACCCGAAATTTTCATCGGAATCCATGCCACTTGCAGCCGGACGATTTGTAGATTTTTGGTTAAGCAAAGAACCTTGCACAATAGATACGATCATCAATCCGTTTGCGGTAGAGCCAGACCTATTTGTACCTTAATGAAACACATTCTATCCATTGCATTCTTGTTTACTTTTTTGTCGAGCTTCTCGCAAGAAACGGAAACCGTTTTACGTTTTGATGCTCAGCGTAATGCGCGTGCTCAAAAAGAATTCATTTGGAAACAGCAAGGCCAAACGCGCGGCGGAACAGCAAGTATAGCGCTACCTTTCTTCGACGACTTTTCAAGATATTCTTTGCCGACCAACGACCCTGCTGTTCCAATTTCTTGGCAACGCTGGTCTGACACCTGTTCATTTATAAATTCTGGATTTCCTATTGCACCTCCCACTATTGGCGTTGCTACCTTAGATGGATTGCGCGCAGATGGCTACCCGTATAATTTCGCAGATGAATTTTCTTATGGCAGTGCAGACACCTTAACTTCTCTGCCCATTGACCTTTCAACTTTAACTTCTGCCGATCAAGTTTTTCTTTCATTTTTCTACCAAGGCGGTGGTTTAGGAAACAATCCCGATGTTGGCGATAGTCTAATTGTGGAATTCTATTCGCCATTTGGAGCCGGAGAATGGGCACAAGTATGGACCAGTCCTGAAGTATTTCCTACAGACAACTTCGAGCAAGTATTTATTGCAGTGAACGCACCACAATATTTGCTCGATGGATTTCAATTTAGATTTAGAAACTTTGGAACTTTGAGCGGTGCTTTCGATCATTGGCACATTGACTATGTACAAGTCGATGCTGGAGTAGATTCGAACAATGTTATATTCGACGAGGTAGCTTTGCAGTATCCCTTGCGCTCTTTGCTGAATGAATATACTGCTATGCCTTTAACCCATTTCGCTGCGAATGGAAGTAACAATATGGTTTCAAGTATTGGCGTGCAACAACGCAACTTGGGGAGCGATGAGAATATTGTTACTAGCTACAGCGTTACCAAACAAGACGGCACTTCGCAAACGTTTAGCGCTTTAGATTTCAATACGAACTTAAATGCTAATTCTTCATTCACAAGAACAATCAATTTAAACGGATTCACCTACAACGTAACCCCAGAAGACACCTGCTCATACTTCGATGTAAAAACTTACATTAACCCAACAGACGCGCGTCTTCAAAATGACACAGCAACTTTGCGTCAATATTTTTACAATTACTACGCCTACGACGACGGCACAGCAGAGCGCGGTTATTCCAATTCCGCGGCAGGCGGAATGATTGCTATGAAGTTTCGTGCTGAAGTAGCCGATTCACTTTTAGGAATGTTCGTGTATTGGTTACCATCAGGAGTAAACGTAAGTGCAGAGACATTTTTGCTTCGTGCATGGGGCGACGGCGGAACCCAGCCAGGAGCTGAACTTGGTGAAAACTACAACTATCATCACCCTGCCTTTTATCAACACGGTGAAAATTATTTCTCTTACTATGCTTACGACAATCCGATTGCAGTAACCGGCAACTTTTACGTTGGTTGGGTGCAAAGCGGCAGTGTTGGTCTTCCTGTAGGAAATGATAAAAGCGGAACCATTAACGCAACGAAAGTCTTTTACAATAACGGATTCGAACAGCCTTGGCAACAATCGAGTATTAACGGAGCGCTTATGATTCGTCCGGTATTTAAATCTGGAAAATCTTCCGTTTGGAATGGAATTACAGAACTTTCTACGGAAACTCCTTCCCTCTTTCCGAATCCGTTTAATGACAACTTCACCATTCAAGGATTGAATGAAAACAATTCTTACAACGTTTCCATTCTCTCTTCAACCGGACAACTTCTAGCGACTACTTTCCATTCACACGTAAGTCGTATTGAAATGGAAAACAATACTCTTCCAGTTGGAATGTATTTCATTCAAATCACAAACAATTCAACACAAGAAATCATTCGCTTAAAAGCAATGAAACAATAAGATGGAAGAAAACGAAATTCTAGAGGAACAAGAAGAAGGTTTTTTCGAACATCACCGAATTGTAGCAGATAAAGGTCAAAAGCTTATGCGCATGGACAAGTTCTTGGTTGATCGCCTGGAACGAACTTCGCGTAACCGCATTCAAAATGCAGCGGAAGATGGCTATGTAAAAGTCAATGGCATTCCCGTAAAAAGCAGTTACAAGGTTAAGCCGAACGACATAATAACCATTGAGATGCCTTATCCCGTGAGGGATATGGAGCTTATTCCTGAGGATATTCCCATTGAAATTGTTTACGAAGACAACGACTTGGTTATTCTTATGAAACCAAAGAATATGGTCGTTCATCCAGGGTTCGGGAATTTCTCGGGCACCTTGTTGAATGCCATGTTGTATCATTTTCAGAACCTTCCAATTAACAGCGATGCACGTCCGGGTTTGGTTCACAGGCTTGATAAAAACACAACCGGCCTTATGGTTATTGCTAAGACTGAAGAAGCGCTGACGCATTTGGGCAAGCAGTTTTTTGATCGTACCATCGATAGAAGATATGTGGCATTGGTTTGGGGCGATGTCAAGGAAGACGGAACGGTGATTGGGAATACAGGACGCAGTTTGAAAGACAGAAAAGTGTTTACTGTATTTCCTGAAGGGGATCATGGAAAACATGCGGTTACGCACTACAAAGTTCTGAAGCGCTACGGCTATGTGACGTTGGTGGAATGTAAATTGGAAACAGGAAGAACCCATCAGATTCGTGTTCACATGAAGCACATTGGACATACGCTTTTCGGAGACTTCGAATATGGCGGAGACAAAGTATTAAAGGGTACAACCTTCACGAAATACAAGCAGTTCGTTCAGAACTGCCTTGACCTATTACCAAGGCAAGCGTTGCATGCGCGAACCCTTTCCTTCACCCATCCGACCACCGGAGAGTGGATGAGTTTCGAAAGTAAACTTCCTGACGATATGCAAGCCGTTCTTGATAAATGGGAGAGCTATTCGGAAAATAGTATGAAGGGATAGTAATTGAATTAAAATCTTAGCTTACCTTCGTGCTTTGAACATTATGACAAAAGTCATGTTTTCAAAATTATGGCTGAATCAACAAGCTCCATTTACAAGTCTCTAAGCGAATTGCTTCGACTTGAAAAGTATTTCATCCGCAAAGTAATTCTTCTCTCCTCCCTTGCCGGACTTTTCTCATTGGCTATTCCTGTAGGGGTCCAGCTCTTATTAACCTTTGTTACAGCGCAAGAAGTAAGACCAGGTATGTACGCCATACTCTTACTCATCTTGTTTTTCGTATGGCTGAATGGCGTTTTGCAGATTCGATTAATGAAAGAGGGTGAAGATACAGAGCAAAGACTCTTTGCTCAACTTGCTTACACATATTTGGGGCGAATTTTGAACCAACATCCCCAGTCAAATGACAGAAGTTTTGCTAAGTATTTTATTGAAATAAGTTACCTTCAAAAAGGATTCAGTAAGCTCTTCATAGATTTATTGTTTGCATCGCTGCAACTGACTTTTGGCTTACTCCTTATTTCCTTTTACCACCCAATCTTCTTCCTCTTTGGGCTTTCGTTTGTTGTTTCCTTTGTTTTATTGCTCAGATGGAAATTCAATGCAGCCGTGCAATCGAGTTACGAGGAGTCTTGTGCGAAATATGAAATGGTGAATTGGCTTTCACTAGCAGAATTATTCAGAAAAAAATTCAATCGTCCAAATCCAGATTTCGCTTTTTCAGAAGCGAACAAAATTTCCGAAGATTATCTTGAATCGAAACGTTTTCATTTCAAGCTTTTACTTCAAAAACAAAATGCATTTCTTGCTTTCAAGATTGTGACAGTTGGCGGAATGCTTTTGTTGGGAAGTCTTCTAGCTGTCTCACAAAAGATTAGTATTGGCCAATTCTTGGGTGCTGAAATCGTAATCGTATTGGTCATATCAAGTATTGAAAAAATCTTATTTTCTCTGAGCACTATTTTCGATACCCTCACCAGTATGCAAAAAGCGCTTTCTTATCAGGGGAATAAACAGACTGAATTTACTTCGAACGAAGAAAACAGAATTCCTATTGAAACCATTGATTTCATTGAAGCTAGCGGAACCTCTCCTTTCATTATTGAGAGAGGGAAAATATATGACTTGGGTGGAAACCTTGCCAATTGTAAAAAATTACTTCAGAGTCTCGACCTTCGAAATGAAAACATTTATGGTTTAAAATGTAATGGCCATGACCTCAAGAATATTTCGGTCTACGATTTTAAATCCAGAACAGCCTGGTGCGATCACCTTCCCGTTATACTTGAAGATTCATTCTTTGCAAATGTCAAATGGAACACCCAAGCGAGCAACGAAGAAGTAATTGCTGCTGCAGAACTTGTTGGCCTAAATCAATTCTACGCACATTCCAATAAAGGCATATATTTAGAAACGCAACACCGCGATGCATTCTGGTCTCTAGAAAATCGAGCATTGCTTGAGTTAGCAAGAGCTATTGTCGCAAAGCCCGACCTTTTAGTCCTGCGTAACCAGTATATTCTGCAGCATCCAAAAGGAATTGAAATCGTTCAATCTGAGTTCAAAGAAGCCATTGTGCTTATTCATAATATCACTGAAATACCTTTGAGCGTGGCGTCTAAAATTCAAATCAATTAATTGATGGAAAAGAATAATCTACCTCTTTTAGATGAAGTAAATTCTTCCAATCAGTTTACTTCGTGGAACAAAATAGAACAGCGCACGAAAAACATTCGAACCGCTCGAATTTTACTCATCGCTTTTATAATTATCATCGGAATTCTATGCATACCATGGACACAGAACATTACAAGTGCGGGAAACATTATTTCACTCAATCCAAACTCACGACCGCAATCTGTTGAGACCATTATTGGCGGAAGAGTTGAAAAGTGGTTTGTGCAAGAAGGCGACAGTGTGAAAAAAGGAGACACCATTTTATTTCTTTCGGAAATTAAAGTAGACTACTTCGACCCCAATTTGGTTCAAAATACAGAATCACAATTGCAATCGAAAGAGAGTGCGCTCGAAGGTTACATGTCGAAAATTGCTTCTTTAGACCTTCAAATTAACGCCATGATTAGCGGCAAAGAGGTGAAAAAAGATCAGGCACGCGCAAAGATTGAGCAAGCACAATTCAAAGTAAGAACAGACAGTACAGATCTTTTGAATGCGGAGCGCAATGCTGCCATTACCGAGGAACAATTCAATCGATACGAGCAATTGTTCAAGCAAGATCTCATCTCGAAAACAGAACTCGAGACGCGCAGAATGTCCTACCAGAATGCTTCTACTAAAGTGCAAGAGCACAGAAATAAACTCTCCATTTCAAAAAACGAATTGCTCAATGCACGTCGCGAATTGCGCGCGATTGATGCTGAATACAGTGATAAAATCTCGAAAGCTGAAAGTGAAAAGTATGCCTCTATGTCAACGCTCTACACTGCTGAGGGAGAGCTTACCAAACTTCAAAATCAGTTCAACAATTACGATCGAAGAAATGGCTTATACTATATACTTGCACCGCAAGATGGTTTTATAAGTAGAACAACTAAATCAGGAATTGGAGAGACGGTAAAGGAAGGCGAGGAAATTGCTCGAATTAGTCCATTTGGATTTTCACACGCCGTAGAGATTTTCATTCATCCAGTTGACATGCCGCTCGTGCATGCGGGTGAGCAAGTTCGATTAATCTTCGATGGATTCCCTGCATTCGTAATAAGCGGATGGCAACATATTTCAAAGGGCGTATACAACGGTACCATCCTAACCGTGGATCCAGCCCTTCATGAATCTGGAAAATTCAGAGTTCTGGTTAAACCATCTGAAGGAGAGCAATGGCCGAACGTATTGAAACAAGGCGGCGGCGTGCAAGCAATCATGCTCTTAAACGACGTTCCGGTTGGTTATGAATTGTGGCGGAAGTTTAATGGATTCCCTCCAGACTTCTATTCACCAGATCAATCGAAAAAGAAATCTGAAGAAAAGTCGAAATGAAAAAACTAATCTTTCTATTCCTAGTCTTCGCTCTTCTTTCATCGCGCGTTTCTTCGCAAGAACTAACGCTTACTGAATATTTGAACTGGGTGCTGGAAGAACATCCGCTTGCACAAAAAGCTAAGCTTAATCCGCAAATGCGCAACGCGCAATACATGCAAGTGAAAGGCTTGTTTGACCCACTTTTGGAAAGCAAATTCAAAAATAAATTTTTCAAGGGTACTGAATATTACTCAACTTCTGAAACTTCTCTCTCATACAATACGCCTTATGCCATAGGCCTTGTAGGACATTTCGATGTGAATTCAGGAAGCTACGTGAACCCTGCTGACTTTACCTCTAACGCAGGCCTACTCTCTTTAGGTGTGTCGATGCCCTTGATCAAAGGACTAGTCATTGATGAACGTCGCATGGCGAAAAAAAGAGCCGAAGTCCTGTTGGAAGCCGGAAATCTTGAGCAACAATTGGCCATGAATGAACTGCTTTCCCAAAGCGTTGAACTCTATTCGGATTGGTATTACGCTGTGCAGAAAAACACCATCATTGACTCGTTGGTTTCTACCAGCGAACGAAGATTTTTGGCAGTAAGATCAAGATACCTTGGAGGCGATCGCTCTGCCATAGATACGCTTGAAGCATACGTGCAAAATCAAAACAGATTGCTTCAGTTTCAAGAATCGAAATTAGATGTTATCAAATCGCGCATTGCCTTGGTTGCCTTCCTAGAATCGCGCGATGAAAACAGAGTGGCTATATTAAACGAAACCATTTCCCCTTCAGCCAATTTTAAAAATGAATTGGCTCCTTTTCGACAAGGAACATTTCTCTTCTCTCAACTCGAAACACATCCAGAGTTAGCGCTTTACGCAAATAAAGGTGAATCTCTTCGTATTGAAGAAAAGTGGAAAAAGGAAAAATTGAAGCCGAAATTGAATGTGGAATACCACTTCTTGAACAAAGATTTAAGCGAGGGACTTCCCTCCTATTTTTCCACCAACAATTACAAATGGGGTGCTGAATTTTCTATGCCCTTATTTCTTCGTGAAGCACGAGGGGATTTAAAAGTTCAACGGATAAAAATTGAAGAGAACAACTTAAATACGGAATGGAAAAGAAATCAGCTTGAGCAAAAAACGTTAGCGTTGGAAAATGCATATACCAATACGCTGTCGCAACAACAGTTAGCAGAAAGCAATGCGAGACTTTACAAGCGTTTACTTCAGGCAGAGAACAGCAAACTATTCAATGGAGAAAGTACTTTGTTCATCGTTAATCAGCGCGAGAACACTTATTTCGAAAATGCCATTAAAGCTTTAGAATTGGACAGAAAAGTTCAGCAAGTTAGAGTAGATCAAAGTACCTTGTGGGTATTGAACTTCTTGAATTAATCCCGTCTTGAACAATCAGACTTGCTAATGGTTTTATTTATATGAAACGTAAAAAAATCATGGGCTACATTCTGCTTGCTATTGCGATCGTGTTCATTCTGTTCCAATCTTTCGTCTATATGTCTACAAACAAAACCAAAGAGCAACCCTATACGGTTCTTGAAAAAGACGGAGATATAGAAATTCGATTGTACCCTTCTGCAACGTTAGCAACGGTTCAGTCGAAGGCCAAATCTTATGATGAAATGGCCAGCCCAGGCTTCAGAACCTTAGCCGGTTACATCTTTGGAGGAAATGAAAGCGAAACACAAATTGCTATGACCAGTCCCGTTCAAATGGATATTAACGATAGTTTGTCTTCCATGAGCTTCGTGATGCCTGAAGGCTATGACATGAACAATCTTCCAAAGCCGAACAACAGTCAAGTTATATTATCTCAGACGGAAGAGCAGGTAATGGCTGCTATTCGTTTCGGCGGGTTTGCAGACGATAACGACCGCGAGAAACACAAACAAGAATTAGCAGCATACTTGAATTCAAAAGGCATTCGAACCAAAGGCAACTTCAAGTTTTTAGGATACAATCCTCCTTACCAACTTGTTGGCAGACGCAATGAAGTGGTGGTTGAAATAGTTCGATAATCTACTGAATGAAATACCTTCGCGATGGAAAACATCATGAAGCAAAAAATCCATTCATTAACTTTTCAAAACAAATCATTCAAGGTTGTTGAATGGTCAAAATCGGAAGAACCTACCGAATTGGTTCTTTGCCTTCATGGTTTCGGACGTCATCCCGAAGACTTCGCATCTTTTACAGATACTTTAAAGCATAACGAACGTCTTGTAGCCATTGGTTTTTGGTCTCATGAGGGAAGTGATTCCTTCACCCCCAAAGAATTAAAAGAAGGTCTTTCAGTTGAAGCTTGGGTGGCGCAGTTTCGTTTCATTTTGAGTCATTATGGTGTTGAAAAATGTAGGCTCATTTCATACAGCATGGGCGGCAGATTGGCACTTATGCTTCTTCAAGAATCAGGAAAGAATATTTCTTCTGCTACTTTTTTAGCGAGCGACGGATTAACTCGAAACAAGCTCTACGCATTCACTGTTGGAACTGTATTGGGAAGGAGTATAGCGAAGGCTTTGAAGAAAAACGGCAACGTGGTTATTTATCTGGCGCGTCTCTTGAAAAACTTGAAATTACTCCCAGTAAAACTGTTTCGATTTGTTGAATTCTACATGCACGATCGAAAAGTGCGCGAGCAAGTTTTCGATGTTTGGATGGGCTATCGGTATTGCTATCCGAATATGAATTTAATTGCGCAAGCGATGGAGAAGAATAAAATTCCCACTGAATTTATTTTCGGAAAATACGATGTAGTTATACCGTGGAAGCACGGTGAAAAACTTCGGTCAATCACTTCCCACCTTCCTTTTGTTCAATGGAAGCAACTCGACAAGGGACACAAACTTATGTAGTTAGATACTTCTTGCGAAGCATGTTGTCAACAACTGTTAAAATCTCTACTTGCACCATTACCATTGTTGGTTGTAATTTCGCAACCGTATTAGAAACACGCCCCTTACTTCATCCTACGAAGTGAGATAAAAAAAAAATGCCCAAAGACAAAAGCATTAAGTCGGTCCTCATCATTGGTTCTGGACCCATCGTTATCGGACAAGCATGTGAATTTGATTACTCTGGAAGCCAAGCTGCGCGCTCATTGCGTGAAGAAGGCATTGAAGTAACCCTTATCAATAGCAATCCTGCAACCATCATGACCGACAAGGTTGTTGCAGACAATGTATACCTGCTTCCCTTGGAACCAGCTAGCATTGAGACCATTCTTAAAAATCATAAGATCGACGTTGTTCTTCCCACCATGGGTGGACAAACAGCATTGAACCTCGCCATTCAATGCGAAGAGAACGGCATGTGGGAACAATACGGCGTTCGCATGGTGGGAGTAGATACGAAAGCCATTGAGATTACCGAAAACCGCGAGGCGTTTCGCGATTTAATGACTGAAATCGGAGTGCCTATGGCTCCGCAATTAACCGCGAAATCTTTCCTTGAAGGAAAAGAAATTGCGCAACAATTCGGATTTCCACTTTGTATTCGTCCTTCATATACTCTAGGTGGTTCGGGTGCGAGCTTGGTATACAACCAAGCCGACTTCGACCGTCTACTTACACGCGGACT
>Ga0315899_10006469_pt1 | contig 12620 bp, 4 predicted proteins | sample LakEriMetagenome_2_FD_203518 | JGI IMG/M metagenome (GOLD analysis project Ga0315899, IMG submission 203518) | Freshwater fungal communities from buoy surface, Lake Erie, Ohio, United States - Buoy 4 MA112 | ecosystem: Environmental > Aquatic > Freshwater > Lake | place: USA: Lake Erie, Ohio...
GACCCGACGCTACCACTTCAATATGTATACCACGACCAAAACTACGTCATGAATTGTTTTGCGTGTCACGGCGGAACTCTCTACGGTGCAACTTACCCGGGCGCACCGAACACGACGTATGGATTAGAGTCTCTAACAGAATCGGTCCGCAAGGCGAAGCTACAGTTGGGAAAACCGCTGACTCACATGGATGTTGGTTCTTTGGTGATGCCTTTGGGCACCACCAACGGGACGAGCAATGCGGTCATGTTCGGTGTTGCGTTGATGAACTTCCGCGATGCCGATTTGAATTTCCTCAAAGACAAACTGCCTGCAGCAATGACCCATCATGACATGGATGCGCCACCTTGGTGGCATTTCCATCGCAAGTCCCATTTGTACATCGATGGTTTTGCTCAAAAGGGGCACAAGGGACTCATGCAGTTCATGTTAGTACGAGAAAATGGGCCCGACAAATTCAGGAAATGGGAATCGGACTTCCAAGATGTCTATCAGTTCTTAGAGGAACTTCGACCTCCTAAGTATCCGTTGCCAATCGATCTCGTGAAAGCAGAGCGAGGGCGAGTTGTATACTTGCAACACTGCGCGGAATGTCATGGTACTTATGATGACGATCGATTGGACTATCCAGAGCGGATGGTTCCTATCGAGGAGATTGGCACGGATCGAGTGCGTTTTGATGCTTTAACACCACAGCATCGCCAAGCGTACGGAGATAGCTGGTTTGGGGATTACGGCAAACAAACTACACTGAGCGATGCGGAAGGTTACGTTGCCCCACCCCTCGATGGCCTTTGGGCTTCGGCACCCTATCTGCACAACGGTAGTGTACCTACGCTTTGGCACATGCTACACCCTGAAGCGCGACCTCCAGTATGGAGGCGAGTAGCGATGGGATTGGACGAATCTCTCATCGGTTTGGTTGTCGAAGTGCTGGATGCTGTTCCTGGGAAGTTGTCTAAAGTGGAGAAGCGTTGGTATTTCGATACCAAGGTCCCGGGGAAGTCGTCGAATGGACACGATTATCCGTCCGTGCTTTCAGAGACGCAAAAGGAAGATCTGTTAGAGTATTTAAAGACGCTTTAGAGATGGTGCGATGGATTCCATCGAACATCTCATAGCCATCTGCGACCAAGCGGTGGACGTTGCGAGGAAAACCTCCACCGTCGTCCAATCGTAGCCACCCGCTGCCAAGCGGTGGTCGTTGCCAGGAAAACCTCCACCGTCTGGCGAACGGTGGCTACGGGAGGGCGGTGGCTATCCGTTGTTTCGGATCTGATCGCCAACCCATTGAGCGAGTTTCTCTGGGCTGACCGCAGCCACTGTCATTCCCGCATTTGCTACCAATTGGGCGCACCCTTGATGGAATCTTGCTACCCCAGAATCATCCAATGCGGCTAGACCGATACATGTTGCTCCCGACTCGATGAGCGCTCTTACTTCAGAAACCATTTCACCAGGTGATACCCCTTCCTCAAAATCGGTGACCAAAATAACGATTGAGCGACTTGGAACCCGTAAACCACCTCGTGCATGTCGAAGCCCTAATCCAATGTGAGTCCCTCCGCCGACTTGGACTTCTAACAAGAGTGAAAGAGGATCGTGTACGTGTTCGCTCAAGTCGATGACGCGTGTGCTGAATGCAAGGAATCGAACGGTCAGAGCGGGAAGTTCTGAAAATATCGCGGCGCAAAGCGCACTGTAGACGACCGATGCACTCATCGATCCTGAGACATCGACGACGAATGTTAAATGCCAATCCATCTCTCTCTTGGAGGCGGAAAAAAAGATCCAGTCCTTTGCGACAATCGATCGGCTACCGTCTGTTTTTTGAATGGTATGGACGAGGTTGCTTCGGAGTGTGCGCGGTAGGTTCAAGCGTTTTCCTCTTCGCCGCGTCGGGCGAGGAGTTAACAACCCATGAATATGCGGTCGGGTACGCACTGCAAGCCGTTGTGCAAGTTGTTCGGTAATGCGTTTCGCGATCTGACGAAGGCGTTGGGTTTTCATTTCCGAACTGGTTCCAGCGAGCGATAAAACTTGTTGAAGCAATTCAATACTTGGCAACACCGTCTCAGGATCGAGAGCTTGGATGGCATTTAGATTCCCACCTGCAGCGGAGTTCCCAAGGACTTCCTGGCAAATCTCTGACCCAAACAGATTCTCAAGATCTTCGGACCATTGTGCGATGGTTGGTACTGGCTCATCTGTACCACCAATTCCAGTCTTGTTGCGATTTGCAAGTCCTGTTCGGGATCCTTCTCCCTTCCCTCGTCCGTAAAGTTGATCGAGTGCTCTAGCCGCTTGATATCCTAGTAATGTTACCGGAGGGAATCCCAAGATCATCCGCCATCGATCCGCTAATCCGATTTGCTGATTCGCGATGTTTTGCGGCGTTTCTTCTGACGTCTTCTCGTCATGCATAGGAATTGCCGAGGAAATCTTCGTACCATTTGCAGGCAATGGATATTGCGGCGCGGAGAGTTGTAGCAGAGAGAAAACTCTAGATACCGTAGACTGACCTGCAAGATCAGCGCGACGCAAATTCGCGAGTAAGTTCGCAACATCGGAATGATTGTCATTTACTAAATGACCGATCGATAGCTGCGTGCCTCGCTCCTGAAGAGACTCCAATTGAACTTCGAGAATACGTTGGCGGTCGGCAGGTGAGAATTCGTGAAACGCACCGCGCAGCGGGGGTAAGCGTTTGAGAAACTGCGTATCTTCTAAGTGGCGCAGCGCGGTGCTTAAGCCATCAAGTCCTTGCGATTCGGTTTGTAGATTGGGTAGAAGTATCTGCACAGTTCCCGCCAAGGAACTTTTTAGTCGTTCTCTGGAAGCTTGATCGATCGCATCTTCGACCCAACCTCTTAGCAGTGACGCGAGTTGGTTCCACTGAGCAATTCCCATTGAACAGAGCAGTCCTATACAAGCACCTCGCATTCTAGGGCTTCCCTGTGCGACAGCACGGTGACACCAAGAGACAAGCTGCGGAAGACCTTGTTCGAGAAGTTTCTGATTGGGAAGATCCAACTCGGAGTGGGCTATTGTCGTACCTTTGCCACGAAGGCAGTGGCTGAGTTCCGCCAATCCAAGGATATCCTCAGGTGAGTTCGAACCGATCAGTCCGGAAAGTCGATCCAATGAAGTGCGAATCAATACCGGTAAACACGCAGCAATCTCGCGGGTATCAAATCGTTGTAGGATTGGAATATACGTTTGCTGATCGGCTACAGGCAGTCCAGGAACTTGGCCCGCGAGGATTCGATGGATTTGAGTTGCAGCCCGGACGAGCTCGGTCAATTGCGCGGACTGAAGGAACGCGTCGGTGAGATGTTCAATAGCAAGACCGGTAAGTTTATTCAAACCGCATTCAGAAGCGGTAGTGAGGGTATCCAAAACTTGACCAGGATTCCATGCGTCCGAATCGAACTTTGGCAGTCGAAGTTGCAACATCCCTTCGACGACTTGAGAAAGTGTTACGCCATACTTCGAGAGGGATTCGAGCGTTGCTGAAGTTCCTTGTCGAAAACCAGCTTCCCAAACTTCGATTAGATTTTCTCTATCACCTTGTTCGATGGTATCGAGTCTCTTTGCATATGGGATATTTGCAGCGAGTAACTGTCGAAGTACTACTGCTCGAGCGCGATCGCGGTTATCTCGCAGTACATCAAGTCGAATTTCTTTGATTTCTTTTGTCGGTAATTTGAGGAGAGTGAACAGCTGATCCATCGTTTTGGAGAGGCCGCAGCGAGGAGTGCGAGGGGAAACCCTACCTTCTCGTTCTCCTATGAGCACTTGTTCCATAGCTTGCGCAATCGCACGCGCTCGACCATGTAGTTCACCTTGTGCCAAGCAGCTTTGGATCGACTCGATGAATTCCCCTCGGCCTGCGGCAGGTAGTCCGCGAAGTTTAGCAAGATCACGCATCATACGGACGATTTCGGTAGCATCTGGGGTGCCTGCTCCATGTCCGCGCGATCGTAGAACGCGACAGATGTCGACGACAAGCTCTGTAGCCAATTGATCGATTGAGTTCTTTTCAGCGGCTGCAACTGCACGGTCGTGCCAAATTGGATCTCGTATTCCCGCCGGGTAGCCGCTACGTTCATCGAGTTGCGCAAAGCTATACGGAACTAGAGAAACTCCGACTTGCTGGTTGTCTTGAGCGATCAATTCCAATAGTTGACGATCCACGTCGCTTGTGGATTCAACGACAGAGGGTAGCAGGGCACTAGCATGAAATGCACCGATACAAGCGACGCTGTTTGTGGGTGCGTTGCGCAAGGCTTCGCGCATCGCGCACTCGCGGATCAGATCGCGTTGTGAGGTGAGAGATCGAAGTTGGTTGGATGGTGTTTGGTCTGTATGACTTTCGCGTACTGCCCAACCAAAAAGCAGTGCCGCTCGACGAACCGATTCGGGTTCGGCGAGCATCCCCGGGGTCTCGACCAAGCGTTCCCATAGTTGCCCGGTATCGAACGAGTATGTTTTCGATAGGAGCCGTTCTAGAATCGAAGAGCTCAATGGTAGGTCGCCAGGATACGGCCGTTTCTGCGACGCGATCGATCGTTCAAGGAGTCGATTGATTTGATGCTGCTTCGTTGGAAGGACTTGCGCTCCAGCAGAAAGATCCATCGGGACAACTGGCACATGGTGCTCTTTCGCCCAACGGAGAATGTTCAACTCAGGTGAGAAGTCTGCGAGTGGGTAGAAGGCCAAGTTTCCGAATGGGTCTGCGGCGGAAATTGCAATGGGAGCAAGTGTCTGCTCATCGGTAAGAAAGTGTAGCCAATCGGCAAAATCGACGGGCAGCTCAAGCAGGATGCAGGAGGGTTTGATTTGACGAAGCAAAGGATCGATGATGCGACAGATCGCGGCGGAATGGTGTCTGACACCGATCAAATAAGGTGAGCGGCAATTTGCTAACTGCTCTAGTTGCTCGGTTACCTCTTCCAGCAGATCGGGCTTCATCCGTCGAGTTGGCTCCTCAGTTCTCCGAGTCGTTTCCATAGAGGATTACCTTCTTCGCTTCGTCGTCGAACAGGGCCATCCCAATAATGGAGTAATCGTTCACGATCTTTCGGATCATCTTTCATGACAACTCCGAGCAAGTGACCTGGTAGACGAGAAACCGGATCGAAACCGGAGGGAAAAAATGCACCTTCTCGGAGGATAGCGGTTGTCACTGCAACGGCTTCTGCAGTGCTCATGACGGTGCTTGGTTGCTGGACTTGCCAACCTTCGTTGGTGCGACCGCTGCGAAGATCTCGAAAGATCTGAACGAGAAGCTGTACTAACGTCGAATCGACAGGAATATTTTGAGTTGATTTATTGAGAATGGCTTTCGCTCGGCGAGAGACCAATTCGATTTCTCGCTGCGAGTCTTGTATAGGTGTGACGGTTTCGAAATTAAAGCGACGTTTGAGGGCTGCAGACATTTCCGAGACGCCGCGATCCCGCAAGTTAGCCGTAGCGATGATATTAAATCCCGGTGCTGCAAACAGACTTGAGTCATCTTCAGTAAGCTCTGGAACCATCATGCGACGTTCGCTCAAAAGCGAGATCAAGCTATCTTGGATTTCTGGCAAACAACGAGTAACTTCCTCGAAACGAACGATTCGACCTGTCTTCATCCCATTGTAGACCGGGGAGGCAACGAGGGCTTCGGGGCAAGGGCCGCGTTCGAGCAGCATCGCGTAGTTCCATCCGTAGCGAATTTGATCTTCGGTGGTTCCTGCCGTACCTTGTATGGTCAGGCCGCTGGTACCGCTTATTGCAACAGCGAGAAGTTCGCCGAGCATCGATTTCGCGGTACCTGGTTCCCCTACAAGTAATAGACCGCGTTCGCCCGCGAGAGTAACTACGCAGCGTTGGATCAAGTCTCTTGGGCCAACGAATTTTTCACTGATAGCAACAGCTTTTGCTTTGCTCGATCCAATCTTCTGCCCATCGGTTCCGCAGATGAAATCGACAACGGCTTGAGGCGATAAGATCCATCCCTCAGGTCGCTCGTTGGAATCCGCCGATTGGATCGCGGCCAATTCCTCGTCGTAGCGTATTTCAGCGGGTGGTAATTGAATGGCGGTAGATTTCTTCGACATATTTATTTCTTTTTGGGCTTTGACTGCTTGATGGGAGCTTCGGCGTAGGCGGGGCGATCACCGTCGAGCCAACGTTTCCAGGCTTGCTGGAATAAGGAAGTGATAGAGCCTAACGGAACAATTTTCTCGGCGGTTCCACCTCGAAGGGAGTCTGTACTTTCGTAACCGTAAAGAGGAAGCTTCCAGGTTTCCAGTGGAAGATTTGGGGCTTTGAGCGCCTCCCAACCTCCGGGCAAGAAGTATTCGCGACCTGCTCGTTCTCGTTTCGCTTGCACAATAAGCTCTTTCTCCAACAGCAGCGAGGCTGCACTTTGAAACTGATTTGTCTTCCATTGATTCCACGCCTTGATATTGGAGGTTGTTGGATCCGGAAGTGCGAGGAATTGCAGGTACAGTATTGCCGCTGAATGATCTAAGCTGAGTTGTTTTGCGCATTGCTCGACTAACTGTGGTACGGAGTGCGAAGGAAATTGCTCCCAATTCTCCTGTTGATCATTCACTGTGTTGCGATTGCTGTCGATCAGTTCACTCATACCCTTCGACTGAATGCCAACGATAAAGTGGACATTGATCAAGTGTCCTTCGACTTCGCCGGAGGTCAGAATCGGATGAAGGGTGCCCGCGAGGAGTTGGAGTTCTTTGTCCGTTTTTAGTTTCGCCGTTTTAGAAAAGCCGTAAAGTTGCGGAGGGATGGTTGCGACCAAGTAGCGATCCGTTTCGCATCGGTAGATGCCGTTCGAGTCTTTTTCAAATTTCCCCACTGTGGAGAACTTGGCAATGATCGCTTCGATATCCATCGGTTTTCCTGAATAAGACAAATATCCTTCATGGATGGGAAGCATCGTCTCGGGGTGATCGAGAAACGTTCGAATCGCTTGGATTGCTTTTGGTATTTGGAGTCGAATAGGGTGTCCGATTGGAAGCAGGTAGTTAAGTAATCGAATTGCAGTTGCGATATACCTATAAGACTGCGCGATGGCGAACGGGGCGTTGGGTACGGTTGTGTAATCTAAAATCTTCCAGGTGTTTTTGTGAACGGGCAGGTGAACTTGTATTTTGCGGTGTTTCAGCAACTCCGCTTGATCTGGATCCATGATGAGTTCATGAAATTCTTTCAGAGGCAGTCCGCGATAAGGGAATGCTTTTTCTAGTTCTTTACTGATTTCAGGTGGAAAGGGAACCAACGCGCGACGTTGCTCAGAAAGCGTATTGACCATGGTTTCAAAGTTGTGGCCGGCATTGGTCAACAGGTATCCGGATTCTCTCAGGCATGCTGAGTAAAGTGTTTCCGAGTAGGTAAAAGCCTTTAGTTCGGTGATAGCAAGCTGGATGTCTTTGACTTTCCAGCCATACATTTCGCGAATCTCTTTGCTAAGTTTTTCTTGACCGTAAGGGGTTGTTCGCACATCCCCCATCCAGAGAATCGCCACACTGATTGGATGAAGGTTCAGTCGGTCTGCAGCGGCTTGGAGTTTCTCCGGCGAAGGGAGGGGTAACTTGTCGAGTTTATTCAGTGCTTTGATGAAACCGTTAAGATGGTCGGAGGTCCAAATATTGGTGAAGGACTTGGACTCTTCGATGGCGAGTGCTTTCGGTGGTCTGCAATCTCCTGTAGGTGTATACCCAAGAACGTAGACATCCTGAATACCGTAGGGTGAGAAGTTGACTGCGACGTAGCGTTGCTCTCCTTCGACCAGGGTCACGGGTCGCGCGCTTTCGAGTGCCTCGCGGGCAGATTCCGTAAGTTTGTTACTGTTTTGGTCATAATTGAATCGAAATAGACCGAAAGCCCCTTTCAAATCAAGGATACCGGATTGAGCAAGAGCACTGAGCGCATGGATCCAGGGAGCGTTGGCGAGTTGTTTTCCGACCTGTTGCATCTCGATGTTCGGTTGCGTTTCTGCTCGTAAGCGAATTGCATTGGCCCAAAAAGACTTCCATACCACCATTGGTAGATCTTCGATCAAGGAAAACCAATATTCTCGCAGTTGGGGTAACGACTCACCGTCTTGACCTCGAAAGAACTTTGCCAAAGCATTCAGATGATCGCAAAGAACGAGTTCATTCGAGTAGTAGATTGGAAGGTAGGCTGGTTTAATCAGTGCCAATTGTCTGAAGCCTTGGTCGGCGAGATGGTTATTTGCCGCCGTTGGAATCGGAGTCTCCGGTACGATCGCAAGTCGCTGGATCAATCCCTGAATGGCAGCTTTTTCTCCGGCCGCCACGCGTAGGATGCTGCACAGGCCGGCAATCAACCGTGGAGGGGCTTTAGGGAACATCGCATGGACGGCTTGCTGGGATTCTTCCCGTTTTGGATCTAAATTCGTTGGATCCACCTTTTGCTTTTTCGCTTCTCGTTCCGTCTCTGCTGCGTCGAAGAGTTTGTCGGAATCTCCTCGCGTAAGATCGCGAAGGGCTTGAGAAGTCGAGGGACATCGTAATCGCAGAGAGTGCAGGAACTTGTAAGGGAGTTCGCAAGGCATACCAGCGAAGTAGTTGCTGCGCGATTGAAAATAACCAAAACCGATCCCGGTTTGCGAATCGATCAAACGTCCATCGCTCGCCGCGATCCAATAAGACTTTGCGCAGGGTTTGTCGAGGATCGCAACCGCGCCGAGTGTGGAGTTCGAAGGTTGGGATTCGCTGCTGAAGACCCAACTGCGTCCATCAATTCCCTGGGATTCAATCGAACCGTCTCGCCTTTGGATGCAGCGCAAGCCGAGCAGACCGTCGGATTCACCGAGTGGAGATACCCCGTGTTGTGGTGGTTTGAGAAGTAGATGGGAATGTGTCCAAACGATGGTTGATCCAGCAGGGAGGTCTTCTTCGAAGAACGGTGGAACGCTTGCGCGAAGTTCTTTTCCAGTGACGGGATCTATTTCAAAAACACTCCCCGGTCTCGTCGATGGCGTCGTGCCAAGTTGTGATGCATGAGGGACCCATCGCCAAAAGCGTTGACCATCGTGAAACCATAGGATTTTGGCTTCCGGTACTGCAGTATCCCCAGTACGAAACACTCGATTTCCAGCGAAGACTCCGTCGCTGCCAACGGATGCAATTGCATCCCATCCGTTAGAGAACCCCCAATAACCACCTGGCTGTTCATGTTTCGTTTGGGGCGCAGAGGACCACCGCAAGTACGACTTCCAACCCTCGTCGCTGTCGTAGTAGATACAAGCGAGTTCGGAACCGACGGGAAATGCACGCAGCAGGGTTTGGTTTTTGGTAAGGGTTTGATCCCAGGTAGTTGATTCGGATGGCGAGACACAATAGAGGGTGCTTTGATCGATCCAAGCCACGTAAGGATAGACGATACTCGACGAGCGATCGTTATGGCGTTTGGATTTTGGGATCGGCGATTTCTCGTCGGCTTGATCGAACACGTCCCAACCGTATTCGTCCAGAAGACCGGCTTGGAGCGTTCGATGGAGACATGCTTTGACGTCTACTCGCTGCAGTCTTTCGACTAGGTCGGGGAATTCCTTCGCTGTTTTGGCGTGGCAAGAACTGGTGAGGTTCTCCTGTGCAACTTCAAAATCTGCCAATCCACCGTGTTCAAGCTTAACGAGTTGTCGATCTAGAAACTCCCACCACACTTTTCGGATTGCTGGATGGTCTGCAGCGGCTTCCTCGAAGGGGCGTTGCGCAGGAAGGGACCGGCCCCAACTTTGAACGCGTCTATCCCCCCGAAACTTAACAAGTTCGGGAAATTGCTCAACAAACAGCTTGCGAAAATATTCGTGCTCACAGAGGTGCAAGAGCTGAGAGTTCCGCCGAGGATGGTCGACTTGCTCACGCAACCAACCTTCGAAACTCAGTTTTGTACTGGATCTGCCTGGAGTATCCTGCTTTCCTGTTGCGACGGTAAGCCCATTTTCAAGAACCAATTCGAGCACATCAACGTCTAAGCATCGGTGGTATCCGATACCGAGGTGCAGGGGCTGATTTTCGGTCTGCAGGACTTCAGTCATTTGCTCCAGCAAATCGAAGACACGTTTATTGGGGGATATTTCTACGGATGCGAGTCGTGAGAACCAACCGGATCTTCCGCCTGGAATTTCCACATCGGTAGGTAGTTCGCTTTGGGGTTTTGATAGATAAGGAAGGACCTTCCATTCCTCAAGTAAATTGAGCCATTCCCAAACGGGACTATCGCTTGAGTAGGATGACGTAGGGTTAGTATGGACAAGCAACCAAACCGCGAACGAAGCGTTGTGGGCTACGATCGTTGCAACTTGCTTCTTGACGGACTTCCAGAATTGCAACGGGGCTCGCGCCATCGCCGGTGAAGGAATCATCGCCGTGAGTACGGATCTAATTTCTTCATCGACATCTTGCTTCGCGGCTTTTGCAAGTCGCGTTAGATCGGCGGCGGCTGTTGCGATTGGGGCCATGCCACCGAGCGTTCTGCGAATGGTTAAATCCTTATACGTTTCGTAGGCCTCTAAGGGAGGGAATTGCTTTTCGAGATCTTTTGCATATTCACTTAATGCTTTTCCAGTTAGGCAACCGCTGAGGGTGAACTCGAGGATTGCATCTCGACGGTGGGTTCGATCGACTTCGAGCGAATGAACCCGTTCCGCTTCGAGTGATTTGGATAGAGCTCGACCTGCGTAGGTTGTATTTCCAAGCTCCTTGTAGGCTCGTGCTGTTTGTTCCCAGAATGCGGGCAAGAAGTGGCGAACTGATTTATTGAGTTCTTCGGCCATCTCCACATACATATCCCATGCATGTCCAGGCTTGGATTTAGCCTTCCTTTGAGCAGCTTTCATCCGTTTGACCAAGTTCAACGCGTACTTAGCATTTTGAGGCTGATGAATCAGCGCCCAGTGCCCAAACTCCAAGGCGGTGCGATTTTGCTTTGCAAAAGGTTTACTCGTTTCGCTACCTTGTAGCCCTAGGAACTCCATGGAGAGATCTTCGGCTGGCATAAGGCGTTCGGATGTGAGTCGCACGACAACACGTTCGCCTAGAACTGGAGCACCGTAACTGCGTGCAACGATCGTTTCAGTCGCTTTCTCGTCGAACTTACCGAGGTCCTTTGTTTCCAGAGCGATGATTCCGCCGGCATCCAATTGAGATTGAGCCCAAGTCTTTTTCATGCTTCACCTCCTTCTTGTTTTTCGACTTTCCGTTTTGCATAAACAGCGGTTGCCATTCTTATGCCTTCGCTGAAGGTGACAGGGCCAACATCGCGGACCGGAACGGCTTGTTGATTTGCGTTCACAAAGATCAGGTCGCCGGTAAATGTCTGACTTTCGGGATGTTCACTTCCGATGTAGAACCTCGCTTCAAGGGGGGACTGACCTTCCCACACTTTGCAGATCGCGTATCCACCTCGAACGGGATATCCTAAGCGTTTGCAGTGTCCCAACGCGTAATTGAGTTGCTCGAACTCCCCACCTTGATAGTCTAGGATCGCACTAAGGGCTAACTGGTTCGGAGTCGGTGCAAAGACAGGTCGATACAGTTGTTCAATAGGCTGCATGATCCCTAAGTCTGTGGCGAGTTCTCTCAGCTCATCTAGTTCACCAATCAGGATGGGGTGTACAAATGCCACGTTCGGGGAATTGAGCCATTTGGATTCTCCGTCGACGTCGACTATTCCAAGTCCTCTTTGGGGATCGGCATCTTTGAGCAGGCCGATACTTTCAGTGTCTACTTTTCCTGAAATGTCAGCAGGTGCAATGGCGAGGTTGGTCATCGCAGACTTCCAGTCTGGATCTCGCCAGACTTCAAGAAGCGTTTGGCTTGGAATGACCAGCGATCTGAGCATCCATCGCTCAACGGTATGTAAACACTCTAAGTGGTGTTCGTCCAACCAACTTACCAGTGCCTGAAGTTGGTCCGTGATTGGATCTTCTTTTAGGGTAGCGGGCACGGAAGCAAGGAGTGTTCCTTTTGCGTTTTTACAAACGACCTTCCCGTTGACAATACTAAGCTTGTAACCGTTAGGAGCGTCGACCCACGTTTCTAATTGTGTGGGAGAGACTGCAAGGTATTTGGGAGGAGCTTTTTTCGATTTGGCCATTTTCGATGAATCCGAAAGAGAAGAGGGGCATTGAGCCAATTACGCCTTGGTATGATCATAACCAAATTCATTTGGTCGATGGGTGATCCCTATTGCTTTCAGATCTAGATTCCATGTCTCGTCCCAAGATCACTTCTTCTCTTTTCGCCCAGCTTGTCGAGCAAGCTCCCGGACGTGTTCGAAAACGGCTGGATAGTGAGCCGAGCATCGCGAATCAGTGGAACTGGACTGTCGAGAATCAAGTGTGTTCGATCCAATGCAACGAGGAGACAGTTCGCCTTCGGCCAGGCGATGGTGCGGAAGGGGTGGTTTCGAGTCTCAGCGAGGTTGAATGTAGTTGCCTTTTATCTCCTAAGTGCTTTCATCTTTTAGCCTGCTGCAGTGTGCTTGAGATCCAAGAGACTGCATCGCTTGACAACGAAATTGCGAGAACTGCTGCCAAGGAGCCTGATGCATCTGGAGAGTTGGACGATGCATTCAGGTGG
>Ga0315899_10006470_pt1 | contig 12619 bp, 8 predicted proteins | sample LakEriMetagenome_2_FD_203518 | JGI IMG/M metagenome (GOLD analysis project Ga0315899, IMG submission 203518) | Freshwater fungal communities from buoy surface, Lake Erie, Ohio, United States - Buoy 4 MA112 | ecosystem: Environmental > Aquatic > Freshwater > Lake | place: USA: Lake Erie, Ohio...
GCGCGAACCGATATATCAAAAACCTCGCATGCGATTAGCACCTAGGGGGATTGGCGTTCGAGTTGCTAATGCTTCGGGAACATTAACCGGCCATCGATCCCTTTGCTCGCGCAGCGGGCTGGTATTACAAGCCCGAAAGCGCGAGGTGAGGGATTGCCCTGTTCTAACTCAGGCCTAGACGCGCGAACCGGTGATTCGATCCTTCGCATGCGATTGGGACCTAGGGGGATTGGCGTTCGGGATACTAATGCTTCGGGGGCGTTAACGGGCCATCACCCCCTCTGCTCGCGCAACGGGCTGGTATTGCGAACTGGCATGAGATCCCTTGCTTACGCTGCGGGTTGTGATTGATGGCTAGGCGTATGATTGCTAAGAATCTCGATCTCTAATGGCTTCAGCGATTCCCAAGCTGCTCCGCATTTTTCGCAGTTGTCGTTTTCTATACGACGCATGCGACCGCAGTTCGCACAACGCACTCGATAAACGCGTGGATATATCGCCAGCAACGCGCCCCAAGTGCCCAGACCGAGCAAAGCACCCAGTACGAACCATAAAAGCGAACGACTACCAGATAAACATCGATATCGCGCTGCTGTCAAACAAAGCACGCCTGAAAGAACCGCTTGAAGTAGACCTAACATCCAATTACTATTCCAAACAACACTCTTGCCGTAAATCAGGTGCGGGATCCATGATGCTCCTTGAAGAACTGGTGGTATAAACAACATCGACTTTGGTGTCTCTTCATCCGCAATGGAGGTCAAAACAGTATCAAGATCTTTAGTTGCCCGAACTTGTGAATACTTGATAGCGCCGTCTTTGACCTGAATCACGGGCGAGCCAGACTCAAAGTACCGATAAGGATTGTTTGCTGGAACAGTAGGAATGAAGGTCCAGTTTCGATCGTCTTTAAGGAAAGCCAATCCACCTTGAAATTTAGACACGTCTATATCCGCCGGAATATCAAACTTCGCAATCGCTTGCTGGCGAAAGGATAGTTCATCGTCGATAACCTCGCTCTCGTAGACCGCAACCCTATTGTCACTTATTATGCGAACCTGTGAATAGACGGTATAGTTTCGATCTTCATTGATAACCTTCGGGCGTTCCTCGTACCAGTCGATCGATAGATCTAACTTCTTCTCAATCAACCGCGACCGGAGATCAACGCGATAAGCACCATCCATCGCCAAAACAAGAAAGGAATTCCGATCAACACTTTTCCCGATAGCCTCGACCTCCGATTTCAGGAGAACTGGATAAGCTTGAAATCGATCCTTTGGTAAACTATTCAAATCACCGATGGCGTTCGGCCCTATAACTGCAATAAGCTGTCCGTTAAGACCTCGCACCTCATCCATCGGGCCGTATACGTAAACCAAGCCTCGATGGCCGTACCAGAAATAACCACCAAAATTGCTAATGTACATCATGTCCCAGAGTCCAGTACGATTACTGGATTCAAAGGTGTTAGTCATTTCTAATCCACTCTGCAGTGATGATACAGATGGAATTTCCGTAGGCGGTAAGTCGTCAGCCAAGGGGGCAAGAACTCTGCCTTGTCTGTAGCCGTACAAACGACTGTGATGGGTGTACAATTCCACAATCCATGGAGTCCCGTCAGAGTCAAACTGAGTATTAAGAGCATGGCTGCGCTCCCAATCCGGCTTGAATGGTTGTGTATCAAAGACTAGCCAAGCAGAAATTGCTGTCGCGATGGTTATTGATGAAACCAAGATTAATCGCTCTGCCCTCGGTGTGTGGTAATGCTGGGCAGGTTCTGATTGGCTGATGCCTCGCACGAATGCAGTCCGCCCTGCTTCCCATAACACGATCATTCCAATGATTCCCATTGTCCCTGTAATGAGAAACCACTCGAACTCCCCAAATAACAATGGCAAGACCGTGCATATCACGGCAAATGCCGCAAAGAGCGGAAGCAATCGAGATCCAAGCCAATGACTAGAACGTGTTGCGATCAATGAGCCAGCTAAAAAGAAGGCGAACGAATAGGACACAATGATTATTGATGGAACTACTGAGTTCGCGGTAACGGGGATGATCGCATTCCCAATGACGTAAAAATAAATACCACCATATAAAATCGGAATCCACATCGACAAAGCGAATGCCAGGAAACCAATGACTGTTCGGGATGTATAAATTCTTGTCAGTGATACTCCTCGGTGAACGAGGAATGCCCGAGCATCTCCACCGGAATCTTTCCAGAAACTAGCAATACCCAAGAGCGTCCCAAATATTGTCGAGATAGCAAAGGTAATAGCAAAAAGCCTAAAAGATGTTTCACCGAATACCCCTGCGTTTGACGGAAGGCTGCGTTGACTGACCTCCCGCGTGAAATTCCACACAGCCAGACTTAGGAGGACGAAGCCTATCGGTGTCCAGCGAAGGATATCTTTCGCTTCTTTTCGAATCCAAGAATTCATCATGTTCTAGCCTCTTTGCAAAAAGGATTCAGAAGTTCGCGAACGCGATAGATAGGCGACGACTGCTTCATCAAACGATGACTCCGTACGAGTTGCATCGCTACCACCGATCGTTTGGATCACTTGTTCTGTTTCTTCATTTCCATCTACCACGGTAAATAGCCAACGCTTTCCAATACGTCGCTTCGAGATCAAGCCCGGTATAGAAATGGAATCAAGATCCTCTGCAGATTCGCAACTCCAAGTGACAATGCGAGAGAGAAAATCGGGCACCGCTGTGTTGACCACTATACGCCCCTCCACCATGATCATCACCCGATCTGCGACCCGCTCAATGTCATCGAGCATGTGACTGCTCAAGAGCACCGATCGATCCCCCGGTTCGATAAACTCCAGAATCGTTTCGTTTAAGGCTCGACGCGCGACGGGATCTAAGCCAAGAGACGGATCATCAAGAACTAAGATCTCGGGCTGACTACTCAGCGTTAATGCAATCGATACGCCAGCTCTTTGACCGCGACTTAAATGGCGGATGCGCCCTGCCGGACTAATTCCGAATCGACTGATGATTGATTGGAAAATGAGCGAGTTCCAGCGAGGAAAACAATCCGCTTGAACCAACTCTGCATCGCGAACGGTTAAACCGGAATAGAGATAGTGCCCCTCAATGGTGTAGCCAATGCGGACTCGATCCTCTGGCTTCAATTTCCGAGAATCAACCCCGAGTAGCGAACAGGAACCACGCGTCGGATCGAGCAATCCCATCAGCATGCGAATAGTGGTCGATTTTCCTGCGCCATTGAGGCCAAGAAGTCCTGTCACGCTTCCAACGGGAACGGTAAACGTCGCTTGTTGAACGACCGGCTTATTGCCAAAGTATCTCGTCAATCCGTTCGCTTCGATTGCGTATTGTGCCATCCATCAACTCCTAAGATTCGCATTAATCAGCAATGGGTTTTAAGCGACGAGTAAAGAGTTCCTCGACGCGTGTGTAGACTTCTTCTGGCGTGAAGTCCAAGGCGACCGCTTGATGGATCAATGCATCGATCGATTCATCGAGCCTCCGCATTCGTTCCGCTCTCGAATAAATCTGACGCCGCTTGGCAATAAAGAAGCCACGACCAGGCTGTGTTTCCAAAACGCCGTCATCGACCAGCTCCCCATACGCTTTGGCAACCGTATTGGGATTGATCGTCAGCTCGCGAGCTAGCTGCCGGACGCTGGGGACTGGGTCGCCAACCTCAAGCTTTCCAATAGCGACGGCACGAATGATTTGGTCGGCAATCTGCCGAAAGATCGGCACACCACTTCCCGCTACGATGCTAAATTGCAATTTTTGACTCCTGTACTAACTGTACTGCGTGAAATAGTACAGATGACCAAATGGCGAGTCAAGAAGATTCCGAAAAATTTGCACGCTTCTTGTCGCGACTTGGAGATGATTCCGATCGTAAACAGTCGCGTGAGCAAGGAAATTTCCCGGGATGCTGTCCCTTGCTCACGCTGCGGGTTGGGATGGTGACTTTAGCGTCCATACGCAGTCGGTGCTTTTTTGCTAAACTACATCAACAACAGATGTTGCTGTTGGTTGGTATTGTCATGCCATTCCTGCTGCAAGCTCACACGCTCCGAAAATAGGCTACTCCAAGACAGGTCGAACCCTCTCGTGATTGATCGCAACCTCGACGCAAAAAATCTCTTGATGAATTGCTTTGCTATTCTATGTGTTTTGTTGATGCGAACTTGGATTGTTCCGTCAATCGGGTTAGCTGACGAAGCACTGGATCCGACCCAACTTTATGGCGACGCGCGTGTCACGAAGGTTGAAATCACGATCGACGAAGAGGGCTGGAATAGCCTCCGTTTGCAAAAGCGAGAGTTTATTGAGGGGATGCTTGCTCCGGCGGAAAAGCCTTTTGATACCTTTCGAGCGGATCTTCGCATTGATGGCGTCGAAATCAAGGAGGTCGGGATTCGCAAGAAAGGTTTCTTTGGATCGCTCGATGATAATTTCCCCTCATTGCGAATCAAACTGGACGAGTATGTCGACCAAAAGCCGCTGGGGGACGTCAAGCGTTTAACACTCAACAACAACAAACAGGATACCTCGCTACTCAGCCAATACATGGCTTACCGATTCTTCAATGCGATAGGTGTCGAGGCGCCGCGAGTTGGCTTTGCGACCGTCTTTGTAAACGGCAACCATCTGGGTGTTTATTCGGTAGTGGAACCGGTTGATAAGGTCTTCTTGAAGAGCAGGTTTGGAGATAACCGAGGAGACCTGTGGGAAGGAACACTGACTGATTTCTCCCCCAAGTCGCTGGAACGACTGGAGTGGAAATCGGGCCAGCACGAAAGTGTCGACGATTGGAAAACAGCTCGCTTAGCTGAGCTCCTGCAGAACGAGAATGTCTCGCCAGCAGAGCTTGAGTCACTGGTCGACTTGACGCAGTTCTATCAGTTTTGGGCTAGCGAGAGCTTATTGGCATTTTGGGATGGATACTCTAACAACCAGAACAATTACTTTGTGTATGACAATCCGAAATCCAACAAGCTTCTGTTTATGCCATGGGGTGCCGATTCGTTGTGGTCCTCCATGTTGGGTCCCATGGGTGGATTTATGAAACCAATCGAGTCCGTTTATACCAATTCACTACTATGTCATAGGCTCTTTCGAAGTGAAGAGGGGCGAGAACGATATCGTCAAGTGCTGCAGAAGATGATTGACGAGCATTGGAACGAAGACGAACTTAAGAAACAAATTGATGCACTGGCTAAACTCGTTGAGCCGCACCTTCATAAACGTCAATCAGGTGCCGATTCTGCCCAGAAAAGCATGAAGCGGTTTATCGATTCTCGCAAGAAACGGGTTATGAAAGAGCTTGAAAGCTGGCCGATCAAAACGCAAGAGAATCCCCGTCCGTCGATGTACTCCAAGGAGTCAGGGCATGCATCGGGATCGTTTGCTACGTTCTGGGAACGCACACCCAAAGGGAGTCAATCAACTGGATCGCTGACCATACAGAATGGTGAGGAAGCAATCGAACTTAGCGATCTCAAGGTGTCATCGCGTCGATTTTCGATGGGAATGTTTGGCAGTCCTTCTGCAGCCAGTCCCGCGATGGTGGAATTGGTTGGTAAAACACAAGATGGCAAGTTGGCCACGTTGACCTTGAATATTGATAGGGAGGATTTTGAGCAATCGGAGCCAGCGAAAGTCAGTGTGAGTGGCTCGTTCTCGCGAGGTGGCAATAGTTTCCAAGGCCCATTTGGTGGAGGTGATATGCGATGGATCAAGGGGACTTGTCAGCTAGAGGAGTCGAGCATGAAAGCTGGCGCACCTGTGCGAGGCAGTTTCGAAGTAACACTGCTGGAAATCAAAGGTGGCTTCTTCGCACGCCCATAAGAATATAATTGATACTCGACGATTCTTTCAATCGATGCTAGACGAGACGAATTAACTTATCCTGGAAGATAGCCGTTGAATCGAATCAACGGCGTGTCGTCATTTTGATAAGCAGGCGGCTGCGGTTGAAGCCAGTTGCGCACGGCATCTTTGATCGCGTACGCGAAAAAGTGATTGCCTCGCGGCGTGTAGTGTCCAATGTAATATTTATCAACATACTCCTTTGCAGTTAGCTTGAAGGTGTCATACTCAGACACATGCGCCGGAAGGCTATCAACGACTGGAATTCCGCGCTCTTCTAAGTGGCTTTTAAAATACGCAGGATGCCAATCTACATTATCGGGGTCGTCACGTGAGCTTCGGTTACATGCGTGCCAAACAGCACCGACGGGGTAACTCAACAGAACCATGAGATGCTTTTCTTTTTGAATGCAATACTCTTGCAACCTCTCCATAACGTTAATCCCAACTCGGATTGCATAAGTATGTAACAATTGCCTAGCGTTCTTCTTAACAGCCTCCTCTGTTGTCATTTTTTCGAAGCGATAGCCGCACTTGACTGCTGTTCGTTCTAAGATGCTCTGGTCCAGAATGCTTCCTGTTTCCTGAGCGAATAGAAGATGTACGATCTCATCGCCTGCAAAGGAATCCATTAAGAAATCGAGATCGCAAAGCCGGTACAAAGACTCTTCGGACGGGCAGAGGCTATCTTGCTCTAACAATTTACCTTGATCGTCCAGACGCGCGTGCACCCAAGGGTTCGCATGGAACATCGTTCCAGACATCGATTCCAGAACATTGTCAGGGAAGGCAAGCCATCGCCAGGAATAAACACTTCGAAGGTGATCGTCCCCCCAAATATTGAAGATGATATATTCGGCAGACATGTCGGTCGCTTCATTTCGAAGAAGCCTGCGGTACGCTTGATAAACTCCAAAGCCACCCACACCAAAATTTCTGATTGGTTCACAATAATGGGACGCAAGGATTTCTTGCCACGTTTCGCCATCGCTTACCTGGTGCCCTTGTGTAAAGCTATTGCCGTAGGTGTTGATTCTGCAGGGATGATCAGGAAAGTTGACCTGCTGTCGCTGCCCTGTCTCCTCGTATCGAGCCAAGGTGTGGCAACCATCCACGCCATCCCGAACGAACGCATTTCTCAGCAAGTACCCGAGTTCGGCATCGAACTTCGCCCAAACTCGCGCTTTGGGATCGAGGAATAAATCTAATGAACGCCGCGTCAGAACATGAGGTTGCAAAAACGCCCTCATCGCGTCGTTTGGTTTGCCGTTTTGGGCAAACGTTGCGGCCGTCGCAATTGCCACGGGAATCGTTGCTAAGAATTCGCGTCTTAGAATCGTCATTACAATGCCTTCTTTATTTCACGGTTGCATCGGTGAGTTGAGTGAATCTATTTGCATTACGATAACTCCTTGCGATGACCCTTGAGTTTGCTGATGGTGTGTTGACGGTTGATTTCCATGGCTTGATCGGCGGCGTCGGGATCTCGTCGCATGAGCCCATCCATAATGATTGCATGTAATTCGCGACTCGTTTCGATATCTCTCGGTGTTGCGGTAGTTGAGTCCATAGAGGCATGAAGAAAATCAAGAAGTGAAGCCAAGAGGACTGCCATCAAACGATTCCCGCCGATTTCCATCAGTCGAAGATGGAATTTGGTATCTCTCATAAGACTTTCCTCTCGAGAGATAGTCGGGTCATCGATCGCTTGAGCTAGGCGACCTAATTCGGAAAGTTCTTCATCGGTAGCGCGGATCGTAGCCTGACGAGCTGCGTACCCCTCTATTGCCCGGCGGAACTCAGTAAACTCCAAAAGATCTCCTACCGATATCGTCATAGACGAACGGAGCAGTGAGTCGAAGGAACGAATCGTATCGGCCGTCCCAACAAACATGCCCAATCCCCGTCTAACCTCCACGACACCATGTGAAGTCAATCGGCCCACTGCTTCTCGCAGTATGTTACGGCTGCACTGCATCCGGGCAGCCAATTGCGCTTCGCTGGGCAAGCGATCTCCCGGGCGCATCCCCTCGTTCCGAATAAGTTCTTCTAGGGATTCAACGATTTGCTCGACCAGCAATGGGCGGGTCGATCTACTTGTTTTGTTCGTGGATAGCAAGCTCCCCCCTTGTCGTTTGCTTTAGATGTAGGATATCCTACATCGTCCGTTTGCATCCGCAAGTGGCATGATTTGAAAGGAAGAGTTCGCATGGGGGTTTTCAGGTATCTTCTGGTTATCTCGGGGGTAATTGGAGTTAGTTCTACCGATTTGACTTCGAAATGTGTCGCACAGTCGCGACAGTGGCCAATGGTCGAACGAGTTGACTCGCAACCGCAATTGCTCCTAGCGCATCGGTTGGCAGAGACACTGGAATCAATGGGCACGCCGCTTTCTCCGGATCAGATACGTCGATTAGAGGGATTAAAAAACGAACCCGATGACATAGAGATCACCGCTCAAATTCAAAAGATACTGGATCCGTGGTGCATGGCATCAGTGGTGATCCACTCTTCGGGAACGACTGAGATTGTGCCCAATGGCTCAATCTCGTTGATGGAAAATGGCTGGACCTCCAAATTAATAAAAGTTGTTAACTTAGCGGGAGTTCAATCCAAGCTTCGAATTGACAGCCCTAACGCCAAGCCTATACCGCACGGCCCCAAGGAAGAGGTCAAGAATCGTTGGCTTGAATTATCCATGTTTGATGGACGGCCTATGAATTCGAATCTATCTGGACTTGAGCTGGAATATCGAATTGTCCAGTTGTTATCAACCGAAGTTGGCGATAGGACTGCTCGCCTCGAATTTCACGCAGCCATAGGGAATAGCGATAACTCATCGCCCATTCGACAATGGCGTTTTGAGAATAGCTCCGATGGCTGGGGAGATCTGAACGATCTAGAGCTCGAAAACAGAGATAAATCACTTTTTCTAAAGGCGATTGGCGACGACCCCTTTTTTTCAACGTCTGTATCCGCACGTGGCGGGCGAATGGTATTTCGATTTTGGGGTCGCTCGGATTCACCGGGAGTCGGGCAATTGTTTTGGTGGACCGAGCAGCAGCCGCAGCCAGATGGTGGACGCCAAGTTGGATTTCAGCTTGATCCCGGGAGCAACCGAGAATACGTGGTTGAGTTTCCGGTTGAGGGGGAATTGAAAGGTGTCCGATTAGATCCATTACCGGGTCCTGGTTCCTTTCGTATTGACTGGGCTACCTTAGAGTATGCGGCGGGAGAAACCGGTGATTGGAGTAGCGCGGATTTCGAAATGACAACTGCACCAAGCACCGAAGTTGTGTTTAACGTAACAGATGCAGATGGGACTCCATGTATGGCATCATTCGAAATTCGAGATGACCAGGGAAGAGTCTACCCCTACCAACCCAAGCGTGTGGCGCCAGACTTTTTCTTTCAAACACAGATTTATAGAGAGACCGGCGAAACGATCCGTTTACCCAAGGGCCAATACTCAGTCAAATGCTCACATGGTCCCGAGAGCATTAAAGAAAAGAAAACACTAACTGTTGGTGATAAACCGGTCACATTTCGATACCAAGTAAAACGATGGATCGATTCTACTGAATATGGTTATTGGAGTGGCGATCATCATATTCATGCGGCAGGCTGCCTTCACTATGAAAACCCTACACAAGGGGTATTGCCGAGCGATATGCTCCGTCACATCATGGGGGAAGATCTGAAAATCGGATGCTGCCTAACATGGGGTCCCTGTTTTGATTTCCAAAAGCAATTCTTCACCGGGAAGCCCGATGATGTTAGTCGGTATCCTTTTCTTATTCGTTACGATATCGAGGTAAGTGGCTTTGGTTCTCATCATGCCGGACACCTGAATCTTCTTAAACTGAAAGAACAAATTCCAGAGGGAGGTGATTCGAAACATCATTGGCCCACATTGGGGCTCAATACGTTGCGTTGGGCGAAAAAGCAGGGAGCAGTGACTGGTACCGCTCACAGCGGACTAGGCCTAACACGCAGTGTCGGTCGAGTGGCCGGAACCGATGGACCGAACCGATTACCTAATTTCGATATCCCCGCATTCGACGGTATCGGAGCAAATGAGTTCATTATGCAGGTCACGCACACCGTCGAGGGCCCAAACGGAACAAAGCTTCCTGCGATTGACTTCATTGCAACCATGAATACTGCACGCGAGACCGAATGGAATATCTGGTATCACGTTCTCAATTGCGGTGCGAAGGTCTTTGCAAGTGGCGAAACCGATTTCCCGTGTTTGACGGGAGAACGAGTTGGAGTTGGGCGAATCTACGTGCAGCTAGATGGCCTACTCGATTACGATAAATGGGTTGATGGATTGCGACGTGGCGATTCTTATGTTAGCGATGGTACGTGTCATTTGATGAATTTTGAACATGAGGCCGATGGCTCATTCTCCTTGAACGCAGCCGCATTCAATCCAGATAAAACCGATGTCGATTTGGAACTCATCGTCAATGGATATCCTGTCGCGGTCCAGAAAATCAAAGCTGATGGCACTGTACAAGATTTTAAGTTTGAATTGCCCGAACCAGACCAGAGCTGCTGGGTTGCTGCTCGCGTTTTCCCTTCTGCTCACACAAATCCGATTTGGATTATTAAGGATGACAAGCCCGTCCATGTAGCTGAAAGTGCGGAATGGTGCTTGGTCTCACTAGAGCAATGCTGGAGAGAAAAACAAAAGACATATGCTGCCGACGAACAGGCCCAAGCTAGATTGGATTACGAACACGCAAAAAAGTATTATTTACGGGTGCTCAATGATGCATCTCGATAATCTTAGTGGAATGTTTGCAGCACCAATTCTGCTGGCAGCAAAAGTGATAAAGTGGCCGAGAGAGCTTTCTAGTATTCCATTTTGCTCAGCTATACTAGTAGCCGTTTCAGCATTCGGCACTGCCGGTTGTTCTCCACGGGAAAAGTCGGCAGAAGTCTCGCAAATGAATCCCGAGGTAATGCAGGGTCTGCGCCCAGACACACCTGTGCTGATTCTTCTAAACATCTCTCCGGAAGCTAGAGTTAAGGCGACTGCCAATGACATTCCTACCCATCTTTCCAAAGGGGAATGGTCAGAGTACTTGATTGAAATCGAAAATAACGCAGGAATAACAGCACCATTATTGGTCGAATCTGAGCAGAGCCTCCAATCCAGTGATGACCTGTCACGTGATCGCTGGTTTGAATTGCTACTCGAACCCAATCAACCACTTTCGGGCAACTTAATCGAGTATCGCACACTAAAGATTAGAAGTCGAGATGCGGGAATAAGGACTGCAATCCTAAATTTCAATGCAGGCCAAGGAACACAGGATTTGGGATTTCGCAGCGACGTGCTAGTCGCTTTTAAAATCGAAGAAAGATGAATAAGAGGCTGACGGATGTGTTGCACGAAATGACGGCTATCAGTTAGCTTTGCAAAGAAGCGTCAGTAGAATAAAGATGGGCGTAGGATTGATGCCAAGATCCCATACATATCGGTACGATAGACAGATTCAGTCTTCTTCTGAACACTAACACCGATATCGTCTTGATTGGAAGCGGAATCATGTCCGCTACGCTTGGCGTGATGCTTAAGCAATTGGAGCCGCGTTTGCGAATTCGTTTGATCGAGGCGACGAAAGAACTTGCTCGCGAAGCATCCGATGGCTGGAACAATGCCGGTACCGGACATGCTGGGATTTGTGAGTTGAGCTATACCCCGACTCGCGCAAGCGACGGACGAGTTCCCATCGAACGGGCTCTAAAAATCTTTGAGCAATTCGAGCACTCGAAACAGTTTTGGGGTGCGTTGGTTGCGAATCAAATAGCGGGTGAACCAAGCGACTTCATTCAGCCGGTTCCACATGTATGTTTTTTGAGTGGCGAGGATGGTGTTGAGTTTCTAAGAGCTCGGCACGATGCAATGAGCGAGCACCATTTCTTTAGCGATATGATGTGGACGACTGATCCTGAGGAGATAACGCGTTGGACTCCGCTTGTTATGGAAGTACGTGAACCAACGAGCGTGGCAGCAACCATGGGAGCCGGTACCGAGGTCAACTACGGGTTGCTCGCACGGCGCATGGGGCAATGGTTGGCGGAACAAGACGACTGCGATATCGCTGGTGGTTGGAAAGTGACAAAACTGCGGCGAGAGATCGACGCTTGGCGCGTAGAAACTCGCTGCGTATCGACCGGAGAGAAGCAAACGCATCGAGCCAAATTCGTCTTCGTCGGAGCGGGCGGCGGAAGTTTAGCGTTGCTTCAATCGACAGGGCTGGCTGATTTTCGAGGGCTTGGCGGATTTCCTTTTGCAGGTCAATGGATTATTTGCGAAGAGCCAACCATTTGCGCGAGGCATGATTCGAAAGTTTATGGAGCTACACCAACATCAGCACCGAGCCTCGGAGCTGGGCATCTCGATGTTCGCATATTGAATGGAAAGCGACAACTCATGTTCGGAACGTTTGCGTCGTGGACCACTCGCTTTCTCGAGCAGACAGGTAGCTGGTCTGATTTGCCACGATCCATTAGCTTGGACAATTTTTCGGCGTTGCTGAGGGCTGGCTTGCATAACCGATCACTCGTTCGATATCTGATCGGCCAAGAGCTACAAAGCATGGAGGATCGATTGAAAGCTTTGCGAGAGTTTTATCCGAATGCGACTAAGGAGCATTGGCGATTGCAGCAAGCGGGCATTCGTGTGCAAGCCATCAAGAGATCGGATCGGGGAGCTATCTATTTCGGTACC
>Ga0315899_10006471_pt1 | contig 12619 bp, 9 predicted proteins | sample LakEriMetagenome_2_FD_203518 | JGI IMG/M metagenome (GOLD analysis project Ga0315899, IMG submission 203518) | Freshwater fungal communities from buoy surface, Lake Erie, Ohio, United States - Buoy 4 MA112 | ecosystem: Environmental > Aquatic > Freshwater > Lake | place: USA: Lake Erie, Ohio...
TCGCGAAGTGGGATTCCAATAAAGATGGAATCGTCTCGTGGGAAGAATCACCCCGAGTCCTTCGCGACTTCGGCTTCTCTCGCATCGATCGAAACAACGATCGACAAATCACCCGCGAGGAACTGATCCAAGCCGGCCAAAGCAATGCAAACCAAGGCCAACGGCGGGGCGGTCAATAATCCAATGCTCCAAAGTTCAGGTACCAACCCACCGACTGTCCCACCGACTGTCCCGCCGCCGGACCAACCGTCCGACAATCCGCCGGACCAACCGGCAGCCCCAGTTTCCAACCCAGCAGAGTTCGATCCTGACCGCGTCGGCTTCACCGGCAGGTTGTTCGCCGCCATCATGGACCATCCACGCTGGTGCTTGTCCCTCCTCCTTTTGCTAACCGGACTCGCCATCGGCGGATACCTTGATCCCGACTGGCCGGAAAAACTGCGTTCGCGTTGGTTTCCAAGTACCGATAGCGCGAGCAATGTCTCTGATGCATCCTCGGCGCTAGCCAAAAACACCCGTACCGAGAACTCGAATACGCCTCGACGTTTTGGACGCAGGGGCGGAATCGGCAATACCGCCGGACGTGCCGAAGCTGTCTTGGTGATCAAATCTCCCGCGATCTTCACTCCTGAAGGCTCTCAAGCCTTCCGCGACGTGGTCGATCGAGTCGACGCGCTCGACGTGGTGGCGTCCGTACGTTCGCTCGACCAAGCTCCCCCGTTGAACATCTTTGGGCTAACCGAGCCGATTCTTCCTCGTGGTAATGCCACCCAACAACGCTTCGACGTCGCCAAGAAAAAAGCAGTCTCGCAGCCGCTGGTCGTCGGGCAAATACTCTCAGACGACGCCAACACGGTGCTCATCGAACTCACCTACGATTGGCTTTACATCCAAGACAACTCGCAATGCACCGAGCCGATCTTGGCCGCCGCTCGACAAGCGGCATCCGAACATCCAAGCATACCGATGGAGTTCCATGTCACTGGAAGTGTCCCATTGCGTATGGTGCTCATGCAGAACAATCGCAACAACGAAATCCGCTATCAGGTCATTGCATATTGCATGATCGTGATCATGGCGGCAATCTTGTTTCGAGGATTTTCGGTGGTTGTAGCCGTGGCGGCAGTGCCGATGATCGGCGTTTTTTGGACATTAGGTTTTCTGCGTTACTTCAATCTCCAAGACAACCCGTTCAGCTTTGTCATTTTGCCGGTTCTCTTAAGTCTGATCGGTTTCATCGATGGCGTGCACATGATGATCCATATCCGAAAATGCATGAGAGAAGGATGCACTCCCAAACAGGCTTGCAAATTTTCTCTTTCGATGGTCGGGCTCGCATGCTTTTTGGCATCGATCACTACGGCGATCGATATGGGGTCCTTGGCGTGGGCAAGCCATCAGGTCGTCCGGGAGTTTGGGTGGTCCTGTGTTCTGGGCGCCATCGTCACCTGGGTCTCTGTGATGCTCGTGCTCCCTCTTTTAAGCATGACTCGATGGAGCAATCGATTCATTCATGGAGCAGAAATCGATCCGATGAAGCACATCATCGATCGAATTGATCCACTGATCAGCTGGGTTCTCTCTCACAAACGCAAAGTGAGTTTCTTCGCGCTGCTCCTAACTGCTAGCTTGTCGCTGATCGCTTCAACGCTCCGCCCGGACGACAGAAAGTCCAGCGCCATCCCAACAGGCAGTGAAGCTCAAAAAGCGATGGCCCATCTCGACACAGCGATGGGGGGATTGGACGTCTGCATGATCGATTTGAAATGGGATCCAGCACAAGTTCAAAAAGAACAAGTAGCCTTGGTGATCGATCAAGTCGAGTCGATGCTCAAAAGGGAACCTCTGATCGGCCATCCACTATCGCTCGTAACCCTTTTGAACGCATTGCCTGGTGAAGGTACGGTCCTGGACAAACTTTCCATGGCGGAGCTTTTACCTCCCCCGCTGCGCCAACGCCTTTTCAACGAAGAAAAATCGACCGCGACGATTACGTACCGATGCAAAGACTTAGGAACAGCGACCTACAAACCAACCTTCGAGCGGATCGATCAAGCGTTGCAATCGATGGTTAAGGCGACCCCGGGACTCTCGATGGAAATGCAAGGGGATGCGATTTGGCGGTGGCGAAACCTCTATTCGATTGTCACCGACCTAAGTGCCAGTCTAGGCAGCGCGGCGTTCATAGTGTTCTTAGTTTTGGCCATTGCGTTTCGGTCCCTGCGTTTGGGACTCATCGCGATCATCCCGAACCTGTTGCCTCTGTTAGCATCCGCAACCTACATGGTCATAACCAAGCAACCCCTTGAGGTCGTCAGCGTCTGCTGTTTTACCATCTGCCTGGGAATCGCCGTCGATGACACAATCCACTTTGTGTCGCGATACCTCGAGGAATCCAAACATGGGGGAACCGGCGAAGCGGTGATCCAACGATCGTTTCGAGAGGTGGGAACAGGAATCATCATGACGACCATCGTTCTTGTGGCGGGATTCAGTTCCGTTCTAACGTCCGAGACGAGAGACCATCGCGTGTTTGCCGAATTAGGCCTCGTAACCCTGATCTCGGCGCTGCTTTGCGATATGTTTTTGCTACCCGCACTCCTTGCGTATTTTCATAGACCCGCAAAAGCGACTTAAACCGCGGCTAACGACGACCGGCTAATCCAGCCGCCACAGGCGACACACCAATCAGCCGAAACGCGTTAGCATCGGTTCATCCTCGAACCAATCCTTATAAATGCTTGCTTAACCCGTCATTCCACGCGGCTCCGGACCTTCAGCGGGTTTATCCCCGCTCAAGACCATGGAGGCCGAACATTGCCATGTATGGGGATGCGATCGGATCGAATCCTTCCTCATGATCGAGGGTTTCTCGATGAATTACGGGCCATCGAAGCCTTCAAACAGCTTCAATTGGATCGGTTGACCGGCCTTCGCTCTCCCGTCGTTCCTGGCACGCGCCGCGATGACATTCTCGAGCGTTCGCGAGGGACCGAGCGTTGCGACACGTTCGCGCACTCTCGAGTGCAACGCGTCCACCAAGCCAGGGGCATACTTGTCATCCGGCGCGTGGGTAAAGACCCACGGTTGCAACCCTTGACCGATCCAACCTGCGATCCGCTCGGCCCATTCATCCCAATACTCGGTCACTTCGCTGAGCTCATTTCGACCAATCAACCTCACCATCGGCCGCTCGCCCGTGACCTGCACCCGCAGCGGCAGTTTGGGCTTGCGCTGCTGCGATACAGCCTCGGTGCTATCGCTCGCATCCATCGAATTGAGTGGGCGAGAGTCAAAGATCACCCGATCGATCCCACGCTCCGACAACATTCCGTCCAGTCGATCTTCCCACTCCGGCTTGTCAAACCAATCCCGATGCCGAACCTCGACCGCCCAAGGCCACTCGCTGGGAAGTTTGCTCAGAAACTCGGACAGCGTGGAAAAATAGGTAGGTGAGAACGAAGGCGCAAGCTGCAAAAATGTCGGACCGAGTCGATCCCGTTTGGCGAGGATACTTAAACGATCCAGCCACTCGCGCAGCAAGTCATCGCAACCGACCAATCGATGGTCATGCGAAATCGATCGAGGGAACTTGAAACAGAACCGAAACCCAGGTGCCGTCTGGTCGCACCAACGCTCGAAATTTTCAGGCCCGGGAACCGAATAAAACGTGCTGTTTCCTTCCACGGTCGCAAAGAGGGAACTGTACCAAGTCAAGAACTCCGACGACTTCGTCCCAACAGGATAAACCACTTCCTGCCATTCCTTGCACGCCCACACCGGACATCCGATGCGCAAACACTCCGGTGCCCATGCAAGCTGCTCGTTGGTGCTCTCGAAAGGGGACCGTTGGGGGTTGTCCACGATATCGCCTGCAGTATTCCTTGGAGTACGCATTCGCTGGAACGCGTATAACTTTGGGGTGTGCCCAGTGCCTCGCGCTCGCGTCGTTGCAGTTAGCGCATTCGTCACAATCCTACCCCCAGTCCTCCATTCTTTTAAGCTACCCACAAATACTTTCATGTTTCGATTGACGGAGGTTCACAAGGTGGCATCTCATTACTACGAGATGTTCCGCCGTCGTATCCGCGAGCGGAAATCTCCAGTCGGAAATCTCCAATCGAGGATTTCTCTCACCGGGAACACCGTATGAAGCAACCATTTGGCGCAACTATCCCAGACCGAATCCTCGCTAAGCTCGTGCAACTGACCAGACTCTTTCCCGCTTGCGGGATTCTCGGCGTCCTAGCCTTCGGTACGGACCAAGCCGATGCGTTCCAATGGTACAACGGCTGCTGCTCAGGCAAATCGACGCCGCCGGCTTACCCGGTCGGTGCACCAATGCCCGTCGGAGCTACCGTACCCGTCACGCCGATCACGCCATCCAACGGCGCCATGTCGAGCTACTATGGAAGCTACGGCCAATACCCACCATCGATGGGCACGATCCTTCCCGCTGGTATCCCTCAGACCGTCGTCGCTGCTATGCCTACCGCTGGTTACGATACCCAATGGTTGCGCACGCCTGTCACTTACTACCGACCTGTAACGCAGTTCGATCCCAATTACGGAACAACGGTCACCTCGTTGCAACCCTGCACGTCCTACCAATACCAAGCTCAACGCGTTCCGTTGACGGCACCTGCTCCTATAAGCCCAAACACTTATGCAGCCAATCGCTACCCAGCGATCAATGCGCCCGGCTACTATCCAACTGGGTTGTACGGCAGTGTCCCTGCAACTGCGTCGTACCCTCCGGTTCAACAACTCCCCGTTGGTGGCGTCCCCGTTGGAGGGAATATCGCCGTACCAGGGAATGCGGCCTTTGCAGGCAACACCGCATCAAGCTCAGGCCCCGCATCGACGTTGCCTCTCCGCACTATGAACTATGGGAACTATGGGGCAAACTACGGGTCCTTACCGGCAGCCGCGATTCCCACCAACAATTACCCCGTGCCTGCATCTGGCATTGCCAACCCGATTGTCGCTAACCAAGGGGTCGCGAACGCTGTCTACATGGCACCGACCTACAATAATGCGGTACCAACCCCAACTATCGTCGGATCCAACATCGCGGGCACCGGCACCCCGATGTACACCGCGCCGAGCAACGCTCTCAACTGCGTGAACGGGGTCTGTCCAACCAACCCACAAGGCATCTCGTCGGCCATGATTCCGAACGCATCCACCGTACCTAATGTACCCGGTGCGATCAGCGTCATCCCGATGGGCCCCCCGACATACCAAACTGCTCCTTCTTCGGTTCCAACAAACACGTCGAGCCCATCCACACTAGGCTCAAGCACTTTCGCCCCTTCTACTCCTAGTCTTCCATTCACCGGTTCCAGTGTTGGAGGTTCCGGTGTTGGAATCAATTCGCAAGTCCTTCCCAATTCCGGAGAGGCCAATCCGGTATTGCCCCCTGGTGCAGGGAACGATCCGGATGCCATGCGTCAACCAACTCTGAATCCACCAGCGCTGAACTCGCCGGCATCCTCCGGTTCGTCAGCAAGCCTCGGTGGCAACAGTGATCAGCTCGCTTCAAAAATGGCTCCACTGAAACGAATACCTATTGTCGAGATCGATCGTTCCGCGCCGACTGTATCGCAGTTTGGTTCAACAACAGCAGCGCCGACCCTGCCTTCGGCCAACTCGTCGACTAACGCTCTATCAGGCAACTCACTCTCAGGCAATGTTCCAGCCTCGATCAACCCGTTCGTGAACAATAATCATGAGTCCACCTCGTTGAAACTTGCGGCGCCACCTGCGTTGCCAGGAAACACATTGAGCCCACTCCTCGCTCCAGCGGACTCCGATTTAGCCCCGCGTTGGAACCCAAAACTACTTCCTCGCTCGACCGGTTCCGATGCTGACGCAGTCGTTCCCAATTCAGGCACTCCGAGCATCGGGCTACCGAGCACGACCGCTCCGGGAGTTAGCGAACCGGCAGGGAACGATGCCGGAATGAAAACGGTTTCCTACCGCCGGTCGGCTTTTGTCAGCCAGACAGGGCCTATCAGCGAGGATTCCAAGAGCGATACCGGCGTTGGAACTTCGGTCTCCGCGCTCCGTTTCCGGCCGAGCACCGGTCCCTAGGTGCCTCAGTTTGGTTTAGAATCCACGTTCCCATCGGGAGCGGAAGCCCTGAGGAACTGGTTTTCTTTACTCTCTGACGCCACACCTTTATGCCCTCGTGGAATTTATGACCTCGTGGAAAACGGTTGCTCTACTTGGACCCAATCGCTGGTCTGCTCGGAACATTCTCGAGGTGCACACCAGCGGCGAGCGGTATAGCCAACCACCTCACGGCGCGCAATCCATCGCCCAATCCCTGCGTGACTTTCTGGATTCTGGTCGGTACACGACCACCCATCCTGCAAGTGTCAGCGTCGCGTACGATGCAATCTCTCGTATCGAATCCGCCGCCACTTACGGCAAACTTTGGCTTGCCGTGTCCCAATGGATGTCCGCCATGTCGGGTGTCCCATCCGCTCCGTTCGCAGCATGGGTTGCACCTCGTCATGGCACAACGGCTACAACCCCATCCGCCGTCCAGGATTCCGGTGCTGCCGAGTTCGACTGTGTGATCGCCCTCGAGATGGAGGAAGAGCTCTTAAGCCATCGCTGCTTTGAGATGGCCGAGCAATTGATCGCTGCGACAGTCGCAGGCGAACCGTTTCCGATCCCAGTCAAATTCCGTGAGTTGTTCGATTACGCAGACGACGTCCGGCTCGGCCCCAGCTCCCGCGCAATCCTCGATGCAGCCACAGCGCAGGGCATCCCATTTTACCGCTTGACCAGCGGTTCTCTCGTGCAGCTCGGCGAAGGTTGCCAATACAGACGGATATGGACCGCAGAAACCGATGCGACCAGCGCCATCGCTGAGTCGATCGCGAGCGACAAGGACTTGACCAAACGATTGCTCCGCAACGTAGGTGTCCCGGTTCCATTAGGCCGTATGGTCTCCGGTCCTGAAGACGCTTGGGTCGCCGCCCAAGAAGTCGGAATGCCTGTCGTGGTCAAACCGCGCGATGCGAATCACCAACGAGGCATCTCGATCGAACTGACCCAAGAAGCAGAGATCATCAAAGCGTACCATTGGGCAATCGAGGATGGTCAAACAAAAGATGTCATGGTCGAGCAGTTCGCGCGAGGCCAACACCATCGACTCCTCGTCGTCGGAGATCGGATGGTTGCTGCCAGCCGCGGCCATTTTGAAACCGTCACCGGCGATGGAGTAAAGACCGTTGAGCAGCTGGTATTCGAACTCAATCAAGACCCACGGCGTGGCGAAGCGTACACCGATCCACTGGGTGTTTTGAAACTCGATGCGGCCGCTCAAATCGAACTCTCGAAACAGAACTTGACCATCGAATCGGTCCCCGAACGTGACCGGGTGGTGCTGATCCGTCGCACGGGCGATTTGACCACCGATTGCACCGACGAAGTCCATCCGGAGACAGCTCGACAAGCGGTGTTAGCGGCCCGCGTTGTCGGACTCGACGTGGCGGGTCTGGATGTCCTTGCGGTCGATATCGGAAAACCCCTCGTCGGCCAACGCGGAGCGGTCGTCGAGGTCAATGCCGGACCATCCCTTACCCCGCACGTTGCACCTCTCTTCGGTCGACCTCGTGAAGTTGGGGCCGCGATCGTGGAAATGCTCTTCCCTGATCACCGTTGTGGCCGCATTCCGATCGCGGGGGTCTTGCGAGCAAGCTCGCGCGAGGATCTATCCGCGTCGTTTACCCCGATGCTTGAATCCTTCGGTTGGGATAGAAACACCACTGGGATTGTACCCGCCCGCGACGTCTGGCTAGGAGACGAATGCATCGAACTCGGACGGCTTGATTGCCGTGATCGTACCAAAGCCCTTTTAGGGAACCCTAAAGTCCATGCGTTGGTCTTCCTGATCGATCCGGAATATGTGATCACCCACGGATTCCCAGTCCCGCGTATGGACCGACTTTGGATCAGCGAGGCCGGTGCTCAACAGTACAATTCAGATGCATGGGATCAACTCTGGGCAGCGATTCGGAATACACTAACACCCGAAGCCCAGGTTGCACTCGAGTCGTCCACCCATCCCGAATCGGTGCAATGCTTGATTCGGACGCATCGAAATTCCCATCAGGGATAGTATCTGTCGCGACTGAGATCCTATTGGCTCTTTGCAGTAGAGCGTACCATGAAGACCACGTTTGCCAGCGTTGATGCGTATTTGGCCAATCTTCCCGAAGCTCGCCGCGTTGCGATCGAAGCAGTGATAGCCACGATCCGCAAATCCGTTCCCAAGGGAATCGAAGAAGGGATCCAATACGGGATGATCGGTTATTACGTCCCTCATTCCCGCTACCCAAACGGTTACCATTGCGACCCGAACGAACCGTTGCCGTTCATTTCGTTGGCATCCCAAAAATCCCACATGGCGATCTACATGTTTTGCCTTTACCTCCAATCGGAGTGGAAAGAGCAATTCGTCGCTGAGTACTTGGCATCCCCCGAGCATATCGCTAGTGGGAAAAAGCTCGACATGGGAGCCAGTTGTGTCCGATTCAAGAAGCTTGAAGATTTGCCGTTGCGGGTCATCGGCCAAGCGATCAAGCGGATCAAGCTCAAAGATTTCATCGCCGCATATGAATCATCAATAGGTCCGCGAAATGCTCCCAAACGAAAACAGTGATACCGATGGTCCGAATCATATCCCTGAGAGCGAAACGAAGAGGGCCGAGAATAGCTCAAGCGGTCCGGCCCTTCCACGCGTGTCGAAGTGGAGTAATCGCTTGTTTTGGTTGCTGTTGGTTCTTGGCTTGTTCGCGACGGTTGTCTTGGTAGCGAGCAAACTGGCATCAGTGCACCCGTTGTTCGAATTGACCACGCACACGTTATGGCATGTTGGGGCCGTATTATTTGCAGGTTTGGCAGTATTGTTTTTTTGGATAAAGTTTCGGGCGAGGTGGTGGTTCAACGAACAAGGTGGAATGGGTCTCAAGTACGGATTGCTAGTGATGGGGTACTGCATGTTGAACGGTATTTTTCTTGCGGAGTTGCAACCATGGCAAGCGATACCGTTGACCTCGATCCCGTGGCAAGCCATTTCAAAACTGGACAAAGCATCGGTACATACTGAAGCGAAGAAGACGGCAGACTCGGGGAAGGGTTGGCTGCGGGTGATGAGCTGGAATGTATGGATAGGGAATCAGAGCTATAGCGAGGTTTTGCGAACCATCCGGGAGCGGGATCCGGATGTCTTGGTATTGATCGAGATTGGTCCGTGGCATCGAGAGTCGTTGGGCGAGTTGTTGCGTGAGGAGTATCCGCATTCGAAGTGGATACCGCAGAACGATGCGAGGGGAATCGCGATGTTATCGCGGATCCCTGGGATGGAGTTTCTCGAGGTGGATTTAGCCGGGATAGGAATGCCAGCGATTGAAGGTCAGGTCCCCGGTAAAGGCGCACAGCGAGGACTTCGGATCTTAGGAGTGCATACTAGCTCTCCGAATTTGGGAGGGCGAACGGCACAGCGGGACCAACAATTGGATTTTATGAGGCGCTGGGTGTTGGACTCAAACGAGGAAGCGATGGTGATTGGGGATTTCAACATCACGCCGTGGTCGAAGCCATTTCGCGAGATGTTGAAGGGAGATGGATTGGGTCATGGCAAATTGCGGGACACACGCGAGGGGCGTGGCTTTTTCGCGACGTGGCCTTCGGGATTGGGATGGTTTGGGATCCCGATCGATCACGCGTTGGTGACACAAGGGATTGAGGTACACCGTCGAGGTGCCGGGTTGCCTTTGCGTGAATCGGATCACGGTTGGATCGACGTAACGATCCGCACCCTATCTCAATCTTCAGCACCAACTCTCGCGCGATAGCCATAGTTGACTCGGCGACGCGTTCCAGCATTCGCAGGCACTCTCCGAGTGCCGTCCGCCAACGCCCGGTGCTCTACTACGAAACGACTTATACCCAAGTCCAGAAGTCACGCGAAGACGCGAAGACCGCGAAGGGAAGAACTAGGGTTCCAAATTGACAGACGGTAGAAGCGTTTTCAATAGACTTGAGCCGCACCCCTGTCAGATGTCCGTTCGTTTTGGATCTTGCGAATGCTGCTGGCTAGTTCCATTCTTGCAACCTGAAATTAACTCCTAACACCTTTCCTATCCATCAACTCAAAAACTTGAGGTATAAGCTGCGAAAACCGGGCCTAAGGCCCGACGGCTGATGCGAGACCCCACGTATTCTCTTCGCGTTCTTCGCGCCTTCGCGTGAGATTCATCCACGTGCCTGCAACTAGCTAACGTACCGACGATAGGATTCTAAAGTGACTTCCGCGGCGACGATGGAACTGGGAAGTGGAAAGACCTCGGCACTTAAGTAACCGTTGTAATCGATGTCTCGCAGTGCGTTGATCAACGGCCCCACGTCCAAATGCCCCATCCCAACCGCGCTCCGATTGGTGTCCGCGAAATGGACATGACCCACCCGATCCCCTGCCTCGCGCAACGATCGAGCCATATCCCCCTCCTCAATGTTCATGTGAAACCAATCGGCCAGCAACGTGGTACTCCCTAACCCCTCAATCATCCGACACCCCGATTCCAACGTGTTGCATTGGTCAGTCTCGTACCGATTCAACGGTTCATAAAAAACACGACCCGAAATCTTGGCAGCCAAACTATCCAGCGCCTCCAAGCCTTCCCGCAAATACCCTCTCGCTCTCTCTTTCGAAACCTCCGGCGTCGATCGCCCCTGCATCGAACCGATAATTGCACCTGCTCCCAACGATGCCGCCACTTCCACAATTCGGGCAATAAATTCGATCGCCTCCCTCCGCTTGTCTGCCGATCCATCAGCCAGCGATAACCGGTGCTTGACCCAGCCTGCTCCTGTTCCAATCGCCGCAATCGATAAATTGCGATCGGCTGCCATTTGACCAATCGGCACCCCCGCCAACGATTCTGCATCCGGCGGAAAAATCTCTACCCCGTCAAATCCCATCGATGACGCCAGATCCATCGAGCCAGCGATTCCATCCCACAGGACAAACGGTCCCCCTCGCGACTCCTCCACCAGCGACAAGGTGACCGACGATCGTATCCGATTAGGGGTTTTCATTTTCATGTGTGATTTGTAATCTAGCGGTTCTCAGTCTTCATCATTTCTTAACAAACGCACTCTGGTTGATCTTCGGGAATTGCTGGACAATTCTCGCGTTCTTTGGCAAGGGTGCGTGAACAACGCCGGCCAGGAATCCGTGGACTTCTACCATCCCAGCGTGATCATTCCAGTTTGATCCGGAGTATCCAGCACTATGACTTTCCGTGCAACTGTTCGGGCGTCCTTCCTCGCCGTAGCGCCGATGTTCCTCCTTTTTGCCGGCACCCTCCTCGGCCAATCGGTAGATCCAAAACTCCCCTCCTACAAAGCGGTACCCGGTGTCTCCGGGCAACTCAAGAGCGTCGGTTCCGATTCGATGAATCCGCTGATGTTGCTTTGGACTGAAAAGTTCAAGGAATACTACAAAGGAGTTCGGACTGAGGTCGAGGGGCAAGGATCCTCGAAGGCCATGCCAGCCTTGATCGAAGGCTCAGCGAGCTTTGGTCCGATGAGCCGTGACCCCAAAGCGAACGAAATCGCGGACTTCGAAAAGAAGTACGGCTACAAACCAACCTTGCTCCCAACCGCAATCGATTTGCTTGCGATCTACGTTCATCGCGATAACCCATTGGATTCCATCTCGGTCCCGCAATTGGATTCGATCTTCTCGAGCACCCGCAAACTGGGTGGCGAATCGATTGAAAAGTGGGGACAAGTGGGCCTGACCGGCGATTTCGCAACCGCACAAATCACCATCTTTGGTCGTAACGCGGCGTCCGGCACCTACGGTTTCTTCAAAGAAAAGGCCCTCAGCAACGGGGATTTCCGCGATTCGGTGAACGAGCAACCGGGAAGCACCGCCGTGATCCAATCGATCGGCGAGAATCGCTTCGCGATCGGGTATAGCGGCGTCGGTTTCAAAACATCATCGGTCAAGGCGTTGCCGCTGTCAGCCAAAGCTGATGGTAAGGCGTTTGCACCCACTGGGGAAAATGCTTACAGCGGAGAATACCCGCTCGCCCGGTACTTGTCCCTCGCGGTCAATGTCAAGCCCGGCACGAAACTAGATCCAGTGCGCCGCGAGTTCATCCGATTTATTTACAGCAAGGAAGGTCAAGAGTTGGTCGTCAAGGAAGGTTCCTTTCCGATCGATGCCAAGACGGCAGCCAAAGCGTTGAAGCTGGCAGGCATCGATCCCTAACGGATTGCTGCTTTGTCCGTTGTATCCTTTCTGACAAGACCTCTCCGTTGTGAACGCACAGCCTGGCAATGAACCGAACTCGATACGGCGAAATAGGGCTTCGTCGCGTCTTGTGATATGGTCGGATCGCATCGCCAAACAAGTCATCACAATCGGCGGCATCGGCACGATCCTGGTTGTCCTGATGGTGGTCTTGGTCCTGTTCGGCAACGTCGTACCGCTGTTTCGCCCGTCAGTTATAGAACCGCTGGCCAACTTTAAAACGGGTCCGGAAGGTGATCTTCCCAACGCGATTTTAGCGATCGGTTTGGATGAGTA
>Ga0315899_10006472_pt1 | contig 12619 bp, 6 predicted proteins | sample LakEriMetagenome_2_FD_203518 | JGI IMG/M metagenome (GOLD analysis project Ga0315899, IMG submission 203518) | Freshwater fungal communities from buoy surface, Lake Erie, Ohio, United States - Buoy 4 MA112 | ecosystem: Environmental > Aquatic > Freshwater > Lake | place: USA: Lake Erie, Ohio...
TGCTATTTCAGCAGCTGAAGATGCTGCAATCATCCGCCAAGCACTTGCACTACTTTCTCCTGCAGAGCGCGCAGCGCTAGTGATGTGGGAAATGGAAGGTCGCAGCACAGAAGAGATTGCTGCTGAACTTGGGATTAAAGAATCTGCAGTGCGTCACACAGTTTCACGTGCTCGAGCATCACTTCGCAAGGTTCTTACAACTCTTGTTGTTAATGAAGAAACAGGTCTAACAGCCCTTGAAGCTCTTTCAACCACATACAAAAAAGCTGCTCAGATCGCCCAGAAGTCATCTAAGGCTGCTCTTTCACTTCTTCTTGTTATCACAGCATTCCTTGGCTTTAACTCAATGACTGGCAATGAAGGAAGCGTTGTTTCAACTATTCCTTCAATGTCAGCAGTTGCTGGCAAAGCACCAGCAGCGGTTAGCCAATCTCCATCAACAGTTGCTGCAACTAAGGCTGCTGTGGCCGCTGCTACAAAGAAGGCACAAATTGCAGCGCTGAACGCCAAGATCGCAGCGCTTTCATTCTTTGGTCTAAACAAGGATGGCCTACCAACTGGATTTACTGTTACAGACTCAAAGAACGTTGCTGGTTCTGCCCGTGTGACCAAGGGAATCTCATCTGTTGGAAGCGATGGAATCGTTATTAATAACCAGTTCATCACAGGCTCTGTTGGTCCAAACGTTCTTATTGATCAACTCATCACAGTAGATGGAACTGGAACCCGTTATGCAGTCAATGGAATCAACATCGGCTGGATCGGTAACTGGAACTCAGTTGAGGTCAAATCAACAGATTCTGCAATTGATCGCCTATCAAATGGTCAATACCTCATCACAGCCACCTTCAACCTTGGCTATCTCAACGAATCAGATTTCCTAATCCCAACAGGAAGCCGTGGCTATGACTTAGCCGATGCTCCTAAATCGATTACGACACGCATTCTTATGAATGCAGGTAAGACACAAGTACTCGCGCAAGCAGTGCAGGTGAACAACTAAAAATAGGTTTCCCGACCGCGTCCGGATACACGGTGGGGAATTTGGTGAATCAGCACGTGCGATTCATCGAACCGGAGTTAAGAACTTTAACTCCAAGCCGAACTAGGGAAATTCTCTAGATCGACTAATCGAAAGGAAACAAATGTCTACAAAGACAACTTTCAAGCGTATTGCGCTTGTGACTGTTGCAGCTTTGGGCTTTGGTGTATTAACTTCAGTTGCACCAGCAACTGCAGCGCCAAGCACAGGTTTGACAGTACACACGGGCTCAATTACGGTTGTAGGAGCTAATAACGGAGTTGCAGGCACCGGTGGTGTAGCAATTTACCGTCTAGCTGTTACAGATGTTGATGGAGCTGCAGCGCTAGCTGCGACAGAATCAATTACAGCAACAGTTACTGGCGTACCAGCAACTTTGCCTAATGGAACCGTCCCAGTGTCAACAGATCTTCGTTTTAACGAAGTGAATACAACAATTGTTGGTGTTAAGGACACTAATACTGCAACTGGACTTCTTACAACAGATGCAGCAATTACATCTCTCAACAAGCCTTGCGTATGGCCAAATGGTCAAGACACTTCCAACACTGGTTTCTACTGTTTTGCAGTAGAAGGTGCTTCAGGTAAGGCTCTTGATTATGGTACATACACAATTACTTTCCGTTTGAATGATGCTAACGGTAACGTTCGCGCTTCAACAACAACTAAGTACACAGCGGTATCAACTTCTGCAAATTCTGGAGCGGTTATCACTGTAGCTGCTGCAGGAAACCCACAAGCTGGTCAGGCATGGACTTCATCTGCCACTTCATACATGCGTGCAACTTTGCGTGATGCAAATGGTGGATATATCTACTTGCAGGATACAACTTCTGCAGATACACGTATGCCACGTCTAACAGCGTCACTAGAGGCTGCTACAACTGAGGTTGTACTTAACTCTTTGTATGCTACAGATACTTACTCTTCAACAGCATGGGCTGCTGACTACGGAACTGCAACAACTTCAACTCCAAATGATGGCGTTTACTTGTTGATTCCTTCATCAGGCGCAGTAATTGCAAGCACTATTTCAACAACAGCTGCTTCAGTTATCCGCGTACTTTACGGATCTTCATCAGCTACAGGGTCGATCTCAGGTCTACCTACTGCTGCAAGTGTCTCTACAGCATCAACATTTGGTGTATCAGGTGCGGGTCTTGTAATGAGTACACCAACAACTGACACAACAACAGCAAATAATGCACGCACCTATCAGGTTCCGTTGACCACAACTTCAATCACATTGAGTTGGATTCTTCGCAATGCTGCAGGAACTGCACTAGTAAATGAGCCAGTTACTGTTTCTACTGTTTGGACAGGCGCCAACGCAGGTGCTATAACTCCAGTTTCAGGTGCTACAGGTGCTGTAATCAAGCGTTCAGATAACACCGGACTTGTAACTTACACAGTAACTCAGACAGCGCCACTAACAGGTTCACAGGCTGTAGTTTCTGTTACTGGTCAGGTTGCATCTGGCGTTGCATTCGGTGACACAACACTATTGTGGCGTGTACCAACACTAACAACGATCTCTACTTCACCTTCAGCTAACTTCAAGGCAGTAGCAGCATCATCAGTTTCTGTTGTTGCAACAGCACGCGATCAGTTCGGTGCACCAATGGCTGGAGTTGTTCTACAACCTGGTATTTCAGGTACAACATCTCCAAACTACACAGCAACAGCGAAGGCAACTTTGACTACTGGCGCTGATGGAACTGCTACATACACATTCACAGGTGGAGCAGCTTCAACAACAATCACAGACACAGTTACATTCACAGGTGCAGCAGGAACAATTGCAGCAACTTCACGTGTAGTTACATACGTTGCAGCTCTTCCAGTTGCAGCTACTTTGACAGGTTCTTACACACTTGATCAGAGCTCATCTACATATGCAAACCTATTCTCAACTACAGCTATCACAAACGCTGGAACATCACTTTCGATTGATCGTACGTTGGATACTTCAGCAACAATTTCAACTGCTGGAACATCTGCATCAGACGCACAATTAAAGTTCAATGTTCAAGCGCTTGATTCAGCCGGTGCTGCTGTTACAGGAATTCCTGTAGTTGCAACTGCAACTGCTGGTTGCTGGTTCGTAAGCTCATCAACTAATAAGGCTGTCACGACTGTGACACTTTACCCAAGTGCAACTGGCGAAGTGACAGCTCAGGCAGTAATCACTCTAGCTGGAACATGTACATATACATTCACAGCTGGCGCAACAGTTCTAACTCAAACAGTTAAGACTAAGAATGCAACTGCTGATGCTCGTAACGTCACACTTACAGCTAGTGGTTCAGATGTGACAGCAAAGGTTACTGATCGCTTCGGTAACGCAGTAGCTGGCATCAACGTCCAACTTTCAACTTCTGTTGGAACTCTTGGAAATGGTCAGAAGACATCTGTTTACACAACTAACACAAGCGGTGAAATCGCGATTGTTGTTGATGTTGACGGTGCTACAACAGTTACTGCATATCTTTCAGATGCAAATGACTCAACAAGCATCGCTGGTTACTCAGGAACATCAATTATTGATGCAACTGTTCCAGCAGGTATCCGTACAGCAACAGCTGCTGTGACTGGAACTGGCTCATTATCAGCTACAACTCAGGCTGCAGTTGATGCTGCAGCAGAAGCAACTGATGCAGCAAATGCAGCAACTGATGCAGCTAACGCTGCAGCAGAAGCAGCAGATGCAGCAACAGCTGCTGCACAAGATGCAGCAGATGCAGTAGCTGCTCTATCTGCTCAGGTTGCAGCGCTTATCTCTGGCCTAAAGTCCCAGTTGACAGCGTTGACTAACCTAGTAATCAAGATCCAGAAGAAGGTAAAGGCATAATCTGCCCCCTTTGATCTGATAAAGATCTAGAACTGAAACCCGGTTCCCACTTCGGTGGGGGCCGGGTTTCGGCCTTTTATCCGCAGGCATGAAAATTGACCTAATAAAAATACTCCAACCTAATTGAATTAGTCTCAATACAATTAGGCCCGGATGGAAATACCTTTTTTGCGAGAAGCCTTCAATTGCACCTTGTATAGTGGACTAATGCAAGTAGTTATTATTGGTCAAGGCTACGTGGGACTCAATCTCTCAATAATGGCTTCTCGAAATCATAAAGTTGTTGGGCTGGACATAAATAAGGAATTAGTCCAAGATTTGAATAACTGCATCTCGCATATTGAAGGCATTAGTGATGGTGACCTTAGGGAAGCAAAAAAACATGGTTATGACGCTTCAACTTCGCCTGCATCCCTATCTGAGGCAGACATAGTCGTTATTGCAGTTCCTACGCCTCTTGACTCTGAGCGGGAGCCTGACATGAGCTTTCTAGAAAGTGCCTGCGACTTAATTGGTGAGTACTGCAACAAGCCTGCACTAATTATCAACGAATCCACCTCTTATCCCGGAACAGTGCGTGAATTCATAAAGCCTTTAATTGAATCCAAACAAATCTCACAAATAGAGCATCTATATGCCGTTGCCCCTGAACGCGTCGATCCTGGCAATATGGATTGGAATCTAGAAAACACACCGCGCCTAGTTTCTGGTATTGGTGAGGCGGCAACTTCAAGAGTCATAGAGTTCTATTCGGAGTTTTGTCGTGAAGTTATTGAGGTCGCATCACCAGAAGTCGCCGAAGCTGCAAAACTTTTTGAAAATACCTTTAGGCAGGTGAATATTGCACTTGTGAATGAATTTGCAAAGGTGACCAATAAACTTGGAATTTCTGTTTATGAAACTTTAAATGCCGCAGATACAAAACCTTATGGGTTCTTAAAATTTAGGCCAAGCTTAGGTGTTGGGGGACATTGCATCCCTATCGATCCAAGCTATTTAGCCGATACTGCCTCCAAATTGGGAATAGAAACTAAGTTTATAAATTTGGCGAATGAAACTAATTTGGAGATGCCAAACTATATTGTGAGTCGAATTGAGTCTGATTTAGGTAAAACTTTAAAGAATAAAACGATATTAATTCTAGGTGTGGCTTACAAGCCTAATGTCGCAGATACACGAGAGACCCCTTCGAAGTTATTGATTAATGAACTCCGTAAGCGTGGTGCTGATGTTTACTGGCATGATCCACTTGTCGAACATTGGAATGGCGAAGTCTCATCAAATCTTGAAGAGGTAGATGCAATTATCATTGCACAGATGCATGACCAATTCCTTAAAGTAAAACTCGAGACTTATTCTGAGTACATATTTGACTGCACGGGAACATACGCCACACCAAATTCATTGTAGAACCGGCTAGACACAAAGGTTTTTCTTGATATCCGTGTAATCTAGAGACATGGCAAATAGACCGAAAAATCCGACTCCCACCAAGATTCATGATTATTGGTACTACATTTGCATATTAAGCGTTACTTTTATTTCGTTAAGGTTTGACACTAAAACCCAAGATCCTTTCAATTTGCCAAAACTTGCATCTTTGGTCTTATTTTTGTGGCTACCTTTGTTCTTGGTAATCCGTAAGTTAAATACTCGCCCAAACAAATTGATTGCTTTTGTCTTCGCATTCTCTGGTGGGTTTCTTATCGCACTTATAGTCTCGGCACTTAAGACTGTATCTTTCTATCAATCCTTCGTTGGTGTTTATCAACGAAATCTTGGTGTTGCTACATACTTATTTTTTATCTTGATTATGCTGGGAATTGCACTAAATTCAACTTTCAGAAATAGCAAGTTTACTCTTCTAACTTTTGTATTTTTAGGTGGCTTGCAGTCAATTTATGGCTTAATCCAGCAATTAGGTGCGGATCCATTCCCCTGGAAGAATCCATATAATCCAATGATTGGTACTTTCGGCAATCCTAATTTTTCTTCCGCTTTCTTAGGTTGTAGTGCTGTTGCTGCCCTGACTCTAATTCTCCAATCTTCATTAAAGGTCAAACTATTACTTGGAATTCAGGTAATTCTCTCACTAGCCCTTGTAATCAATTCCAACTCATCTCAGGGTCTAATGGCGTTTGTAATTGGAGCGAGTTTCTTTTTGACTGGAATAGTGTTTATCAACTACAGAAGGTCATTTTGGCCAGTTACCGCCACTATTGGGCTATTTGGAACTCTGGGGCTTTTGGGAATTTTAAAGGTTGGCCCACTTAGTTTTCTTTATCAAGGATCGATTGCTGCTCGTGGTGATTATTGGCGGGCGGCGACTTCTATGTGGGAAAGTTCACCCTTAACTGGAGTTGGATTTGATCAATATGGTGACTACTTTGGCGTGCACAGAGACCTAGCTCAAGTTATTGGCCGTGGTTACTTAACACAGTCTGATAATGCGCACAATACATTTCTTCATTTTCTTGCGACCACCGGCTCGCTGGGTTTCATCTTCTACGTAGGCTTGCATCTATTGATTCTTATTTCTGCCTTGAAACAGTTTCGCAAAGCAGAGAAGGATCATTCAATTCGAATATTGACAGTAATGTCCGTATGGATCTCTTTTTTAAGCATAGGCCTTATCAGTCCAGATAATCTTGGCGTTACGGTTTGGCAATGGGTATTTGCTGGAGCTGTCTTAGGCTTAATTCACATAAAAGATGAAAATCATGCGAAACCCGGACCTAACAAGAGTTACTTTGTCTTGATTTCATGCGTGGTGTTGGTTCTGATACCTTCTACTTTTTTTGCCACCAAACTCACTGTTGCTGACAAATGTATTTGGAATACTTATTTAGTGGGATATAGCGGAACCAAGACTTTACCTGAACTTAATAGTTTAATGTCTTTTTGTATATCTAAATCCCCAAGCGAAGAGCGCTATCTTGCACTAGCTACCAGTTTTTCAATGGGATTGAAGGAATACAAAGAAGCTATCAAGTATTCTGATTTATTACTAAAGCAGAATTCAAGAAGCTCTGATGCCTTAAGACTTAGTGCCTATTCATTTGAGGCACTTCAAGACTTTAATGGTGCTATAACTAGGAGAAAGATGTTGGAACAAGTTGACCCATTTGAACTGCAAAACTTGAAGAACATTTCATTAGATTTCATTGCATTGAGTGATAAACCAAAAGCCGTCGTTTATCGGGACAAAATTAAAAATATCGACCCGAATAATGGCTTTGTTGTAGAAATTGACGCAAAACTAGCTAAATAAAAGAGTTATTACTCTACCTGGCTCTTTGCCACATCACTAATAATTTGATCAAGGCCCCTTGTCGGCTTCCAATTAATTGCGCTCTTTGCCTTGGTTATATCTGGGACCCGGCGCTGCATATCTTCAAAGCCTGCTGGATAGGCATCGCTATAGGACGTGAAAGTAATCTTTGATGCTGAATTGGTGTTAGTGATTATCTTTTGTGCTAACTGCTGAATGGTGGTTTCACCTTCCCCGCCCACGTTAAAGACCTCACCGATAGTTTTATCATCTTTTGTAATCTTAAGGACTGCGTCTATTGCATCTAAGACATGACAAAAGACTCGAGATTGTGTGCCATCACCATAGATGGTGATGTCTTCATTCTTAGTGGCAGCTTGGACAAAGCGTGGAACTACCATTCCGTATCGACCAGTTTGACGTGGTCCAACGGTGTTGAAGAATCTAATTGTTGAGACTTTAAGACCTTCGGTTAAATACAGAGAGTGAGCAATTGCTTCTTCTAGAGCTTTAGCATCGGCATAGGTCCAGCGGATCTTTTGTGGGGCACCCACAACCCGATCATCTGTTTCCTTTAAAGGCTGGTTAGTGTTCTTGCCATAGATCTCTGATGTGCTGGCAATGATGATGCGTTTGTTGTGCTTAAGGGATGCTTGCAATACAACTTCACTTCCAGTGAAGTTAGTTGAGACAGACTCAACTGTCTTTTCTAAGATTGTGTTAACGCCAAGAGCTGCAGCCATATGTAGAACTAGATCTGAGGTTTCGGTGAGTTTGTTAACCAATGCCACATCGCGGATGTCACCTTGGTGGATTTCAACTTTGTTTTGGATGTGGGCGATATTTGATAGTTGACCTGTTGAGAGGTTATCTAGGATCACTGGGGAGTCGCCTTGGGCTATGAGGGCATCACAGAGGTGTGAACCTATAAATCCGGCTCCACCGGTTAAAAGCACGCGCATGTGGTGATTCTAGGTCACAAAGGGGCCAAGTACTTTGCCCCAGCCTAAATGAGGGGGTTGTCAACTCTGGTTAATTGGCTGACAGGAAAATACCCCCTGGAGCATCTAAAGTGACGCTCATGAAAAAGCGCCTCTCTATCTTTACAGCCATTCTTGTTGGCTTTGTTGGCCTTGGGCTAACACCAGCCTTTGCTGTTGATGAGCGTGTGATTGATGTTGTTGCAGTGACATGGGCCGGTGCTGGGGCACCTGCCGGTGATGTCAATGTTGTTGCTAAAGCTATTGATGTTGAAGTAAATGCTGATTGGAAGAAGTTCACAACTCTTTATGGTGATACTAAAGATAGAACAATCTCATTTAAGACTGGAAAAGTATTAAATGAACCTATTTCTTTAACAGCCAAGATGGCCTGTAGTGGGCCGGCTGCATCTGAGTTTCTTTCTTCCATTAAGCCTGAGGCATATAAGCGCTTAGGTATTAGTGACTTTTCCAATCGATACCTTGTTGTTATTGCACCTAAAGCGGGTTGTGTGTGGTCAGGTAGAGCCCAGCTCGGTACTGCAAAAAGTGTTTCAGGAACTTTAGTTCTCCACGATTCAGCATCTGGTTATGTGATAGCTCATGAACTTGGTCATACTTTTGGTTTAGGACATAGCAACTTCTTGCGCTGTGACAACGCAGCCAATGATGGTGCATGGTCTGATACATGTAAGGCTATTGAATACGGCGGCGTTATCGATGTGATGGGAAATATAGATACAACATCACCTCTTAATACTTACCACCAGTGGCGTATGGGATATATAGATGACTCACAGATCAAACAAGTCTGGCAATCAGAGGTTGTTAATTTAGCTCCAAGTGATTTTGCAAATGGCATTAAAGCTATCTATATGCGAGATGGCAAAGCTGCCTACTGGATTGAATATCGCAGAAAGTTAGATGGTGCTACATACAAGCCCGGACTTGTAATCTTTAGACTCGATCCTCCCCCGATTGCATCCGTTGTCTCTCCCAACCCAGAAGATGCCTCTGCAGCTGAGTTTGGGGCAACTTTGGGTACTGATCTGTGGATGCTCAATCTTGATACCTACCAATACAAAGATTCACGCTCTGTTGGTGGATCAATGACTGCGCTCACTGCAACTACTTACTCAGGCAATATATCTTTTAGCGCAGTTGCATCTGAAACAGGAGCTGCGGTAACGATAAAGAGAAAGAACGATGGCATGGCACCACCCGTGCCACTGGTGGTGGCCTTTGAACAGTGGCGCTCTCCCGGCATGACTATTTTGCAAGCTGGCTATGAGGGCACAGACACGGCAATAACCGCCTTTGAAGCCCAGGTAGATGGGGTTACTAAGAGCGTTAAGTCATCTGATGTAGAGAACTGGTATCCAACGTATCTAAACCCATTTACAGCACCTAAGACTGTCTACTTAAAAGATCTACCTGAGGGCACATATAACTTTGCACTACGTGCCATTGATATGGCTGGCAATAAGAGTGATTGGTCAAAAACACAAAAAGTTACGGTGGATCTAGGCAGACCAACTGCAACTAATGATTTCAATTTTGTTTCAGCAACCGGCAATCAAGTCACAGTTGCATGGTCTGGTGCGAAAGATGCTGGTAGTGGTTTGTGCCAAACCAACTTGGTAAGCCCAGATGGTCTTATTGTGCAGACAAGCACGGCAAAAGCTGCACCAACACTCAAAGTAACTAACGGCCAAACCTTGAGCGCAACTGCTCAAGTCTTTGACTGTATTGGTAATGGTGTGAGCGGTGATCTCAGCGTTACCAACAAATACACACCAGCAGATAAGTCTTCTCGCACAGGCAAGTGGGCAGCAGCCGGTGCTGCATATCCAACAGGGGCGCTTAAATGCACAGGCAAGTGCACAGCAAGCTTTAGTGCATCAGGGCGCTTTGATGTCATCAGTGGCACAGGCGCCGCAGTTGTCAGCGCTGGAAGTAAGACCTTGGCAAAAATTGCTGATTCAAAGGTTGCAAAGCTTCGAGTTGCTGCCAGTGTTGATCTTGGTAGTAACAAGCAAGTCTTGCGCGTTACTGGCAGTAACTTTGTTTTAGTTGCTATTAACTCTATTACCGCCACATTTGCAAACACAGTCAATCTAGATAGAGCTGCAGCTGTTGTTGATTCATCTTTAACTGATACTAAGCAGGCAGCGCTAGCAAAATATGGTTTTGCCCAAACTGACTTTAGTCAGGAGTGGACAGTTCTGCCGATGGGTGGTGGAACAACTACTGATGATCCAACGTTGGATCTGTGTAATGGAAAATTTGCATCAGAGTCTGATCGCTTAGAGCGTCGCCAAGTTATTGTTACTAAGCCACGCTCACCCTACTCTTTTCTTTCTAGTGAAGTTGTTAGATATTCATCAGTAGCAGCAGCCCAAGCAGCACAAAAAGAGTTAGTAAAAGTCTTGGCACAATGCCAAGCAGACAAGGGTTATACGGATGCAACAGGTGCTCTTATGCCTTATACATTTGCTGAGATTAAGAACATTCCTGCCGGTGTTGTGGGTGAAGGATCACGAGTCTTTGTGAGAGCAACAATAGATTCAGGAGCTAATGCCCGTCAATTACTTGGTTTCTATCAATTCAATGGCGCAATCTTTACTGGTCTCTATGTATTGACCACTAGTGAGGTGGCATATACCGATGCTCAAGTGGCTACCTGGTTACAAGTTGCCGCCACGATGGCCTCTCGCCTGAAGGGCTAAAAGAGCCGACATATAATCACCTTATGAGTATTAGCGCGATTGAATTTGTGCTCTTAGGTGTTGCTTCCTTTATTACATCAGGTCTATTGACCTGGCCAGTTCGAAAGTTAGCCATCTGGGTTGGTGCGATGGATAAACCAACAATGGAGCGCAAAACACAGGTTGAGCCAGTTCCATACCTAGGTGGAGTATCAATTGCGCTCACGGTCTGCCTCATTGCTTATGCATCCATAATCTATTCAGATAATACAAAGACAACCTTTCCTTTAGTTACCTATTTATTACTCCCTGCTGTCTTTATGGGGGCTATGGGTCTAGTTGATGATTTGCGTGGTCTGCAACCAATGCCTAGATTGATTTTTCAAACTCTTGTTGCGGTAGTTGTTTCAATTGTTTTAATCCAAACCGAGACCATTGGGACGCCGCTAGATAACACGCTTCTAGTTCAAATCATCGTGGTCTTATGGATTGTTGGACTATGTAATTCAATCAACTTCTTCGACAACCTCGATGGCGGGGCAGCTGGGACAGTTGCTGTTTCCACTCTGGGAATAACTCTAATTGCCTTTGCCCAAGGACAAGAGTTGATAGCAGCTCTCTCTGTTGTCACAGCAGGTGCAACTATCGGCTTTCTTTTATGGAACAAATCTCCTGCCAAGATCTATATGGGTGATGCTGGTGCATTGTTCTTAGGAATTATTGTTAGTGTTTTAACTATTCGACTCAATCCTGGAATTAATCCGCTGTGGAACTCCGTTGCATTGCTGCCAATGATTTTGGCTGTGCCAATCCTGGACACATGCATTGCAGTGTTTTCTCGCATCAAGCGAGGTATTTCACCCTTTACTGGCGGCAAAGATCACTTATCTCATCGCTTAATGCGAAAGGGATTAAGTAAGCGAAACACTGCTTATTGCCTATGGGCAATGCAGGCTAGCTTTGTTGCCCTGGCGCTGATTGTTTATAAGTGGACTGCTTCTCTTGGCACACCAGTCATTGTGTTTGCTGGGGCTTATTGGTTGGGTGCTTTTGTGTGGTTCTGGCGTATTCCATCCAGTGACTAAGGGTTGGCTGTTGATCTTGAAAAGTTACTAAATTAAATTAGTTTGCAGCCACTTTGGGTTTTTCAGGTACCAATCGATAGATTTTTCAATTGATTTTTCCAAGGGCACGGGAGGGCTCCATCCAAGTTCTTTAAGTGATCCTGGCTCCAATGCATATCTCAAATCATGCCCTGGTCTAGCGCCATGAAAATCTACATACTTGATGAGAGATGTTTTTCCAATTACTGATTGGATTATTCTGACTAATTCGTCATTCTTCAACTCTTTTTCACCAACCACATGAAACCTGTGTGGTCGAACTAAACCTTGTGAAAATCTAGAACTATTCTGAGAAAATCTCTCGATTATGAACTTCAGAGCATCGGCCTGATTTCTGGCATGGAGATAACACCTACTACCCGCGTGCCATTGACTATCTTGAAATTTTGCATGAACCTCAATTGGAGATCCTTGCAGAGTCTTTGCAATTATTTTCGGAAAGAATTTTTCAGGATCTTGTCGTTCTCCAACAATATTCATTGTATTGGAAATTACAATGGGTAAATCATAAGTTCTCCAATATGCAATCGATATAGCTTCTTGAGTCGCTTTACTTGCCGCATATGGATTTGAGGGTAAAATCACATCATACTCATGGCTTGAATAGCCCTGAGGTGCTGCGCCGTAAACTTCATCTGTACTT
>Ga0315899_10006474_pt1 | contig 12618 bp, 15 predicted proteins | sample LakEriMetagenome_2_FD_203518 | JGI IMG/M metagenome (GOLD analysis project Ga0315899, IMG submission 203518) | Freshwater fungal communities from buoy surface, Lake Erie, Ohio, United States - Buoy 4 MA112 | ecosystem: Environmental > Aquatic > Freshwater > Lake | place: USA: Lake Erie, Ohio...
ACACTTGGCGGAATGTTGACAAATTTATTCTTTGACATGTCCAGTTCCTGCACATGAGTTTGGAGTCAGTTGTCCAGTGTGTAGTCGCAAAGAGGGAGAATACACTTGCACAGCGCGCAAGAGCAATGCGCTTTACATTGTCTTGTGTCCTTTGACGTTACCTGCAGTGTGGTGAGCTTGGTAAAGCATTCCTGGAGCGTCACAATGGCGTTCTCACGGAAACGCAGAGACAGGAGGGCAGGCAGGTCCGCAATGGTGGAGGGCAGATTTTTCAAATCGTTCTTATCCAGCCGCTGGTTTGCCGAGGACAAAGCCACAAACAGTGCCACAAACAACACGTGGACACGTGCATAGACAAAATTAGTACGACCATCAAAACGGCTTAATATAATGATATGTGTGTGCCCGTGGGCACTCATATATGAGATGCTGCAAGTCAAGAGTACTACGGGCGTTGCTGGTGTGATGGACTCACCAACTCCACCAATCCCCGCAGTAATTGATTATCGACTTGAAATTCAACCCGGCCCATGTAGAGACCTGTCATCACCATTCGCATTGTTGTATATCCTCGCCACAATTTGCGCAGATAGTCCTGCCACACCAGACACGGCATCATCCAACGCAGAATTATACAGCACAAGACAACGCACAAATACATCAAATGGTGCGATGATGCGGTTCTACCATGATCCGCCCGTGACCGGACTCGATGATGGGCGCTGGTGGGTCTATGAGCTCAGTGCATTGAAACAGTTCAATCTTTTCCAGAGTATCATTGAGGAGCCCAAGTGAGGCAGGCAAGCGGACTAGAGGATTTGACGAGAAATCTATCGTCTTGAGAGCGCCCATCTCGCCCATGAGCGACGGCAGGCTCTGCAGATTGTTGGCAGCTAGGGTGAGCCTCTTGAGATTTTGTAGAAAACAGAGCGATTCGGGGATAGCAATAAGGTCGTTCGCGTTGAGTGACAGAGATTTGAGAGACACACATTGGCCCAGGGACTCGGGTAGCTTCCGCAGGTTGTTGTTTTTGAGACTCAGTAGCGTAAGGCGAGTGAGCTTGCTGACAGAAATGGGAACAGAACGCACGCGGTTATCTCCACACTCGATCTTTTCTAGGGTCACCAGCTCGCAAATCGCCTCTGGAAGATCGGTCAGGTGATTGTGCGCTACGTTGATGCGCGTCAGACCCACCTGCAGTTTGCAAATTCAAGTCAATTCACCTGTGCACATATATTGCAGCTGCAAGAATCTGATGTGTGCAGTTATGCGCATAAAAATCAGACATACTGGGCCTAGTTCCAACATACTGGGCCTAGTTCTAATAGAAATGATCTCACCATTCCGGAAAGATCAGGCAATGCTTCCAACTCGTTGTATGAGCACTCCAAGTCTCGAAGACCAGCCAAACAGACAACACCATTCGGAGGAATGCGAACGCTTATCGGCGCAGATATTGTCGTGAAATTCTCTGTGTCCGCCACGTGCAAGCTTTTGTGCCTGAGCAATCGGCGGTTTGGAGTTGAAGGAGTGGCCGGAGCACTTGATCTACGGGAAGCCGGAGTCGAAGGTTGTGAATCAGGGCTTTTTGCGTCAATGAATACTGCCAAACCCTCTCTCTCTTCTTGAAGCCTCTCCAATGCATGCCAATCTTCTTCGGGGTGAAGGGTATGCAATTTGTTTACATGCATGTCAATGTATTTTAGGTTCGTGAGCATTTTAAGCGTTGCCGGGAGATATTCAAGCTGATTCCGCGCAAGACCAAGCATCGAAAGGTTCGTAAGATCGCCGATTGCATTGGGAATCCGTTTCAATTTGTTTACCTGCTCGAAAATGACATCCAAATAACTCAGAACTATCAGGAAATTGTGAACTTTGCGCTGTAGGTAACACACTCAAGTTGAAATGGTTCCACACAGACCACAGCATATTCAAGCGCGTGCATGTACACATGCAAAAAGCACTCGCACCGACAAATCCAGTTGCACGAGCTTGGAGAGCCAAGAAATAGTTTCGGGCAAGAATTCAATCTCATTCTCCTTAACATCGAGCACAGTGAGACATGTCATCCTGAACACCTCTTGTGGTAAAAATGTGAGTTTCAAATGCGTAAGATTTAATGACGGAAGGCTTTCCCGCTGGTCAAGTCGGTGTAGGTAGCCGCTCATGGACTCAATTCCTGTTAGCACGTGCGCACGGGACACCTTGCTCAGTGTAATTCGCTCGTCGGATATTTCTTTGACGTTTAGGACTGGGGTGATGTCAGTGCCGCCAAAGAAGAGTGCTGAAGTCTGCGAAGTGTTGACTGAAATTTCCTGGATTTGAGGCAGATCTTTGATTGAGGATGGCGCTGAAAGGAAGATGTTGCCATCAATTTCAAGTTTTTCTAGCTTTTGCAAATCTTTGATCTCCAGTGGGACTGAGATGATGTTGTTATCTTTTATGGCCAGATACTTGAGTCTCTTCAGCTTTTTTATTTCCGACGGCACAAACGACATTTTGTTGCTGCTCAACTCGAGATGCTTCAAACGGTCGCAGTGTTTGATAGAAGGCGGCAGCGCGCGCACTCGATTGGAACTCACATCGAGCATTTCGAGCGCTTTCAGATTTCCGATATCACTTGGAAGGGATTCAATTGAGTTGTGGCTCATGCGCAACTCCATAATACTCTGACAATAACAGATAGCGTTTGGAAGTCCTTGGAGACCATTGTTTGAAACATCGAAATGAGTCAGCTCCAGAATCCGAAATACATTGCGAGGAAGATTATCGAGCTGATTTTGTGCAAGGTTGAGTGTCCTGATGTTCGTGCATTTTTCAATTTGCGGTGCAATTTGGGAAATACGGTTGCAAGAAAGATCCAAGTCCTTCAACTTCACCAGATCACCGATGTATGATTCCACTGCGGTGATGTGATTTCCTTTGAGAGCAAGGCAAGTCAGGTTAGAAAACTCAGATACATTTTCTGCGTCGAACATTCGCTCGAGGTTGTTCCCTGATGCTATGAGGGTCACGAGATTTGTAAGGCGCAGAATGGTTTCCGGAAGCACCCGGATTTGGTTCCCAGAAAGCTCCAAACTTGTCAATACTGTCAGATTTGCCCAGTTCAATTCCAGCACTTCAAGCTTCATATCAATGAGCACCAACGCTCTGCACTTCTGCCCATTTCGGACGCGCCGAAAATATGTGAAAACAGCGTCTCGCCCTTGCTGCAGGATTTCCGCCGGTGGGTCCAGAATTTTGTTTCCGTCTGCATTTAATTTCGTGAGACGTGTTTCGAGCGCCTCAAGCGTCACAGGAAGGAAGACCAATTGATTAGACTCGAAATTGAGTTCAGTAAGACTCGTCATGTTGCCTATCTCATTTGGAAGCTCGAGGATCTTATTGTACGACACATTCATATAACTGACCTTTTGCAGTTTGCCTACTTCCATTGGGATGCCATAGAGGTCGTTGTGCGACAGGTCCATGCGCCGCAGTCTACGGAGATCTCCTATGTCTGGTGGCAAACTATGCAGCTCATTGTGCGACATGTTGAGCTCTTTGAGCATTGAAAATCTAGCCACAGTTCCCGGGAGAAGACTCACATGATTTGAGGCAAGGTTGAGTTTTTCCAGTTGATAAAGCTGGAATAAGGCACCGACTTGCTTCGACCGATTTTCTGAGCGGAGTTTCGCTGACACCCGGTCCATAACTTTGGTGTCAATCAAATATCGTAGCCTCCGACCATCAAAATCCTCGGCTTTCTTTTTGGTTTTTGCGCGTTTGCCCATACTCAGAGCATCAGAAAATCCAGCGCTCGTCACGTCATCCACCGTGCGATATAGCGACTTGATGTTATTCCTGGACAAGTCTAGGATCTTAATATTGGGCGTGTATGTCAACAGTTCCGGAACAGTGGCGAAAGAGTTACCCGCCGCATCCAAGTGTGTGAGCGTCTTCATCTGTTTGGCTGACTGCGGAAACTCTGAGAGACGATTGTCCCGTACAAGAAGTGCTTCCAAATACGCACACATGCCAATATTTCGAGGAAGTTCCTGTAAATTGTTGTTGGAAACATCCAGTGTGCGGAGACCACCACAGACATTGTCAAGCTGCTGCAGCGGAACCGTGATCTTAGAAAGGTGAAAGGACGAAAGCACCAGATCCTTGGTTTTTCTGGCAAAGTACTGCTTTTGCAGGTAGCCCAGTAGCGGCTTGGTGCCGCGAGACACCATGTTGTCAGGTGGATCGTCGAGGTGCAAAACCCGGTCAATAGAAATTTCCTGCATGCACGTGAACATTGCCCCTACAGAGAGCGGTATCTCCTTAAGGGGATTCCGGCTCAGATCCAGCTGGGTGAGGTTCAAGTGATCCCAAACATCGGGAATGGATTCCATGTCATTTCCGCGCGCAAGCAGCACTTTCAGGCTTGTCATGCCTTTGATTTCACGAGGAAGCGTCAGGAGCTTGTTGCGATTGAGGTTCAAGTGCTCCAGTTTTGTCATCCCTCCCGCAGACTCGTGCAAAGTTTCAAGCCGGTTGTGCGTGAGATCAAAGAATCTTAAACTGCACAAAGAGCTAAGAGTGTTCGGCAGCTCTTCAATGGTATTCTCGTCGCACCAAAACGTCTCGAGCTTGGCTAGTTTTCCGATGGTTCGCGCCAGAGCTAGAAGTCGATTATTTGAGATACGGAGGGATACAAGGTTGGTGAGATACAACCAGATATCACTTTCAACCTTTTCAAGAAAATTTCCACTCAGGTCAAGTGAAGTGAGCATTGCAGCCTGTTTCAGTAGCTCTGGCGCCACCTGAAACCGGTTTCGACACAGAATCAGCTCCTTTATCTGTTTGACGTCCGACTCGTATGGCATTTCGAGGAAATCCATCTCCTTCAGATCCAAAACCCCGAACTCGCGCGCGTTATAGAAAAAGCGCAGGTAGGCCATGGTGTATTCCATACCCTCATGCGTGATGCTCTTGAGTGGGTCCCGGAATGGATTGTTTTCGAGCGAGAGCACTTTCAGCGAGGACATGATAACGAGATCGCATGGCAATGAGATCATATGATTGCCATCGAGCCTGAGCTCTTCAAGCCCGTGGTACGAAAAAAGTGCTTCAGGCAGCCACGTCAACTTGCATCGCTGCACCGACAACCGCCGCAGAGTGCGCAATTTGAAAATTGTCTCCGGCATGTTGACAAAAAGGTTGTCATCGAGAATCAATTCGCGCAGGTGCTTGAGCTTGCTCACTACGGGCATGTCCACGAGCCTATTGTGAGCGAGATTGAGAACCGTCACGTGCTCCGGCTCATCCAGATCTATTGAGTATTCGGTCATGCCTAGCGTGGACAAATCCAGCACCTCGTCCTCTTGCTTTGGAGCTTCGGCCGAATCTTTGTGTCCTTGAACACCTGAAGCCATCAATGGCGCCTCAACCTGTTCCCCGCCAGAGTCTAAATCCGCTCTTTCAGGTACACTCCTCTGCCTCACCAGCTGCAGCATTATGGTCCTGAATTCTTCAAAATCTATGAGCCCGTTTCCGTCGTCATGCTCCTCCACCAACTTTACAATTTCGTCGTTCGGCACGTTGAGATTCACCTTTTCCAAACCCTCAATCAATTCCTTCCTGTTGACTGACCCGCTGTTGTCATCATCGAACACGCTAAATGCCTCCCGCAGGTTCTCTGACAGCAAGGCAGCGCGGGCAGCCAAATAGCGGATAAGAATCTGTGGACCTAGCGCGATCACATGCTGGGGCGGCGAAGTGATGGGATTTTGGTCGCATTTGAGCTCCGTCAAGGCTGTCAGAGCAGCAAAACTCAAAGGTATATTTTCCACCTTGTTTTGGTTGAAGGACAACGACATGAGCCCCGTGAGGACGTGAAGGCCATCTAGGTGCTTGATGCTGGGGCACAAAAAACAAAAAACACAGTCAGTGTTGTCTCTCCCTATTCAGACTGCCTTGCGGAGAAGAATCCACAGATAGAGTCTGACAGAATCCACGGATAGAGTCTGACAGAATCCACCTGTTTTTGTCGAGGTTTAGCATAGTGAGCGAAGTCATATCGAAGGTGAACTCCGGGACTGCCCGCAGCTTGATGTTGAACATGCGCAGGTAACCACCCTCCTCTGCATTGCCAATGGCCTCGAGAAGAGACATGAGCGCCTTGGTGCCCTCGTCCATGACCTCTCGAGGCAACTTGAGCGGGTTGTCGAACGCCACCAACTTGACCATCTTCTGGCACCTCGACATCGTCGACGGAATCATCTTCAGCTGGTTTCCTGAAACATCCACCACCCTCAGTGCGTGACAGTGGCCGAGCGAACGCGGCAGCTGCTTGAGCTCGTTCTCCTCAAGCATGAGCATCTGCAAGGCTTTGCAGCGTCCGACGCTCTCGGGGAGTTCGATCAGCTTATTTTTTCCCAGCTTCAGATTCACGAGGCGCGTCAGGATACCAATTTCGCTGGGCACGAATCTGATCCGGTTGTGCACTGCCGAGACGTTGACGAGCTGGGGGATGTCACAGATCATGTCCGGGAAGGACGAGAGCTTCATCTCGTTCAGGTTCAAGTTGCAGCTGCGCTTGCTGCCGTCAATTTTTGTCGTGACGAGCGCGGATAACTTGGGCGCGTTTGCAAGCTCCTCGCTGCGCACGCCGCGGAAGTAGGCGCCAGCCTTTTTTATTTTTTTGCCGTCTTTGGCAATAGGCTCGAGCAGCGCACCCACCTGCGAGTCCTCGAGGAGCGAAAAGCGCCTCCCATCGAGGCCCCGCTCGCGCACGTAGTCGGCGCACTCGGGGATGCCGAGCTGCTCGAGGCTGCTTGCCACAAGCTCGGCGGTCCACAGGTAGAGGTGCGGCGTGGCCGGCTCGGCGTCCCTCTCTGCTGCGGCCCTCTCGCGCGCCTCTTGCAGCTGCGCGAGGCGCTCGAGGCGCTCGTCCTCGATTTTCTCCTGGATCAGCGAGTCGTACCCTGAGTTCTGGCTGCCGGGTGTGGAGGACCGCGCGACCGCACCGTCGCCCGTGGACCATGGCGCCGGGAACCCGCCGGGCGATGCTGCTCGGGCCGGTGGCATGGCAAGGTAGGGCTGGGAGTGTTGCGCCCAGCGGGCTAGGAATTCCTACCCATCGGACATGGTCCGTTGCTTTGCTCGGCCGTCATGGTGCTTGAGTTTCATACCAAAATCAGAATTTTAAACAAAGGAGAAGACGCCAGTTCTGAAAAAAATGAAAAATCCATAGGCACGAAAGATGGGCGGCCAGGAGTCAAGGCTGGCGGCGGGGAGTAATAAAGAAAGCGGGTCTCTGGACATCCCCAGCCTCGGCGACTACTCGCAGTGGTGGGGCGCGGGCATCCCGGGGCTCGGCGATTCCGCAGAAACGCAGAAGGCGGCGGGGCCACTTCCGCCGGACACCGTGCAGCAGGACTTTGAGCAAAGGCTGGCAGGAGAAGAAGAGTCTGGGCCGCGGCCCCGCGCGCTCACTCTTGACGGCCTGCAGGCTGTCCCCGCTTCGCCCCCGGCCGCAGCCGTCCCGCCCGCCGATGGCTCGGAGCAGGACGCCTACTCGGACTCGGACGAGGAGGAGTTCGATGACGAGGAGGCTTCCGAGCACGACGGGGAGGACGACAGGGTGGCTGCAGAAATGAGCCGCCTGATCGGCCGAGACGGATACCTGCTCCCGTACTCCACGAACGATTACCACAAGTTCCAGGAGGCGCAGCTGCACCGCCTCCACCACCAAGACCCATGGCAGCGTTCGGGGCGCGAGTGTGTGGACGACAGAGAGAACATCTTCTTCCGGTGAGGCTGCTGTCCTGCCCACCTTTCTCGCAGCGCGCAGCTGCAGTTAGCGTCAGCGCTGACACTGTTTGCACGCACAGCGCACCTCCAGGGTGCCCAGGATGGCTGCCGGGCGGCAGATACCTCGGGCATGAGGACGGTCAAGAAGCGGTTGAAGAGCTGCAGAAAAGGGAAAAGGCAAGCAAACCATGAACACGCGTGCTGATTTGTGCGTCGTTGGTGTGCGTGCTCATGTCCAAGTGCATGCGCGTGGCGTGGCGTGGCGTGCGTGTGCTTACGCGCAGGTGAAGGCAATACGAGCACGCCAGAAATGTCGGCAAGAAGCCGCGAAGACCGCTAAGCTGGAGGAGGAGCGCAACAAAAGGTCCAGCAAAGGACGTAAGTTCCCACCACCATTTGTATTCGACGCTCGTTTGGCGCGTGACAAATGGTTCTGGCAACGGAATTGTATGTCGGGAAACTCACCTGCACAAGCTCGCACGGACCCGCTACTTTGGTGGACGTGTGATTTAAAAATTTGATGCACAGAAATCCCGAGGAAATTTTTTGGGCAAGTTGCCGCGACGAGGACAGAAAGGATGCTGTTGGAAGAGGCGAAGGCTAGTGCGGACGCCCGAGGCATTGTGATTCCTACAAAACCGGTATGATGGATCGTTTATCGGCTACAAAGTCAGTCTGTCACGTCCACTTTGAAGTTGACACCACACGTCTGTCACCCCGTATGGACACACGATTGGGATCCACACATCCACTGTCCAACGCATGCGTGAAGCGCGCTGACTCGCTCCCTCCCACCACTGTGTACTCGCAGATGCAACTTCATGATTCATTGAACAGAATGCGGGAAGACGCGGCAATCTTGGACAAAAAAGTGAAACTGGTCAGTGTGTGCGTTGTTCGTATGCGTGCACGCACGACTGCCGTAGTCACGAGAAGATCTGCGTGGGAGCGTGATTGTCGCGTGGCGTGTGGCTTTTCGTCTTCGCGCCGCGAAGGCTTTTCGTGATCCATGCCTATTGATCCATGCGTGTTCGTGATCCATGCGTGCTTGGATTGCAACCCACAGGATCACGAGAAGGAATTGCTGCGCTCTCGTTTCATTGCGATCCGCGAAGTCGAAGTGAACCCTGAAAACTACACTCAGTTTTGCGGACCGCTGTCAAACGCGGGAACCGCGCGGTAGGCTCGGTGCAGTCCTTGCGATCCGGATGTTGCTTTCTGGGAGACAGGATCAGTGGCGCTGCTCGCGGTGATGTTGACGCAGCTCGGCGAAATGGGCATCTGATCTGTCCTAGAAGCACTAGATACACCTCAAAAGCCTTTATCGTGTCATTTGCGTAATAAATCAACCTCCACAGTTGTGACAATAATTAGCTTCAGCTCGTATATTTGCAAGTGGGCATTTGAGGCGTGGATATTGTACGCCGAGATGTTGACGTTATGGGTGTGCTGGCGTCACGTATCAACGTGTCAATCAAGTTGGGTGTCAATGAAGCTGAAAGCCCGACTGACTGCGTTCGTCTTGACTGTTGGCGTCCATTGCAAGAGCTCTCAAAGACCCAGAGCGTCCCCGACTTCCTGTCTTGTCATAAGAAGATAACGACACGCCTCACGAGCGGTGAAGGCAGGAGGAAGACGCAGAACAGAGGGAGGACCCTGGAACGGAGGGAGAAAAGAGGCATGTGCTCGTTGATTATCTTCCGCCACGCAGTGCAAGCACTGTGTGTGTGATGAAAGAATGCAACCCCTTTCTCGTTTGAATGACTGGCTATTGTGTTGTAAATGCTGTTTCAATGCAAAACGTTGTGCCGTGGGCAACACGCCCTCCACCCCGCTCACTACCTGGCGGATTCTCCAATCCCAACGCACCTCCTCCACAATGCGTTTCCGTGCACCCCCTCTTCACTAGGCTGCCTGAGTCTCTCTACGGGAGCACGCACGAGTTCGAACCACTTGTCGACCGCACGTACAGTTGACTCTGCCCACAGCAAAATCGGCGACCCCAGCGCCTGCTCCAGTGCCATTGCCACAGGTGCCCACTGCAAGCTGCCGGGCAGGAGCATGTCGAGCACTCTGAATGGTCGCGTCTCCCATTCTCGGAGCGGCGACGAGAACACCGAAACCACTGCCCCGCCTGCCTGCTCCTTCATGTCCCCTGACACGACCAGAGAGTTTCCCTCCACGAGCACATAGCGTACGCGACTCGCGCGTTGCTCGCGCTGCTGCACACGCGCGAGCTTGCATGACGACGCTGCCATTCCCGGCACGAGAACGGCATCGCCTGCTGCGACCTCCGCAGCAGCCTTGAGCGAGGAGGCGGCAGTGCCGCAGGACACAGGCCCAGCTCCGCCTTCCAGCGCCGTGCTCACGACTGGCAATAGGTGGTGGCGGGACACCTCCACGCTTCCGCCCTCCCAGGTCATCCGCACGGTCGCCACTGGCTGCCTGTGCGCCATGATGTAGTACACGCGCCGCCATCCCTGCCACGTCCAGACCTCGTCACCCACGCGCAATTCCCCCACCCGTGCCCGCGTGGCGTTGCTCCCATCCAGTCGCCACACCACGCCGCTGTCGGCGATGCAGCCGCCCTCCTTTTTGTTGCCGAACTCGTCGGGGGTGTCGCGACTATCAGCCAGCTCGGCATGGAACATATCGCAGATGCCGCACATTCTTTGCACCTCGGGCTCCTTGTAATAGTCCCCTGTATCTGACTCGCACACGTCCTTGTTCCCGTCGTTGACATTGGTTCGCGAGCCACATTCGCGGTAGTACTTGCAAGTCTGTGTGAGGCCCGGAATCCTGGCATAGCAATTTCCCAGGTTTCCAGGATTGTCATTCTTGAAGATGCGCACAAATTTGGTGCTACACGGCCACATCTTCATCTCGTCCGGACCGCAAAAGTAGTCGTGCGCCGGGCCCGAGACCGCTCCCTTTTGTTTCGTATTCGAGTGGTGGATGTAACCGCAGCCGTCCCTGCGGCAGGCGGGGCTCCTCGGGTCACAACGCCGGGACAGCTGGCCTCGCTCATTCTGCGCCAAACACGCGAGCACGCGAGTGTGGAGCGGGAGTGCAGCAAGGGGAGCGCGCGTGTGCGACAATGATGGAGCAGCGAGACGCCGACTGACATACCAGTGCGGAAAGATGAAGTTGGCCTGCGCCACAAGGGACGAAATCGCGCACGATTTGTTGTTGCCGAGCCCATCGCCGAGTTCATCGTCCAATGACTGCGTAAGCAGCGCGTTGAGCATCGCCGACCTGTGTCAAAGAGAGATAGAGAGCAAGAGAGCGCGAGCGGGAGGGAGGGAGAGAGGAAGCAAGAGAGAAGAGGGAGCGTGCGAGGGAGCAAGCGAGGGAGAGTAAGCGAGAGCGAGCAGGAGGGAGAGAGAGAGGAAGCAAGAGAGAGAGGGAGGGAGGGAGGGAGGGAGGGAGACCGCGCGTTTGCATCCTTGGCCGCGGCTGCCGGCATGTAGACGTACTCCAGTGTGTCCTGGTGGGCCGCTGACAGGAGCCGCGCGGCGCGGGAGTTTACCTCCGGGCTCTGCACTGCGACCGCCACGAGGCACACCGCGAGCACCGTGGTCGCCGCCGCCACCGCCACCACATAGCGTCCTGCCATTGCCCTGAAGGGGACGAAGGGTCGAAGGGAAGTGCACGTCCACGTCACGGGGCTCCACGTCCACGTCACGGGGGCTCCCCTGCACGGTTATTCATCCGATGTATTGTCGCTGGTCGCTGTTGCTGCTGGTCGTTATAACGACGGTTGTGAGCGGCTGGCTGGCTCCCGCAGTGCACGGCATGCGCATCGCAATTCAGGGTTCGGGGGTATCGGCGGCAGCTGCAGCGGAGCGGCTGGCCAAGAAGCACGACGTGACTGTGTTTGAGGCCGGGCGAGGACCGGGAGGCCGCATGAGCACGCGGCGAGCCGAAAACTATCAGTGGGACCACGGGGCGCAGTACTTCACGCCCAAGACCGAGGCCTTTGCCCGCGCCGTGGATGAGTGGGAAGAAAGAGGTAATGCAAACGAGGGCATGTTGCCGCATCTCACGTCTTGCTTCTCTTTCAGCAGCCTGACATGCGTGTTCGATCAGGCTTAGTCCAGGTCTGGGAGGGGGAGCACTGCATCTGGACGGGGCACGGCGGCATAGCGGCGGATCCAAAGGCGGCAATAGCGAAGCGATATGTGGGCAGCCCAGGCATGAATGCAGTGTGCAGAGGTCTCTTGGAAGGCGTAAACACAATTTACGAGACGCGAGCCGTGGCAAAGCCTCGAGCTGGTGGCGCCGGCTGGGCGCTGGAGAATGGCAAGTCGGGCAAGCCGCTGGGAGACTTTGACTTTCTGATCTGCAGCGATAAGACGGCCGCGATGCGCACTCGCAGCGACCTGGACAAGAGGCTGCTGCGCGAATTTACCCAGCCCGCCAGCAGAGTGGAGTCGGCACGGGGGCTGGCTCTCATGCTGGCAACGAGGAAGACAAGTTTGACGTTTGCCTCCCTGCTGCTCGAGGAGCACCCAGCGTTTTCGTGGGTTGCGAGGGACGATCTCAAGCCCGGGAGGGAGAGAACAGATGAGACCGAATGCTGGGTGGCGCACGCCTCGCCTGCCTGGGTCAAGCGATTCTTCGAGGCCCAACAGGGCGTCCGTTCCGCCGACGCCATCCGCGCGGCTGTTACCCGCGAACTGGTCCCAGAGTTTGAGGCGCTAGTCCGGCATCTAAATGGGGTTGGGTCCCCTCATGTCCTTTTCGCACAGGTTTGTGTGTGTGTGTATGTGTGTGTGTGTGTGTGTGTGTGGGGGGGGGGGGGGGGGGGGGGGGCCGCGTTAGTCCAAATTTAAA
>Ga0315899_10006475_pt1 | contig 12617 bp, 7 predicted proteins | sample LakEriMetagenome_2_FD_203518 | JGI IMG/M metagenome (GOLD analysis project Ga0315899, IMG submission 203518) | Freshwater fungal communities from buoy surface, Lake Erie, Ohio, United States - Buoy 4 MA112 | ecosystem: Environmental > Aquatic > Freshwater > Lake | place: USA: Lake Erie, Ohio...
TAACGAAGCAGAATCTGGGCAGGATTGAAGACGACATACTCGTTGAAGCCTCCAGTTCTGCCGGTGTTGTTGGCGCCAACCGGGATGCGCACACCAGAGTTCTTAGTGACGAGTGATGCGTATGTAGAGGCCCCGTTGGGTGCCAAGACACTGTCGTAGCCATCGCCCAACCCACACGCCGCACGCACATGTCTCCGGGGCTGACTTCCCTCCGCATCCATTTTCCCGAGAAAGACTTCTGCCAAGAACACAATCATATGGTTGTTGGTGTTTGGGTTCCCGCTGCTATTGTGTGCATACTGGATGGATTTATCAACTGCATCCGCAAAGTAGATGCCTTTGCCGTAGGCGTGTCCGTGTACAGTGGCTGCGGGCGGTGCACAGCACAGCCCCTCAGCGAGTACCCCCAACACATTGGAGGCCCCCGTTCCGTGGAAGAGCAGCATGCGGTTGGGCTGCGTCGCATACGGCAGGTAGCGCGTGGCCTCGCCCTTGCGCGACACATTGAAGATGTTTACCACCTCCATGCTGCTCGAGGTGGGAGTTGCGTACTGTAAGAGCGTCACAAAGGCAGCGTCGTCACGAGGCAGGGGTTCGATCGTGACCGAGCATGCCCTCAGAATGTACTCAAACGGGTTCATGCGAGGCACTGTGGTGTTGCCGTGCGCCGCAAGGATCAACTTGCCCGCCATATTTTGCTGCTCGAGAATGGCGAGATCACTGAGAGCATCGTCAACATCAGCCACGTTCCTCAGCACACCCACGTAGTTGCGTTTGGCGGGCACGAGTTCATAGAACTGGCAGGACAACTGCTTGATTTTCAGCAATGTAGCCTCTCGGTCTTTGTTGATGACCTCCATCTTTGCCGTCTTTGCCTTCTCTTTGACCATCTCCGCAGCTTTTCCACTCTCGTCCACCTCCTCGTCGTCATACGTGGACTTCTTGCCTTTCTTTTCTGTTTTGCTTGTCCCTGGATTGGCATGCTTGCTTCCCTTCCGCGCTGATTTCCCCTCCTCCTCCTCCTCCTCCTCTTCCCCCCCACCCCCCCCCCCCTCCTCCTCCTCCTCCTCCTCCTCCTCCTCCTCCTCCTCAGCATCATCATCATCATCATCCATGCGTACATCTGCATCAACCCCCTGATCCTCCTCCTCCTCAAGCAGGTTAGCTTGTCGCAGATCCAGCTCGTCGATGTGGAGGAGCAAGCCGTGGGTCTCATGAAGCGCCGTGATAGCCTCCTTAATGGCAGTCTGATGCGCTGCCCCAAACGGCAAACAAAAAGGCCTTCCCTGCACCATGTTGGCCACCAGCATCTGGGTGTCTGTGAGCACCCTGAGCAAGAACTGCGTGCTCGTTGACATCTGTGGGCTGTTGGGCAACATTCTGGGAGTGACATGCTTGAGGCTCTGAAGCTGTAACTCAGACAGAGTCTTGCCCCCGCTGAGCTGCACCGAGTATCTGCCCGCCTTTGGCACACCGGTGGCGCGTTCGGCCCAAGGAAATGACGTCTTGGACTTGAACACTTTGAGAAACTCGGCAACGCACTCCTCACGTGTGCTGTAAGGGGTGCGCTGGTACTGCCCATCCTCACCAACTGACCCCCAACGTGTCCACAGAATGTACATGCCCTGCACGTGATTGTGCAATGCAGAAATTTTGTAAAACATGTGCTGGCCCTGCCGACCATATTCAGTGTCAAGGCGTGACAACATGACATCGTACGCGACCCGTCCGTCCACTGGATGAGTACTGGCTGCTGCATTTGGAGTTGTTGGGAGTACACGACTCTTCGCTTTCTTGTCCCTGGAGCTCCCACCGTCGCCCTGGCGCCATTTGATCAACCCAGACAACACAAAAATTCGTAGTTTGAGCCAGAGCTTGGTGACGCGATCGTTGATATCATTGTTTTGATGCTTCTCCCCGTCACGAACCTTTCCTGTGTCAACCATAATGACATCAGACTTAGCTGTTTGAAAATCCTCGAACATGACTGTCGCAACTGCCTCGAGTCCCGAAAGCGGGTCTACGGGCGGGCCCTTCTTGCCATCGGCTGCTCTCGTCTGTGCTTCTGCTTTAGCGAGTGCCTCTGCAATGCTGCGGTAAACCTGCTGAGCGTCTTGCTCTAGCTGCACTGGAGCTGGCAGCGTTGGTTCTTTGGGCAGTTCTGGCGAGCGAAGCACCTCCTTGTGCCCCTCAGCCTTGCTGCCCACAGTCTCCGATCTCTTGGTAGCGGCATGCACCATATGATTATACATGCTGCCTGACGCCTGCTGCGAGGCATAGTACATGGGCGTGTGCCCCAATCCATCCATAGCATTCATGTCGCCGCCAGCATTTAAAAGCAACTGCAGCATTTCGACATTCTCAGGACCAGCCCACGCATTGCCAAGGGTCAATAGTGCATGCAAGGGCGTTGCACCCTGTGCATCAGCCTGATTCACATCAAGCGCTGCCACCGGCTGCGCCGAGGAACAAATGTGCAGAAATGCGCGGGCGACTGAAACATCATCGGCCCTGACAATATAATGAAGCGCTGTACATCCATGCGCGTCGGCCTGGTTGACATCTTGCATGGCAGTACGCACAATTATGTCCAAGAGTTTGCCCATTATTTGTGCATCGGGCGACAGCAGGGTGAGTGGCGACGCTGAGAGGACTCCATCGACCATCGCACAAGGTGCGTTGAATCCATCATTAGCAGTTATTAGCCATTGCACGGTTAACACTACTGGGGCGCAATGTGCCTGGCCCTGAGCTTTGCTGGCACCGTAAAGTAACTCGGTGACGCTCGTCAGCAGGGCATTCAACCTTATGGTTGTCTGTTTGCCACTGGGCTCGGCGGGATCACTCTGAAACGCGCAATGGAAGGGCAGCAAGCCCAGTTTGTTGCGTTGAAGAAGAAGGGGAGGCCACGTGTCACCAGTCCTCGCCGAGTGCATTTTAAGCCAGCGAATAAAACTGAAGCTGCGCCAGGTGGTCGCCAAATGCAGCGGCGTATTACCGTGTGCATCGACTAGAAATGGATCCAGCCCATACTTGATGACCATCTCATCCGCGATACTTGCCGCGAACTTGGAATGGAAGATGTCGCAGTCCTTGGTGGGCGAAAATTGAGCAAGCGAATGAAAAAGATTCTGTCCATCTGTGGTTTTGACCTGGGTTTCGGATTTGCTCAGTAGTCCCAGCGCCATCTGATACTTGCCGGCAGCCAGCGCATCTCCGAAAGCTGTAAACAAATCCATTCCATCGCGCTTATCTAAGAGGAGGTAGGCCAAACCCAAAAACCCGCGCTCTAAAATGAAGCGGAAGCAAGAAATGCGAGATTGAGCAGACGGAGGCAGCGCGCCCGCGCCCGGGAGATCCCACTGCGTCGCTTGGGTGCCATTGTTTTGGTAGTAGGTGCGCCCAGACTGCGGGTCCTGCCAGGCCTCCCAGCCCGGCGGGAGCGTCATCAGTAGGGCCTGGGGCGCCTTCCCATGTATGGTATAGCCATACGTTCCCATGTGTGGTATATAGGTATGTTGGGGTTGAACAAACGAGGGAGGAGGACGAACCACAGTTTCCTGCCTTACCTGTACACCGTTGTCTATGAGCATCAAGGCGAAGCTACTGTGATTATTGATCAAAGCATGGGCGAGCGGGCTATTGCCTTGAGCATCCACAATGTTGGGATTTGCACCACGCTGCAGCAAAAATCGCGCCGAAATGACAGCGCCCTGTTTCGCCGCAAGAATGAGAGGCGTGGATGCCTCGAGGTCAGGAATGCCCACCTCGATTCCTGGGATTAACGAACAGATGTTGCTCACGGATTCAATGGCCGCGTCCTGATCTTGCGGCTGTGCTGAAGCTGTATCATCTGCCTCCCCTGAGTCATCCTCTTCATATCCACCCGATGAACGTGGTCCGCCGGGCGCAAACGCATAGTGCATGAGCGAGCGGCCAGCGCGGTCGATCGCATCAACATCTGCGCCGGCCTTGACGAGAGCCCGCTCCACTTCAAAGGTGGCGTTGCTGTCGGTCTTGGAGTGCAACAGTGCACGCATCAGCGGGGTCACGCCAGAACGGATATTGGGAAGACTAGGATTGGCCGACAAACTCAGCAGCTGGATGACAATCTGCTCGCGGTTTAGGGCCACTGCATGGTACAGGGCAGTACGCCCCGCCAGGTCGCGATGGTCCAACGCTTTTTGCTGTATCTCGTTGTCAAGTAATAGCTTCAAAAAGTCGCTGCAATTAAGCCCAATGGCTATCATGAGCGGTGATTCTTGAGTGGCTGTGGCAGAGACTGTGACTGTAGCAGGCGCAGCAGCCATAAGGAGCCTGGCGTTGGCTAGTGCGTTGCTCTGCACTGCAATGTAAAACGGCGTGCGGCCCTCGTCGTCTTGTATAGTGGCATCTGCACCTTGCTGCAGCAGAAAACCGACAATCTCCGCATTGGCGTCCTGTCGAGCCACAAGGTGTAGAATCGTGCACCCGCCGCATTCCACATCTACCTCCGGCGGAACTTGAGCTGTTTTGGACGGTTTTGCCGGGCCGTCCTGAAGGGCAACAGTAGCAAAGCCGTCCAGTTCGGCGTCGCTGGTAGCAGCCACAGGTAGCACTGGTTTCTTGTTCGAAACGATGCGCTCATTCATATTGACCCTCAAGTCAAAGCACGAGTGCAGAAGGGTCTTAATTTTTCCCGCATCATGTCGAGTATACTTGGTACCATGCGTGACATTTGGATGAGGCGGGCTACCGACGCCGAAGCCGCCGCCGAAACCGCCGAAGCCGCCACCACCGAAGCCGCCGCCACCGGAGGCGCCGCCGACGAGGCCGACGCCGCCGAAGCCGCCGAGGCCGCCGACAACGCCAGGTGCTTGAGGGGGCTCCATACCCGATGCTGTCACTTGAACTTTCATGAACAGTGAGAGCAAGGGTGTTTGGCCATTACTGGCAACTGCCTTGAGCATGGATCGAAAGTCATCACCTGGTCGACTCGAAAAGGCTGCCCAGTACTCGCCCACATCGGGCGCCAATGTGAACCAGTGGTGCAGCAGAGTCTCACGCGTGTCGCATGTCATGCCAGAAATAGTGGCGTTCCTGTTGATCAACAACCAGATCAGAGGCGGGGTTTGAGCCTTGAATGCTGCCATGAGCGGGCTGATACCATTTACATCGCCTTGATTGATATCAGCCTTGCCAGAAATGAGAGCCGTGGCTACTGTTACGGCTGTCGCAGTGCACTTGGAGCTGATTTTGATCAAACTCATCAATGGTTTATTACCCTTCGCACAAGCTTGGTTCGCATCAGCGCCCGCGTTTATGAGCGCCGTGGCTATCGCCACGAAATCCTTGTGTTCCCACTTTGTGGCGCTGCTGTTGATCAAACCAAGCAATGGAGTGGTACCCTCTAGATCCATCGCGTTGACATTGACGCCATGCTTTATGAGCTTGACCACATACTCCAAACTGTTGTCTGAAATACATGTGCAAATGTGATGGAGCAAGGACATGCCTTTTGCGTCGACCAAGTTCACATCGCTGCCACCAGTGGTCAGCAGGTAGGACAAGCAGGATGATGTGCCCTTGATGACGGCAATGGACAGCACAGAGGTCTTCCAATGGCTGCACAACGAAAAGTCGGCATCATAGCTTCGGAGCAGCTGCAAGATTGACACCCATCCGTAAGCCGCTGCGAAATGAGCAGGCGTGTGGCCACTCGAGTCCAGAGCATCGGGGTTGGCCCCATGACGTAACAGCATTTGACAGACGCCAAAGTTGCCGTTTTTAGCAGCAAAATGCAGGGCGGTAAATCCGCGGACGTTGGTATTGTCGACATTGACATCACGGTGAGCAAGCAGCAAGGCAGCCACCTCAGCATTTCCGAAGACAGCTGCGATCATCAAAGGGGTCTGCTTGGTTTTATTTGTCACGTCAGGCTTTCCTCCGGCGGCAAGCAGCACGCCGAATGTGCTTGCATTGCCAAACCGTGCGCCCCAGTGCATGATGGTGCTGCCGTCCTTGTCCTTACTCTTGTGCGTGCCGTCAAATGCAGTTGTCTTATATTGTCCAGTTACCAGTGTTACAGGTTGATTCGACTTACCGCGCTTTTTCTTCGCCGGAAGCGTTTCATCTGCCTCTCCTGAGTCATCCTCTTCATATCCATCCTTTCCCTTTTTGTCAGGCGGTATGGCACTGGCAGAGGCGGTTGAGATAAGCTTCTTGTTTAGAGCATCAATCAACACCTCCAGGCTCTGCGCACGGTTGTACTTGACAGCCACCTCCAGCGGAGACACTCCATTCTTGTCCTCCGCCAGCACATTTGCGCCTTGGGACAGGAGAAAGCGTAGATTATCCGCAGTCACGCAGGAAGCAGCAAAGTGCAGCAGTGTCCTGCCATTGCGGTCGAGCTCATTGGCACTGCCGCCTATCGCCAGCAACTGGGCGAGAATATCCGCATTAGGGTTGATGCACGCCAAATGCAGCGGGGTCAGATCGGAAAAATGAGACGCCTTCTTCAGAACAGATCGGGCCTGAGGCAGAATGCTCAACGTCCCGTTGGCAGTAGTCAAGACATCCTTGTAAAGTTTGGTAACTCCCCACGAGCCGTCCATGGCTTTCTGGACGAGCAACGACGCAACCCGCAAGTTACCAGCCTCCACTGCTGCATACAGACCCCCGTTGTGTAGCGCGAAATTTTCAAATGGAGATGAGTGCTTCAGTAAGTACTCCGTAGTCGATGGCAGCACGCGTGGGTCTCTCACTGCAGCCAGCATATAATGATACGAGACGGCGTTGTCGCCGTCGTCCTTCTCCCATGTAGTTTTGGATTGCCTGTAGAGTGGTAGATGTAACGAGAGCATAGAGACTTGAGTAACGCGGTGTGCGTTGGGCGTGTGCGAGGCATGGGGCTTGCAAGGCGTGCTATCAACCGTGCGACACAAAATGGGAACAAATCATGAATGCTTTGTCATGACCATATATTATCATATCCATATACATCATCACCAGGCTATGAACGCGCCGTTGCCTTCTTTGCCTCCACGCGCTGCGCCAATGGTGCCGATGCGGTGGTTAAACGTGCGAGCCGACACAACGCCAGTATTAATCTCGCTGGCTATTGTGTTGGGTGGGAACGGTGCCTGGCAGGTATTCTCAAAATTCAGCGCCCTAATATATTTACTATATAAAGTCTCTGTAGAGGTTACTTTTTGAGAATACATGCCACTTCATCGTCTGATTGCGCACCATACCCTGGGGAAATTCTCAAAATTCAGAATACAGTGACGTTATAGAGCAAGTATACTAGGACACTATGCACTTTTGAGACGATGCCATCATTGTTGAGAAGCTCATGCAGAGCTGCCAAGTTATTGGATAAGACCGCTGCTTCAAGTGGGGTACGAAGATTGTCGGCTGACATTTGCGTGTTGATAGGGATGCCATATTCCCTCATGGTGCGCAATAGCGCAGGACGCTTGGTCTGCACGGTCTCCAAGTAAGTAAAGTAAGTGAAGGCCAACTGCGCAGCGCAACACTGCCACACACGCGTCAGGGCACGGACATGTCACGGACCTGCACGGCCTCAAAGGCCAACCGCGCAGCGCAACACTGCCCACCAGCCATTGCCTCAAACACCTTGGATAGTAGTTCCTTGCGCAGCTCCTGTTCAGCGAGCGACAGCCCAATGCCTGAGCGACCTCTCATCTCCACGCGGACCTGCATACCCTTGGGGAAGCTGGCAAGGGGATACATTTCCTGGTTGATAGGAATTTTCTTGGGTGCTGAACCAAAATTCTGAAAACGTCACTGAACTAGTACCCTTGCAAGTCATTGAACTTGTACCATTGTGAGTTCGTAACCTTGATAAAGGCACAACGTTATGACTTTGAGAGAATTCGTGCCGTCTTTTGGCCACGTAAGATTGCCTTGGTTGCCGTTGATCAGCACGCGCAGCTTGCCATCGGCGTCTATCTGCACTCAAAAGCCAGAGAAAAGCACCAATCACGAACTTGCACAAGCAACATACTTGGCTTCTGATGATGATGCCTTTATTTGAAAGCTGGAACTTGGCAGTGCATGATAGGGTTGTATCTGTGTACAAACTAAGCCAAGTGTGTTGTACTGTTGTAATGTGTTGCTAATGTGTTGCTAATGTGTTGCTAATGTGTTGCTAATGTGTTGCTAATGTGTCTGTGTACAAACTAAGCCAAGTGTGTTGTACTTGGCTATGAACTTACACACGCAACACAGGTGGCCAAGTACAACATTCTTGTTTTACACCTGTGCACACAGACACAAAGTTATCATGCACTGCCAGCTCACTCGCAAAACCATCCTCATCCAAGACCATCCACACTCAAGATGGAAACCGCGCGCTATCGAGATGCATACAGAGAGAGGGAGAGAGCGCGCCTCGGGAATAAAAACAGAGTGGATCCCGCTCCCGGCGCCCCGCGCCGGGAGCGGGATCCACTCTGTTTTTATTCCAGTCTCTGCTTCCTCCACACACGCGCTCGCGTACGCGCGCGCGCGCGCTGTACACACACACACACACACACACATCCTGCATACCTCGATTGTCACAGCATCTCCGACTTTTAGGGAATTCAGCTCTGCACATACAATGATGGTGCATTTAGTGGAGTCGAAATACGTTGGCTTGTTGGCGTTGGCGGTGCCGGTAACGAGCCAGGCCGACTTGAGATGTGAAACCGACAACCTATCAAAACTCCCAGTCGCTTCAGTGGGGTCCATGGCGGTGACCCCCACGAACAATGAACTCCAAGCGAACAATGATTCTGCAGTTGCTGCGTCGCCCTTGCTCCCTCCTCCTCCTCCTCCTCCTCCTCCTCCTCCTCCTTCTCCTCCTCCTTCTCCTCCTCCTCCTCCTTCGGGAACAAGATCAAACAGAAGCGAGAAACTCCGGCACATCTGCACAGGGTCAAGCCAAAGAGTGTCGCTACCAAACGCCAAGTGTGTTCCAAAGTCCTGGGCCCAGTACTGAGAAGACACTGCGATCACCAATGCGTCACATTCCGCCCCCGGTACAACTGCGGGACCGTGCCTCGTTGGGTGGAAGCGAAGATCGGCGGTCAACCGCGCCTTGGGCACCTGATAGGGCGGTAAAATCGTGGGCAGCTCCGCTTCGCTGAGGATAGCCTTCTTGCTGGCGGCTGCTGCGCGTTGAGCAATCACCAGCGCGTCTTTGGCGCGCTTTCCACGCAAAGGTGCGCCGCCGCCGACAGCCTCAGCCAACGCGCCCTTCTTGGCAAGTGCAACACCTCGCAACTCGGCTGGTGCCTCGCCGTCCTGGCTGCCCGCCGACTCCTTGCCCTTGCCCTTGCACTTGCCCTTGCCTCCTCCCCTGCCCTTGCTGCCCCCTTTCCCGTGCCGGCGGTGCCTGCCTGCCGACGCCCCATCACTGCCGTCAGACGCCTCTCCGCTCTTCTTTGCTCGCTTTGCAGGGGCCATTTCGGGATCCCAGTCACCACCTTCCTCTTTCTTGTCCCCCTCCTTCAAAGTTGGCTCATCCTCCTCCTTTCCCTCTTTCTCCTCCTCCTCTGCCTGCCAAATTCCTGTGCCCAGGACTTTGGAAGTAGCGCGTCGCGGTCTTTTGTTGCCCTCCAGCGAATCGCCCAAGTCTTTGGCTGGTGGCATGTCCGTCCCCCTACCTCCACTAGAGGCTCCCCTCCTCGCACTGCGGCCGCTCGTGCCACCGCTCGCCACTGCTTTTCCCTGCTGGAGTTGACCTTTGGTAGGAGACTTGCGTTTCACCACTTTCTTTTGTTCAGCTCCCACATATTGCTCGTTGTCGGCGTGGCTCTCGCCGTCGTCCTCGTCCTTTTTCGCTTCCTTCTCTTTCCTGCCCCGCCCCACTGAAGGTCGCCCTCCTGCTCTTCCACCAGCCGCCTTCTTCGGAGGCATGCAAATAGGGCTGAGCGTCTGCCTCCTTGGCCTCCTCCTTGGGCGGGATCACAGCCTCCTTTATCTGCGTCTCAATCCGTTACCCCTCCCACATCCCTGGCAATCCTCTGTGACAAAACGAATATATTTGACGTCTAAACGACAAATATTTCAATAAAATCCACTTAGGCTGGGCCAGTGGGAGTCTTGCGAGTCTTGCAAACATCCATGAGCGAGCTCGACAGGATCCGCGAGCTCTGCTCCGGACCCGTGAATGGTCGTCCTTTCGGGCTGAACTGGAACCAGTTGCGTTTGTTGTCCAGTGCCCAGACCCGTGCGAAGGAACTGGACACTGCGCTACAGGACTTTCCAGAGCTAGCATCAGCCGAAGAACGGGAGGAGTGGCACTACTCAAGCTCCCACATTCACCGAGCAGATGAGGTCATCCCAACGATGCCTGACTGGTGGAATATTTCAGCAAGGTCGAATAGGCTTGAAATGGCACCAGAGGCGTCGACGAGGACAGCCTTCGAGGCACGCCCCGCCGCATTAGGGCTGACGGCCGCGGAGATCGACTCGCTTGAGGCCCACTCTGAGAACCCGCTGCTGCTCCCAGTGCAAAAGCGAATGTGTTTCAATGAATTGCGCGAGGAGGTCCTGCGGCAGCTGATTTCTGCATCGGAATGCGGGAGTGTTGCCGATCTGTGCCGCGTATTGAGAGACGAACTGGATAGTGGCATCCCATCCCCGGTCCCCGATTGGTACGTTTTTCCTGCCACGTCAACGGGCTTGAGGAATATTGGCTACGACTGCTGCGCGGCCCGTGGGTGTCTCAAGACGGAGAGCGTAGATTCCAAGTTCCCCAAGTGCAGCAAGTGCAAGGTGGTAAGGTGCCCTCACCCTCCTGGTCCGCTTGCCACGGTTTGCGTTTTTGCCGTTGCCAGTGCTTGTCTTGTTGAAAGGGCTCCTCGTGTCCTCTTTCGATTCGTCGTCTCCGGGAAACCTCATGCTGACTTTTGGGCCTTTTCGATTCTTTGGTGCCATAACTAGCCCCACTACTGCGGCAAAGAGTGCCAGGTTGTGTGTGTGTGTGTGTTATTATGCGTGTGTGAGTGACAGACGCAAATAAATACCTGTCTCTACATACATACCTGATCCACTGGCATATGCATGAGAATCATCAGTGCATGCATTCACATGAATGAATATCCCTGTATGTTTGGCAGGCTCGCAGACTCGCAATGCCTTCAAGAGTCCGCAAGCATACATACATTCGCATACACCTGCATGTCACCGTGTGAGAGTGATTGTGTGTGCGTAAATACGCGCGTATAAATCAACACGTACACAACCGTGACACGCAGACACACGATTCACCATCCATCAATCCATACACACATATCCCAGACAAGAGACTGGAGGATGCGGCACAAGAAAATCTGCAAGACACTGGCCGAGACGCGAGACAAAGTCAACCTTGTAGCCAAGTTCATGGAGCCCGGAATGGCATTGAGAGACGCTAAGCAGTGCCTGCAGACCGTGTTGACCTCTGTCAGAGGTCAAGCCCTCCCTCCGGCCGTCGCCGAGGCCGTGGCTGCGCGTCGAAAGGAGCTCAAGGACGAAAAGAGCCGCGGGAGGACGGGGAGGCGCGGCAAAGACTCAGCGGCAGCAGCGGCTGCTGATCCAGGGGCATCGCAGTCGGCTCTGTCGGACCTCGCGGAGGCAGAAACGGCGGATATTTCATAGATTGCCGCGAGGACGCCAGCTGGCGTCCTCAATATCCCTGATGATGATGATGATGATGATGATGATGATGATTTCGCTATTCGAAACAGGATGCAATATCTCTGTTCGAAGCATGCATTCGGGAGGCTGTGCATTCCCGCGTCCAGCACCTGTTCCAGCAGGCTTTGCAGGCGCATGAGGAGCGCTTGCTCGATACCGACGGAGAGTGCGACGCTGCACCAAGGCCTGCTGCATCATCTGCGGCGAGGGGATCGGAGGGGCGGGTCCGAGAAGAGGAGCATGAGCAGGCGCAGCCGGCGAATGGCCAGGAGTAGAGGACGGGCGGGAGGAGGCAGGACAAGCGAAACGTCTGAACAGGTCACCGTGCAACCATGTGCACGCTTTGGTTGAAGCCCGTGTGCGTTGATGCGTGCGATTGTGTTGGCATTGTGTGAGAGAGTGTGTTGTTCATTGGTACTCAAATCAGTAACCTCTACACCGCAGTGGATACGCCATCCAGAGCCGCGTGTATGTAAGGCAGTTGGCATTGTGGGTAGGAAGGGTAGATCAGGGGAAGGAGGAGGAGGAGGATTATTCGTATTCAACGATACTATAGAGTGACCCAGGCGCCACTCCTCCGTGGAGTAGCGGGCACGGGAGGGGAGGTGCAAGAGATGCCGAGGTGGGGGAGGAGCAGGTCCGTGCGGGCCGTCTGCTCCGCGGGCCAAAGGCAACGTGACCGGCAAAAAGGATTTTTCTCGGAGAATGGGTTTCGTTCTGAATAGAAATGCTTGTCCGAAGTTGCGGCTCTCACCCCCACCGTGACCACACACCTTAAGGGGCTCAGGCTCGGTGACCTTAAAAAGAAAACACTCAACACACACCGTGGCAGAATGTGCGAGCGGTCATATGGTTACGTTAGAGCACACTCGCACACTAAAGTAGGTGCCTCCCATTTTTGATCGCTTTTTCCCTTGTATTGAATATACCGTTGGCTGGCTCAACAT
>Ga0315899_10006477_pt1 | contig 12615 bp, 5 predicted proteins | sample LakEriMetagenome_2_FD_203518 | JGI IMG/M metagenome (GOLD analysis project Ga0315899, IMG submission 203518) | Freshwater fungal communities from buoy surface, Lake Erie, Ohio, United States - Buoy 4 MA112 | ecosystem: Environmental > Aquatic > Freshwater > Lake | place: USA: Lake Erie, Ohio...
CGGGCGGTCGATGTCAGATTTTCCAAACGGCATTCTTCGAGCGCCGACAGTTGTTCTTCGGTCAATGCACCGTTGGATGCAGTTGCGATCACGTACGCCAAACTTCGATGCCAGGATTGTCGATGACTTGTCTCGAGGCGCTCCAAAACGGTTTCCCGTATTTTATCATGGTACGTATCAACCATGGGCGAGTCTTCCCTACCAACCAAACGAACTAGTTTTTCGCTTCGAATGTGCGTGAGAATCGCAAGTCCCTCCGCATCATGGCCGGCTGCCAGGGTAGCCTCGTCCAAGGCGAGTGATTGCCCGGACACGGAAATCAGCTCCAGTAGATCTCGCGCCTGTGGCGGTAGTCGGGCCAGTTTATTGTCGATTACCTCATGAATCGGTATTGCCTGAAACGAATCTGCGGCAGGGTCGTAGCAGCCAACAAGTTCGGTCAACAGGTATGGGTTGCCGCCGGATTGTTGAGTAAATGCCGACGCCCTACGGCGAATGGCCTCGGTATCTTGACCTAGCATTGCAATAAGCAATTGTGTGCACTCAGTCACATCCAAGGGACCTACTGCAACCTCGCGTGCGTTGATTTGATCGGAATTCGCGAGACTGAGACTTCTCCAACGCTGAAGAAAGGGACTGGATTCCGCCTCATCGCGACGGTAGGTTCCAATGAAGAGCACCGCCGGCGATTCCGGAGCCCTCAGTACTTCAAACAACGCTTCCGCACTGTCGATATCCCCCCACTGCAAATCGTCGCAAACCAAGATAACCGGTGCCGTTCGAGTGATACGAAGAAGCAACGACCGCAGGGCATTAAAAGCACGCGTTCGTACTTGCTGGGCGTCGAGCTGAGAGATTTTCTTGGGTGTCATCCGCCCCACCGCTTCAACACGCTGCAGGACGGGAAAAAGTTGAGAAAGAAACCCGATATCGTCTGGCATCAAGATGGCCGCATCGGCGACGCTCAAATTCTTCAGATACGAAGTGAGCGAATCGATCAAGTTATCAATCGCTTTGAAAGGTACCGACTCGCGATCGTAACAGCGTCCCGAAAGGATGGTCAATTCGCGATCTTGCCCGCGACAGCGTTCGAGAAAATGTTCGACCAGTGTCGTCTTGCCTTCGCCCGAAAGGCCGTGGATGAAAACCGCGCAGCTTTTCTGTTCAGAACGGGTATGGTGCAACGCTGCCTGTATTTGCTGCATTTGCGATTGTCGACCGACCAGCAAGCTTCCCGAATTGGATCTTGGGGAATCCACCCGCTGTGTCGCAACCCCAGAAACCTTGGTTGCAATCTCGAATGCATCAGGACGCTGGTTGGCATCCCGAGCCAACAACCGCATGGCAAGTTCCGCCAAATCGGCGGGTGCGTTGCAATCTATCGGAAGTGGGGACGGATCCTGGTCGATTTTTTTGCGAAGCAGTTCCATAGCATGACTGCCCTGATAAGGCAATTGTCCGCTGAGCGCCTCATAGAGCATCACTCCCACCGCATACCAGTCACTGGCACCTGTGACCTTGCCACTCAAACCTTGCTCCGGCGCCATGTAACGAGGGGTGCCCGCAACAACATCGGCCGACGTCACGAGCCCCTCTCTGAAATCTTCCAAAACAAGTCCGAAATCCAAGATGATCACTCGCTCGTCAGTGCTCACCATAACATTCGAAGGTTTCAGATCGCGATGGATGATATGCTGGCCGTGAAGTGCCAATACACCTGCAACTAGTTGCGATAGCGCTTTGCGCAGTCGCGTTTCATCCAACACATCCTTTGGTCGGACGTACGACAGAAAATCAGTCCCTTGAATCAAATCCATCGTCAAAAACCAGTGGGAGCCATCGCTTTCGAGCGAATGCAAACCGATCAGGTTGGGATGATTGACGTGCGTCAGTGCGCGAAACTCTCGCTTAAATCGATGCAGTTTGCTCCCATCCAGCGCAGGCAACGTTTTCAATGCCACGCGATGACCGCGTTGCAAATGAATTGCCTCATACACAGCTCCCATCCCGCCGCGTCCTAGTTCCCGCACCAGTCGATAGCCGCCCAAATGCCCAGCAGGCGGCACTTGAAAGAGTCCCGTCGGAGCTTCGTTGGATTGCGATGTGTACTCGACACTCGAAAATGAAGTGCTCTCGAGAAACACTTGCTTAATGAGCGTTGCATGGTAGGGCATCGCGTGCACGTACTCATCGGCGGTCGGACGCTCACCTGTCGCTCGACGTCGCGCGACTTCGATATGAAGTAAATTGCGTAGCAACGTCGGTCGCGCCGCCTCGGCTACCTTGCGAACGTACTCATGGATTGCCGGCCGATTGGGAGAATCCGAATCGTGCGCAAAGGTGGTGCAAAGATCGTGGATGCTCTCGAACGGCAAACAGCCCGAGTCGGACTCGGGTTCTGGAGCTGCATTAGGGTCGGAATTAGGGGACGTTGGATTCATGATGTATAGTGGGCAGAAATCCTCGAACGCGCCAGGGAATGACCATTGCAAGGAGAAAATACTCCGCTGTTCCACGTCAAAGCATTTTGCATTTATGCGCACGAAAATTTAATATTAGCAGCTTAACTTATTCAGCTGTCGTACTCAAGAGGGACCGGGGACGCAGCGCGATGAAACCACGTCACCACACCACACAAAAACATTGAGAATTCTGAGGCCAATCGGAGCCACGCAGAGAGGCTCTAACTTCCGCCCAAAATCGTATTTCCGCGACCGGACCTCGCAAATTTGTCTGAAACTCTCATATTCTCTGTTTGACAGAGACGTCTTGTTTAATAACCAAGATTGGTCTTCCAAACCAATCCAGACATCAACTGTGGCGATTCCGGTAGCATTGCTCTTTCATTGACTGTCACGACTCAACAACCTGAAAAATGGTTCGCCGCCCCTTCTTGTCTTCCGTCAATACGATCTGTTCTCCGGGTGTGCCGAAGAACCTTTAGCCTCAAGCTTCATACTGGCTTGTCGCGATAATGGCTTCAGTGAAGACGAAGCCCGCGATTCAGTGCTGACTTGTGTGTGCGGGCGTACCGGGAACGTATGGCTAAATACAGCGAAAGGAGTGTGATGGAGGTTTGGTATGCGAGCAGCGATGTCGAAGACCTCTTAGACTTCCCTCGCGATTGCTCGTCAAATAAGTCAAAAACGGTTTTCGCTTTTGGAGATTGGGAACAACAGTAAGTCTTGTGTACTTGCGTTGCTCTTTAGGCCACCATGCAGTGCCAGCCGGTGGACTTCCAGAAACCGAATCGACGCTTATCGATTTCACCGTGTTGCCAAGGCAAGAATTTAATCCGGCTTCTAAAGTGAAATTTTAAATAGCACGTCTCGCCCCCAGGTTGACTGGTTTAGTAGATAAACATGTCCGTCTTGTTGTTTGAATTCAAGTCCCATCCGTAGATGTCAGGCGTGGCTTTCCATCGCTCCCCCCCATTCAACTCAACTTTTTGAATACGCTCTGCATCGAAATGGCCGTCTTTCGACGTAACATACTCAATCACAACACGACGAGACTTTTCCAGTTCAATATTGCCCAGATCAGTGCCAGTTTTAGGACGAAAACTTATTCTGATCCCTTTGGTAATATAAACTGGTGCTGCGAGAGTGCAGAATATTCTACGGGGGAAAAGCCTCCTAAATCGATTTGACCATGGGAAGATACTGGTACAACCACAGGTTCGGACCAGCGTAGACGGGGCTCGCTTCCATTGCTCGGAGAATTGACGGCTCCATAATCCACACTCAGAGAGACTTCCACTTTTTTGGGATCCCCCGAATCCTCCAGAATCACTCTTCCTTTAATGGGAACCAGCTGTCGATCCGGAAGGCTTTTCATCTTGATGACACCAACGTCAATAAGGTCCCCGGATTTTCCTACGAGCTCCAAATCATAGGGTGCGTATTGGTGCATCCGGAATCGAATAGGTCGATTGAGGTCAAGGATTGGGCTGGCGAATGTGCCATCGTCCAGAATGAACATTTGCGACTCCACAAGTGCTGGATCATCACCTTCCTCGACGACGACCTGCCCCACAATAACACGGCCAGCCTTGTACCGCGATACACCATCTTTGGCTTTATCTATTAATCTTTGCAATGCCTGCTTGTCGCGTGCTCTTTGCATCGTGGCCTCTTGAGCTGCAACAATCGACGGAGCTAATGCAAGAGCTAGCAGAAGCGCCGAAGCTAACTTGTGAAGGTGCATGTACATGATCCTAAAGGCAATAAAAATTGTGAGGTATGACCATAAAAATGGTAGTATTCGAATTAGTCAGATTCTAATTCAAACGCGACAACTCAAATCGATAGATGCATTATTGCAGGATGATCGCATCAAGTTGATAAGACGCGATTATTACCAAAGGGCTTACCAAAGAAAATGCCAGCAGCGAGAGAATTGTTTTTTTGATCATTTGCGTTTTTGGTAGTCCCTGGAATGGTAGCACAACTCGGTCTGGTAGAATGCACGGCGGCTGTCGAAGATCCACTTCTGGATCGAACCAGAGCCCACGAACTCGTTGATATCCTTATCTTGTCGACTCTCGCCGTCCTATGCGGAACCGCCGACGGTGGGAAGACATCGAATTGTTCGCCAAGATCCAATCGTTCGATAATGTCTCACGTTTGGATCAAATAGGATGCAACTGTAGGCAGGGTCGAGCACATGACTGATTATTGGCTATTTGATCAACGGAGGTATGGCAGAGTTTTGGCTTGCTTTTAAAAACTGCAAAAAGTCTAGTCGAAACGCGTACTTAGCGAGTAATTTAAAACGAGTCGGTATATACCGACTCGAAGTCGGTATATACGCATTTTCCTGGCTTTTTCAGTGCTTAGCTGCTGCCATTTGCGACGCAGGGTTTTGGCAAGAAAAACGCCAAAAAACCTATGGAAATAGCGATTTTTCGAGCGTCCCGCGATTGCCTACGGAGAAGGTTACACGTTCGAGCCGTGTCGGGTGTATTGGTGAATTGTCTTTGAAATACGCGAGCAGATGTTGCCTCGGTTGGGCCTCAATACCCGGAAACCTGTCTAGCTTTGACAGGTTAATCTTCAAAGCCTGGTCTAAAATGACCTGTCAAAGTTCATCCTTCTTTCGCTCGTGCTTTCGTTTTTCTCTCGTTCGATTGCACTGCCCCCCCTTCGAACACCCACCCTCCGCTTTTTTGTACAATGCTTATGACCCGAAGATTTTTGGTAATCAGTCCAATTGCTTTCGGGCCCCCTTAGCAGAACGACCTACCATTCGGCACTCGGCTACCCCAATCGGCGAGAACTCTCCATGAAACTGAAGCGTTTACGTTTTTCCTATCGAACGGTGCTCTCAGTCAGTACGATCTATGCCTTGGTAGCTTCGTCATCGCTCAATACACTCTCCAACGCTGCATTGAGCCAAGACTCTGGTCCAGACTCAAATAAGGCTTCAATCCAATACGATCGGGTACAGATCAATTCGCTATCGTTTCGCGTTCGAAGCGACCTCGAATTCGAATTGGTAGCGGATAGCAACATTGTTCGATGGCCAATCGTCGCGACTTGGGATGCCGATGGAAATCTTCTCATTGCTGAATCCGCTGGCGTGAAACAGTCTGTCCAAGACCAACTGGTCTCAAAACCTCACCGCGTGATTCGTCTCATCGATCAAGATCACGACGGGAAATTTGATACCCAAGTTGTCGTCGCTGATGATTTCGCTTTTCCAGAAGGACTAATGGTTTACGGCAAGCACCTTCTCGTTTCTGCACCTCCCGAAATCTGGAAGCTTTCTGATGACGACGGAGATGGTGTTTACGAACAAAGAGATGTTTGGCACGACGGCAAGACGTTGACTCACTGCGCGAATGATTTACATGGCCCGTTCCTCGGTCCAGAAGGTTGGGTCTACTGGACCAAATCCGCATTTGCTAAACAGTCATTCCCGATGCGACAAAGCTATGTCCAAGACAGTTCCGCATCACACCTTTATCGCAAACCATTTGATTCGAAACTCGCAGACCGAGTACTCACCGGTGGCATGGATAACTTGGTCCATGTCGCATTCGATCAAGACGGGGATCGATTCTTTGTCTCGACCTTCCTGCATCATCCCGGCAACGGACTACGTGACGGAATCGGACATGGGGTCTACGGATCCGTATTTGGCAAGAATCATGCTGTACTAGATGGTCATCCCAGAACAGGACCTCTAATGCAACCGATGGTCGAGTTGGGACCTGCAGCCCCCGCCGGTCTAGTCGTAAAAAGTCGTTCAAATGACTTCACAAGCGAAGAGCCCAATCGGCTCATCGCCGCTCAATTTAATCTTCAGCGAGTCTCCGAACATATTCTTCAACGCACGGGAACTACCTACGATTCCATCAACTCGGATCTTGTCATTGGTGATCAATTGGATTTCCATCCTGTTTGCGTACTCGAGGATATTGATGGCAGCTTGCTCGTGGTCGACACCGGGGGCTGGTACGATTTGTGTTGCCCAAGCTCGGGCAACGAAGAACGGATCGCGACCGGTGGTATCTATCGATTGCGCTCGAAGAGTCAGTCTAGCGGTTCTGAGGAGAGCAAAAACGTTCTGGCTACGCAGTGGCGTGAGATTGATCGACTTATAGAATCATCTCCCGTAAAAGCTCTTGCTCATAAGAACGCCCGCATCCGGTCACACGCGGAGATGACGCTGCTTCCACCAGGAAAGAAGGCGGATGCACGACTTCTAAACGATCTCGAAAGGAGCTTGACCGACGAGTCGCTGTCTATCGATGCTCGAAAGGGTGCATTCTGGGCCTTGGCCAAGAGTCTTGCCGCCCCGTCTCATCAATTGTCTCAAGCTGGTGTCGAGGTCACCAGTGGCTTCGATCGAACTCCGGATTTTGTTAAGTCGATTCTCCAAGGATCGGATCCTGATCTACTGCATGCAGCGTTGCAGCTTACGTCGACTTATGCGTGGCCGGACCACGTAACAAGCCTGATCAAATTATTGGAGCATGACGACTTAACGGTAAAGCGATTGGCAGCTGAGTGTTTGGGACGAATCGGCAATCCCAAGGGAGCTTCCGCTGTCTTGGAAACATGGGCAAAAGTCTTCGATCAATCACGACAAGATCGAATTTTGGAACACTCGATTCTGTACGCATTGATCGAGCTAGCTACAAACTCCGCATCGCGTGAGTTAACGGTAGAGACGCTGGTAAATGAAGTTAACCATTGGCGAAATAGATCAACTCAAGCCCTGGCAGCAATCCATGTGTTAAAGGAAACTAATTCGCTTCCATCCAGTACTCAGGTCTCGCTGATTCAAGCAGCCGATTCTGACCACAGCGAACTTGCTGCCATTGCTCAAGAAGCCATTGTTTCCCAAGATACCTTTGTCACGAACTACGTCGCATACCTAAAAACACAAAACAACCAACAACTCCAATCAATGCGATCTCTATCGCTCTTAAAGCATGCGTATCGTAATGACTCAGTTGTTGGTTGGGTAAGTGAAACGGTATTAGGTCATTCCGAGTTAAATGATTGGAGAGAGTCCGTTTTATTGCACCAACTCGATGCGTATCGCAACCAGGAATTGCCGCTATCTTGGCAAACAGGCTTAGCAAAAATCCTTGAACGACGAGACAAAGGGGCGGATCGTATAATGCAGAGAATTGGAGCGACGCAAGTCTCGAAAGACGCAACCTCGCTTATTACAGCGATTTCGAATCGCGTCACTTCTGAAGACTTCTCGGTCTCTGCTGCTGCGATTGCGTCTATCCCCAAAGGTTTTCTATCGATTTCTGAAAAACAGCAAACTCAAATCGTAAAAGTCTTGATCCAGCCTGATCATCCAGATCGAAACATATCATGGCAGAGCCTGAAAAGGATCGAATTAGATTTGGCTCCATGGACATTACTATTGGGCGAGATTTCTCAGTTTGGTCCAATTGAATTGCCGTCGGTCGTTGAAGCGCTAGCGACCAGTCCTGTCATATCGGACCATCAACAGGCGATTCGATTCATCGAAGCTTTAGACCTATTGCCTGCAACGCGGACGCTGCCACAAGAGCAGCTAGAAAAATGGTTCCAAGGCGGGAGCATTGAAACCAGAGAGCTAGTGCAATCAAGAATAAAGACCTGGTTCGCACCGCCCGCCGATATGAATGCAAAGATTGATGAGTTACTTGCGAAATTGGAGCCCGGTGATGCTTATCGTGGGCAAGATGTATTCAGAAACGATAAGGCTGCATGTAATGCATGCCATCGAATTGGATATGTAGGTGGAACGATTGGCCCAGAATTAACACGCATTGGGCAATCGCGAACACGACGTGACTTTGTTGAGGCCATCGCATTCCCAAGCCATCGAATAGCCCAGGGGTACCAGACCACGAGCGTACTTACTGAAGATGACGAAGTCTATTCAGGGCTAGTCGCAACTGAAGACTCGACACGTATCGAATTGATTTTGTCTGCAACAAAACGGGTCTCGATCGATAAGAAAAGCATAATTAAACGAACGCAAGGATCAACGTCCATTATGCCGGCAGGAATGGAAACGGTTCTCACAACACGTGAACTATCCGATCTGATTGCATACCTTGAGCAGTCTAGATAGCTATGCGACGTGGTTCCTATTTCGATTTTTTGCTAATTCGAGTCAATTGCTTAGCCTCTTTAGGTGAAAGCAATCGTTTAGAAGTCGCAAAGAGATCGTCACCATAATGTTCCTTGGTTTCTAGCGGAGTCAATTTCGATACATCGCATTCCAACCAAACATCCCAAAGATGTCCGAGCCACTCTTCTCGTTTTCGAACTTTTACTTCCCACCAGCGACTATCTCGCTTTAGGTATTTCATATCATCCGAGACTGAGATTCGTAAAGAAGGTTTCTGTACGGGAGGCTTCTTAACCACCTTGAGTAATCCGGAATGAGGGCAAACATACATTTCGTTTTCTTGAAGTGGATTAAGTCCAAACCAACTATGCCCGCCAAGAATGAAGACTCTGCTCGGGCTTTCTACAAAGACATTTCTTTGAACATACTGATAGATATGAGCTAGAACGTGAGCTTGGACTGCATTTGAAAATGATATATGCTCACAAAGTTCTTGATGAACTTTGTTCCAAGGTCGGCCGACATTTGATCGCAGAAATCTTCGCATCGGCCCGAGATGTTCATTGAGCCATTTCTCTCGACCCTTCCAGCGACCCAACAGTTGTTCTTGTTTTGGAAGTTCGTCGACGGGGGTTGCCTGAATGTACTTTCGATATCCTTTTTTTCGCGAGGGTAGACGCGACCCCACCCTAGGTCGCTCTACAATCACTTTATCCATATCGGAACGCATTCAGTCCCCCCCTTTTTGATAGACAGCAAAATCTCCATATTGACTGGCACTAGTGCCACAACTTGGAGATAACCTTGATTCGTGAACCGCTGAATTCCCAACCCGCAGCGTGAGCGAGGGATGATATCCCGGCAAAATCCCTTGCTTACGCGTCGGGTTATGATCAACATCAACTCCAAGTTGCGGCACTAGGGACAGCGGAAAATGTCCGAGGTTCGTAACATTGTTAAAAACTGTTGCGACCACTCCATGCGAATCATCCAAGTTAAGTTCCGAATCACTCGCGGGAATCGCCAACCACGACATAACCAGACCAGTACAGAGGGAGTTCGCCTGAGATAACGGATGATGAGTCTGCATCCTTTGCAATAGTGACCTCGCGTCCTCCGCCTAACTCCTCGGCCCACAAATTAGCCACGGCGCGTTGCCACGCTTCACTCCATACGACAGAACCGCCGTAGTCCCGTAGTGCTTCAGCTAAAATCGCTGCACTCTCGCCACCGACCGACCAACGCGAGATAATCATTTGCTCCGTTCCTTGCGCTGCCAACGAAAGAATCAGCTTTCTCCAAGCATCTCCGGTCGAGCTAATTGCGTCTGGTCGAAACTCCGCCCCCATCAGCCAGACATGCTTGGGGGTACCCCATGGTAATTGATTCCAACCTGCCAAGGTGCTTTCATTAAGTGCGCTGTCTATTCCTAGTACAATATTATTCGGATCACTCCATGATGTCTTCATAAACGAAACCAAGACAGGCGAGATGATTTTTAACAACCGAGATGGGATCGCGGTCTGAACTCCAGAGGTGTCCACAACGGACGTGTTTGTCATCCCCGCAATTCTGCTGCTGACGTTTTTCTGAGAGTCAGGCTTGGACGCTAAAAAGCCTGGAGTTTGAAGTGCCGTAGCTCGTTCCTGCGAGGGCTTGGTTTGCATCAACAACTGTGCAGATCCCAAGGTTGGCAAGTAGGTGATGGGATGGTTCGCAATTACAGGTGCCTTGTTCGTAGAGCTTCCTTCCTGCAGCAGTTCAAATGGAAACAGCCATAGATCGTCATCGGGAATAATAACCCATCGAGAAGACTCAAGCAGTTTATTCCATTTATCATCCGGAATAAGAACTTTTCGAAAATCGTCCAAGGCTGTTTCGAGTGGCGATTGAGTTGCCGAGAATCCTTGGCGAACAGACAGCACAAGCTCTTGTAGCTTCGCTCTCCAGTTCGACTCTGGCTCTACTTTCCAAGAAGACCACTCACCACGGACTCTCATCAACGCGGTAATCGAATTCTCACTAGCCAGAAACAACAGCACCGCATCATCAGGCTTCAGAGCGGTTTCAAATGTCTTATCATCCAATCGTGGTGGAAAACTCACAGGCGTATACAAAGGGCTGATAGCATGCCCCCAGAGCAAGGACTCTTGGACAACGCTGAGTTTCTTCGCCGCTTCCCATTTCTTGGTATCGTCTTCGGACCAGCGACGTGTATCCAGCTTATTGGGCAAGGTGAAGTTGCTCGTCAGGGTTCTGATTTGAGCGGCATTTTGAGAGGCATTACCGAGTTTCTTTTGGAATGAGATCACTTCATTTCTCACGGAGTCGGTAAATCGATTCGGCTGTGCATGAGCTAGGTATCGGAATTCTAAAAGACGACCGTTAAGCACGCTCACTTGTTTAAATCGCTCGGAAAACAGTAAATCTGCAACAGCGACTTTGGTTGAATCATCTTGACCGCTTAATGTTTTTTGAACCAGAAGACCTAGTGAGTCCGTTTTGTCTGCTGTTTGAAAAGCTAGTTGCTCGAGAACATGGGTTCGCCAAGTTCCTGCGGAAGAGGATTGTAGATAGTTTCTTAGTAAGGGCAGGCCTCTATCATCTGGCACAATCCCCTGACTAATCAATCGAGTCAGCAATCGCAATTGATATAGCATTGGACTGCCGACATCCAAATTCGAATCACCAACAAACGGGATCAGAGATTCGTCTAGTTTCTGGATACCCGCCGCCACATCACCATCGAAAAATGCAATGCGTGCTGTAGCATATTCGACCAGTGCGTCTAATTTAGGTAGCAAGACTTGCTTCGAAAGCAACATCGATCTTGCAAGTGCTGCTTGTTTCTTCATAGCAACACTTTCGCCACGCAAAGACAATTGGCGTACCAATTCGACTTGACTTCGGATTCCGACTAAACGACGTCGCTCCATTCCGAACTTCGCCACTTGCTGAAGTGTTTTAATCACCGCGGGTTGTTCGACATCGGAGTGAACTACGCACTTCGACCATAGTTCGATCGCCTCATCAACGTGCTCCATTTGTCCCGCATGTGCGGCGACCAAACTAGCTTCGAGAGCAAAACCCTCCGACATTTTTAAATCGTTGTTGGAGATCGCGAGATCGCAAAGAGCCAACAGCGCAACGGCGGAGAGACTGTGATCCTGTCCGGTCGGCAAAGAGATCAAGCCTTTGATTTCCGCGTAGGACGCAGGCGTATTTTCCAATGGTGACTTGGCGATCGCTCGGCAAAGGGAAACCGAGGTTTTAACAGCGTCACTAAGCGGAGCATTTTGAGGTGCCGTAAATGCCTGGGGCAGGGCAGGGGAGAGGGGGTTAAGACGGACCAAGCTCCCTAACAAATAGTTGCGCCGACGAAGGGCAAGGGCCTGGCATCTCAAGATTTCCATCGCATCGATAGCAATTAACCGTCCCGCCTCGGCTGGTTCGGAAGACGATTCAAGAATCGCTTCACTGCCACCCAATGGGATTTGTGCCAACTCAGATGGATTCCAGAAATCTGCGCCTCGTCGTGTATCACCACCCCAATCGATGTCGCGAGATCTAGACTCGGACTTTCCATTCACTTTTGTAACCAGCATGGAGGTCCACTTCGAGCATTGGACGGAAATTGACAGGGCCGCATCGTATTGTTCCATTGCCAACCCGATTCGACCTTGCATCCAAAAACATTCCCCCATCATCACTAAAGGGGGAATGCTATCTATACCCCTTTGATTCTTTGACGCTCGCGATTTTTGTAGGGCGGCATCGAGACCAATAATTGCCTGTTCAGTCTGGCCATCCTCGATCAAATCCAGCGCGGAATAGTATTCCGGTCTAATGAGATTCGGGCCGACTCGTTCCGCTCGCAATTTGATCTTGGGTGGCTGGGCAGGGCAGGGCAGGGGGGACCAAACCATCAAGAGCCAAGTAGCACAGAAAAAGCTCCAACATCTTGCTAAGAAGAAACGATGTCGGGGTAGGGCAGGGGGGTGACTGTGCATGGATCTCTCATACGTT
>Ga0315899_10006478_pt1 | contig 12614 bp, 8 predicted proteins | sample LakEriMetagenome_2_FD_203518 | JGI IMG/M metagenome (GOLD analysis project Ga0315899, IMG submission 203518) | Freshwater fungal communities from buoy surface, Lake Erie, Ohio, United States - Buoy 4 MA112 | ecosystem: Environmental > Aquatic > Freshwater > Lake | place: USA: Lake Erie, Ohio...
CCTGACGGTCATGACAACCGATGCCACCAACGAGGACTTGCTGTTGGTGCTTGATAGCCGCAACGAAGAGTTGTTTGTCTATCGCACGCAGAATAACGAGTCCGTTCAGCTCCTTCAGCGGTACCCCATTCCTCAGCTCTTCGTGGACGCGCGTGCACGGAGCTTGGGCGGGCCGTAGAAGCGGAGAGAGGCTGGCAGCGGACAGCTGACATGTTGAACGAGTGCCCACCCCTGGTGCAATCCGTCGTTCATGTCAGGTTTCAGTTTTCAGCTCCGGGTTCTCTTCGCGGTGGAGTTCGCTTTGCCTATTTATCCCCTGCCTCAGTTTGAGGCTGATCTGAAAGAACAACTCGCAGAAGAGGATCGCAAGGCGTACGAGGCCCTCAAGGCTCCCAAGACGCTGGTGGTGCGCTATGGCAGTATGAAACTCATCGGTGAGTTTCAGCACCAGGGCACGGCCAAGCCTGGGTGCGGTAGCAAAGTAGTTGTTCGCACCTTCCGGGGCGTGGAACTGGGCGAGATGCTGACCAGCACGTGCCCCAACAGCGGCTGCAGCAAGAGCGTGTCGCGTCAGGACATGCTGCAGTACATCGAGAACTCCGGCGGCAGCGACTATCCCTTCTACACCGAAGGCAAGGTGCTCCGCATCGCTACCAAAGAGGACATCGACAAGCAGGCGAAGATCGAGCAGAGCAAGCACGAACTCAAGCTGCAAGCCAAGCAGGTGGCGAGCCGGTTCAATCTCCCGCTCAAGATCGTCGAGGTTGAGCCCATCCTGGGCGGCGACAGCATCACTGTTTTCTTCGTGACTGAGGGCGAGCAGAAGATCGAAGTGCGCGATGTCGCCCGTGAGCTGGGGCAGTTCTTCCGCACGCGTGTCGAGATGCGAAACGTCGGTGCGCGTGATGAAGCTCGCCTGACGGCTGACTATGAAAAGTGCGGCCAGTATTGCTGCTGCAAGAACTTCCTGAAGGTGCTCAAGCCCGTCAGCATGAAGAGCGCGAAAGTGCAGAAGGCCACGCTCGACCCGCTCAAGATCAGCGGTCGTTGCGGGCGGCTGATGTGCTGTTTGCGATACGAAGACGAGACATACGAGAGCCTTGCGAAGAAGCTGCCGCGCAAGAAGACGCGTGTCGGCACGTCCGAAGGCGACGGCACGGTCATCGACGGTCAGATTCTGACGCAGTTGGTGCTGGTGCTGCTCGATGAGCCCGGGACCGATGGCAAGGATCGCCAGGTTGCGATTCCCGTCGAGAACCTTTTGCCACCAAAGAGCGACAAGGCTCCGGTTCGCCCAACCTACGACGAACGTGATCGTCGCGGCGGACCGCAGAGCGGCGGCGGCGGAGCAGGTGCGCCAGGTCGCGGCGATCGGCCTCGTGGCGATGGGCGTGAGCGTCCGCGTGAGCCGCGGCGCGATTTGCAGCCGCCTCGCGAGGATGCCGCACCGGCAAGTAAAGCGGAAACGCCCGAGATGGCTCCGCCACGCGCCAGCACGGCAGGTGACGCAAGTGAATGGGGTGAAGATGCGGGCGCGAACCGTCCCGCACGTGAAGCTCCGGCGCGTGAAGGGCAGCCCCGAGAAGGCCAATCACGCGAGAATCGGCCGCCTCGTGACAATCGCGAACAGCGTCCGCGCGAGGGGCGCGAGAACCGTGATGGCCGGCGCGACGGGCCGCGCGATGATGGTGGACCCAGGCGTGACGATCGTCCTCGCGAGAGTCGCGGTCCCAAGCCCGGCAATGCACGCGACGGACAGCCGCGCGACAATCCGCCAAAGGCCGATAGCGTGGACGATCTGATGGGTGGCGATCTGCTTGCGGATGACCCCATGCGTGGCAACGCGGGCGGGCCCGACCGTGGGCAAGATCGTGGTCCGCGTCGCGAAGGTGGTGGTCGACGCCGTCGTCGGCGCGGTGGCGGTGGGGGCGGCGGTGGAGGTCCGCGTCCGGGCGGCCCACAAGGTCCGCAGGGCGGTCCACCCAGCAACGGCTGATGTCACGCATGCATGACGCATGCTTTGTATAGTGGTGCAAGGAGCGATGCTTGGCCGACACGCAAACCGTTGATCCCGCGACCACGATGCCCAAGGTTCGTGCTGTGCAACAGACGAACCTGAAGGAGACATTCACGTCGATCATCATCGCCTTCGCGATGGCGTTCATCTTCCGCGGCTTCGTCGTGGAAGCGTTTGTCATTCCCACGGGCAGCATGGCGCCGACGCTGCGTGGTGCCCACCTGCAATGGCGTGATCGCGAGTCAGGCTATGAGTGGGCGGGCGGCCCGCAAGACGGCAACCCCATGGCCCCGGCGCAGATCCAGACCGACACAGTCGGCATGAATGTCAACACCGGCAAGCGAATTCAGGAGAAAGAGAAGAAGCTGAGCGGCGGTGACCGCATCTTCGTGCTCAAGTATCTCTACTCGGTGTACGACCCCAAGCGATTTGACGTCGTCGTCTTCAAGAATCCCACCGATCCGCCGGTGAGCTACATCAAGCGATTGATCGGGCTGCCCGGTGAAGAAGTGGCGCTGGTGGACGGTGATGTTTTCGTGCGTCGGCCGGCGACCAATGAGCAAGTGACGGATAGCTGGCTTGCGTTGGACTGGCAGGTGCAAAGCAAGCCCGAGCATGTGCAACGCACGCTCTGGATGGATGTGTTTGACAGTTCTTACACGCCGCTGCGAGATACGTCATTCCGTACGCCCTTCCGCGGCGTAACGGACGGCGCGGTGGATGCGACGACATGGGACACGACCGCCAACACGGGCGTGTACGCGTACAAAGGCGACAAGCCGACCGTGCTGGAGTGGTGGGGCCGTCCTGACAGTCTGCCTTCACTCAGCGACTGGTACGCGTACAACGTCGAGAGCACAGTCGGCAACCGTTTTCAGCGGTTTCCGATGAGCGACTTGCGCATGTCGCTGGGCGTTCGTCCGGAGAAGGACGGCGCGAAGGCGAGCGCGGTGATCGTGGCCCGCGGGCATGAGTTTCGGTGCGATGTGGAGGGTGACGCTGTCACGCTTCGCATGCGGCCGCTTGACTCGCAGGAGTGGACACAACTGGCCACAGGCAAGCTGGCTTCGCCCTTGCGTGGCGGACACGTGACCAATCTGGACTTCTGGCATGTTGACCAGACTGTGCAGTTGTGGGTCGATGACGAGCTGGTAGCGCGCGGGTCGTATGCGTGGTCACTTCAGGATCGGATGCGTAACTCGCTGGGCGCGAGCATCGCAGATATACGCGGAAGCTCGGGGGCTCTGCTTGCTGTGAGCCGGCCACCTTCGTCCGCGGCGATCCGCTGGGAGTTTGCGGGTGGGCCAGTCAGCGTGTACCGGGTGAAGGTGCAGCGCGACGTGTACTACCAGCCCAACGTGGCGACTGACGGTCGCTCGCCCGCGCTGGCAACGCACCCTGACGCGCCTTTGCTGCTGGAGAACGACCAGTTCTTCATGTGCGGCGACAACAGCCCCAATAGTCTCGACGGTCGCCTGTGGGGACGGCCCTCGCCTTGGGTTGCGGCAGTTGATCCGTCGCCGGGTGTGGTGCATCGTGACCTTGTGATCGGCAAGGCTTTCTTCGTCTACTTCCCCGCTTTGCAAACCACGCCGGTCGGCGCACCGATGATTGACGCGGGCAAGCTCCGCTGGGTGTGGTAGGTCGCAGCGGTTTGGAGCGACATGAACCAGAGTCTCAACAGACAGGGCAGCGCGAAGTGCGCTGCCGTTTTCTCTTGTCGTTGCGATCCGCGTCGTGTCAGCGTACAGGCTGCACAAGCAGTGCGATGGCTTGCGGCAGCAGCATGGGCTGGCTTTGCTCGCCGGTTGTCATCTGCTTGAGCGTTGCGTGCGTCGCGCTTTCAAGGATGAGTGCGACGCGGGCCTTCATGCCAGCGGCTTCTTGCAGCAACTTGCCCACGTTGCGTGTGGTCTTGTACGTGTGGCGTGCGTGCAGATTCAACTTGCGGAGTTGTGCGGTCACTGGCTTGACTTGAGACTCGGCCTCGGGCGTTCCGTTGCTGAGCACGTATACATCGGGGCGCAGGCCCGCGAGCTCCAAGACTTGTTCATCGGTCGGGAACTTGCCGCGATCTTGCAGTACCAGACTCAGCACGACATCGCCCATGCCAAAGCCAACCGCGGGCGTTGGTGGACCGCCGAAGAGTTCGACAAGGTTGTCATAGCGTCCGCCTCCCGCGATTGCTCGCTCGGCTCCGCTGGCCTCGTGCACTTCAAAGACCATGCCGGTGTAGTAGGCCAGGCCTCGAACGATGGAGAGATCGAAGTCGATCCAATCGATGATGCCCGCGGCGAGAAGCTCCTTCGCAAGCGGCATGACCGCTTCACTGAAGTAGGTCAGATCCACAACGTGATCGGTTCTTTGGCCGCTGGGCGTCACTTCGTCCACTGTGACGCGCACGATGCCCTTCTGGAACACCTCCGCCTGCTCGATCGTGAAGCCGAACTGCGCGATCGCCTGCGCGAACTGCAGCGCGGGCATCTTGTGCTTGCTATCCAGAAGTTTGAACAGCTCGGCGTGTCGTTCGACGGGCAAGCTGCGAGAGGTAAGCCAGTCGGCCAGCGCCTTGCGATGATTGACCTTGACGCGGACGTCTTGCGGCGTGAGGCCCAGCCCCGCCAGCACGCTGACGCAGGTCGCGATGATCTCGGCGTCGGCCTGCGGCGAGTTGTCGCCGATCAAGTCAACGTTCCACTGCAGGAACTCGCGCAGTCGGCCACGCTGGGGGCGCTCCGCACGAAACATGGTGGGCGTGCAGAACCACTTCGTCGGCTTTGGCAGCGCGTTCGCCTTGGTGGCGTACAAACGCGCAAGCGTGGGCGTGAACTCAGGCCGCAGGGCATACGTCTTCTCGCCGCCATCCCGCGTAAAACTGAAGAGTTCACTCACAATGCCATCGCCGCTCTTGACGGTGTAGAGCTCGAGATGCTCAAACGTCGGGCCATCCACTTCTTCAAACCCGTGAATGATCGATGCGCGGCGCCACGCTTCGAGAATGAAGCGCCGCTTTGCGGCATCGAGTGGATAGAAATCACGTGTGCCTGTGGGGGCTTGAAAAGACTGCTTAGCCATTGGTGTGGCAGGGTAGCGAGGCCGCCATCTGCATGAGGAGCGATGTGCCGGCTTACCAGATCAATATGGCGATGTGATTGACGTTCGTTCCCGTGGGTCCGGTGTGCACAAGAGCCTGCAGCTCTGCAAGTGCGTGGTGTGCATCGTGATTGTCGAGCGCGGCCTGAAGCGACTGTCGAGACGAACTACGAAGCATCTCGGCCCTCACGATCGCACCGGCTGCGTGCGTCGGACCGTCGATCCCATCACTGCTGTATGCAAGCAGAGAGCATGCATCGTCAGCCTGCATCGCAAGCAGTGCCGCAAGCGCCAGTTCCTGACTCGGACCGCCATGGCCCGTCGAGCCGGTCGCAGTGACAGTCCATTCCCCGCCGAGCAGCAAGGCTTGTGGATCGGACGATCGCCGCGGCGAATGACGTATCTGCCGCATCTGCTGCACCATATCCCGTGCGATCTCCGCCGCTTCGTCTTCAACGCGTTCGCTTACCTGAGTGATCTGGACGCCCTGCGATTGCAGCGAGCTCTGTGCCGCGGCGAGCATTATGGCGTTATCACCAACGATGATCTCGTGTGTTCGTGCGCTGAACGCATCGCGTGACTTCGGCGTTTCAGCCGCGTAGCCTCGTTCGCCTCGCTCAAGATGTGCGAGAATGCTGGGCACATCACAGATGTTGTGTGATCCGAGGATGGCTTTCGCATCTGCGAACGTTGTCGCGTCAGGTACGGTCGGGCCACTTGCGATGGTGTCGAGGGCCGGCGTGCCGTCAGTCGCAGGAAGCACGTCACTCAAGATTGCAGTAACCAATGTGCCAGCGGCGCACGCTCGCGCGAGGCCGCCACCCTTGAGCTGCTCAACGTGTTTGCGGACCGCGTTGAGTTCCCGAATGGTCGCGCCACTTCGTTGCAGTGCTCGAGTGCAACTAATCAGCTCGTTGAGCGATACCCCCTCGACGGGAAGGCACAAGTGTGCGCTCGCGCCGCCTGAAAGCAGAACCAGCAGCGTATCTTGGGGTGAACACGATTGCACGAAGGCAAGTGCCTCCTGTGCCGCGTTGACATTTCGGAGCGAAGGCAGCGGATGATCGCACGGGCGCACCGTTGTCGCGCGAGCAAAGCCACGTGTCAATTGGTGTGCGGCGTCCAAAAGTTCGGGCGGGCAGGTGATGAAGATGCCACCGAGTTGTGAAGCAGGCAGGCGAGAGAGCGCCGCCTGAAGCATTGCGGGGCTCGCTTTGCCTGTTGCGAACAGATGTGTTCGTCCTCGCAGCAGCGGAGTGATCTGATCCCACGCTGCGTCGGTCGCGTGCTCCGCATCGGCTGCACGCTGACATGCCGCCAAGACCTCATGCAGCAGGCGGATCAACATGTGCGATCGTACCTGCCGCATGCGCGAGGCGTGCTATTCGCTCTTTCGCGACAACTCGCAGGCTTTGCCAAACTCCCGGCAGATGGTGTGGTCGCAGCAGCAGGCCATGCGAGCCTTGCACGCGCGCCTGCCGTGCCAAATCAGCATGTGGCTGACATCGCACCATGTTTCCTGCGGAAACTGGGCCATCAGCCACCTCTCGATCACCGCAACGTTGGGATTCTCCCCGCTGCCAATCGCAGTCTTGGGTACTAGCCCGAGCCGAACCGCCAGCCGTGCGATGTGCGTGTCGACGACGAAGCCGGCGTTCAGGCCGAAGGCGTTGCCCAACACCACGTTGGCGGTCTTGCGAGCAACGCCGCGCAGTGTGAGCAGCTGCTCCATCGTGCGCGGCACTTCGCCAGCAAAGTGCTCGCACAGTGCTTGCATCGCGGCCTGCACGGCCTTGGCCTTGTTGCGAAACAGTCCGATTGACTTGATATATGGTTCGATCTGCTCGGGCGCGGCGTCGGCAAACGCGCGGGGAGTGGGGAACGCCTTGAACAACGCGGGCGTCACTTTGTTGACAGCGACGTCCGTCGTCTGCGCGGAGAGAATCGTTGCGATCAGCAGTTCATGCGGCGTGCTGTAGACGAGTTCACACGTCGCGTCGCCATAGTGCTCGCGCAGGGCCGCCAGCAGTTTGTCGGCTCGTTCCCGTCGCTGCGGTGTCACTCGCGGTAGCTTGACCGTGATGGCGGGCTGCATCTTGGCAGCGGGGGTCGGGTCTCGAAATGCATCGTTGCGAGGCATGCATCAGCGTACGAGCGACGCAGCGTGTGGCGGGCGCAGCGATGCGAGTCATGTGCCAGCGTGAACCTGTGATGGCACGCCCCGGCCAATCCCTCGGGCGGTGAGCAGTCCGAGGATGACAACGCCCACCAACATGCCGCTGAAGAACTTGCTCGCCACGGGGTGATACTTGTCGAACGACGCCTGTGCGACGAGCGCGGCGTCTAGGTTCTTCGCGTCGAGCGCTGTCCAGAACGCGTGGAGGTCCGTCTGCATCGCGGGCGCAAGCCACGCCAGGTACACGGCCAGCGTCGTGAGCACCAGTGATGTAACACCGACCCGAGCAATCCACAGGCGACGACCAACCTGCGCGGAACGACGACCCAGCGCGCTGGCGATGAACAAGGCGAGTACCACGGCGCCGGAGAACAACTGCAGCCAATCACACACGCCAAAAACTCGGTTCTGCACACGACCCGCGATGTACTTCCAGTGTTCATCGCCAGGAAGTACCAGATTGCCGACGTTGGCGCCCATCTGCCGCACTTCCGGGAAGATGATCGCGGCGGACGCGCCCGTCATGATGAGGGCACCCGCCCAGATTCCAAGCACCCAGACGCTCATCGCATCGAGTTGGTCATTGCGTCCCGGCATGTGTGCAGTGTACCAGATTTTCACTCATCGCGGGATAGGGGTCATGCAGTTACCATCATCTTGCTGATTTCTTCGAGTGATTCATCTCGGGCTCGCGTCATTGGCTTCGCCGTGGCTGCAATGGCAGTCACGCTGATTGCTTTGCCTGTTGTCGGCGTTGTGCGAGCGGTGGCGCTGGCATGGCACGCCGATGACGTGAGGGCGATCAATGCGTCGCATCTGGCCATCTCTCTTTCGTTGCTTGCCAGCACATTGGCGTGGGCGGTGGGTATCGCCCTTGCTGCCGTAGTGCTCGCCTGGTTGCCAGCGTGTGCGCTGGCACGCAGCGGAGCAATGAATCGTGGTCGAGCGGGCCCGCTTGCCGCACTGGCGCTGGTGCCCATGCTGCTGCCCAGCTACCTGACGTACCACGCCATTGGTCTTTCGCGTGCGCCGCAGACATTGCTGGGCGACTGGCTCGAACAGCTTTCACACGGAGCGATGCCTGCGGCGCCGATCATCGCTGGACGCGTCATCGCATTCATCGGCCTGGCGTTGTGGACTTGGCCGCTTGCCGCGTTGGTCATGGGTTGGTCGCTTTCGCACGTGCCGCCATCTGTGGTCGATGCACTGCGCGTGGATGGTGCGTCGCGCTGGCGCCGGCACATGGAGTTGGCCAAACTGGTCCGAGGCAGCATCGTGTGGTCCGCCCTCCTGCTGATCCTCATCATGCTGGGTAGCAGCGTACCGCTTCACCTTGCGCAGGTGCCCACGATCTCGCTGCAGGCGTGGCTGTCGATCAACATCGATCCGGGCAACGTGAAGGTGTGGCTCCTGACATGGCCCGTACTGCTCGTTGCGTTGGTTGCAAGCGTGCTCTTTGCTGGGCAGTTGACACGGACGAACGAGTTTGCAAGCTCTGAGCCGCCTCGAGTGCAGCGAAGTAACCCCGACTGGACCGTCGTTGCGCTCGGTTGCCTGACATGCAGTGCGACATTGCTGCCACTCGTGCTTTATGCCATCACGCTGCGCAGTTGGCAGTCCTTGATGCTCTTTCTGCGTGTCAGCGGCGAAGCCATCGCGCGGAGCGGGCTCGTGGCGGTGTGTGTCTCGGGCTTGTTGGTCTTGTTCACGCTGGCTACCTGGTACTTGCTCGCAGTCAGGCGCGTCCGAGCCGTGAGCGTGCTTGCGTTTATCGGTATGTTCGGGCTGCTCGCTCCGGGATCGCTGGTGGGGCAGGCGTGGGCGCTGGGCGTGAATCTGCCGTTCGTGCCTTATGCAGTTTCCGATAGTCTGCTCCCGACAGTTGCGTCACATGTGACGCGGTTTCTGGGGCTGGCCGTGCTGGCGGGTGTGTTCTTTGCGCGCAGCGAAGGCCAGAGTGTGCGCTCGCAGCGACAGATTGATGCGGGCGCCAGCGTGCGGGCGTGGTGCATCACGAGCTTGGCAGGAAAAGTTCCAGCACTGCTCGGACTGATACTCGCGTTTGCATGTCTCAGCTTGCATGAGATTGACAGCAGCATCGTGTTGCAGCAGCCGGGCACACAGAGCCTGGCGCAGACGCTGCTCGCGCAACTGCACTTTGCAAGGCAGGAGGAGATGGCGGCGGGCGCGATCATTGTGGTGGGCGGAGGTGTGGTGATCGCTGCTTTGTCCGCGTGGCTGGTCACGCGCGGGCGGCAAAGTGATTGAGGGTTGGGCCAGCAATAATCGATCTATGAGCATGCAAAGAGCCCAGCCGCCCGCTGATCCGCTGGAAGCGATGGTGATGAAGGCGCTGGACATGATCGACGCGGAGCGTCCTGCCGACGCTGAGGCGATCTGTCGCCGAGTGCTTGCAAAGTCACCGCACTATCCGCATGGGTTGCGCGCTCTGTCGAACGCGCTGTTCCTCCAGCGCAAATATGCAGCTGCTGAGCACTACGCCACGCTCGCCGAGCAGCACGCTCCACCCAACGATGCGTTCTTTTTGCACGCTCTTGCGAGGCAGTTCCGACAGCTGGGTCCCAACGAACGCGTCTCGCGCACTTTTCGCAAGGCAATCGCCATCGATCCTGCGGAAGCTGAGTATCACATCGGGCTAACAGAGAACCTGCTTGCACTCAATGAGTTCGTGGAGGGCGCGACTGCGGCGCGGGCAGGCATCGCTCGCGTGCCGACCAATCCTGATCTTCGGTTCAACAACATCGTCGCGACGCTCAACCTCGGTCGTGCCGAGGAAGCCTCGGCACTTGTGGACGATCTGGTGACACACGCCCCCAAGTACACGCCGGCTTTATTGCTTCGAAGCACGATTCAGCACTATGCCGGATTGACGAACGCTGCGCAGTCACTTGCCGATGCGCAGGCGTACTGGGAGCGAGAACTACCGCACATACTGCCCTTGCCTTCGCCGCCTCGCCGCAAGCCCGGTCCGTTACGCGTCGGGTTTCTATCACCGGATTTGCGAGAGCACTCGGTCGCGTACTTCATCCGTTCCATCATCGAGCATCTCGATCGTGAGCGTTTTGTCGTCGCGTGCTATATGTCATGTCCGCAGCAGGACACGGTGACCGAGCGGATTCGCAAAGCAAGTGATATCTGGCGTGATGTGAGTCTGGGCACACAGGCGGCTGTCGCCAACTGCATCCGCAATGACGATATTGACGTGCTGGTGGACCTAGCGGGGCACACCGCCGGCGGCAGCATGTTCGCGCTTGCGATGAAGCCCGCACGTGTGCATGTGACGTACCTCGGCTATCCGGGCACGACGGGTCTGCCGACAATGGACTACCGCCTGGTTGATGCACACACCGATCCGGCGGGTTCTCCCTACGACGCTCAAAGGCACGCGTCCGAAGCGCTCGTGCGACTTGATCCATGCTTCTTGTGCTACACGCCGCCCGAAGACGCGCCGCCGGTGGCGACGCGAGATGCCGGGAGCCCGATCACATTTGGCTCGTTTAATGCGATGAAGAAGACAACGCGTCGCACGCTGCAGTTGTGGTCGCGTGTGCTCGCTTCCGTGCCCGGCTCGCGGCTCTATCTCAAAAACTCGTCACTCAAGAACATGTCGCTGCGAGAGGACTTCTTGGCGCGACTCGCTGATGCGGGCATCGCACGCGATCGTGTCGAGCTTGCGCCTTTCACGGCTTCCACCCGTGAGCATCTGACGTGCTACGGGAATATCGACATTGCGCTCGACACGTTCCCGTATCACGGCACCACAACAACGTGCGAAGCGCTCTTCATGGGCGTACCTGTCATCTCCCTCATGGGCGACGCGCACGTTTCTCGGGTGGGTAACAGCGTGTTGCACGCGGCGGGATATCCGGATTGGCTCGCCCAATCCGAAGATGACTATATTGCAATCGCGCAGCGACTGGCCGCAAACCGTGCAGCCTTGGCATCGCAGCGCGAACAACTCCGCGCCCGCATGCTCGCTTCAGCGTTGTGCGATGCAACTGCGATGGCCAAGCGATTTGGTGATGCCATCGGGCGCATCGCGCGTGAACGCCACGTGCTGTAACGACGGGTTTCCAGCCCGAATCGGAGCTTCCCGCGCAAACAAGGACATTGTGATACGATTTGCCTCCTAAGGAGTACATCGCATGTGCTCCAATCGAAAGGCATCCCATGTTCTCGCGCACTGCGCTTCCCACCGTCATTGCTCTCGTCGCCACATTCGTCGCGCCCGCGATCTCGCTGGCGCAGCAACTCTCGCACGAGAAGTACGCGCTGCCGAACGGCATGACAGTCATTCTCCATCAGGATCGCAGCGTGCCCCAGGTCGCGGTCAACATCTGGTATCGTGTGGGCGCTCGCAATGAGCCGGTCGGGCGCAGCGGTTTCGCGCACCTGTTCGAGCACCTGATGTTCATGGGCACTCATCGTGTGCCAGGTAGTGACTTTGATGTCATCATGGAGACCGGCGGCGGGGCGAATAACGCCAGCACGAGCCTTGATCGCACCAATTACTTCTCTAGCGGGCCCTCGTCCCTGTTGCCCACACTCCTCTGGCTCGACGCTGATCGCCTCGAGGACATGGGCTTGTACATGACCAAGGACAAGGTCGACAAGCAGATCGCCGTCGTTCGCAACGAACGTCGCCAAGTCATTGAGAACGCGCCCTATCAGAAAGCGGCAGACGATTCCACGCGGCTCATGTATCCCGATCACCACCCGTATTACAACGGCGTCATGGGGCCGCACGCCACGATTGAAAGTGCGACTGTGCAGGATGTGAAGGACTTCTTCGCAAGCTTCTACGTGCCAAGCAATGCGTCGCTCGTGGTCGCGGGCGACTTTGATCCTGCGGTCGTCAAGCCCATGATCGCGGATATGTTCGGCACGTTGCCGCCGGGGAACGTCGCGACGGCACGCGCCGTGCCCGATGCCACGCTGTCGCGCGTGGTCCGCCAAACCAGCCTCGACAAGGTCGCGCAGCCGGGCATCTTCATCTCGTATCACAGCCCGGCCTTTTACGCGGAGGGTGATGCCGAGATGGACCTGATCGGCGCGATGCTTGCAACTGGAAACAACAGCCGCTTGTACAAGCGGCTCGTTGTCGAAGAACAGCTGGCGACTGATGTCATGGCATATCAGGAATCGGCCGGACTCTCCTCCCTGTTCCGCGTCACCGTCATTGCAAATCCCGACGCGCGCCTCGAAGCTATCGAGAGGATCATCGACGAAGAGATCGCAGCGTTGACGACGCGTGGACCTGACGCCGCCGACCTTGCCAGCCGCAAGAGCGCCGTGGAACTCAGTAAA
>Ga0315899_10006482_pt1 | contig 12613 bp, 10 predicted proteins | sample LakEriMetagenome_2_FD_203518 | JGI IMG/M metagenome (GOLD analysis project Ga0315899, IMG submission 203518) | Freshwater fungal communities from buoy surface, Lake Erie, Ohio, United States - Buoy 4 MA112 | ecosystem: Environmental > Aquatic > Freshwater > Lake | place: USA: Lake Erie, Ohio...
TTCGGGGGCAAGGCGCAGGCCGAGCTGGCTCATCTCGGGGAAGGTCGCGAGCCATGGCTCGGCGGGCTCCAGCAGGGCGCCGGCGCCGTCGCCCGGCCGGCAGACAAAGCATAAAGCGCGGCGCTCCTGCGGGCGCGCGTCGTCGGCGAAGCGCCCCACCACGAGGCCAAGACGAAGCATCGGATATTTGGGCATGCCGGCGGGTTCGGCGAAATAGGCGGCGACGGGCGTCTCGCCCTCGTGCACCGCGCCGCGAACGCCCGGCGCGCCCGCGCAGCAGGTGCACAAAGGCACGTCGTCTTCGGGATCAGGCAGGATGAGCCAGTCGGGCGCGCTCATTTGAAAAGCACGAGGCTCAGCGCCATCACGCCCATGCCCACCATCATGCCATAGACGGTCTCATGCCCGCGCGCGTAGGTGCGCGCGGCGGGGAGCAATTCGTCGATGGCGAGGAAGACCATGGCGCCGGCGATGACGCCGAACACGGCGCCGAAGACGAAGGGCGACAGCACGCCGGCGAGCGCGACATAGCCGACGATCGCGCCGAAGGGCTCGGCGAAACCGGAGATCACCGTCGCCCAGATCGCCTTGCTGCGCGAGCCCGTGGCGTAATAGACGGGCACGGCGATGGACACGCCTTCGGGAATGTTGTGGACCGCGATGGCGGCGGCGAGCGCGGCGCCGACGCTGGGATTGTCGAGGGTGGCGAAGAAGGTCGCGAGCCCCTCGGGCAGATTGTGCGCCGTGATGGCGAAGGCGGCGAGCAGGCCCACCCGCGCGGCGATGCGCCGGCTCGCGGCCTCTGACGGGTCGAGGGCGACGGCGGCGCCGGCGGGGGCGGGGGCGTGACCAAGTTCGTGACCAAGTTCGTGACCAAGTCCGTGTCCATGCGCGTGACCATGCGCGTGTCCATGCGCGTGTCCGCCGTGAGAATGCAGGCGCATGGCGGCGACGGCGGCCTCGGCCTCCTCCGGATTTTTCGCGGCGGCGCGCACGTCCGCCTCGTCCATGCCTGAATGGGGATTGGGGATGAAACGGTCCACGGCGAACAGAAGGGCGACGCCGGCGAAGAAGAAGAGCGTCGCATAGGCGTAGCCGGTCTTCGGGTCGGTCGCCTCGCTCAGCGCCACATGGGCCTTGGTGAAAATCTCGACGAGGGAGATGTACACCATGGCGCCGCCGGAGAAGGCGAGGCCGAAGGCCAGCAGCCGCGTGTTGTTGGCGTGGAAGAACACCACAAGGAGGCTGCCGATCACCGTCGCCATGCCGGCGCCGAAGGCGATGGCGAGCGCCGTCCAGACGGCGGGCGAGAAGAATTCATGAGTCATGGCCGCAGGGTCCGTCCGCGCGCGCCCCGCGTCAAGCGCCGAAAGAGCGCGCCTCTGTTGCAGCTTCGCAACATGGCCGGAATCATTGCAAAAGCGCCGCGCGGGCGCGTCCGTCGCGCCGCGTTTGTGCCATAAACCAAGAGCTAATTCCGGCCGCATATGCTTTGCGCGGCCGCGGCGTCTCGGGATGAGCGCGTCGCAGGGGGCGGGGGCCTTCGGGACATCAGGTCAGGGTTTGCATGGGCGCGCGCTTTTTCGACAGGCATCAGTCTCCGGCGACGGCTCGTCCCGGAGCGGCGATTTCCGGCGCGGCGTTTTATGGGTGGGCGTTTCTGGGCGCTGCTTGCCTGAGCGCGGCGTTCGCCCCCTCCGCCTTCGCACAGGAGGCCCGCCGCGGGCAGGCGGGCGCGCAGACGGCCTCCGCCGTTCCCGCGACCGCGGGCGCTGCGACGGCCGCCGCCGCGACGCCTGATCCCATTTTCCGCGATCCGCGCGCGGCGCTGCGTCAGGGGATCGAGGGCTATCGCGCCGGGAATTTCGCCGCCTCCGTCTCCGCGCTCAAATATGCCGCCGAGGGCGGCCAGCCGCTCGCCCGCTGGAAGCTGGGGCAGATGTACGCCAACGGCGACGGCGTGCCCCACGACGACCTCAAGGCCTTCCAGTATTTCACCCAGATCGTGAACGCCTATGACGAGGACACAGCCGACCCGCGCGAGACGCAGGTGGTCTCCAGCGCCTTCGTCTCCGTCGGCTCCTACAGCCTCACCGGCATTCCCAACACGCCGGTGAAGCGCAACCCCCAGCGCGCGCTGGAGATGTTCCATTACGCGGCGACCAATTTCGGCGACGCCAACGCCCAATACAATCTCGCCCGCATGTATCTCGACGGGAACGGCGTGCCCCGCAACGCGCGGCAGGCGGTGCCCTGGCTCAACTACGCCGCCGACAAGAACCACGCCGAGGCGCAGGCGCTTCTGGGCGACATCCTGTTCAGCGGCGCCGCCGGCATGCCCGTGCGCCGTTCGCTCGGCCTCATGTATCTCACGCTCGCCCGCGAGGCGGCGAGCGAGGAGGCCAAGCACCGCTGGATCGTCGAACTGCATGAGAGAGCGGTGAGCGTCGCCTCCGACGCCGACAAGCAGATGGCCCATGTCGAACTGGGCCAGCATCTCAACCGCCGCGCCCGCTGAGGCCTCACCCCTGCGACAGGGACGTGAGCCGCATCCGCCAGCGATAGAAATCCGCAAAGCCCGCTCCGGCGGGATGGGCGATGGCGCGCCGCACCAGCGCCTGCGCGTCGGGGCGCTGGCGGGCGATAGCGGCGAGCGCCTGATTGTGAACATCTAAAAACGCTTTTAAATCTTTGTCTTGTTCGCCTTTTTTAATGTGCGGCGTGAAGATCGGCTCGCCCTCCGGCCCCCATGGTCCAAGGCCAATGAAGGCGAGCGGCTCGCCGCGCGCCTCGAGCTGGGCGGCGACCTCGGCGCTCGCCAGAATGGGCAGGTCGCAAATCTCCGTCAGGGCGGCCAGCCGCGCCGCCGCCGCCAGCGGCTCGCCGCGTATGGCGTAGTCGAAGCGCTCCGGCCCGCCCATGTCGCCCACGAGCGCGCGCCCGGCTGCGAGGCCTACGCCCATGCGCAGACTGGCGGCCGTCTCCCCGCGTCTTGCGCTTTCCAGCGCCACGAAGGCCTCGGCCCGGGCGAAGGCCCGCGTCAGCGCGAAGGCGGCCTCGCAGGCGCGCGCAGCGTGGCGCGGTTCGGGCAAGGGCGCGTTCCAGAAGGCGATCAGGCCGAAATCGTCCTGTCGGGCGATCGTCCCGCCATGGGCGAGCACGGTGGCGGCGAGGGGCGATTGCAGGGCGCGCACCAGCCCCACCGCGTCCTCGGGGGCGAGGGCGGCGAGGCGACGCTCCAGCCCGTGGACCACGCAACACAGGACGCTCGCCTCGATCCGTCGGCCATCGAGCCCCACGCGGGCGGGCGCCGCCGCCACTTCCTCCACCAGCGCCGGGGCGAGGGCGCCGCGGAAGGCCTCCCGCACGCAGCGCCGGTCGCGGTTCGCGCGCCGCCGCGCCAGCGCGGATCCTGACGCCCAGACGCCCACCAGCGCCAGAGCGGGGATGGCGGGATCGAACAGAAGCTCCATGCGCTGGAACAGGAGCCAGCAGGTCTGGCCCACAAGGGCGAGAACGACCAGCAGGGCGAGGGCGGCCTCCGCGGCGCGCAGGCGCAGGGCGCAGAAGGCGACGACGACGCCCAGAAGGAGAACGGCGAGGGCTTCCGCTTTGGCCGCCCAGCCGGGGCGGGAGAGGCGCGAGCCGCCAAGGAGATGTTCGAGCAGCTCCGCCTGCACCTCCACATTGGGCGTGGCGGGGCTGAGCGGGGTCGCGCGCAGGTCGGCGAGTTCGGGCGCGCTCGAGCCCACCAATATAATGCGGCCGACGAGCTCGTCGCGATGCACGTCCCCGCTCAGGATTTTCCACGCGGGAATGGTGCGCTCGGCCTGCGGGCCGGCGAAGCGGATGCGCACGGAGCCGTCGGGCCCGGTCGGCACCCTGGCGTCGCCGATGCGCACATGGGAGACGGCCGTGGCGCCGGGCCGTCCCGTCAGCCAGGTTTGCGCGACGCTGCGCACCACGGGCCGCTCGCCGGGCGAGAAGGCGAGGCGCAAAGCCTCGGCCGCCAGCGAAGGGACGAGCATGGGATTGGCGCCGGCGGGGCCCACCGCCATGACGAGGGGGCCGCGCCGGGCCACATAGCCGGGCTCCGGCGCCTGATTGACCGCGCCCAGCCCCTTGGCGACCGCGCGCAGGTCGGGGGTCGGCAGGATCGCGCCGGCGAAGCGCGGCACGGCGGCGACCGGGTCCGGCCCTTCGATGGCGTAGTCGGATTTGATCTGTGCGGAATTGGTCGGGCTCGCCGTCAGCGCCATGGATGCGACGAAGGGGCCGCGCTCGAAGGCGCGGGCGAGGGCGTCCACTGTCAGTTCGCCACGGGCGGCCAGCGCGGCGGCGAGTTTTTCGCGCTCCGGCAATTCCGGCAGTTCGGACAGAAGGGCCGCCGGCGCGAAAGGATCCGGATCGGAGAAGAGCATGTCGAAGGCGACGGCGGCGGGGCGGGCGGCGGCCAGCGATTCCGCGAGGTCCCCGATAAGCCGGCGCGACCAGGGCCATGCGCCGTGGCGCTCCAGCGTGTCCGCGTCGATGTCCACCACGCGCACCGGCGTCCCATAGCTCCAGTGTCGCGGTTCGAAGCGCTGGAAGGCGTCGAAGGCGACATTGCGCACGCGCTCCAGCTGGCCTGCGCCGCCGAACAGCGCAAGGGCCACGGCCGCCGCCAGCGCGGGGGCGAGCGGGGGCGCCCATGCGGCGATCATGGCCCGCAGGCGCGCGCCGAGCGGCCGGCGGGGCTGCTGCGCGCCGCCGGGCTCAGGCGCCTGCGTGGGGGGGCGGGCTAACATGGCTCAGGCGAGGTCCACCCGGACCGGCACATGGTCCGAGGGCTTGTCGAGGGCGCGCAGGTCGCGGTCGACGGCCACGTTGCGCAATCGGTCCGCCGCCTGCGGCGACAGGAGCAGATGATCGATGCGGATGCCGTCGTTGCGGCGGAAGGCGCCCGCCGTATAGTCCCAGAACGTGTAGACGTCTCCGGCGTCGGTCACCGCGCGCACTGCGTCGGTGAGGCCGAGCGCGAGCAATTCGCGGAAGGCCGCGCGCGTCTGGGGCAGGAAGAGCGCGTCCTTCGTCCAGTTCGCTGGCGTCTTCGCGTCGCGCGGCTCCGGGATCACGTTGTAGTCGCCGGCGAGAACGAGCGGCTCTTCGAGCTTCAGAAGCTCGCGCGCATGGGCGCGCAGGCGCTCCATCCATGCGAGCTTGTAGGCGTATTTCTCCGGCCCGCCGTTGCCGTTGGGAAAATAGATGGACGCCACGCGCGTGATCGCGCCGTCGTGGGAGACGACCGCCTCGATATAGCGGCTTTGCGCGTCGTCGGGATCGCCGGGCAGGCCGCGCTCGCATTCGATAGGATGTTTCGAGAGGATGGCGACGCCGTTGAACGTCTTCTGCCCGTGGACCGCGACATTGTAGCCCGCGCTCTCGATCTCAAGCCGCGGAAAGGCCTCGTCGACGCATTTGATCTCCTGGAGGCAGACGACGTCGGGCTGCGTCTCCTTCAGCCAGCCGAGCAGGTGGTCGAGGCGCTGGCGCACCGAGTTCACGTTCCAGGTGGCGATCCGCAGCACTGGCGTTCCCTTTTGGACTCAGACGAGGCGTCGACGTCTTACCACAGAACGGCTCAACCCCAGCGCCGGCTGTTCCACATCCATTGCTCCGGCCGCCGGCGGATCGTCGCCTCGAAGGCGGCCTGAAGGGCGGCGGTCCCCGCGCGCGCGTCCGCCTCCCGGTCGGCGGTGCGGGGCATGTCGACCCGCGTCAGGCGCACGGTGAAGCGCACCCCCGGTTCGCGCACGATCTCGGCCGCGAGCAGGGGCGCGTCGGTCAGCCGCGCGGCCAGCGCCGGGAAGATCGAGGTGGGCGCGGGCCGCCCGAAGAAGGGGATCATGGGCCCGCCGGAATCGCGCAGGTCGCCCATGGTGGCGAGCACGCCGCCCGCGCGCAGATGGCGCAGGGCCTGCCGGCCCGCCGTCCCCTGTTTGGGCCACAGGCCGCCGGGATAGAAGGGCGCGCGCAGGGCGCGCACATGAGCGTCGACGAGCGGGTTCTTGAGACGCTGGTAGATGCCGCCGGCCCGGCCGCCGGACAGGCGCAGAACGGCTGCGGCGAGCTCCCAATTGCCCTGATGGGGCGCGCAGGCGACGAAGCGCTGGTCGGCGGGCATGGCGTCGAGAGAGTCCGGGGTGAGCGTCAGCCGTCCTTGCGCGATGATCGCCTCGAGGTGGAAGCCTTCGGCGAACACGCGGCCGAGCCCCTCCCACATGGCGCGGGCGGTGGCCTCGCGCCATTGCGCCGTGGAGTCGGGGAAGGCGAGGCGCAGGTTCTCCAGCGCGCGCTGATGGCGCTTGTCGAAGGGGGCGAGGGCGCGCCACAGGGCGCCGCCGAGATTGGAGGCCGTCTCCACGGGCAGGGCCGACAGGAGCGCGCCCGCCAGCCTGTAGGCGGCGTATTCGAGGCGATGGCCAAGGCTCGCCCGTGGGCCCGCTAGGGGCGTTTCGCTGTCTTTTCCGTCCATGTCCCGCGCCCGCGCCCGTCGCCTGATGGGGGCTCAGGGGGCGCGAGTCAAGCGAGGGCCTTCAGGACCGCGCGCCATCTTGGACCGCGCCATCTTGGACCGCGCGCGTCCTCGCGCGCATGAAAGCCTGAATGATGACGGACGAGGGCGCGCGTGCTCTCCGTTTGTTTATGGCCGCAAACAAGATGCGCGCGAGGACGCGCGCGGTCCATTCTCTGCGAGGACGCGCGCGGTCCGGGCTCGGCGCCTGTTTGACACCATCGGCAGGCGGGCCTTAAGACCCGACGCCCGCTCCGGAGACCCCATGTCCAGACTGAAAGCCGTCGCTGCGCCCGTCGCGGGCTTTCTCGCGCTCATGGCGCTTGGCGTATTTGCGCCGGGGCTTGGGCGCGTGCTCGATCTCGCGCTGCCGTTCTTCGGTCTGATCCTTGTGGGCTTCGTCGCGGGCAAGGTCTTCGACATTCCCGAGTCAGGCCTTGAATGGATGCACGCCTTCATCGTCTATGTCGCGCTGCCGGCGCTCTTCTTCAATCTCATCTCCGTCACGCCGATCTCCGAACTCGCCAATGTGCGCTTCATCGCCGTCACGTCCGCCTGCACGCTCTGCGCGTTTGCAGCCGGCTTTCTGATCGGCTGGCGCGCCACAGGCGGACGCATTGCGGAATCCACCATTCAGGGCGTGGGGGGCGGCTATTCGAACGTCGGCTATATGGGCCCGGGCCTGACGCTTGCGACCTTTGGGCCTGCGAGCGTGGCGCCGACCGCGCTCATTTTCACCTTCGACAGCGCGATCTTCTTCACGCTTGCGCCTTTCCTGATGGGGATTGCGGGCGGGCGCAAGGCGAGCCTCGCGCGGACGCTGGGCGAAGTCGCGCGCCGCGTGCTGCTGCATCCCTTCAACATCGCGATTGCGCTGGGCGTGCTCGCCGCCTGGGCGCAATGGCGCCCGCCCGTCGCGCTCGACAAAATGCTCGTGTGGATGCAGGGCGCGGCCGCGCCCAGCGCCTTGTTCGTGATGGGCGTGACGGTGGCCTTGCGGCCCATGGGCCGCTTCGCGCCGGAGGCGCCGGCGCTTCTGTTCGTGAAGCTCATCGCCCATCCGCTGCTCGTCTGGGGCGCGCTGACGTTCGTCGGCGGCGTGAGCGACGTGTGGATCAAAACTGCGGTGCTGATGGCGGCTTTGCCGCCGGCGCTCAACGTGTTCGTGCTCGCCCGCCAGTATGACGCCTATGTCGAACGCGCGTCAGGCCTTGTGATGGCGGGCACGGTCGCCTCCGTCTTCACGGTGACGGCGCTGCTCTATGCGTTTTCCGGGGCGCGCTGAGGCAGCATGATGCGGGGCGCGCCCTGCGTCGGCATGACGCCTTCGCGCATGGCGCGCTTGCGCAGCGGCGCGAGGCGCCGGAGCGCGGAGAGGCCCGCGCCGCGCAGCAGATCCGTCACGGGGGAGCGGGAGAGCAGGGCGCGGTTGAGCATGTCCACACCGAAGGAACGCGAGGCGACGTCGCCTGCGCGCAAGTCCGCATAGCGGGCGAGCGGCTCATGCGCGCCCGGATCGGAGGCGCCTTCCAGCGCCTGCGCGAGATGGGCGGCGTCGCGCAGGCCGAGATTGAGCCCCTGCGCGCCGATGGGCGGAAAGGCGTGGGCCGCCTCGCCCACAAGCGCCACGCGATCTGCGACAAGGCTGCGCGCCTGCAGGCCGTGCATGGGCGTGAAGCCGAGAGGCGAGAGAAGACGCATCGACCCAAGGAAGAACTGGCACAGGCGCGAAAGCTCTGCGCAGAACTCTTCCGGCGCCAGCGCGTGACGCCGGCGCGCCTGCGCGCGCGACATCATCCACACGAGGCTCGATCGCTCCGGCGCATCGGGCGCGCCGGGAAGGGGCACGAAGGTGCACGGCCCTTCGCGGGTGTGAAACTCCGTGGAAGTCTCGTCATGGGGCCGGCTGTGGGCGAGGATCGCGGTGAGGGCGACCTGCGGATAGTCCCAAGTCTGGGCGACGATGCGGGCCGCCGCGCGCATGGGCGAGCCGCGTCCGTCCGCGCCGACGACAAGGCGGGCGGAGAGATTTTGGCCCCCGCGCGTCGTGACGGTCGCGGCGTCAGGGCCGATGGCGAGGTCCTGCGCGAAATCCTCAACGAAGGTCAGGCCCGCGCGGGCGCGCGCAAGCTCTGCGAGGGCTGCGACGAGCGTGCGGTTCTCGATGTTCCAGCCGAAGGCGTCGAGATCGATCTCGTGGGAGTCAAAGCTGGCGGGTTGCGCGCGAAAAATCGAGTCCGTCGCATCGACGATGCGCATGATGCGCAGGGCGGCGGATTGATGCTTCACGCGTTCCCATGCGCCCAGCGCGTCGAGGAAGCGGATGGAGCCGTCGAACAGGGCGACCGTGCGCGCCTGCCCGCCCACGTCGGGCCGGCCGACGACGGCCACCCTCCAGCCCGCGCTCTCCAGCGCGAGCGCGGCCGCAAGGCCAGCGGCCCCGGCGCCGACGACGATGATGTCGAAGCTCTCGTCCATGGGTTCGGTTTTAGGCCGGCCTTCGGCAAAAGGCGAGGGGCGCGCGCCGGAATGTCTCAGGGCGGACGCGCGGTCCCAAGAGGCGCCCAACCGGACCGCGCGCGCCCTCGCGCGCATCGATTGATCCGGATGACACGCGATGCCCGTCGCCTCCCTCCCCTTCAGGGGAGGGTAAGGGTGGGGTGAGCCGCGCGGCGGCGAGATGAACCGCAATGCGGGACCGCGCGCGTCCTCGCGCGCATTTTAATTGGAACGTCTCAGGCATACCCCACCCCGCATGGCTGACGCCATGCGACCCTCCCCTGCAGGGGAGGGAGGGCGCGCGTTCTGCGAGGTTTGCGCGCTTAATGAGCGCGCGGGGACGCGCGCGGTCCGCAGGCAGACCGCGCGCGCGCCGATCACGATTCCTTGAAGCCGTATTCGGGAATGCCCTGTTCCGCGCCGTAATACTTGTACGGGAGGAACTTGCCGGACATGACGAACTTCACGCGGTCGCCCTTGGGGTTGGGCAGGCGCTCCATCTGGAAGTCGAAGTCGATCGCCGACATGATGCCGTCGCCGAACTCCTCCTCGATCAGCGCCTTCCACGCCGGGCCGTTCACCATCACCATCTCATAGAAGCGGTAGATGAGCGGATCGGTCGGCGGCATTTGCGTGCCGCGATAGGGCACTTCATTGAGCATGCGCTTCTCGACTTCGGTCAGGCCGAACAAAGCCGCGGCCTTCTCAGCGAGCGGCTTGACGAGCTTCATCTGGCCGAGCAGGGCGCCGACGATCAGGACATCGGACACGCCGCCGATCTCGTCGCAGATATAACGCCAGGTCCAGCCTTTCTCGCGCTTAATGTCGAGGATCTTTTCACTGAGCTCTTCGCGCTTCATGCTTTGCTCCTTTGGAAGCGGATGGTGGATGGGGAAAGGGGCGATCAGGCGACCTTGCGGGTTTCGCCGGGCGTCGTGGGCGGGCTCGCGCAGGGGCGCACGACGGGCGGATGCTTTTTGTCGTAGCCCTGCGGGATCTCGTCCTTGAAGGTTTTCGACCGCGTGACGAGAAAATCAATCAGATGATTGCGCAGCGGATAATAATCCGCCGACTTGTGCAGATCGACGCGGCGGCGCTCGCGCGGCAGCGGATTTTCGACGATCTCCGCCACCATGGCCTGCGGGCCGTTGGTCATCAGCACGATTTTGTCGGCGAGATAGATCGCCTCGTCCACGTCATGGGTGATCATGAACGCGGTCTGGCCCGTCTCGAGGCAGATGCGGCGCACTTCGTCCTGCAAGGAGCCGCGCGTGAGCGCGTCGAGCGCGGAGAACGGCTCGTCCATCAGCAGGATTTTCGGCTCGATCGAGAGCGCGCGCGCAATGCCCACGCGCTGCTTCATGCCGCCCGACAATTCGGCGGGGCGCTTCAGCTCGCTGCCTTTCAGGCCCACTTTCTCGATGAAGCGCATGGCGTGCGCGTTCACCTTCTCCGTGCTCCAGTCGGGCCATTTGGAGGAGACGGCGTAGGCGACGTTGCCGAGCACGCTGCGCCAGGGCAGGAGCGCGTGGCTCTGGAAGATCACCGCGCGGTCGAGCGAGGGGCCCTCGATGGCGCGACCGTCGACGACGGTGACGCCATCGTCAGGCAACTCGAGCCCGGCGAGAATGTTGAGCACGGTCGTCTTGCCGCATCCCGAATGGCCGATGATGCACGAGAACTCGCCGCGGTTCATCGAGAACCAGAGATCCTCGAAGATGGTGGTGGAGCCGCCGCCGGCCTTGGGATAGCGACGCGCGATGGATTCGATGGAGATGAATTTGCTCACGGGATCATTCCGGATAAGTGACGGCGCGGGCGACGCGGGCGAGCGTCTGGTCGAGGATCATGCCCACGACGCCGATGACGAGAATGGCGGTGATGACGTTTGTGATGGACAGGTTGTTCCATTCGTTCCACACGAAATAGCCAATGCCTGTGCCGCCTACGAGCATTTCCGCCGCGACGATGACGAGCCATGCGATGCCGATGGAGATGCGCATGCCGGTGAGGATCGTCGGCGCCGCCGCCGGCAGGATGATCGTCATCGCTTTGCGGAAGGGGCGAACCTCCAGCGTCCGCGCGACGTTCAGCCATTCCTTGCGCGTCGCCGACACGCCGAAGGCGGTGTTGATGAGCATTGGCCAGACCGAACAGATGAAGATCACGAAGATCGCGGAGATCGACGAGTCCTTGATCGTGTAGAGCGCAAGCGGCATCCAGGCGAGCGGCGAGATCGGCTTCATCACCTGAATGAAGGGATCAAGCGCGCGGCTCATCAAAGGCGACATGCCGATGAGAAAGCCCACGGGCAGAGCCACCATCACCGCCAGCAGATAGCCGAGCAGAACGCGGCCCAGCGAATAGGCGAGCTGGATGCCCAACCCCTTGTCGTTGGGGCCGGCGTCGTAGAAGGGATTTTTCAGATGGTCCCAGATCTTGGCGCCCACTTCGAGCGGGCCGGGCATGGCGGATTTTCCCTGCGTCGCGGCGACGCCCATGAGGCGGGCGTATTCAGGGTCCATTTGCGCGCCCGCGCCTGGGCCCTTGCCGCCCTGCACGCCGATATGCCATGCGAGCAGGAAGGCGCCGAAAATGAGCAGGGAGACGAGGGCTGCGCGCGCGTTGAGCGAGGCGATCATGCTGTCCTCACGAACGCTTGATGGCGAAGCCGTCGAGATAGGCTTCGGGCTTTGCGGGATCGAAGACCTTGCCCATGACGGAGAACGTCTTGGTGGTGGCCTGCGGCGCAGTGAGGCCGGCTTCCTTCATCAGGCGCGCGGCGTCGGTGGCGAGATAGACTTGCTTTGCGATGCCCGCATAGTCGATCTCGCCCTTGATCTGGCCCCAGCGCTTCATTTGCGTGAGGACCCACACGGCGAAGGATTCCCACGGGAAGGGATCGAACTGGATGCGGTTGGGGTCTTTCTTCACCTGTCCGAGGCCGTCGGCGTAGACGCCGGTGAGCACCTGCTCCAGCACGATCTGCGGCTGGTTGAGGTAATTGGCCGGCGCGATGGCGGCGGCGATCTCCTTGCGGTTCTCCGCTTTCGCCGCATAGGCGGTGGCGTCGATGATCGCACGCATGAGCGCTGCGTAAGTGTTGGGCGCGCTCGTCATGAATTCGCGGCTCGCCGCGAAGGCGCAGCAGGGGTGGCCGTCCCACAATTCTTTCGAGAGCATGTGGATGAAGCCGACGCCGTCATAGACCGCGCGCTGGTTGAAGGGATCGGGCGCGAGGAAGCCGTCGATATTGTCGGCGCGCATGTTCGCGACCATTTCGGCCGGCGGCACGGAGCGGATCTGCACATCCTTATCGGGGTCGATCCCGTTCTCCGCGAGGTAATAGCGCAGAAGGTAATTGTGCATCGAGAAGTCGAAGGGCACCGCGAACTTGAAGCCCTTCCAGCTCTTCGGGTCGCGCTTGTCCTTGTGTTTCATGGCCAGCGTGATCGCCTGACCATTCACGTTTTCAATCGCGCCCATGGCGTAGGGCGTGGGCGTCGAGCCGATGCCCATGGTGATGGCGAGCGGCATGGGCGCCAGCATGTGCGCGGCGTC
>Ga0315899_10006483_pt1 | contig 12612 bp, 8 predicted proteins | sample LakEriMetagenome_2_FD_203518 | JGI IMG/M metagenome (GOLD analysis project Ga0315899, IMG submission 203518) | Freshwater fungal communities from buoy surface, Lake Erie, Ohio, United States - Buoy 4 MA112 | ecosystem: Environmental > Aquatic > Freshwater > Lake | place: USA: Lake Erie, Ohio...
CTATATGTTGGCAAAGCCAAACACTTAAAAAAAAGGGTTTCTAGTTATTTCAACAAAACACACGAGGATGCCAAAACAAGAATTCTTGTAAGGCAAATTCATTCGATTGAATTAATCCTAGTTGACTCGGAAATGGATGCCTTGTTGCTAGAAAACAACCTCATAAAAGAAAATAAACCCCGGTATAACATTCTATTAAAAGATGACAAAACCTATCCATGGATTTGCCTAAAAAAAGAACCCTTCCCACGTGTCTTTATTACACGAACTAGGTATGCCAACAAAGACGAATATTTTGGTCCATACCCCAAAGGAAAAATTCATAGGCAACTTTTGGATATTATACATGAATTATATCCGATACGTACCTGTTCGTTGGATTTATCTCCCCAAGCCATTGAACGAAAGCAGTATAAAGTTTGTTTAGAATATCATTTGAAACGCTGTGATGGTCCATGCATTAACCCGGCACTTAACGACCTATACGAGGGGTATATCGCAGAAATCCGCTTACTTCTTAAGGGGAAGACCTTTACGTTAATTCAAGCGCTTAAACGGCAAATGAATGAACATGTAAGCAAGCTCGAGTTTGAACAAGCGCATCTGGTGAAATCCAAACTTGAAGCGCTCGAAGGGTACCATGCTAAATCGGTTATGGTAAATAATCCCAAAATCAACTGCGATGTATTAACCTTATCTCAAGAAAATAAAGTTGTTTTGTATAATTACCTTTGGGTTCGGGAAGGACGTGTTGATTTTTCTGTTTCTGACCAGGTCAATTTACCGATCAATGAATCATTAGATGACCTAGCGAAGATTATTTGGCATCAGCTACACATGGGTTTCAATAGCCAAGAACACGAAATTATAAGCAATATAGATATCACCAATGACCTTCCAGGATTTCATTTCAATAAACCCTTACGAGGGGAAAAAGCAGATCTTATTACCTTCTCTCTTAAAAACATAAAACATCGCACCAATCAAACGGAAGCACCGAAAAATGTTGTTAACGTAACGGATCGCATTGCACACTTGCAAGAAGGCTTGCGCCTACCCGTTGCGCCGAACCACATTGAGTGTTTCGATAATTCTAACTTTCAAGGAACAAATGCTGTGGCTGCTTGCGTAGTTTTTAAAAACGGGCTACCCTCCAGTTCAGAATATCGACATTTTAACATCAAAACAGTTATCGGACCGGATGACTTTGCTTCCATGAGAGAAATCGTACATCGGCGATATAAACGCGCGTTAGATGAACACCGTAATCTACCAGACCTTATCGTTATTGACGGCGGAAAAGGACAGCTCTCAGCCGCTTTAGAAGCTCTTGAAACATTAAATCTTAGGGGTAAAATTCCAGTAATTGGCTTAGCCAAAAAACTTGAAGAGGTGTTTTTCCCGGGGGATACATACCCCATACTTTTAGATCGAAACAATCCTGGGTTGTTATTGCTACAACATATCCGTAATGAAGCACATCGCTTTGGAATAACACATCACCGCAATAAACGAAGCAACGCTTTTTTAACGTCTGAATTCAATCAAATTCCTGGCATTGGAGATAAATCTCGTCAAAAAATACAAGCGCATTTTGCCAGCTTGAAACAATTTAAAAAGGCCAGCCTCGAAGAACAAGACCTTAAACTAGGAAAAACATTAGCAAATAAACTAAGATCCTACCTTAAGGATTAGTGCTTAATGAAGGGAAGGGTTGTCTTTCCGCTATTTCCTTGCAACAATAAAGTATATTTCCCAGCAGCCAGTCCTTTCGTGTCCATCATGATGATATTTTGACCGGCATTAGACTGAATGCGATGCGCTTGAATCAGTTTACCTGCCATATCCACGATACTCACGGTTAGTTCAGAAGCCGATGTGGCAGTATACTCTACAGACAATTCATCTTGAACCGGATTAGGATACAAAGTGATGTTGTTTAAGTTTTGATCTTCATTTACACCCAATACAATGGTATTTGAAGGAGACCCACCATACAAATTGATATCGTCTAAATAAAAGTTGTTTCCACCTTCTCCTTCAAAGCGAAATTTCACACGGAAGTTTTGCTCGAAATAGTTACTGGTTACATTGGTCATATGTACTGTAGCCCAATCCGCTTGGCTGCTTGGTTTCCATGCAGTTGCTAAGGCTACAGAACTAAGTTGAGAGCCACCTAAGGTTTTTCGCTGTACCCAATTCTCTCCACAGTCTCCTGTGATAAATACTTTGAGGTATTCGTAATCCGCAGCAAGTTTTTTTCTGTAAGAATAACGGAAACTTAAGGTCACCGTTCCATTCGCCGGCACTACTGACAAATCGATCGGCGAGCTAATTAGTTCATCGATATTAGAAGGCGCTTGTCCGAAATTCACCAATTTCGCACATTGGTTTCCGGAGTAACCTGTGGTGTTTTCGATGGTAAATGCGTTGTTATTCTCTTGATTAATTACTTCCCAATTGATAAGGTTATTCAAAGTAGCATACGACTCAAATCCTTCCCAAAATGGAATGGTAGCTGGAGCAGGTAATACGCGAATGAAGTTGTTTTTGGTCTCGGAATCATTAGTTCCACCGTCTGTTGCAGTGAGCGAAACGTTATAGACGCCCGGTGAGTTATATACCACGATTGGATTTTGTGACGTTGAAGTAGCCGGTGTGCCTCCGGTAAACGCCCAATTCCAGCCGTTAACTAGATTGTATGATTCATCAGTAAACTGAAGCGTGTCGCCAACACAAATAGTAGTTCGTGTTGAAGAAAAATCTGCTTTACACAAATACGGAGCAGTTCCCGCTCCAACGGCAGTTAGATTCGCAGAAGAAATCACATTGGCTCTTCCTGTATTATTGCTTTGTAACGCAGTTCTCATGCGTGTTTTTTGTCCTTGAGTAAACATTTTAGAACAATAGGAATAATCCATGTAGTTCTCTACGTTATCACGGATATCAAATCCCCAATACGCGTTATCCGAATTACATGTATTTGAACTCATAATACACGCCTGTACCCCAATACAATTTGGTGTGTCTTGTACATTATCATCTGTTGAACAACTTGAAGCGTTGCCTGGATTATTATTGGGTCCCCAGGTGTGGTCTAAATTTAACCAATGGCCTACTTCGTGCGTCATGGTGCGACTTGAACCAATCGAACTTGTACCAATTGAACCCACATAATCATGAAGCACCCAAATACCATTTGTCATTTGCGTTGCAGACCAACCGGAAGGTTTTGTTGTATACCCAGCGGCACCGCCAATATCTCCACAAATAAACACATTCAGATATTTATTTCCTGGCCAAGTACCATTAAACACATCGTTTCCAGCAACAATAGCCGCTACTTGATCCCCACCATCTTGACCTTGATAACTCATAGGGGATAGTGTTCGAGTAATTCCCTTAAAACATTGCCCATTAGGAGCCTTGGTAGCTAACAAAAATTCCACCTCAATATCTGCTGGCATTCCTTGAAATTCTGCATGAACATTGTTCGCGTCTTGATTTAACAAGCGATAATCACGATTCAACAAATCCAAACAATCGTAAATCTGTTCGTCCGAAATATTCTCTAGCCCGCCGTTGTGCAATACGTGAAACACGACAGGAATTTTATACACCGTAGCCTTTTGAATTGGCTTTTTTGCAAGTTGTATTTCTTCCAAGGAATCCAACATTCGGTGGTATAGGTAATCTGGATTCTGCATTAAGGATGCTATTTTTTTATGTTGATGGCAATATTCTACCGCTTCACCTTCTCTGGCATTACTCGGATCAAAGGTATTTTTTGTTTTCACTTGAGCATTTATGCTTAATACAAAGAATGCCACAAATAAGGTGTAAATATGCTTCATGTTTCTAATTTTTTCCGTGCTAAAATACGATTTTATTCTACGGAATCAAACGTTCAAGAAGGATTAAAGTTCATTTAACTATCTTTACCTTATGAAATCAAAAACTGCCAAAGAATCTACCTCCATAACAACCTATGTTGTGCTTCCGAACGACACAAACCCCTTGGGTAATTTATTTGGTGGGCAGTTATTAGCCTGGATGGATGTGATTGCAAGTGTTTCCGCACACCGTCATTGCAAACGCGTTGTGGTAACAGCTTCTGTTAATAATGTTTCTTTCAAGAAACCTATCCCTCAATCTTCTATTGTGACGCTTGAAGCAAAAGTATCACGTGCGTTCAGCAGCAGCATGGAAGTTTTTGTGGATGTTTTTGTAGAGGACCCTGTAACGGGAGTGCGCGAAAAATGCAATCAAGCCATATATACCTTTGTAGCGGTAGATCAAAATGGCGGCCCAATTCAAGTTCCTGAACTTGTTCCAGAAACAGAAGAAGAAATTGAACGATTTCATGGGGCCATGCGACGAAGGGAATTGAATTTAATTCTTGCAGGTAAAATGAAGCCTTCGGAAGCAGTTGAGATCAAAAAACTCTTTTTAGATGATTCGTTATAAGTTTTTAGTTTTTTTTACAATTTGCAGTGCTGTACTTTTTGGCCAATCCCTGTCCGGAAATTGGTATGGCACCTTAGATGTAATGGGTCAAAAACTCCCACTCGTATTACACCTTACTGATAGTGCAGGAATTTGGGAAGGAACCCTGGACAGCCCCAAACAAAATGCATTTGGGATTCCGATGAGTTCCATCGAAGTTAAAGGAAAAAATTTGGTGTTTACCATCGATAAATTACATGCCTCTTATCAAGGAACATTTTCCGACGCCTTACTAATTAAGGGAGATTTCAAGCAAGGTGCTCTCAAGGCTACACTCGATTTTAATCAACAAGAAATCCCACAGCAAGAAACAAAGAAACTTCAAGACCCTAAGGAGCCAATCCCCTATGTACAAGATGAAGTAACCATATATAACCGAACAGGAGAATTCAATTTAAGTGGTACACTGACTCATCCCGAACAAGACAAGTTGATCAAGATTCCCTGTGTGATTTTAATTACTGGAAGTGGTCCACAGGACAGAAACGAAGAGATTCTTGGACATCGCCCGTTCTTAGTCTTAGCTGACCGATTAACGCTGTCTGGCTATGGCGTATTACGCATGGACGACCGTGGAACCGGCAAATCTGAAGGAGTATTTAACGGTGCTACATCCAAAGACTTTGTAACAGATATCGAATCTGCCATTGCGTTTGTAAAAACGCTTCCTTACATAGATACCCAAAGAATCATTCTTATGGGACACAGCGAGGGGGGAATGATTGCGAATATGGTGGCCGCCAAACATCCAGAAATTTATGGCGTAATTTCTTTGGCTGGACCTGGCGTGTTAGGCTCAACCCTTTTAACAGAACAACAACAATTAATAGCAAAATCGATTGGTGCCACGGAAAATGAACTCAAAGAAATAAAATCATTTTCTTTAGAATTCTACCCAATTCTTACCCTGGACACGATTGACCAAGTAAGAAAAAATGCATCGGATTTTCTTACACAATTTATTAAAAAAGGGAAAATCAAAGAGCTTAAGAAAAGTAGCAAGAAGGAGAAAGAAGAATGGATACAGCAAAATCTTGATGCCTATGTAAATCCCTGGATGATTTATTTCTTGAATTATAACCCAATGAGCGACCTCAAGCAACTTGATTGCCATTATTTAGCCCTCAATGGAACCACCGACCTACAAGTTCCTGCTAAAATGAATTTAGAGGCGATTGCCACCTATTGCAATCCGAGTGCTGGAAAAATCAAAGTAATCAAAGCGCTTGACGGATTAAATCACATGTTCCAACCTTCCGCCACCGGAAGTCCTAACGAATATGGATCAAATGAAATTACATTCGACAACACAGCAATTCAAGAAATCCTTAATTTTCTCGATAGAATAACGAAGTAATTTGTTCGGAAATCTCTACCGACTGTTGCTTGAGCATACAATCAAAATGCCCTTTAGGACAGGTGTTATGTCCTATCTTAGAGCACGGCCGACACGATAAATCTGCTACTTGCGCATTAAAAACGGGTCTTTTTTGAAAGGGATACATACCAAATTCCGGTACGGTATTACCCCAAATACACACCATGGGCTTTTCATAAAAAGCCGCCAGGTGCATCAGTCCGGTATCATTCGTTACCACAACCTTAGCCTTCGATAAAACCAAGGCAGCTTCAGCAAGGCTCGTTTTTCCAACCAGTGAAATGAGCGAAGGGAAATGCGCTTGCAGTGAGCTGGCCAATGCGTTTTCCTTTTCGCCGCCCAAGAGTATAATCGGCAGATCAAGGCGTTCGATGGTTTCGATTAACTTACTTAATGGGTATTGTTTGGTCGAGAAGGTGGCACCCAGTACCCAAGCAACGTAATTTAAGGGTAAAGACTCAACCACATGGTTTGCGTTATTTGCAGATAGGGTAACTGAGGTAGGATTGACTTTGGCTGCTTGAGCATAACGTTCCACTACATGAACCTTGGGCAAGGTATTCCATTTAAAGGAGGTAAATAACCACTTTTGGAAATTCAATTTACGAAAGCGATGCCATGACCCTTTCAACATAAGTACTTGGAGTAAAAAGGTCCGTAAATTATTGTGTAAATCAATGACTAGGTCATAACGTTCCCTTCTTAATTGCGTGGCAGTTTGAACGAGTGATTCTTGCAAAAAGCGAGGTTGTACCTTGCTGGATAATAACTCCAATACAGCTTTATTACTTGGTTTGGTTAAGAAATGAATATCGGCCGCTGGATATTTATGCTGCAAAGCCGCTACTACTGGGAATGTCAGTAAAATATCTCCGATCGCGCTAAACCGTACTACTAATATTTTCACCCTTTAAACGTCAATTCAACAATCACCCCACGTCCTTTTTCACTGGATATACTCCCCTTTATACCGGCCATATCCATACGGTGTTTCATGTTTTGCATTCCTAAGCCTTCATTCAATCCTTCGCTATTAAATCCTACCCCATTATCTATAACAACTAGGCTAATTTTTGATCCTTCAATCGGTTGAATGGATATAGAAATCTCTGAAGCCTTTGAATGTTTTAAGGCGTTATTCAATACCTCCTGAACTATCCGATACAAATTAAATCGATCTACATTAACGAAGCTCTCTTCATTTATTTGATCAGCAATACTTAAGGTAAGCGTCATTTTACCGGTAGCGTTTATCCGGTGAGCGAAGCGTTCTAAGGCATTTAAAAATCCTTTTTCAAGCGCTGGAGGTAATAAATTATAGGCCATCTCACGCAATTCTTGAATAGACCCTTGAAGTAACTGCTTAATTTGTTCTAATGCCGCTTCATCGGAAGCAACAGGTGTTAAATTTTGTAATAATAAATTCAATAGTACCAATTGTTGTCCCAGCCCATCGTGAAGCTCCCGTGCAATTTTCTTTTTCTCCTCCTCTTCGGCTTGAGCAATGATATCATACTTACGCTGTTCAAAGAGTAACTCATCTGTCTTATCAACCACTAATGCAATATACGCTTCTTTGTCCTCTGTTAACTGATTCAAAATGATTTGAGTGGAAATCTCTTGCTCTGTTAAGGTACGTTGCTTGTAATACCCCATCCATCGTGGACTATTATCTTCAGCTGATAAATTCTGTTCCGAAATAATGAACTCATTCAAGGATTTACCTACGATTTCATTGGCAGATGATGCATCAAATAAGGTAAGTGCCGCTTGATTACAAAATAAAATTTCATAGGTACTCACCGACAATTTCAACATCGGAAGGGGCGAGTTATTAAAGAGGTCTTTATATTTTTTTTCTGATTCTGTGAGTTGAACTTGGAATGTTCGGCGGAGCATTCCGTATTTAATTGTTTTATCTAGAACCCCCGCATTAATTTCATTTTTCAGCAAATAATCTTGTGCTCCTTTTGCAACAATTTCTAAGGAAAGTGCACGGTTATCCATTCCGGATAGCACGATAATTGTTGCCCCATCAAAAATTGCTTGAATTCGATCATAGGTGGCAATGCCGGAAGAATCACGGATGTTCAAATCCAAGAGAATAACATCCGGCGTAAACTCTTCTTTAACGTCCATGGCATCGGCTACGGCATCAATAGACACAATGTCATACGAACTGTAACCCAAAAGAACTAAGCGTTCTTGAAGCAGGCTCGCAAAAGAAAGATCATCTTCTACGATTAAAATATTTACATTTTCCATTCCCCTAAATTCTGAATAAAGACGCGATCTTTATCCGTAACTGCTTCTAAGTTATGAAGAAATTCGTTGCGATCTTCCTCCGGAATACAGTCCACGGGGAAGGTCAGTTGAAGCGATTGAATGTAATCAAAAAATAAGGTTTGTTGTGATAAACTAACTTTTCGTAATCCAGAAAAATATAGTACAATCACTTCCCGATCAGCAACAATAATGGCTTTTTTACTCAAGCCCACACCAAAACGGGGCAGTCCAATGAACAAGAACAGCAGATTATCAATTGCTGAGGCTAAGAACACTACCGAACAAAGTATGGCATCTTTTGAAAGCACATAAAGCGCAATACCTACTGCGGTTAATATTCCTGCCTCTAATAACGTGTAGACGATAACCCGTTTTCTCCGTTCATTACTTACCTTGGCATGAAATACAAAGCGGTCGGTTTGTCGGATGGTAAAGAGCGCAACCCACCTGCGAATGCTGCGATTTGCCGCAAGAATAGCCATCAATAAGGCCAAGCCTCCAAACATATAATCTTTGTAGGGTAAATTTGCACCAGAAGTTCGGATAAATTCAAGGGGGAAATCGAATCCCACAAAAATGGCTAAAGCCAAGGCAGGAAAAAATAAAACCAATAAAAATGAATTGGTGAGTCTATTCATTTGGCAGTTGTTTCAACCTCGTTTTTAATTTCGACACTTGTTGCTGAATATCCTTGATTTTTTTGTCAACCTCAGCGCGCAAGGAGTCTGCCCCTTTAGAGCGTGCGAAAAAGGATAGATTGGTTTCCATTCGGTTTGCTTCCTGTTCAAGGCGCTCAATCTGCTTACGGATGTCAAACCGTTCCTTTTGTAGCAATTTCGAACGGTCCGGTGATGCTTGAATGCTGTCCAATTTCGCAGTAAAAGCCATTTCCTCCTTTTCCTTTGCACTTACTGCCAAGGACCCGTATCGTGCATCAAGTGCTTCTTTATATGCAGCATACACTTCATCCTTCTTGGCATGAGGCACCTGACCTATTTCTGAAAATTCAGCCGCCAAACTTCGTAAAGATTTTAAGGCTTCGGAGCGGTCAGAGGTATCTAAGGCCTGAATTCTTTGTACTAATTCTAATTTTAAGGTTAGGTTTTGCTCACGGTCTTTTTCCGCAGACTGATTGGCTTCATCACGGGAATTAAAAAAGGCATCACATGCCGCTCTAAATTCTGCCCACAAACGATTTTCAGCCTTTCCCGTATTTCCGATAGCTTTCCAATCTTTTTGATAACCTATGATTTTGTGAGAGCTGGTCTTCCAATCGGTAGAGTCTTTCAGTGCATTCACCGCATCAATTAATGCTTTTTTCTTTTCAATAAGCCCAGAATATGCCTCGTGCTGTGCTTTACTGTATGATTTCTTCAGGTCAAAGAAGCCGTCACATGCCGACCGAAAGGCTTTCCAAACCTCATCGTTTTCTTTTCTTGATCCATGGCCTATTTTTTTATAAGACTCCTGTACCGCCTTCAGTTGTTCCACAAGCTTGTCCCAGTCCTTATTGGACTTAGCTTCGCTTGCTGAAGTGTGTAAACCAAGGATTTCATCTACCAAGGCACGTTTTGCTGCGATATTCTGAACATATACCTGGCGTTGCGCCTCATAGTGTACATTGATTTTCTCATAAATCTGACGAACGGTTTCCCAATATTTCGGTTTAATTAATTCCCATTCTTCATTTTGAACTGGCCCGATGTCTTCCCATTCATCCTGCAACACGCGCAACTGTTGCTCCACCGATTTGATGTCTTCTTCCTCGTTCCGAAGTTGCTGTAGCTTGTGAAGAACCTTCTGTTTTAATTGTAAATTCCGCTTATAATCATGGTCTTTTATTTCGCGATAAATTCGCATGGTATAAAAGAAAATCTCTAATAAACGTGCATATTCTTTTTGAATTCCATCCCGCTGATCTCTCGGAATATCTCCGATTTTTTTCCACGTTTCATGGATATTCTTATACGATTGAAAGGCCGAAGCAATGTGCTCTTCCGACTCGATAATCCGCTTCAATTCATCTAATAATCCTTTTTTTAATTTCAGATTTTCACGTTCTAGGGTGTCTTTCAAAGAGATTTGTTGTTTACGCTTCTCTTGAATCGCTTTATAGCGTGTGATGAATTCATTTTTGATTTCGGTAAAGTCAATGGAGTCAATCGATTCTCCTTTCTCTGAAGCATCGAGCATGGCGATTTGTTGTACCCGCTCCGCTTCAATTAAATGATCTTCGAAATTAATCTTCACTTCATTAATTTCTCTACCTATCGCGATTAAATCGTCTTGGGATTCAAAGGCAATTAATTGTTCCAGTAAAAGACGTAGTTGTTCCATGCTTACGCTAATTCAAATTGAGAAAGGGTATAAAATTCTTTGATGCGTTCATCAAGTTCATTCTTCGTTAATTCTTCCAAGCGCTGTGTACCAAATTTCTCAACACAAAAAGAAGCCAAGGCGGAACCCGCGATAACTGCTTTTTTCAACGAATCAAAGGTAACATCCTCTTGTGTGGAAAGATATCCCATCAAGCCTCCAGCAAAGGTATCTCCAGCTCCGGTTGGATCAAATACTTCCTCGAGAGGCAAGGCCGGCGCGTAAAATACTTCATCCGCACTAAAGAGCAAGGCACCGTGTTCTCCTTTTTTAATAATTACTAAGCGAGGACCTAAGTCCATAATGCGTTTGGCCGCCGTTTTAAGTGCATATTCCCCGGTTAATTGACGTGCTTCCTCATCATTTACAATCAGTAGATCCACCAATTTAAGGGTTTTGTGAAGTTCGTCTAATGCGATATCCATCCAGAAATTCATGGTATCCATCGCGATTAATTTAGGCCGAACGGCCATTTGTTCAACCACCTTTCGCTGTACATCCGGACTTAAATTTCCTAACATTAAAAAGGGTGCATTTCTAAACTCCATGGGAACAACAGGATCAAAGGTGCCAAGTACGTTTAATTCGGTCACCAAGGTGTCACGACTATTCATGTCGTTGTGGTATTTACCCGCCCAGAAAAATGTTTTTCCACCCTCAGGTATTTGAATCCCTCGAATATCAATCCCCCTGCTGACCATTCCGTCAAGTACATCGGTAGGAAAATCTTCTCCCACTATAGAAACTAAGGCTTGATTCCTATTAAAGAATGAAGCTGCAAGGGATATATATGTCCCTGCTCCTCCTACGATTTTATCCGATTTTCCAAACGGAGTTTCAATGGCATCAAACGCCACACTCCCCACAGTTAATAATTGCATACTAAACTTTTTACAAAGATAGGAAAGCAAAGTGGGAATGGGAACAGGATTCGCTTAAATTATAAATCAAATTTAATCCCTTGCGCTAAGGGTAAACTATCAGAATAATTGATCGTATTTGTTTGACGGCGCATGTATATTTTCCATGAATCTGAACCAGACTCTCTTCCACCACCCGTTTCTTTTTCACCACCAAACGCTCCTCCGATTTCAGCGCCAGAAGTTCCAATGTTTACATTAGCGATACCACAATCTGAACCCGCTTGTGATAAAAAGGCTTCTGCTTCTTTCAAATCATTAGACATAATCGCAGAAGACAATCCTTGAGGAACTCCGTTCTGAATCGCAATCGCTTGATGTACATCTCCGCTATATTTCATTACATATAAGATTGGTGCAAAGGTCTCATGCTGAACAATCTCATAATGATTTTCGGCTTCAATGATACAAGGCTTTACATAACATTCCGTTTCATACCCGGCACCTGAAAGCACACCACCTTCAACCAAAACCTTTCCTCCTTCTTGAATCGCTTTTGAAATAGCCGCTTCATACGCGGCAGCTGCTGCTGTATCAATTAAAGGCCCAACATGGTTAGATTGATCCAATGGATTACCAATCTTTAATTGGCCATAGGCATTTATTAAGGCTTCTTTTACTTTATCGTAAACCGACTCATGGATAATCAACCTACGTGTTGATGTACAGCGCTGACCTGCGGTACCTACCGCACCAAACACCGCACCGGGAACCACCATTTTCAAATCCGCAGTTGGTGTAATGATAATTGCATTGTTTCCCCCTAACTCCAATAAAGAACGTCCCAGCCTAGCACCCACAGCCGCACCCACGGATTTACCCATGCGTGTAGAACCTGTAGCTGAAACTAATGGAACACGGACATCCTCAGCCATCAACTTGCCAATTTCTGGTCCACCAATCACTAACGAAGAAACCCCATCCGGAACGTTATTCGCTTTGAACACTTGATTGGTGATGTATTGACATGCCAAGGCAGTAATAGGCGTTTTCTCAGATGGTTTCCACACACAAACGTCACCACAAACCCATGCTAAGGCAGCATTCCAACTCCAAACGGCTACTGGAAAATTAAATGCAGAAATTATTCCTACAATACCTAAGGGGTGGTATTGCTCATACATCCGATGACCGGGACGCTCGGAA